>Ga0302046_10003217_pt1 | contig 14817 bp, 10 predicted proteins | sample RVTome_11_FD_200261 | JGI IMG/M metagenome (GOLD analysis project Ga0302046, IMG submission 200261) | Soil microbial communities from uranium-contaminated site in the Upper Colorado River Basin, Wyoming, United States - RVT147D111 (version 2) ...
TTGTCCATGGCCTTGACGCGGAGGTGGTACGTGTTCGGGGGCAGGCTCGGCGTGCTCCAGGCGGTCGCCGCGCTCTCGGTCAGGTAGTCGGTCGCGCCCGAGAAGGAGGGGTTCGTGGCGACCTGGACGCGATACTGCCAGGTCCCGGACAGAACGTCGTTGACCGCATTCCAGAAGAGATCGACCACGTCGTTGGGATCATCGCCGGTGGTGGCGTGGCTCGTGCTGCCGAACGTGGTGACGTCGGGCGGGGGCGTCGTGTCCATGTTGTATCCGTTGTTCGCAGCCGTCGCCCAGATCTCCGGCTTCGATCCCGGCCAGGTCGCCTGCACCGCGGCAAGGAACGCCGCCGGCGTCGTCGGCTTGAAAAGGTTCACGATGTCGAGCACGGCTTCGGCACCGAAGCTCAGCCGATCGCGACCGTTGGTGCGCGCGTCGTCGTCCGCCTCCGTGTTGGCATCGGCCACGTCGTAGGCGAACGCGGCGAGAATGCCCTCGGTCGTGAGCAGGTTCCCGACGAAGCCCTCGGAGCCGCACTCTTCGATGTCCTCGACCGATTTCGAGGTGCCGACCGGACCAAAGCCGCTCTGGATCTCGTCGATGACGACGTTCATGAAGAAGTCGGCGATTCCTTCGTTCCAGGCCGCCTCGGCGTCCTCCGGACACCACGTGGTGTGACCGCACTTGGGCGAGTCGGCGTAGCCCCCGGGGTTGCAGTAACCATCGGCGTCGCTGGCGCCGAATGTCGCGTTGAAGTGGTGCCCGTACTCGTGGAGGAGCAGCGACTCGCGCCACTGGCGCTCGACGTTCAGATGGATCATGTCGTTGGCCCTGGAATAGAACGGCGGCTCCACGTTCTCGGGCCAGGAGAACGTGACCTTGGGAATGCCGCCGTAGCCGCGGGCGTCCAGGAACCGCCACGCCCGGGTCCCCGTGGTGATGACGTGCAGCGGGACATGATCGAGCGGGTCCGAGGGGACTACCTTGGAGAACGCCAGGTGCGTTCCCGTGAAGTCCCAGGTCGTGCCCGACTGGAATCCGTAGGGCGCGAATCCACCGGGCACCGTCACCGCGGCATGCAGGTTCGCCGTGAGGACCTCGAGGTAGATGTCGGGGTCGTCGGCCTGATTCCAGAAGGTCTGGATGTCGAAGTTGCCCGAAGGGTCGGTGATCTGGCTGCCGATCAAGTCGTCGTCGTCCGAGTCGCGATCCCAGACGCGCACGAGGACGCCGTCCGCGCCGGCGGTGACGACCCCCTCGCGGTGGTAGACGATGCGTCCACTCACCCGCAGCACACCGGCGCCAGCTTCGGCCTCCGCGTCCCCGGCATCGAGCCCGGCGGCGGCGGCCTGGCGCTCCCCGGCGGGAGGCGGTGGAATCGTCAGCGACGTGCTCCGGTTCGAGGCGGTTGACGGCGACGGGTCGATCTCCGTCCAGAGCGCACCGGGTGCTCTGGGCACGAGGTACACCGACTGCTCGAAGCGCATGCCGTCGACGTCGAAGGAGATCCCGAGCTGCTCGTTCGGGTCGTTGCAGAACACCAGCACGCTCACGACAACGGGCTGAAAAGCGGTCACCGGGATCGTCGCGGGCGCGTTGTGGGCTACGATTTGCCAGGTGCCCGAGAGCGGATTCTCCGGATCCTGCAGCTCGGACGGGAAGCCGACATTGGTGATCGTCGCGTCGACGTGACTCGTGATCTGGAAGCTCACGGAGAGCGTTGCACCTTCGACGGGCAGGCTCGTGAGCGGAGGCACGACGACTTCGACCGGCGGGCCCTCGGTCGCGAGGGCGGGCGAAGCGGCGAGCAGGGCGATCAACACGGCCGTGACGTGGCGTTTCACTGGTCGGTCTCCGCGGGGGCGGCCGGGGCCACCGGGGCCGGCGCGGGGGCGTCGCCGCGCATCAGCGCCCGGATCGCCGCCAGCGCCGCCGTCAGCTCCTTCTGCGCCTCGACCCGCCCGTAGCGCTGCACGCGCTCGAGCTGGTAGTGGAGGAAGTCGGCCTCGAAGCCGAGCTTGGCGAGGCGGATCTCGTTCTGCAGCTCCATGGCGTGCGCGGGGTCCTTCGTCGCCGCGAAGGCGGCCTGCAGTGCGGAGAGGCGTGACAGATAGGTGGCGCGCATCTGCGCGACCGGCTTCGGCAGCACCATGCGCTGCGGTTCGGCGGGTGCCTGGAGCGGCGCGGGTTCTTGCGCCTGGGCGGCCTCCGGGGCCGCTGTCAGAACGAGGACGAGGAGCGCGAGCCGGAGGGGGGAGACGGACATCATGGACCTCCTGCAGGAGTTGAGCTCGGGGTGCGGGGCGCGCCCCGTTGCTGCGGGTACGGGAGCGGGCGCGCGAAGGGGCCACCAGACCGCTTTTCCGGCTCCCCGCCGCGCTTGCGCCTCCGTGCAAACCCGATAGTCTGCAAGGGCATCCGCTCTGCACGCCGCCGCCCGGGGCGCGATCCGGCCCCGGCGTGCGTCCGAGACGTCCCACGTCCCGCAAAGGCAGGCGCCATGAAGACTCCGGTTCCGGTGAAGACCAGCGTCGTCGAGCGGTTCCTGCGCTACGTCACCTACGACACCCAGTCGAGCATGACGTCCTCGACCTACCCGAGCACGGAGAAGCAGCTCGTGCTGCTGGACCTGCTGGTCGAAGAGCTGCGCGCGATCGGCGTGACCGACGCCGCGCGCGATCCGCACGGGTACGTAATGGGGACGATCCGCGCGACGTCGAAGAAGGCGGACGTCCCGGTGATCGGCCTGCTCGCGCACGTGGACACCTCGCCCGAGACCAGCGGTGCCGGGGTGAGGCCGATCGTCCACGAGAACTGGCAGGGCGGCGACATCGTGCTGCCTGACGATCCGTCGATCGTGCTCAGGCCGTCGGAGATCCCGAACCTGCGCGAGCAGATCGGCCACGACATCATCACCGCCTCGGGCACGACGCTCCTCGGCTCCGACAACAAGTCGGGCGTCGCCGAGATCATTGCGGCCGCGGAGTTCCTGCTGCAGCATCCGGAGATCCCGCACGGCACGATCCGGATCGGCTTCACGCCGGACGAGGAGATCGGCCGCGGCGTCGAGTTCTTCGACGTGAAGCGCTTCGGTGCATCGTATGCATACACGCTCGATGCTGCGGGGCGTGGCACGCTCGAGATGGAGACGTTCTCGGCGGACTCGATGCGCGTCACGTTCGAGGGCGTCAACGCGCACCCGGGATTCGCCAGGGACCGCATGACGAACGCGATCCGCGTCATGGGCGACTTCCTCGCGCGCCTGCCGCGCGACCTGTCGCCCGAGCGCACCGAAGGTCGCCAGGGGTTCGTGCACCCGATCGTCGCCGAGGCCAGCGTCGAGAAGGCGAGCGTGCTGTTCATCATCCGCGACTTCGTGACCGCCGAGCTCGCGCGCAAGGAGGACCTGCTGCGCGACCTCGCGAAGCAGGCCGTGGAAGCCCGGCCGGGCGCGCGGGTGACGTTCGAGGTCCAGGAGTCCTACCGCAACATGAAGGAAGTCCTGGACCGCCACCCGCACGCCGTCGAATACGCGCGCGAGGCGATTCGCCGCACCGGGCTCGAGCTGCGCGAGTCCTCGATCCGCGGCGGCACCGACGGCTCGCGGCTGTGCTTCATGGGCCTGCCGACGCCGAACCTGTTCGCGGGCGAGAACAACTTCCACTCGAAGTACGAGTGGGTGTCGGTGCAGGACATGGAGAAGGCGGTCGAGACGATCGTGCATCTGGTCCGGGTGTGGGAGGAGCACGCGTGAGCGATGCGCTGCGGCTGCTCGCCGTCCTCGCGCATCCGGACGACGAGTCGCTGGGGTTCGGCGGAACGCTGGCGAAGTGCGCCGCCGAGGGCATCGAGACCCACCTGGTGACCGCGACCCACGGGCAGAGCGGCCGCTTCCGCGGTCATCCGCCGGGCTCGTCCGAACACCCCGGGGCCGAGGCGCTCGCCGCGATCCGCGAGAAGGAGCTGCACGCCGCAGCTGAGGCGCTCGGCATTCGCAGCCTCGCGATGCTCGGCTACGTGGACAAGCAGCTCGACGCAGCGCCACCGCGCGAGGTGATCGGACGGATCGCCGCCAACGTGCGCCGCGTCCGCCCGCACGTGGTCGTGACGTTCGACCCCGAGGGCGCGTACGGGCACCCCGACCACGTCGCGATCTCGCAGTTCGCGGCCGCGGCGCTCGTCGCGGCCGCGGATCCGGGCCACGACGGCGAGGGCGCAGACCTCGCGCCGCATGCGGCCGCGAAGCTCTACTTCGTGGCATGGCCAGAACCGGCGATGGCCGCCTACGAAGCCGCGTTCCGCAGGATGACCTCGCACGTCGACGGCGTCGAGCGCGAGGGCCGGCCGTGGCCCGATTGGGCGATCACGACGGTGATCGACACGCGCCCCTACTGGAACACCGTGTGGCGCGCCGTGTCGTGCCATGAGTCGCAGATCACCGCCTACGAGAGGCTGGCGACGCTGTCGCCCGAGCACCACGAGGCGCTCTGGGGCTGGCAGTCGTTCTACCGCGTGTACAGCACGGTGAACGGCGGACGGACGCGCGAGACCGATCTGTTCGAGGGCCTGCGCGACGGGCGTCGATGAAGACCTTCACCACCCAGCTCCTCGCGCGCCGTGCCGGGCCGCAGCGGCGCAACACCCGGCTCGTGATCCGCTTCCTGCTGATGCTGACGGTGATCATCGGCGCCTACAGCGCGATGTTCCACATCCTCATGCTGCACGAGGGCCAGGATCACACCTGGTTCACCGGTGTCTACTGGACGCTCACCGTGATGTCGACGCTCGGCTTTGGCGACATCACGTTCCACACGGATCTGGGCCGGTTCTTCTCGATGATCGTGCTGCTCACGGGCATCGTGCTGCTGCTCGTCGTGCTGCCGTTCACGTTCATCGAGTTCATCCTCGAGCCGATCCTGCGCTCGCAGAGCACCGCGCGCGCCCCGCGCGAGCTGCCGGCGGACACCTCCGGCCACGTGATCCTCACCAACAACGACGAGATCACGAACGCCCTGATCTACAAGCTCGACCGGTACCGGATTCCCTACGTCACCCTGGTGTCGAACCTCGAGCATGCGCTGCACCTTCACGACCTCGGCGTCCACGTGATGCTCGGCGACCACGACGACCCCGGCGCCTACCGGCGGGCGCAGGTGCAGCGGGCGGCGCTGGTGGCGGCGACCTCGAAGGATCCGACCAACTCGGCGGTGGCGTTCACCGTGCGCGAGGTGTCGCAGACCGTGCCGATCGTCGCGACCGCGGACGATCCGGCGTCGGTCGATCTGCTCGGGCTGGCCGGCTGCAACGGCGTGCTGCAGCCGGGCGAGATGCTCGGCCAGCTCCTGGCCCGGCGCAGCATCGGCGGCGATGCGATCAGCCACCCGATCGGGCAGTTCGACGACCTCATGCTCGCCGAGGCCACCGCGGCGAACACGCCGCTCGTCGGCAGGACGCTCGGCGAGTCGCCGCTCGAGCGGATCGGCGGGATCCACGTGGTCGGGATCTGGGACCGCGGGCGCTTCCGCATGGCGGCGCCTGAGGTCGAGATCACCTCCTCGGCCGTGCTGGTCATGGCCGGCACACCCGCGGACTTCGCCCGGTACGACGAGTTGTTCTGCATCTACAACGTGTCCGGCGATCCGGTGATCGTCATCGGCGCCGGACGCGTGGGCCGGGCCGCCGGGCGCCACATGGCCGAGAGTGGCGTGGACTACCGGATCATCGACCGCGATCCGGCGCGGATCCGCGACGACGGCAAGCACGTACTCGGCAACGCCGCGGACCTGTCCGTGCTCGACCGCGCCGGCCTGCGCAGGGCGCCGACGGCGCTCATCACGACGCACGACGACGACATCAACATCTACCTGACCATCTACTGCCGGAAGCTGCGGCCGGACATGCAGATCCTCTGCCGCGCCACCGAGGAGCGCAACGTCGTCACGATGCATCGCGCCGGCGCCGACTTCGTGATGTCGTTCGCCTCGATGGGCGCGCACGCGGTGTTCAACATGCTCAGACGGTCCGACATCCTGATGATCGCCGAGGGGCTCAGCTTCTTCCGCGTGCCGGTGCCGCGCTCGCTCGCGGGCCGCTCCGTGGGCGAGGCGACGACGTTCGCCGGCGAAGGCTGGACGCTCGTCGCCCTGCAGGGCGAGGGGACGACGACGATCCACCCGCGGCCCGACGCGAAGCTCGCCGAGGGCATGCGCATGGTCGTGATCGGCAGCGAGGAAGCCGAAGAGAGGTTCCTGCAGCGCTACGCGTGAACCCGCCCCGCCGCGGCGACGGGCATGCGGCGTCCACCACAGAGGGAGAACGACCGTGAAGCAGCAGAGCGACACCGCACGCACGACGCCGCTGACCATGGATGCCGAGAAATTCCGCGAGCTGGGCCATCGGCTGGTGGACCAGCTCGCCGAACGGCTCGCGGCGATCCCCGCGGGTCCCGTCACCCGCGACGTCGCGCCGTCCGTGCTGCGCCGGGCGCTGGCGGTGGGCGGCCCGCTGCCCGAGCGCGGCGCGGACGCCGGCGCGCTGCTCGATCGCGCCGTACGGCTGCTGTTCGAGCACGGCCTGTTCAACGCGCATCCGCGCTTCTTCGGCTACATCACCGCGCCGCCCGCGCCGATCGGAGTCCTCGGCGACTTCCTCGCGGCGGCCGCCAATCCCAACTGCGGCGCGTGGCGGTTGTCGCCCGCGGCCTCGGAGATCGAGAGCGAGACGGTGCGCTGGATCGCCGAGCTGATCGGTTATCCGACGGACTGCGGCGGAATCATGGTGAGCGGCGGGAACATGGCGAACTTCGTGTGTTTCTTCGCCGCGCGTGCGGCGCGCGCGGGCTGGGACGTGCGCACCAGGGGCGCGGGCGCCGGGCCGCCGCTGCGCGTGTACGGCTCGGCCGAGACCCACACCTGGATCTCGAAGGCCGCCGACATGGCGGGCATGGGCACGGGGGCGATCCGCTGGATCCCGACGGACGGCGACCTGCGCATGGACGTCGCCGCGCTCTCCAATCGGATCGAGGCGGACATCGCCGCCGGCGAGCGGCCGTTCATGGTGGTGGGCACGGCGGGTTCGGTGAGCACCGGCGCGATCGACCCGCTGCCGGCCATCGAGACACTCTGCCGCCGTCACGGGCTGTGGTTTCACGTCGACGGCGCCTACGGCGGATTCGCCGCCGCCGCGCCCGGCGCGCCCGAGGACCTGCGTGCCCTGGTCCGTGCCGACTCGGTCGCGGTCGACCCGCACAAGTGGCTGTACGCGCCCCTCGAAGCCGGCTGCGCGCTGGTGCGCGACGCCGGGGCGCTGCGCGCCGCGTTCTCGTACCACCCGCCCTACTACCACTTCGAGGAGAGCGCGACGAACTTCGTCGACTTCGGCATGCAGAACTCGCGCGGCTTCCGCGCCCTCAAGGTATGGCTCATGCTCCAGCAGGCGGGCGCCGCCGGGTACCGCGACATGATCGCCGGGGACATCCGGCTCTCGGAGTCGCTCGCCGCAGCCGTGCGCGCGCACGAGGAGCTGGAGTTCATGACGCAGTCGCTCAGCATCACGACGTTCCGGTACGTGCCGCGCGACCTGCGTGCCCGCACGGGCGAGGCGGCGGTCGAGACGTACCTCAACACGCTCAACGAGACGGTGCTCGACCGCACCCAGTCCGAGGGCGAGGCGTTCGTGTCGAATGCGGTGATCCGCGGCCGCTACGCGCTACGCGCCTGCATCGTCAATTTCCACACCGGCGCGGGCGACATCGCGGCCCTGCCGGAGATCATGGCGCGGGCCGGCCGCCGCTTCGACGCGGAGCTGCGGCCCGCGGCGCTTGCGCGGAGCGTCTCTTGAGCGGCCCGGGACTGATCTTTGATCCCTCGCGCATGACGGCCCGCGAGATCTACCGCTTCATGATCGATGCGATCGTGCCGCGGCCGATCGCGTTCGTGTCCACGCGCGGCCCGGGGGGCGGCTTCAACGTGGCGCCGTTCTCGTATTTCAACGCGATCACGAGCGAGCCGCCGCTGATCGGCATCTCGATCAACCGGCGCAAGGGGCAGCCCAAGGACACGCTGCGCAACATCGAGGACACCGGGGAGTTCGTGGTGAACGTGGTCCCCGAGTCACTGCTGGCGCAGATGGTGCGCGCCTCGGGCGACTGGCCGGCGGACGCCGACGAGTTCGAGCTCACCGGGCTCACGCCCGCGCCGGCCGAGACGGTGCGTGCGCCCCGTGTCGCCGAGGCGCCGGTGCACCTCGAGTGCCGCCTGCACCGGCTGATCGAGTTCGGCAGCACCACGCTGGTCGTGGGCGAGATCGTGCACGCACGCGCCGACGAGCGGGTGGTGACCGGCGGCCGCATCGATCCGGAGAAGCTGCGTCCGGTCGGGCGCCTGGGCGGCGACGGCTATGCGATCGTGCACGAGGTGGTTCACCAGGCGCGGCCGAGGGCGGACGCGCCGCCCGAGGGGAGCAGGACATGAGCACTCTGCATGCACGGCGAACGGCCGCCGGCGCCGCTCTCGTGCTGGCGGCGCTGGCGGGCGCCGCACCGGCGCCCGGCACGGCCGCGGAGTCCGAAGCGGGCTTCCTCGAGCGCTACACGCTGACCGGCGGCTTCACGTACGGGCGGCCGCGCCAGGCCGTGGCGACGAAGGACGGCGCCACCGTCTACTTCCTGCGCTCGGGCCCGCGCGACCGCGTGCACGACCTGTACGCCTTCGACGTGGCGAGCGGCGCGGAACGCGTCGTGCTGACCGCGGAGTCGATCCTCCAGGGCGGCGCCGAAAGGCTCTCGGCCGAGGAGAAGGCGCGCCGCGAACGGCAGCGGCAGAGCGCGCGCGGCATCGCCGCGTTCGAGCTCTCGCCTGACGACCGCTGGATCCTGGTGCCGCTCTCGGGGCGGCTGTTCCTGATCGAGCGCGCGGGCGGCGCCGTGCGCGAGCTCGAGGGCAGCCCCGGCTTCCCGCTCGATCCGCGCTTCTCGCCGGACGGCCGGCACCTCGCCTACGTCAGGAACGGCGACCTGTACGTGTACGAAGTCGAGAGCGGCGCGGAGACGCGGCTCACCGACTCGGCGGGCGGGAACGTGTCCCACGGTGAGGCCGAGTTCGCCGCGCAGGAGGAGATGCGCCGCCGCGAAGGCTACTGGTGGTCGCCCGACGGCCGGGCGATTGCCTGTCAGCAGACCGACGTCACGCCGGTCGAGCGCATGTACATCCCCGACCTCTCGAACCCGACCACGCAGCCGCGCGCCTGGCCGTACCCGCGCGCCGGACGCGACAATGCGATCGTCACGCTGACGATCCGGCCGCTCGATGGCGGCGCGCCGACGCGGGTCGAGTGGGACCGCGAGCGCTTCCCGTACCTGGTCACGGCACGCTGGGACGAGAACGCGCCTCTCACGCTGGTCGTCCACGACCGCCTTCAGGAGGAGGCGCGCGTGCTCGCTGTCGACGCGCGCACCGGGCGGACGACCACGCTCGTCACCGAACGCGACCCCGCGTGGATCCTGTTCGACCAGTCGATGCCGCGCTGGCGCGCCGACGGCAAGTCGTTCCTCTGGTCCACGGAGCGCGACGGCGAGTGGCGGGTCGAGCTGCGAGGACGCGACGGCAGGCGTCTGCGCACGCTCACCCGCGGCGCGGTGCGCTACCGCGAGCTCGAAGGGATCGACGAAGCGACGAACTTCGCCTGGATCCGCGGCTGGACCGATCCCACCGAGCAGCATCTGTGGCGGGTGCCGCTCGACGGCCGCGGCCGCCCGCAGCGCGTCACCGAGGAGCCCGGCGAGCACGACGCGACCATGAAGCCCGGACGCCGCGTGTTCACGATCGAGCACCAGGGCAGGGATGGCGCGTACCGGCAGGCCGTCATGCGCGCCGACGGCACCATGCTCGGCACGCTGCGCCCGGCCGCCGAGGAACCGCCGTTCATGCCGAACGTCGAGTGGCTCACGCTCGATCCGCCGCTCGAGATGCGCGCGCTGGTAGTGCGGCCGCGCGACTTCGACCCCGCACGCCGGTATCCGGTGCTGGTGCACGTCTACGGCGGCCCGTACAGCCAGAAGGTGCGCGCGTACGCCCGCGGCTACCTGCTCGACCAGTGGTTCGCGGACCAGGGCTACATCGTGGTGTCGGCAGACGGCCGCGGCACGCCGGGCCGCGGGCGCGCGTGGGACCGCGCGATCGACGGCGACCTGATCGCGGTCACGCTGGCCGACCAGATCGCCGCGGTGAGACAGCTCGCTGCGCGCTTTCCCGAGTTGGACCTTACGCGCACCGGAATCTGGGGCTGGTCGTTCGGCGGCTACTTCACCGCGCACGCGGTGATGCGGCATCCGGAACTGTTCGACGCCGGCGTCGCGGGCGCGCCGGTCGGCGACTGGCGCGACTACAGTACGTACTACACCGAACGCTACATGAACCTGCCGGAGGGCAATCCGGAAGGCTACGAGAACTCCAGCGTGCTGACGTGGGCGTCGAAGCTCGAGAAGCCGCTGCTGCTGATCCACGGCACCGCCGACGACAACGTGTACTTCATGCACAGCGCGAAGATCGCCGACGCGCTGTTCCGCGCCGGCAAGCCGTTCGAGTTCCTGCCGCTCTCGCAGTTCACGCACATGGTGGTGGACGTCGAGGGCCGGACGAGGATGTACGAGCGCCTGCGGGACTTCTTCGAGGCGAACGTGAAGGGCGCGAATTGAACGGCGAGACGCGCCGCATTCCGGTGAAGAGCCCGGAGGATCTCTGGACGTTCACCGAACGCAACCTGCCGCTCTGGGACGTGCTCGATTTCTTTCCGTCCGATGCGATCGGGCCACGCGGCCCGAAGGACGAGGCGCGCCCCTACGAGGTGAAGCCGGTCACGATCGAGACCGACCTCGGCTTCTCGTTCGAGAGCGACATCCAGTACGGGAGCTGGATCTTCCGTCCGCGTTCGCCGAAGCAGCCAGGCATGATGAAGTGGTGCAAGGAGCGCGGCATCGAGGTCGGCGACACGATCGCGTTCGAGAAGACGGGCGAGCGGCGCTATCGGCTGAGCCTCGAGAAGGGTGGGACGGGGGGGTGAAGCTGCGCCGCGGAGGCGCCGATCAGCGCTCCGCCGCGATCTCCTTCCGGCACAGCATGTACTTCCTGAGCACCGTCATCCCCGCGTTCTCGTAGAGCCGCGTCGCGCCGGTCGCGTTCTCGGCATCGACGCCGAGACGCACGCGCGGCTGGCCGTGCTTCCAGAACGCGGCGAACGAGGCATCCAGCAGCGCGCGGCCGAGCTTCCGGCCGCGGAAGTCCCCGCGCACGCCGAGCTCGTCCACCCAGCCGCTGTCCTCGTAGAGCAGGTTGCACGAGGCGCCCACGACCTCGTCGCCGCGCCAGGCGAGCTGCCACAGGTCGGGCACGTAGAAGTCGTAGCCGGCGTGGCGCCGGATCCAGTCGTCCCGCTCGAGCGGCGTGAACCGGTAGTGGCCCTGGAACGCGTCGCGCAAGACTTCGTACACGCGTCCCTCGTCGAGCCCGCGCCGGCACGGACGGATCTCGACGCCGTCCGGCGCCGGCGTGAGTCTCGCGGGCGGGGCTTCGAGGTCGAGCCCCATGCGGAAGAAGAAGCGGCAGGTCTCGTAGCCGGCCGCCGCGTACAGATCGAGCTTCGCCTTCTCGACCTCGTCCGCGTGTGCGTGCAGCAGCGCGCTTGCCCCGGGCGGCGCCGCGGCCATCTCGGCGCGGACGCGGCGCTCGAGCTCGGCGAGCACGCTGCGGGACAGCGCTGGATCGTCGTGGTCCGGGTGCACGCTGAAGTCCGCGTCGTAGTCTTCGTGCGCCCGCCGGGCGCGGTAGTTCCCGTACGCGGCGATCGCGCCGTTCCTCACGGCCACGAGCGCGTGGCGCTCGAGCTCGAAGCCGTCGAGGCCCCACTCGGCCTCGAGATCGTTCGCGTCGAAGTCGGGCTCGCCGGACACGCGCAGATTGGCGGCCTGGATCAGCTTCGTGATCTCGGCCGCGTCGGCGCGGACGGGTGCGCGCAGATTCCAGTCTTGGATGGTTCGCACGGGCGGCGGAGAGTGCGGCCTGGGAGCCCCGGTGCGCAACTCGTCCGGGGGGGCGCCGGTAGCACTCTGCACCCGCGCCGGCGCGGGTGCGAAAACGCTCACAACTGGCTCCGGAGCCAGTTACGTGGCCTGGGAACCCCCGGAATCCACCCGCCCCGGGGCGGGTGTGAAAGCGTTCACAACTGGCTCCGGAGCCAGTTCACTGGCCGGCCGCGAAGTGAGGATCCGGCGGGCTACAGGTGCGCCGCGATCTCCTCGAGCGACGGGAAGCGGTGCTCCTTCTTCTTCGAGAAGATCAGCGTGCCGTCGAGCACCACCTCGAACTGGCCACCCTTGCCGGGAATCAGCCTCGCGTCGAGGCCGTGCTTCGTCTTGATCTCAGCCGCCAGACCGGAGGCTTTGGGGAGGTAGTTTCACTGAACGCAGTAGGTGATCTCGAGCTGCGGCATGGGCTCCTCCAAGGAGTGAGAGGGCTGAGTTCCATCGGGCATTGATATCAGACGAGCGCACCGGCCCAAAGGATGCATGGCGTCTTGCGGCGGCAGTGCGGTGCGGGGCGACGCAGGCTACCCGCCCCCGGACGCGCCGGGGCCCGGAACCTGTCCGTTTGGCACCTGTCCCGCAAACCGGGCATTCTCCCCGGCCCATGTCGACCACGCCATCCGGCATCCAGACGACCCCGCCGCCCGGGCCCCCTCTGCAGCGCCCCTCGCGCGAGGACTTCGCGCGTCTGATCCGCCTCGCGATCCCGGTCGTCACCGTGCAGGTCGGGCTCATGACCATGGGCATGGTGGACGTGATCATGGTCGGCCACTACTCGGCCGCGGACCTGGCGGCGACGGCGCTGGGCAACATCTTCGTCTATGGCATCACCGGGTTCTCGATGGGCGTGCTCATGGCGCTCGACCCGCTGGTGTCGCAGGCGGTCGGCGCCGGCGACGAGCCGGCGGTGGCGCGCACGGTGCAGCGCGGCATGCTGATCGCCGCCATTCTGTCGCTACCGACGATGGCGCTGCTGCTGGTCATGGGGCCGCTGCTCGCCTGGCTCGGCCAGCCCGCCGAGATCGTGCCGCTCGCGACCGCGTACATGAGCATCAGCGCGCCCGGCATTCCGGCGTTCCTGGCGTTCGTGGTGCTGCGGCAGAGCCTGCAGGCGATGGGCCGGCTCGGGCCGATCGTGTGGACGATCGTGATCGCGAACGTGTTCAACGCCGCGCTCACGTGGGTGCTGGTGTTCGGCAAGTTCGGCGCGTCGACCCACGGCAGCTTCGGGGCGGGGCTGGCGACGACGATCGCGCGCATCGGGCTCACCGTCATGCTGCTGGCGCTTTCGTGGGGCGTGTTCCGGCCGCTGTTCGTGCCACGCCGCAAGCAGGCGTTCCGGCTCGATCCGCTGCTCAGGACGGTGCGGATCGGCGCACCGATCGGCGGGCAGATGATCCTCGAGATGGGCGCGTTCTCGATCATCGCGCTGCTCATGGGCCAGCTCGGCACCGCACCGATGGCCGCGCACCAGGTGGCGATCAACATCGCCTCGGTGGCGTTCATGGTGCCGCTGGGCGTCTCGAACGCGTCGTCGGTGCTGGTCGGACACGGCGTCGGCGCGGGCGATGCACCACGCGCGCGGCGCGCGGCGGTGGCGGGGCTCGTGACCGGCGGCGGCTTCATGCTGCTGAGCGCTGCGACCTTCGTGGGCGTGCCCGGCTTGCTGGCGCGGATCTACACGTCGGACATGACCGTGGCCGTGCTCGCCGCGACGCTGATCCCGATCGCCGGGGTGTTCCAGGTGTTCGACGGGCTGCAGGTCGTGGCGCTCGGCATCCTGCGCGGCGTCGGCGACACGCGCGCGCCGATGCTGATCAACGTGCTCGGCTTCTGGCTGATCGGCTTTCCCGCGAGCCTCGCGCTGTGCTTCCGGCTCGGACTCGGCGCGCAGGGGCTCTGGTGGGGGCTGGTGGTGGGCCTCGCGGCGGTTGCGCTGCTGCTGCTGGCCCGCGTGCGCGCCCGCATGGGGCGGGACCTGCGCAGGCTGATCGTGGAGGAGGAGCACGCCGGGGCATGAACCGTGAAGCGGCGCGCGCCCCCTGCCGATGACACCATCGAGCGCCCCGTCGGTTCCGCCGGCGCGCCCTGCGCCGCGTTGACCACGGACCCGAACACGGGCACCTTCTGATCACATGTCACCACGCGTCATGAGCCACGAGGCGCGCCTGCGCAAGGCGCTCGGGCCCGGCCTGCTCACGCAGGAGCCGATGCGCCACCACACCACGATCCGCATCGGCGGGCCGGCCGATTACTTCTACGCCGCGCGCACGCCCGACGAGATGGTCGTAGCGCTCAAGACCGCGCGCGAGCTCGCCCTGCCGGTCATGCTGATCGGCGGCGGCAGCAACCTGCTCGTCTCCGACGAGGGCTTTCGCGGCCTGGTGCTGCGCAATGCGGCCGACCGCATCGAGTTCGACGGCAGCGCCGCGCACGTCGAATGCGGCGCGGACTTCCTCGACCTGATCTTCAAGTGCCGCGACCGCGGCCTCGCCGGGCTGGAGTTCGCGGCCGGCATTCCCGGCTCGGTGGGCGGCGCGCTGTACGGCAACGCCGGCTGCTACGGGCAGGATATCGGCAGCGTCACGATCGAGGCCACGGTGTGCGATCCCGACGGCTCGAACGTGGTCACCCATCCGGCCGCGTGGTTCGAGTTCGAGTACCGCGACTCGCGCCTCAAGCGCGAGCCGAAAGTGCTGCTGACCTGCCTGCTCCAGTTCCGGCCCGGCGACACGACGGAA
>Ga0302046_10003218_pt1 | contig 14813 bp, 4 predicted proteins | sample RVTome_11_FD_200261 | JGI IMG/M metagenome (GOLD analysis project Ga0302046, IMG submission 200261) | Soil microbial communities from uranium-contaminated site in the Upper Colorado River Basin, Wyoming, United States - RVT147D111 (version 2) ...
ACCGGCGGGCTCGCCACCGGGTAGCTCGCGAGCAGGGTCTCGATCCGGTGCCGCTGGTCGTAGCTCACGTACAGCCCCCGGCCGCGCCGGTAGATGTGCGAGAACCGCTGGCAGGCCTCGCCCACCACCGGCGTGTAGACGATCGGCATCATCTCGTCGATGTGCTCGTGCACCAGGCGGAAGAAGAGCGTCTCGTTCCGATCCTGGAGGGCCGTCAGGTAGATGAACTTCTCGAGATCGGTCGCCTTCGCCTGAAAGCTCTCGTAGACGCGGGCGAGCTGCTGCTCGACCGTCGAGACCGCCGGCGGCAGCAAGCCGTTCAAGGCGAGCGCGTCGCGCTCCTCGGGCGTGAAGGCGGTGCCCTTGTTGGTGAACGGATTGGCGAGCAGCGCCCGGCCGCGCTCCGACACCGCCAGGGAGAGCCGATGGGCCTCCGGGTCCAGCTCGATCCGCACGTCCATGGTCGCCCTCCCGCGGGAACGGCTGGCGCGCGCGCGCATGGTCGGCTTGCGTCCGACCCGGCCGGCGGCGCCCGCCCGTGTGGCAGCCGACTATAGCAGCAGCGCCGAAAGGCGCAGGGTGGGCCGGTCGCGTCTGGCTGCGGCACTCGCCGGCGACCGGTGCACTCCGGCTCTGCGCGCGCCGGTTTGACCGGCCGCGCACCGGCTGCGTAGACCGGTCGGGTGGACCGCCCCGGGCCCGATCGCCGCTTCTTCGACATATGGTCGCGCTTCTACGACCTCGAGCTGGTGCAGCGGCTCACCTATCGCCCGGTCCACGACGCGCTCCTGCGGGCGCTCGTGGACACGCCGGTCCGCCGCCTGCTCGATCTCGGCTGCGGGACCGGGCTTCTGACGGCGCGGATCCGCGCCGCCCACCCGGCGGCGTACGTCGTCGGCTGCGATTTCTCCGCCGGCATGCTGCGCCAGGCGGCGGCGCACGCGCCCGCGGCGTGCTGGGCGCAGGGCGACGCGCTGCGCCTCCCCTTTCGCGCGGCGACCTTCGACGCGGTGGTGTCGACGGAGGCGTTCCACTGGTTCCCCGATCAGGCGGCTGCCCTGCGCGAGATGTTCAGGGTGCTCGTGCCGGGCGGCCGGGTCCTGATCGCGCTCGTGAACCCAGCGCACGCCGCGCTCGGACGGGCCGCGCGCCTCGCCTCCCGCCTCGCGGGCGAGCCGCTCCGTTGGCCGACCCGCGAGCGGATGGCGGCCGAGCTCACCGCCGCCGGCTTCCGGGTGACGTCGCAGCGGCGCCTGTTCCGTCTCATCGCGGGGATCCTCTTTCCGCCGGTGCTGACGGTGGCGTTGCGGCCCGGAACGTGACCCCGGACGCGGGCGGGAGGGCTCTGTCCTATCCGCGCCCGGACATCGACGACGCGGTCGCCGCGCGCGCCCCGGGAGCGGCCGTCCGTTCCCGTATCGTCTGCGCCGGGCCGCCGAGGGCCGCCTCCCGCAGCTCCTGGAACGAGGTCTCGAGCGCCGCGACGAAGACGTCGAGGTCGGGAATCAGGTCCCAGCAGGCGTTCAGCCCCCAGAAGAGCGTGCCGTCGTAGCTGAACGTGGCGATCCCGAAGCCCTGGCTCTCGAACAGCGGCACGATCGGGTAGCCCGCGCGCAGGCGCGCCCCCAAGAGATACAGCGGAAACTGCGGTCCCGGCACGTTGCTGATGATCAGGTTGTAGGGATGCAAGCGGCGCGCGAGCCGCACGCCGAGCGTCATGATCGGGTCGAAGAGCTCCGCGACCTGCGCCAGCACCTCGACGCCCCGCGCCTGGTGCGAGGCCTTGAGCCCGGCCGTCGTGCGGGTGAGCTCGGCGCAGCGCGCGCGCGGATCGGCCTCCTGGATCGGCAGCGAGAGGAGCCAGGCCGCGACGCGGTTTCCCATCGTGCCGGCGTCGGTCGCGGCGCGGACGCTCACCGGCACGACGACGCGCACGTCGAGCGTCCGCACGTCGGTCTCCCGGTGCATGAGGTAGCGGCGGAGCGCGCCCGCCGCGGTCGCCAGGATGACGTCGTTCACCGTGGCGCCGAGGGCGTTCTTCACCTGCTTCACCTCGGCGAGGCTCATCGCCATCCAGTCACAGCGGCGAAACGGCCCGATCGGCTGGTTGATGGGGGTCGCCGCGGGAGGGCGCAGCCCCGAGCGCACGAACCCCGCGGCGCTCGCGACCCCCTCCGCGAGTCGCGCGGGCAGCCGAAAGGGGTCGGCGCACGCCGCGACCACCTGCCGGCCGAGGGCGAACGGCCGCGTCGCGTGCCGCCAGAGCTCGCCGCGCAAGAGTTCCGCCGGCGCCGGCGTGGGACGGGGACGCCACTCCGGCGCCGGCTCGAAGGCGTCGTCGGGCGCCGGGCGCAGCAGCACCGACATCAGGTCGACGCCGGAGACCCCGTCGACGACGCAGTGATGCGTCTTCAGGACCATCGCGAAGCGCTCGTCCGCGAGCCCCTCGATGAGCCAGGCCTCCCAGAGCGGGCGCCGCCGATCGAGCCGCTGCGACATGATCTGTGCCGCCAGCGCCTGGAGCTGGCGCTCGTTGCCCGGCCGCGGCAAGCAGGCGTGACGCACGTGGTAGTGCAGGTTGAGCCGGTCGTCGTCGACCCAGACCGGGTAGCCCTCGATCGGAGCGTAGGCGAGACGCTGGCGGTAGCGCGGAATCAGGTGGAGGCGGGAGCCGATGTAGGCCCGGATGCGCTCGCTGTCGATGCCGCCCTCGGGCGTCCGCAGCGGCCCGGCCTCGAAGATCGTCGTGCCGCCGACGTTCATGTGGGTGTGGCGTCCCTCGAAGACGAGGAACGACCGATCGGCACCCGTCATGCGCTCGTACCACGAGGCGGTCATCGGACCTCGAGGATGCCCCAGCGCATATCCGTGTCCATGATCCTCGTCATGCTTCAACTGTCTCCCTGGGCTGTACTATAGCGCATCGATGGCTCGACGGCCCGCCACTCCAATCGTCGTGATCGGCCTCGACGCGTGCGAACCGGATCTGCTGCAACGCTGGGCGCGTGCGGGGGCGCTGCCGACGCTCCGCCGGCTGCTCTCCTCGGGGGTCTCGGCCGCCGTGCGCAACACGACCGCGCTGCACGGTGGGTCCGCCTGGTCGTCCTTCGCGACCGGCCTCACCCCCGCCGGACACGGCCGCTTCTGCCGCCGCCAAGCGATGCGCGGCGCGTACCTCGACCGCCTGCACCGCCCCGCCGACGTCGACGGTGAGCAGTTCTGGAGCGCCCTCGACGCGGCCGGACGGCGAGTCGCGGTGCTCGACGTGCCGCACGCCAAGCCGTCCCGGGTGCGGGGCATCGAGGTGCTCGATTGGATCACCCACGATCCGTACTACGAGCACGCGCACGTGCAGCCGGCGGCGCTGGCCGGCGACCTCCACCGCCACTGCCCGCGACCGGCGCCCGACGAGTGCGAGTCGGTCCCCGATCTCTCGACGCGCCTCGACGAGTTCGTCGCGCTCCGCCGACGGCGGGTCGCCGCCAAACTCGCCGCGACCTTGCACTGCCTCGGCCGGGAACGGTGGGACTTCTTCGCGACCGTCTTCGGAGACGGACATTGCGCCGGGCATCGCTGCTGGCACGTCCACGACGCCACGCACGCGCTGCACGACCCCTCCCTCCTGGCGCGACACGGCGATCCGGTGCGCGAGGTCTACGTCGAGCTCGACGCGGCCGTCGGACGCATCCTCGAGCACGTACCGCCGGACGCGACCGTGATCGTGCTCGCCAGCCACGGCATGGGCCCGGTCCACGCGGCCGAGAACGTCGTCCTCGACGATATCCTGCTGCGCATCGACGGGAATCGACCGCCGGCGCGCGGCGCCGCCTTTCGCTGGCTGAAGCGCCGCTGGCACGCGCTGCCGCCGGGGATGAGGGAGTCGATGGGCCTCCCCCACCTGCGGCGCTGGGCACGCCCCCGCCTCCACCACGCGCTGCTCGCACCCGACCGCAGGCACCGCCGGTTCTTCGCCATCCCGAACGACCGCTACGCCGGCGCGGTACGCATCAACCTGAAGGGACGGGAGACGTGCGGGGTGGTCGAACCGGCGGCGTACGAGGCGGCCTGCGCCGAGGTGCGCGCCGCGCTCCTCGAGCTGGTCGACGTCGACACCGGGGAGCCGGTCGTGCGCGAGGTGCTCGAGCCGCGGCAAAGCCTCGACGGTCCCCATCGCGACGAGCTCCCGGACCTCGCGCTCGAATGGCGGCGCTCGCGGCCGGTGCGGGTGGTCGCCTCGACGCGCGCGGGCGCGTGGACGCTTCCCCCGAGCCTCGATCGCACCGGCGACCATCGCAACGAGGGCCTCTTCGTCGCCGTCGGCCCCGGCCTGGCGCCCCGACACCTCGAGACGCCGGTCGCCATCGAGGACTTCGCGCCGACGATCGCGGCGCTTGCCGGCGTCACGCTCGGGCGCGTCGATGGGAGCCCGATCGCGGGGATCGTCCAGGGCGCGGCCCCCGGCGCGCGGACCTGACCGGCTACACGCCCAGGATCCGGTCGTACCGCTGGATGCGCGACGCGTCCCCGCTCGCGATGCGGCGCGCCTTCATCTCGACGGCCAGCATGTGGCGGTGGATGAACGCCGCGGCCAGGTCGACCTTCTCGCTCGACGACCGCGCCTGGGCGAGCAGCTCCGTCGAGACCAGGACGTCGATCACCATCTCCGAGATGCGCTTCGCGTTCAGCAGCGCGTAGCCGATGTCCTCCAGCAAGGTCGGCAGCGACTTCTCGATCCACTCGATCCCCGTGCACACCTGCGCCACCAGCTCGGGGAACGGCTCCCGCAGCGCCTCGAGCTCGGCCCGGGTGTCGGCGAGGGCCGTCGAGAGGGCGCCCTTGCCCATCTCCCGGAGCGCGAAGCTGGCCTGGATCTCCGAGGTGCCCTCGTAGATGGTGGTGATGATCGAGTCGGCGTGGTGTTGACCGGCCGCGGTCTCGGCCATGTAGCCGATGCCGCCGTGGACCTGGATGCCGGTACGCGTGACGTCGTTCCCGACCTCGGTCGCGTAGTACTTGCAGAGCGGCGTGAAGAAGCGAATGAGCTGCGTGTTGTGCTCGATCTCCGCCTCGAGCGCGCCGCGCGCCGGATCCGCGGCGCCCCGCTCCGACGCGAGGTGCACGCGCATCGCCTCGGTCATGTCGATCAGGCTGGCGGTGCGGTAGAGCAGCGCACGCGCCGCCTGGATGTTGATCGCCATCAGGGTCAGCATCGACTTCACCAGCGGCTGCCGGATGATCGGCGTGCCGAACTGCGCCCGCTGCTCCGCGTACGCCCGGGCCGCGCGGTACGCGGCCTCGGCGATGCCGATCGCCTGCGCCGCCACGCCAAGCCGCGCCGCGTTCATCAAATCGAGCATCGCGCGGAAGCCCTCCCCCGCCTCGCCGAGGAGGAAGGCCTCGGCATGGTCGAACTCGACGACGCACGTCGGCGACCCGTGAATGCCGAGCTTGTTCTCCACCCGGGAGATCCGGATGCGGTTGGCGGTGCCGTCGGGAAGCGTGACCGGACACAGCAGCAGGCTCAGGCCCTTGGTGGTCCCCTTCGACTGCTCGAAGGTCGCCGCCTCGCGCGCCAGGACGAGATGGATCTGCGCGCAGCCGTTGGTGATGAAGATCTTCTCGCCGTCGAGGAGGTAGCGCCCGTCCGCGCGCGCGGCGCGCGTCGCGACCCCGCCGAGATCCGACCCGGCCTGCGACTCGGTGAGGTCCATCGAGCCTTGCAGCTCGCCGCTCGCGAAGCGCGGGAGGTAGCGCTGCTTCAGCTCCTCGCTGCCGTACTTCTCGATGTCCGATGCGACGCCGCTCTGCAGGCCGACGATCGTCATCAAGCTCGCGTCCGCCCGCGACAGCATCTCGAGAAAGGCGCAGTTGAGGAGCATCGGCAGGCCCGGGCCGCCGTACGCGGGGCCCAGGGTCGGACACGTGAGGCCGGCGGACCGCAGCTTCTCGTAGCCGGCCATGATGTGGGGCGGCACCGTGACGACGCCGCCTGTGAGCGTCACCTCCTCGTGCCAGTGCCCGCGAGCGCCCGCCGCGATGTCGGCGCAGACCTCGCCGGCCGTGCGCAGGATCGTCTTGTAGGTCTCGACCTCCTCGGAGACGGAGACGTCGGGGCCGCGGCGCAGGCGCAGCAGGCGCTCCCAATCGACGCGCCGATCGACGAACGATTCCATGTCCGCGTTGAAGAACGCCTGATTCATGGCGCGCCCCTTTCCGTCTGCCTCTGAGCCGTTGCGCCCGAGCTCGAGTCCCGGAACGCGAGACCGTGCGCTCTGGCGTAGGCTCGTCGCCTTACGACTCCCATGCGCTCCGGGTCAACCCACGAGCCCGGCAGCGCGCGCCGCGGCGCGCGGCATTGTGGCTCGGAGAGGCCGATGATACGCTGCGCCGCAGTCTGACTGTCCAGCGCGAGAAGCCGCCTAGCACCTCCGGCGTCCCGAACGCCTCCCGCGCCAGCACTCAGCACCGGTCCTCGTCGTCCGGCTCGTGGCAAAGCCACGTCGTCGGGGTCCTGCACGAGACGGCAACGAAAGAATGAAGGAGCCAACGGCAGCGAGTGCCCGCAGCGCCCTGACCGCCGCTCCCTCCCGGGTGGAAGACCCGATTCGCGCCGAGCTCTTCGGCGCCGAGCGCCTGGAGGAACACGCCGAGAGCCTGGCGGCGGCCACGTACGTCACCGCGCGGCCCACCCGAGGACGGGATCTCCTTCCGAGGGTCCGCGACAACGGGCGCGTACTGCTCGACGCGTATCACAGCAGCGTCGAGGCGGTCGGGGCGAAGCGCGAGATCACGCTCGCCGAGGAGTGGTTCCTCGACAACTTCCACGTCGTGGACGAGCAGCTCCGCGACATCCGCGACCACCTTCCCAAGGGCTACTACCGCCTGCTGCCGAAGATCGCGGCGGGTCACCTCGCGGGAACCCCGCGGGTCTATGGGCTGGCCTGGGCCTACGTGGCGCACACCGACAGTCGCTTCGACCTGGAGATGCTGCAGCGCTTCGTCCGGGCCTACCAGCGCGTCCAGCCTCTCGGCATCGGCGAGCTCTGGGCCGTGCCCATCCACCTGCGCATGGCCCTCGTTGAGAACCTGCGGCGGCTGTCGCAGCAGATCGCCGCCTCGCGCCGGGCGCGCGCCGAGGCCGACGAGCTGGCCGACCGCCTGCTCGGCCTGAGCGGCCGGCCCGCGGCACGCACCGAGGACGACGCCCTGCACCGCCTGAACAACGCCCCCCTGACCCGGGCGTTCGCCGTACAGCTCGTGCAGCGGCTGCGCGACCAGGATGCGTCGATCACGCCGGCCCTGGAATGGCTCCATCGGAGGCTCGCCGCTCAGGGGACGTCCCCCAGTGAGGTGGTGACCCAGGAGCACCACTCCCAGGGCACGGCCAACGCCACCGTCCGCCACATCATCGGCAGCATGCGATGGATGTCCTCCATCGACTGGCTCGAGTTCTTCGAGAGCGTCAGTCTGGTGGACGAGGTCCTGCGCACCGCGCCCGCGTTTCACGCCATGGACTTCGCGACGCGCGACGAGTACCGGAAGCAGATCGAGCTGCTGTCCCGGGGCTCGGGGCGGTCGGAGATCGAGGTGGCGCGGGAGGCCGTGCGGCTGGCGCGGAGCGCAGCCGAGGAGAGCCCGCGCGCGCCTGCCGCCGCGGTGGAGCGCGCTGCCGCGGGGAGCAGGCCGGGGCTTCCGGGTGTTCCCGAGCGCGCCGAGGAGGATCCGGGGTACTTCCTCGTCTCCAGGGGCAGGCGGGACTTCGAGCGGCGGCTGGGCTTTCGTCCTCCCCTGCGGCTCCGGCTTCCGCGCGCCTGCCGCCCGCACCCGATCGTGGGCTATCTCGGAGGAATCGGCGTCCTCACCGCCCTCCTGCTCGGCGGCCTGTTGCTCGGCGCGCGTGCCGCGGGCGCCGGGTCCTGGAGCCTCCTCCTCCTGGCCGTCCTCGGCCTCGTGCCCGCCTCGGAGATCGCGATGTCGCTCGTCCATCGACTGGTCGCCGCTCTCGTTCCGCCGCGCAGGCTCCCGAAGCTCGAGCTCGCGCAGGGTGTGCCTCCGGAGCTTCGAACCCTGGTCGCCGTGCCCACGCTGCTCACCCGCCTCGCCGACCTCGAGGAGCAGCTCGAGCGGCTCGAGGTGCACTACCTGGCGAATCCCGAAGGCCATCTGCACTTCGCTCTTCTGACCGACTGCGTGGACGCACCCAGCGATCGGATGCCCGGCGACGAGGAGATGGTTGCCGCGCTGACCGAGGGCATCGGCCGCCTCAATGCACGCTACGAGGGACCGCCCGGAGGCGGGGCGCGGTTCCTCCTGTTGCACCGCCGGCGTCTCTGGAACGAGCGGGAAGGCCTGTGGATCGGCTGGGAGCGGAAGCGAGGGAAGCTCCACGAGCTGAACCGGCTGCTGCGCGGCGCGACGGACACCTCGTTCATGCCGGTCGACGGACGGCCGCCCGGGGTGCCCGCGGGCGTCCGCTACGTCATCACCCTGGATGCCGACACCCGGCTTCCCAAGGGCGCCGCCTATCGCCTGGTCGGGGCGATGGCGCACCCGCTGAACCGGCCGCGCTTCGACCGCGGGAAAGGCCGCGTCGTCGAGGGCTACGCGGTCATGCAGCCCCGGATCACGCCGTCCCTGCCCACCGGGGCGGGCAGCACGACCTACCAGCGGATCGTCTCGGGTCCCGGCGGCGTGGACCCCTACGCGGCGGCGATCTCGGACGTGTATCAGGACCTCTTCGAAGAGGGGTCCTACACCGGAAAAGGGATCTACGACGTCGATGTCTTCGAGGCGGCGCTCGCGGGGAAGATTCCGGAGAACGCGCTGCTCAGCCATGATCTCTTCGAAGGCGTGTTCGCGCGTGCCGGGCTGCTGACCGACGTCGATCTCTTCGAGGAGTTTCCCTCCAACTACGAGACCGCCGCGCGGCGCCAGCATCGGTGGGTACGGGGCGACTGGCAGCTCCTCCCCTGGATCCTCGGCCACGCGCGCGACGCCGCCGGACGGAAGCCGAAAGCGCGCATCCCGGTCCGGAGCCGATGGAAGATGATCGACAATCTTCGTCGCAGCCTCGCCGCACCCTCGGCGCTGCTGGTGGCGGTGGCCGCCTGGACCCTGCCGAACGTTCCCGTGCTCCTCTGGACCGGTCTCTTCGTCGGCGCCGTCGCGGTGCCGGCGTTCATCCCGGTCCTCGACGGCCTCGTCCCGCGCCGCCGGGGGATCTCCAAGCGCAGCCACCTGCGCGCGGTGGCCGACGACGCCGTCGTGGCCCTGTCGCAGACGTTTCTGGCCATCAGCATGCTCGCCCACCAGGCCTGGCTGATGGCCGACGCCGTCGGGCGCACGCTCGGGCGGCTCTACGTTACGAAGCGGCGCCTCCTGGAGTGGGTGCCGGCGGCGCAGGCAGGGTACGGAGCCGATCTGAGACTCCGCTCCTTCTGCCGGCACCTGCGCTGGGGCGTCGTCCTCGCCGTCGCGGCCGGCCTGCTCGTCGTCGTGCTCGAGCCGGGCACCTGGCCCGTGGCCACACCGTTCATCCTCCTGTGGGCGCTCTCGCCCGTCATCGCCTGGCGGATGAGCCTCCCGCCGAGGCTCGTGGAGGCACGGCTTCTCACCCCGCAGGAGACGCGCTCGGCGCGCCTGCTCGCCCGCCGTACCTGGCGCTTCTTCGAGACGTTCGTGGACGAGAAAGAGAACGCCCTCCCGCCGGACAACTTCCAGGAGGACCCCGAGCCGGCCATCGCCCACCGCACCTCGCCGAGCAATCTGGGTCTCTATCTGCTGAGCACGACGGTCGCCCGCGACTTCGGCTGGATCGGGGGCCTCGACATGGCGCAGCGTCTCGAGGACACCCTCGACACCATGACCCGCCTGCGGCGTTTCCGCGGGCACCTCTTCAACTGGTACGACACCCGGGACCTGCGGCCGCTCGATCCCGCCTACGTCTCCACCGTCGACAGCGGCAATCTGGCGGGGCACCTGATCGCCGTCGCGCAAGCCTGCCGCGCGCTCGTGCTGCGCCCGCTCTTCGGCCCGGAGATCCTGGACGGAATCCGGGACGCGCTCGCGCTGGTGCTCGAAGCCGAGGAGCGGGCCGAGCCGCGCCGCCGGACGCACACGACCACCGAGCAGCATCTGCGCGAGCGCGCGCAGGCGATGGCGGCCGCGCTCGAGGACGCCCCGACCTCCGCTCGCAAGTGGGCGCACCGGCTCGAGGAGCTGGAGGCGCACGCAAAGAACCTCTTGGACGCCGCGCGCGCGCTCGCGGGCGCGGCCGGGGAGGCGTCGCGATCCGACGTCCTGGCGTGGTCGACGAGCCTGCGGGACTGTGTTGCGAGCCACGCCCGCGACCTCGAAACGGCCCTCCTCCTCGAGGATCCGGAAGCATCCCGGAGGGCGGAGTCCGGCCTCGGGCACCGGCTCGAGGCCCTCGCGCTCCGCGCCGAGCAGATGGTCCAGGCCATGGACTTCCGATTCCTCTTCGACTCTTCGCGCAAGCTCTTCTCGATCGGCTATCGCGTCGCCGACGGCACGCTCGATCCGAGCTGCTACGACCTGCTGGCCTCCGAGGCGAGGCTCGGAAGCTTCATGGCCATCGCCAAGGGCGACGTCTCGCCCCGGCACTGGTTCCTCCTCGGCCGGGCGCTCACGCCGGTGGGGCGCGGGGCCGCCCTGGTCTCCTGGTCGGGCTCCATGTTCGAGTACCTGATGCCGCTGCTCGTGATGCGGCAGCCCGCCGGCAGCCTGCTGGATCTCACCTGCCGTCTCGTGGTGGCGCGACAGATCCAGTACGGCGCCGAGCGGACGGTGCCGTGGGGGGTCTCCGAGTCGGCCCACAACATTCGCGACCTGGAGCTCACCTATCAGTACTCGGACTTCGGTGTGCCGGGCCTGGGGCTCAAGCGCGGGCTGTTCGAGGACGTCGTGGTGGCGCCGTACGCGACCGCGCTCGCCGCCATGCTGGAGCCGAGAGCGGCGCTCGGCAACTTCGCGCTCCTCGAGGAGGCCGGCGCCCGCGGCGCCTACGGGTTCTACGAGGCCCTCGACTATACGCCGTCGAATCTCCCGGAGAACGCGCGGGTGGCCGTGGTCCGGAGCTACATGGCCCACCACCAGGGGATGACCCTGGTCGCGCTCGGGAACGTGGTCCATCACGGATCGACCCGCAAGCGCTTTCACGCCCATCCCATGATCCAGGCAGCGGAGCTGCTGCTGCAGGAACGGACGCCGCGCTCGGTGGCCGTGGCCCGGCCCCGCGGCGAGGAAGTGCGGGTGGCGCCGCTCGTCCGCGACCTCGTCCTTCCCACGCTGCGGAGGTTCGAGTCGCCGCACGACGTCACGCCGCGCACCCATCTGCTCTCCAACGGTCGCTACACGGTCATGATCACGGCGGCGGGCTCCGGCTTCAGCCGCTGGCGCGACCTCGCCGTCACCCGCTGGCGGGAAGACACGACGCGCGACTGCTGGGGCACGTTCGTCTTCCTGCGCGACACGGATACCGGGGACGTCTGGTCCGCCGGCTTCCAGCCGAGCGGCACGGAGGTCGACCAGTACGAGGTCGTGTATTCCGAGGACCGGGCCAAGATCGTGCAGCGCGACCGGTCGCTGGCCATCACCCTCGAGGTCGTGGTCTCCCCCGAGGACGATGCCGAGCTCCGCCAGCTCACGGTGACCAACGTCGGCAGCCGGGACCGTGAGATCGACTTCACCTCCTATGCGGAGGTCGTCCTCGCTCCCCAGGCCGCGGACGAGGCCCATCCCGCCTTCTCGAACCTCTTCGTGGAGACCGAGTTCGTGCCCGAGCTCGGAACCCTGCTCGCGACCCGACGCCCGCGTTCGGCAGGCGAGCCCCAGGTCTGGCTCGCGCACATGGCCAGTGTCGATGGGCAGCCGGACCTGCCGGTGCAGCACGAGAGCGACCGCGCGCGCTTCCTCGGCCGAGGCCGCGGGATCCGGTCGCCGCAGTCCGTGCACGACGGGGGACCCCTTTCGGACACGACCGGGGCGGTGCTGGATCCGATCGTGAGTCTCCGGCAGCGGCTGGCCATTCCCCAAGGCGGAACGGTCCGTCTCGTGTTCACCACGCTCGTGGCGCCGTCCCGGGACGAGGCGCTCGAGACCGCGCACAAGTACCGCCAGCCGGCGGTGTTCGAGCGCGAGAGCTCGCTCGCCTGGACGCACGCGCAGGTGCAGCTCCACCACCTCCGGATCACCCAGGACGAAGCGCATCTCTTCCAGCGTCTGGCCAACCGTCTCCTGCACGCCGATCCCACCCTGCGCGCGGCGCCGGCAGTCTTGGCCGCGAACCACGGCGGCGCGTCCGGGCTCTGGCCGCACGGCATCTCCGGCGACCTTCCCATCGCCCTGGTCCACATCGAGCGCGACGAGGAGCGCGACGTCGTGCGACAGCTCCTGCGGGCGCAGGAGTACTGGCGCATGAAGGGGATCGCCGCCGACCTGGTGATCCTCAACGCCACCGGAGCCTCCTACGCACCGGCGCTTCAGGAGTCCCTCGAGGGCATGGTGCGCGCAAGCCAAGCGGTGGGGAACGACCAGCGCAGGGAGCATGGGGGCGTGTACCTGCTCCGCGCCGACCTGGTGTCGGCGCGCGACCAGACCCTCCTGCGCGCGGCGGCGCGCATCGTGATCGCCGCCCACAACGGGACGCTGTCCGAGCAGGCGGTCCGGCTGGAGCGGCCCCGGCCCGGGCCGCTCCAGCCGCGTCTCCGCCCGGTGCGCGAGACCGCGGATGCCGTCTCTTCTCCGGCACTGGACCTGGAGCTCTTCAACGGCCTCGGCGGATTCACACCGAACGGCCGCGAGTACGTCACGGTGCTGGGCAAGGGGCAGTGGACCCCGGCTCCCTGGATCAACGTGGTGGCGAATCCGGAGCTCGGCTTCCAGGTCTCGGAGTCGGGATCGGGCTACACCTGGTGCGGGAACAGCCGCGAGAACAAGCTCACACCCTGGACGAACGATCCCGTCAGCGACACGCCGGGTGAGACGTTCTACGTGCGGGACCAGGACAGCGGCCTGGTCTGGGGGCCCACCGTCCTTCCCATCCGCGAGGAGCCCTGGCCCTACGTCATCCGGCACGGTCAGGGGTACAGCCGCTTCGCGCACACCGCGCACGGCGTCGCGCTGGATCTCCTGCAGCTCGTGCCCGTCCGGGACGCCGTCAAGATCTCGCGCCTCACCCTGGAGAATCGGTCGCACTATACGCGGCGCCTGGCGGTCACGGCCTATGCGGAGTGGGTGCTCGGGGTCTCGCGCAGCACCTCCGCGACCCACGTGGTCACCGAGATCGATCCCGCAACGGGTGCGCTGTTTGCCCGCAACGCCTGGAACGGGGAGTTCGCGGAGCGCATCGCGTTCGCCGATCTGGGCGGGAGCCAGACGTCCTGGACCGGCGACCGCCTCGAGTTCCTGGGCCGGAACGCGAGCCTCGACCACCCGGCGTCGGTGGAGCGCGGCCGGAAGCTCTCGGGAAAGACCGGAGCGGGCCTGGACCCATGCGCCGCGCTCCAGACCGACGTGGAGCTCCGGCCGGGCGAGCGCACCGAGGTGCTGTTCCTGCTGGGCCAGGGGCGGGACGCCGAGGAGGCGCGATCGCTGGTCGAGCGCTACCGCGCGGCGGGCGACGCGGCAGCGCTCCACGAGGTCGAGGAGCACTGGAACGAGGTGCTGGGCACGGTCGAGGTCACGACCCCCGATCCCGCGATGGACGTGCTGCTCAACCGCTGGCTGCTCTATCAGACGCTCTCGTGCCGCCTCTGGGCGCGCTCCGCGTTCTACCAATCCGGCGGCGCATACGGCTTCCGCGACCAGCTCCAGGACGTCCTGGCCCTGGCGGTGGCGAGACCGGATCTCGTGCGCGAGCACATCCTGCGCGCCGCCGCGCGGCAGTTCCGGGAAGGGGACGTGCAGCACTGGTGGCATCCCCCGACGGGCCGCGGGGTACGGACCCGCATGTCCGACGACCGCCTCTGGCTGCCGTATGCGGTGGTCCACTATCTCCTGACGACCGCGGACGAGGCGGTGCTCGACGAGGCGGTGCCGTGGCTCGAGGGGCCGGCCCTGGAAGCGGGCCAGCAGGAGGCCTACTACACGCCCACGGAGTCGGAGGATCGGGCGACGCTCTACGAGCACTGCGCGCGGGCCCTCGACTGCAGTCTCGACACGGGCGTGCACGGCCTCCCCCTGATCGGGGCCGGCGATTGGAACGACGCCATGAACCGCGTCGGCCACGAGGGGCGCGGCGAGAGCGTCTGGCTGGGCTGGTTTCTGCTCGTGAACCTGCGGGACTTCGCTCCCATCGCCGAGCGCCGCGGGGAGCATGACCGTGCCGCACGCTGGCGGAGTCGGAGCGCGGCTCTGGCGGCATCCCTGGACGCGGAGGCCTGGGACGGGGAGTGGTACAAGCGCGCCTTCTTCGACGACGGCACGTCTCTCGGGTCGGCGGAGAACGAGGAATGCCAGATCGACTCCATTCCCCAGACGTGGGCCGTCCTCTCCGCGGCGGGCGATCGCGAGCGCCGGCGCCGGGCCATGGAGTCCATGGAGCGGCGGCTCGTCCGCCGCGACGACCGGCTGATCCTGCTCTTCGCTCCGCCGTTCGACCGCACACCGCGGGATCCGGGATACGTCAAGGGCTATCTCCCCGGCGTGCGCGAGAACGGCGGGCAGTACACCCACGCCGCGGTCTGGTCGGTGGCGGCGTTCGCCGCGCTCGGCGAGGGCGACAAGGCCGTCGAGCTCTTCAACCTGCTGAGCCCCATCCATCACACCAGCCGGCCCGCGGACGTTCAGCGGTA
>Ga0302046_10003219_pt1 | contig 14808 bp, 9 predicted proteins | sample RVTome_11_FD_200261 | JGI IMG/M metagenome (GOLD analysis project Ga0302046, IMG submission 200261) | Soil microbial communities from uranium-contaminated site in the Upper Colorado River Basin, Wyoming, United States - RVT147D111 (version 2) ...
CCAGGTCGCGCTTCGCACCGACCTCACTGCTGTCCGCGAACAGACTCTGCGCGAGGAGATGGCTCAACTGACGGTCGAGATCGACCGGCTGCAGCAGCAAGAGGCCCGGCTGCGAGGCGTTTTGCGAGACGAGCAGGCCGCCGTTAAACGATTGCTAGCTTTTCTCAGCGAGGATCAGCGCGATATTCCCGACGTGCTGAGCGCGTTCATCAAACAAAAAGGCAGCGCCCTGCCGGATCAACATTCGGACCTGACCCAACTCCAGACGGTCCTCCAAACGCTCGGCCACGATTACGCCGCCCAGGTCGCCTTGATCGACAATGAGAGCCGGCAACTGCGGCAAGAGGCCGACCAGCTCCAACAGGAGATCAACAAGCTCCGCACCGGCGACCGGGCCGTTAGTTACGATGCCGAAGCGCCCCAATCTAGCCAGTTGCGGCGGCTGCTGCGGGCGGAGTTGGGCCTGGCCGCGGAGGCCGTGGCGCCCCTGTATGAGGTCCTCGACGTGCCCGACGAAAGCTGGCAAGACGCCGTCGAAGGCATTCTGGGCCGCTCCCGCTTCGATCTGCTGGTGCCGCCGGAGCATTACGACGCGGCCATGCAGTTCTATCGCCAACAGCGCCACGAGCACCAGCTTCACGGCGTCGGCCTGCTCGATACCGAACGTATATTGAATAATGCCCGGCCCGCCACGGCCAAGAGCCTGGCCGCCGAAGTGCGGACCGAGCACCCGGCGGGTCGGGCTTTTATCGACCTGCTCTTGGGCGGCTATGCTAAATGTGATACCCTGGAGGCGCTGCGCGAGCACCGCACGGCCGTGACCCGGGACTGCTTTGTCCGCCGCAGCTTCACCAGCCGCCACCTCGATCCCCGTTATTATCGCCGCTGGTTCATCGGCGGCCGGGCCACGCCGCGCCAGATCGAACAGCGCCAGGAGCGCCTGGAGGCCATTCGCCATGAACTGCTCGCGCTCCAACAGCGGGCCACGGCGCTGAACGAGCGGCTGGCTTTGACCCGGGATAAAGTTCTGATCTATGTCGAACTGGAACGGGAACTGCCGCTGCTCGCCGGTCTGCCCGGCTTGCAAACCAGGCTGGCTGAATTGCAAACCGAATTGGCCGGTCTGGATACCCAATCGGTCAAATCATTGGAAGCCGATGTCGCGGCCCGCGAGTCCGAGGCCGACCGGCTCCAGCAGGAAGTCAATGACCTGGGCGAAACCATCGGCGGGCTCAAGAACCGGCTCGAAACGCTGGCAACGGAGACCATTCCGGCCCTCGAACACCAGGCCGCCCAGGCGCTGCAAGACGCCGAGAGCTTCCTGCTCATGGAAACAGCGGAGGAACTGCTAGAGGAAGCCCAGAAGGAGTACGAACGCCGCCGCCAGCGCCAGCCCGCCGAAACCATTCAGACCAACAGCCTGGGCCTGGAGAATCGCTACCAAAGCGGCGAAACGCGCAGCCGGGATAAACTGCGTGAGGCCAAGCAGAGCTATAGCCTCCGCTATCAGTTCGGCTACGACGATGACGAGGACGCCGCCCGCTTCCTGCGCGAGCGCGAACGCTACCTCGAGTCGGAACTGCCCGAATACGAAGCCCGGATCGCCGAGCAGCGCCAACTGGCCGAGCAGGAACTGGTCGAAAACTTTATTCACCGCCTGCGGGAGCAGACCGAAGAGGCCCGCCAGCAGTTGGCTTATCTCAACACCACCCTGGCCGATCTGCGCTTTGGCGGCGAGCGCTTCGAGTTCATTACCAAACCCGAACCCTCACTGCGCCAGGTCTATAATATGATCATGGACAGCCAGGCGATCCTGGGCGAATCGCTGTTTGACTCCGACTTCCGCCAGCGCCACCAGCAAGGCTGGGACCTGCTCTTCGAACGGCTGACCATTGCCGACGATGCCGAGTTGACCGAACTGCGCGAGCTGCAAGATTATCGCAACTATCTCCAATACGACATTCGAATTCACTATCCTAATAACGACCGGGCCTTACTCAGCCAGATCAACGCCAAAAAATCCGGCGGCGAAACGACCACACCGTTTTACGTGGCTATGGCCGCCTCCTTTGCCCAGGCCTACCGGCTCAACCAGCCCCGCCCGTCGGACACCATTCGGCTGGCCATGTTCGATGAAGCCTTTGGCAAAATGGACACTGCCCGCACCGCCAGCGCCTTGAAATTCATGGTCGATAACCAGCTTCAGGTTCTGCTGGCGACCCCGCCGGATAAAGCCGCCAGCCTGCTGCCGCACGTCGATTCGGTGCGGACGGTGGTGCGGGAGAACAACCACGCCTTTGTGATCGAGATCGACAAGACCGAGATGATGAGGGAGTTGGAGGGCGAGAAGGCGTAGGGGCTGCGTCCACAAGACAAAAGAAGATGGGACCCGGATTTTCACGGATGAACACGGATTGAATACAAATACAGATAAAATCCGTGAAAATCCGGGTGTATCCGTGTCCGATAAAAATTGTTGATGTCAAAGTGTAAGACGCTAATCTAAGGCTGATGACTTTAATGAAGCAACCATTCACGCCTACGCCCGATGTCACGATCATTATCGATGAACTGCTCGACATGTTCGAACGGCGTGGGGGCGCCCCAAAACAGGTGGTTCGAGTCAAACTGGCGGCTTTGAACCAACGGTTGCCCGGCTACTACAGCCAGACCAACCCTGAGCCGCGCCTGACGGCCAACGAACAGTTGAGCCGCCTGGCGGAACTGGGCTTGCTGACCCTCCGCTGGGAGCCGGGTCAAACCGGACATTTGTTGGAAGCGGTCACGATCGAGCCGGCTCAGACGGCGGCGCTTTATACTCTGCTCGCGCGCCAGCCCGTGGCCGAGCAGCGCCGGTACCTGAGTGAATTCCTGTCGGCCCACCGGCCACATCTCGCAGGTTGGCGGCAGCGGGCCATCGACCATGCCTTGAGCCAACTCAAAGCTCATAAATCACCGGCTCCCTTTAGCCTGATCAACCAGGCCTGGAACCAGGATCTCTTGACCACCCTCCTGGCCCTGCCCGACCAGGAGACTCCGGCCGAACTGCCTTATCGTGTGTTCAGCGTCCGTATTTTCAACGACAGCAAACGCTTTGACAGCCTGAAAGACACCATCGCTCGCCTGGCGCATCGCTACAACCCTCTCTGGCGCGCTTTGTCGCTGCCGGAGACGCTGCGGGAAATGGGCCTGGTGGCTAATCCCGGCCATGTCTATCTGGCCGGGCCGTGGCAGTTGATCGACGCCGAGGGCCAGGTCATGTCATTGAGTGAATTCGTTCCGTCGGTGGGGATTCCCACGGCGCTGGCGGCCCGAGTGCAGCAGGTAACCGTCGAGGCCGGGCGAGTCGTTTGTGTTGAAAACCTGGCTTCGTTCTATGAATTGATTCGCTATGAAGGCCAGGGGCTGGCCGCCCTGTGCCTGTGGGGAAATCCATCGCCCGTTATGCGACACCTGCTGCGCTGCTTGATCGAGCATTTGCCCGCGTCGATACCCCTGCTGCTCTGGGCCGATATCGATTATGGCGGGCTGAACATCCTGGCCCAACTGCGCCGGCAGGTCTCGCCCCAGATTGCCCCCTATCGCATGGACTGCGCGACTCTGGATGCTCACGCCCACTGGGGTCACCCGCTTACCAGCGGCGATCGGCGTAACCTAACCAGGCTGCGCCAGCACGCAAGCCTGGAGGACGTTGCGCCACTCATCGACCATATGCTGCAGCGCGACCTCAAACTCGAGCAAGAAGCGGTCGTTTTTGAGCCATTATCTGAAACCGGAGCGCGCGCCTGATGCTTCACAAGATGCGTTGGACCGCCAAAAAGATTGCCGACCGGCTCAGTCTGATCGAACTGCTGGTTTATCGCCGCCACTGGGCGTTACCCCCCTTTCGGTACCTTGCCTTGCCCGATCCGCTGGTGGAGCCACCCGTTGGCCCCGAGGTGGACGACAGCGCCTGGGGCACCATCGAACCCAACACCTACTGGGGCCGGTGGACGACCGATTTTACGCTGCGCACCACCTTTCAAGTTCCGGACGATTGGGACCTCGACGCCCCGCTGGCCCTGTACTTACCCCTCGGTGAGGCCGGCGACTTCAGCCACCCTGAAGCCCTGGCTTACGTCGATGGCCGGCCCTATGCCGGCTGCGACCGTCATCACCAGGAAATCTTGCTGCCGGCCCAATGGCGAGATGGCCAAACCCATCACCTGACCCTGCACGGCTGGACCGGCCTGGGTGGCTGGCACCGGCCAGAACCAGGTATACAACTCTTCATGCGTCCTTGCGCCGTCGTGCAGATCGACCGGCCCACCCGCGACTTTATCGCCATGGCGAGGGTGGCGCTGGGAATCGCCTTGGGGTTGGACGATAACGAACCGGCTCAAGGCCACCTGCTCAATGCCCTGGACGAAGCCTTTAAGCGGTTGGATACACGCGAGCCGCTGGGTGATGCCTTTTACACCAGTGTGCCGGCCGCTCACGACGCGCTGCGGGCCGGTCTGAAACAGGCCGGCCCGCCCCTGACGGTGGACATCGTCGCCACGGGTCACGCTCACATCGACGTCGCCTGGTTGTGGACCCTGGGCCAGACCCGGCGTAAAGCGGGCCGGACCTTCCACACCGTTTTGCGTCTGATGGAGCAGTTTCCCGAATATCATTTTACCCAGAGCCAGCCCCAACTGTATGACTACATCCGGCAGGATTATCCGGCTTTGCTCGAAGCCATCAAGACGCGGGTGGCCGAAGGCCGCTGGGAGTTGATCGGCGGCATGTGGGTCGAAGCGGACTGTAATCTGACCGGCCCAGAATCTCTGGCGCGCCAGTTTTTGCTGGGCCGCGCTTTCTTTCGGGAGCATTTTGGCCCCCGGGCCGAGTCGCCGGTCCTGTGGCTGCCCGATGTCTTTGGCTACGCCTGGAATTTGCCCCAACTGATCGAGCAAGCGGGCCTGGATTATTTCTTCACCATCAAGATCAGTTGGAACCAGTACAACCGCCTGCCCTACGACAGCTTCTGGTGGCAGGGTCTGGACGGCACGCGGGTGCTAACCCACTTCAGCACGACGACCGGCGCTGAGACCCTGGCCGCGAGCGGGCCACAGTCGACCACGTATAATGCCCAGGCGACGCCGGTCGAGGCTCTGAATACCTGGCGCAACTTACAACAAAAGGAGACGCAGCATGAAATGCTGATGGTCTTCGGCCATGGCGATGGCGGCGGCGGGCCGACCCGCGAGATGCTGGAGAACCTCCGCGAGATGGCACAGTTTCCGGCAACTCCCCGGCTGCGCCAGGCCGGCGTGGCCGAGTTCTTCCGCAACCTGGAGCAGACCGCCGGTGGCCGTCTGCCCACCTGGAACGGCGAGTTATATTTCGAGCGGCATCGCGGCACGTACACCAGCCAGAGCCGCAACAAACGGGCCAACCGCCGCAGCGAGTTTCTGCTCCACGACGCCGAGTTTCTGGCCGTCCTGGCCGGCCTGGTCGCCCCCGACTATTCATACCCGGCCGATACTCTGCGCCGGGCCTGGGAATTGGTCTGCCTCAACCAGTTTCACGATATCATCCCCGGCAGCAGCATCACGCCCGTTTACGCCGAGTCGCTCCGGCAGTATGAGGAGGTGCGCGAAATGGGCACAAGCGTGCGGGAAGCGGCCTTGAAGGTCATCGCTAATAAACTAAGCGGCGATCTATTCGTCATCAACCCGACCTCCTTCGCGCGGGCGGATCTGGCTTTCTGGCCGGGCCAACTCGCTTTCGGCCAGCATTTGCAGCGCGCCGATGGCGTGATGATATCGACCCAAGCCACGGCCGAGGGAAGCTGGCTCGATGTGGGCGAAGTCGCGCCGTTTGGCCTGATGGAACTGATCCTGGCTGAAGGTGAGGCCGCCGGCACTGGCTCCCATCTGGCGATATCGCCTACCCTGCTGGAGAACGATTTTCTGCGGGTGGAATTGACCGCAGCCGGTGACATTTGCCGTATCTTTGACAAGGCTAACCGGCGAGAGGTGATGCCGCCCGATACGCTGGCCAACCAGTTCCAGGCCTTCGAAGATCGCCCCCTGAACTGGGATGCCTGGGATATCGACATTTTCTATGATGATAGGATGTGGCTGGCCGAAGCGGCCACGTCGGTCGACGTGGCCGAGGCCGGCCCGCTGCGGGCTACCCTCGAGCTGCGGCGGCGCATCCTGCACAGTGACATTGTGCAGCGGATCTCGCTGGCGTACAACAGCCCCCGGCTCGATTTTGAGACAAGCATCGACTGGCAAGAGCGACATATTCTGCTCAAGGTCGCTTTCCCGGTCCAGGTCCTGTCGCCCATTGCCACCTACGAGATCCAGTGGGGCAACGTCGAGCGGCCCACCCACCGCAATACCAGTTGGGACTGGGCCCGCTTCGAAAGCTGCGCCCAGAAATGGGTCGATTTAAGTGAAGGCGGCTACGGCGTCAGCCTGCTCAACGACTGCAAGTACGGCCACGACATCGGCGACAACCTGATCCCGAAGCCGACCAGGGGCAGCACCGTTTTGTCTACAGTCTGCTCCCTCACGCCGGCGCCTGGAACGAAACGACCATCGGCGCGGCCTATGCCCTCAACGATCCCCTCATCGTCGCCGCCGGGTCTGCGCAGGGGCAAGCCGGTCAGCAGCAGCGCACAGCATCGCTCATCCCCAATTTCCAATCTCTCATCGCGCCCAACCGCCCCCATATCGTCATCGAAACGATCAAACAGGCCGAGGATGGCCAGGGCATCATTGTCCGCCTGTACGAAAGCCAGCGCCGACGCGGTCCGGTTTCCTTGACCACCGGTTTCAACCTGGCCGAAGTGTGGTATACTAATCTTTTGGAAGAAAATCAGGCTGCGCTACGGCCGGAGGACAACCGGGTTTCATTCACGGTCAGGCCGTATGAAATCGTCACCTTACGGTTAGTGCCGGTCCGCATGGATTAATAAACCTGAGTTCGATAATTGGGACGATCATGTCATTCTGAGGAGCGCAGCGACGAAGAATCTCCATGGAGTGGTTGCTAGCACAGGCTCTAAGGAGATCCTTCGCTCCCGCTGGTCGCTCAGGATGACATGGCAAATGAATTTCCGAACTCAGGCTAATAGATTATTCGGAGGTAACCATGATCCCAACCCTCAACCCAGGTATGCTCGGTATTCAGGCCAATTTACCCGAAACCATTGCTCTGGCTCGGGATCACGGATTTGAAGGGGTCGAGGTTGACATCGCCGAAGTAGCCGATTTGGTTGACGCCCATGGCCCTGAGTATGTCCGGGATCTGTTTACTTCAACCGGGATTCGACAGGGCCAGTGGGGCCTGCTGCTGGATTTCCGCCGGGATGAAGCCACCTGGCGTCAAGGGCTGGGGGAGTTGCCCCGGCTGGCCGGCGCGGCTCAGGCGGTGGGCATCGAGCGGACCGCCACCTGGATTATGCCGTGTTCTGATGAACTGGACTTCAAGGCCAACTTCGAGCAGCACCTGACGCGTCTCCGGCCTATCGCCGAGATTCTGAATGACCATGGCTGCCGGCTGGGTCTGGAATTTGTCGGCCCCAGGACGCTGCGGATGTCGAAGCGATACCAATTTATCCATACCTTAGACGGGATGCTGGAGTTGATCCAGGCCATTGGCGCCGGCAATGTGGGCCTCTTACTCGACTGCTATCACGTCTATACCTCGCACGGCTCTCTGGATGAGGTACGCCGGCTCACCAACAGCGACATTGTGGTGGTCCACGTCAATGACGCGCCGGCCGGGATGCCGGTCGATGAACAGTTGGACCTGGTCCGCACCCTGCCCGGCGAGACCGGTGTCATCGACATCGCCGGCTTTTTACAGGCCCTCCAGACCATTGGCTACGACGGGCCGGTCACCCCCGAACCGTTCAGCGAGCGCTTACATTCCCTCTCACCGGCCAACGCCGCTCGTGAGGCCGGCGAGGCCATGCGCCGGGTTTGGGAATTGGCCGGGTTGTCGAATCAGAAACGACGTTAATGAATTCCACATATGCCGGTTTAATCCCATCATTTTGGGTTTGTCTGGTGTGTCATCGAGTTGTTAGTGACCTTATACTTATGATATAATTTCCTTATTAACTCAAAAGGGATGAATCTTCTTATGGAACTTAAAACGTTGATCTCAGATATGATCCAACTTGAGACAGAGTTAAATCGTTTTGAAAAGAAATTTGGCGTTAAATCCAGCGATTTTTACCGGGCAATCACCATGGGTGAATTGGATGAGTTTGATGCCATGAATGAATATCGTATGGAATTTGTCGAATGGTTAGCTTTGTATAAAACTTGGCTGAGCATGGACGAAAAATACCGCCAGCTCATTGATCGCCAACCCGTCGCCGTGCAAATTAAATCCGCCATGACTGCCTGATCTGGTCCCGATGAGTAGCCCTTTATCATCTTCCAACGATTATGCTACCTTCATTCACGATTTACCGAACCACTATACGTTTATCAAACGCTCTTCTCTCGTCTATATTCCGCTTGGCGCAAAAGTGGGCAAAGTCAATGGCATGGTTTTCTTTGAAGATAACATCATTCTCTGTGTCCAAGAATTTCTGAATTTTGAGCTGGATATTATTGAAGGTTATGGCTACGAGGTATCACCTAGTCACGCCAAAACTGATGAATTACCAGAGGCGGAAGAATACTGTCGAGCTTCTTACCCTGATAAAGACAAGCTGTACTGGTATGATTCTTTTCCCACCCCAATGACCCGACCTTAGCTGTAACACATCCTCATCATAAACATATCCATCCTAATATCAAACAGAACCGTATTCCTGCACCGGACTTAACTTTCACTGCGCCCAATTTGCCATTTTTGATTCAGGAAGTTAATCAAACAATCCTTCCAGGTTCGCCGCAGGGAGACACAGAATGATCATTACAAAATCATGCGCTTAATGGAGGTAATCGACATCGACGAATGAGCGTACTGCGACGAATGGTCCGTTTTATGAGGCCCTACCGGTGGGTGGCGATTTTGGGACTGCTGACCGTCATCCTACCGGTGGCCATGGAGTTGGTGGTGCCCCGGATGCTTCAGGTTTTGATCGACCAGGGTATCCGGGCCGGCGACCAGGGCGTGATCGTCCGGGGATCGTTGATCATGCTGGGGGCAGCCGTGGTGGGCGCGGTGGGCACGGTGGCGCAGGGCGTGTTTCGCGCCCGGCTGTCGCAGGGCATTGCCTACGACCTGCGCAACGAGTTGTTTACCCACCTCCAGTCGCTCTCGTTTGGCAACCTGGACAGCATGCAGACCGGACAGCTCATGACGCGCCTGTCCAGCGACGTGGAGGTGGTCCGGCTGTTTTTCAGTGCGGGGCTGGCGCTGCTGCTGCGGGCGGTGTTGATGATCGTGGGCAGCCTGGTGCTGATGCTGCTGACCGACCTGCGGCTGTCGCTGGCCGCGCTGGCTGTCCTGACTGTTGCCGCTGTGGTTATCGGAGCCGTCCTGCGAACCGCCGGGCCGCTGTTTAGCGTGGTGCAGCAAAAACTGGCCGGTCTCAACACCATCGTCCAGGAAAACCTGGCCGGGGTGCAGGTGGTCAAGGCCTTTGTGCGGGAACGATTCGAGATCAACCGGTTTGCCGGCCAGAACGTGGCCTACGCCCAGGAAAATATGCGCGTGGGTTATTTGATTGCGGCGGCCATGCCCCTGCTGCTGGTGCTGACCAACCTGGGCACCGTGGCCGTCATCTGGTTTGGCGGGCTCGAGGTGATCGGCGGGAACTTGTCGGTGGGGGAATTGGTGGCCTTTAATAACTATCTGATGATCGGGATGACGCCGCTGCTGCTGCTGGGCAACGTGTTGACCATGGTCTCACGGGCCGAAGCCTCGGCCGCCCGTATCCTGGAAGTGTTGGACACGCGCCCGCTCATTCAAGTGGCGCCGGTCCCCCACCGGGCCGAGCAGTTGGCCGGACGGGTGGTTTTTGAGAACGTGTCGTTCCACTACATCGGCAACGGTCAGGCCGGTCACCAAAATGGCTTCAGCGCCGCTGCCGCTGATTTCACCTCGCCTGATGGTGCTAATCGACTGAATGGCCGGCCCAATAACGATAACCGCCGGGAAGTGTTGAATGGTGTCAGTTTTGAGGTCGAGCCAGGCCAGCGGGTGGCGCTGCTGGGCGCAACCGGCTCCGGCAAAAGCACGCTGGTCAACCTGCTGCCTCGCTTTTATGACGTGACCGGCGGGCAGATCCAAATCGACGGGGTGGACGTGCGCGACTGGGACCCGGCGGCGCTGCGTTCGCGGATTGGCGTTGTGCTGCAACAGAGCACGCTCTTCAGTGGTACCATCTACCAGAACATTGCTTACGGCCGGCCCGATGCGTCTCTGGATGCGGTGATGGCGGCGGCCAGGGCGGCGCAGGCCCACGCGTTCATTATGGCGATGCCGGAGGGTTATGACAGCCTGGTCGAGGAGCGCGGCGCTAACCTGTCCGGTGGGCAGCAGCAGCGGATTGCCATTGCCCGGGCGCTGCTGATTTCGCCCGGCATCCTGATTTTAGACGACAGCACCAGCGCCGTCGATATGGAAACCGAGACAAAAATTCAACAGGCCCTGGACACATTGATGCTAAGCCGGACCACATTTATTGTGGCCCAGCGGATTAGCAGCGTTCTCAACGCCGACCAGATCATCGTGCTGGACAGTGGTCGCATTGCGGCCCGGGGCCCGCATCGTCACCTTCTGGAAACCAGTCCCATTTACCGGGAAATCTATCGCTCCCAGGTGGGCGGACAACATCGATCTGGAGCAGCCGGATGACAAACCAAAAACCTTCCCAATCCCCAACCCGAATTACCATGGGCTTTGGCAGCGGGCGGCCAACCGGCGAGATGGCCCGGAACCGCCGGATCACAACGCGGCGGCTGTTTAGCTACCTCGGGCCATACCGCGCCCAACTCGTGGTGGTGGCGATGCTGGTTACGGCCGGGACACTGATGAGTCTGGCCGGTCCTATTTTACTGGGCAAGGCTATCGATCTTTACATTACGGCCGGTGATGTGATTGGCCTGAAGCGGATTGTCCTGCTGATGCTGGCCGTTTACCTGGGGGCCGGCGTGTGTACCATCGGCCAGGGGCTGATCATGATCCGCATCGGGCAGCGGTTTGTGGCCGATATTCGAGCCGGGCTGTTTGGCCACCTGCAAACCCTGTCGATGGCCTACCACGACCACCACAAAGTAGGCGACGTGATGAGCCGTGTTACCAACGACACCGACGCCATTAATCAGGCCCTGTCCAACGGCCTGACCGACTTTACGGCCAATGTGCTCTTGCTGGGAGGCATTATGGTGGCCATGTTTTTCCTGAGCTGGCAGTTGGCCGCGGCGACCCTGATCCTGCTGCCGCTGATGTTATTCATCACGGGCCAGATTACCAGCCGCAGCCGCGGCGCCTATCGCAACGTGCAGCGCAATCTGGGCATGCTCAACGCGGTCATGGAAGAGAATATCGCCGGGATTCGGGTGGTGAAGGCCTTTGCCCGCGAAGCCGACACCCTGGCCGAATTTGTCGAGGTCAACGCCGCCAACCGCCAGGCCGGGATCAAGGCCGATGTGATTACGGCCTCGCTGGGACCGATGTTTACTACCATGGGCATTTTGACGATTGCCATAACCGCCTGGTTTGGCAGTTGGCTGGCCCTGCGCGGCCTGGTCTCGGTCGGGGTGATCGCGACCTTTGTGGTCTACATCATGAACTTTTTCCGGCCCATGCGAGCCATCGCCATGGTCTACAATCAACTCCAATCGGCGCTGGCCGGGGCCGAGCGCATCTTTGTGGTGCTGGATGAAAGCCCTACGGTCGAAGATGCTCCCGAGGCGCGCCCGCTGCCACGTATCAAAGGCGAGGTCCGGTTTGAGCAGGTGACCTTTGAATACAAACCCGGCCAGCCGGTGCTGACCGACATCAGCCTGGAGGCCCGGCCCGGCCAGATGATCGCCCTGGTGGGGCCGACCGGGGCCGGTAAAACGACCATCATCAGCCTGTTGAGCCGCTTTTACGATGTGACCGGCGGCGCCATTTATGTGGATGGACAGGATATCAGGACCATTCAGCAGGACTCGCTGCGGGAGCAGTTGGGCATTGTGCTGCAAGACACGTTTCTGTTTTCAGACACGGTCTTGGAAAACATTCGCTATGGCCGGCTGGATGCGACCGAAGAGGAAGTGAGGGCGGCGGCCAAACTGGCCAACGCGGACCGGTTTATCGGGCTGCTGCCTCAAGGCTACCGTACTCAACTATCGGAGCAGGGGCACAACTTTAGCCAGGGCCAGCGCCAGCTTCTGGCCATTGCTCGGGCTATTCTGGCCGACCCCCGGATTTTGATTTTGGATGAGGCGACCAGCAGCGTCGACACGCGCACCGAGCTTCAGATCCAAGAGGCCTTGCTGCGCCTGCTCGAAGGGCGCACCGCCTTTGTGATCGCGCACCGGTTGAGCACCATCCGCAAAGCCGACCAGGTGCTGGTCATCAACGATCACCGCATCATCGAGCAGGGCACGCATGAGCAGTTGTTGGTCCAGGGTGGCTTCTACCACGAGCTGTACGTGAGCCAGCACCGCCGGGCCGAGGCGCTTGTGGCAAATGATTGAAAAGAAGCGGAACTATCGCAGCGGGCTAATGATGAGGATGTTCGTCCCAAACGGATCTTGCACCGGACAGAAGCGAACGGGCTCATACATGAGTTCATCGGACGGGGGATCGCCGGTGCCGCCGGCTTCAATAAAAGCGGCTTGCAGGCGGTCGGCTTCTTGAGGCGTCTGCATGACAATGTTGAATTCAACATTGTCCGGATGACCCGCTTTCCCTTTGAGCAGAGTCATCCAGGTCCGGCCGATCGGCCAACCCCGGGTACCGTCGCCTTCGACATAGGCCGGGGGTCCAAGCACCTCGCCATAATATTCGACCGCCGCGTCAAAGTCACTAAAAAAGAGGGTGACACCCAAGAGGCCGGTAAACTCGAAGCGGGGTTGGGGAGCGGGATTTGCAAAAAATTGGCTGCGGTAACTGTCGTAATCCATTTAGTTCTCCTTTATTAGGAGGGGAAGATAGACGGCGTTCATAGCCGGATCGGATAGCATCCACAACTCGATCCCATTTTCTCCATCATCTGCAGAAAAGTATAGTTCACCGGCCTCATTTGTCAACCATAGAATAAGAGAGGAGTCGCCTGATCCCGGGTTGATATCTTCGACCATGATGGTCCCTGTTTCGGTACCATCACTTTTCCACAATTCAGCCCCATGCGTGCCGTCATCGGCCCCAAAATAAAGGACACCTTTGACTTCAAGCAGAAATGACGGGTCTGAACTGCCGCCCGGGTTGATGTCTTTGACCATCGTCGTGCCAATGGCCGTACCGTCACTCTTCCATAGCTCACGCCCGTGCGTGCCATCATCGGCACTGAAGAAAACTATATCGTCGATGTGGGTCAACATTCCGGGAAAAGATGACCCGGTCGGGTTGATATCCGTAATCAAGACCGTTCCGGTCAGCGTGCCATCACTCTTCCACAGCTCCCGCCCGGTGCTTCCATCATCGGCACTCAGATAAAGCAGGTTTCCAACGGCGTGAAATTCTCCAGAGACGATAATATCTTTCACTAGCACCGTGCCGGCCAGTGTCCCATCGCTCTTCCAAAATTCGTCAGGAATGCATATGCCTGTGCAAGCACCAAAGAAGATCGTACTGTCTATTGCGGCAAACTTGCCATCGATTTCAGCCATGTTGACATCTTTGACTAACATGGTGCCGGCTGCGGTGCCATCACTTTTCCATAACTTCACACCATTCGGTCCACTTGAAACTGCGCCGAAATACAATGTGCCATCTACGTTGGTCAGACCTGAATAGGTATAAAGACTGGAGTCAGGGCCGGGATATATATCCGTGATCAACATGGTGCCGGTGATTGTGCCATCACTTTGCCAGAGTTCAGCGCCAAATGCTGTATGGACCGCGCCAAAATAGAGCAGGTTATTTAGCGTCACAAATTGACCCGCATTCGAGCCATCAATTCCGGGATTAATATCTGAGACAATGGTTGTGCCGGTGATCGTGCCATCACTTTTCCAGGGTTCCCAGCCGTGCGTGCCATCATCGGCGGTAAAGTAGAGGGTATCATCAAAGTTGATGGGAAAAGCATTCCCCAGGAAAATTGAGTCTCCGGTTGGGTTGATATCTGAGACCAGCGTTGTGCCGGCGATCGTACCATCGCTTTTCCAGAGTTCCCAGCCGTGCATGCCATCATCGGCAAAGAAATAAAGCACACCATTGACATCGGTGAGGAAAAATGGTGACGAGTCGCCTGTTTGGTTGATATTTTTTACCAGCGCAGGTTTGTTTCCAACCGCGTGAATCGATCCAAGCAGGAGGCCTAACAACAGCACGGGGATCAAAACCAGGAAAAGCAGTTGGGTTACACGAATATATTTTTGAGTGATGCGTCGGGAATATGTAGCCATCCGTGACTCCTTGGCCCCATCATATCAGGAATTAATTTGAATTTAATATGAATTTGGTTTGAATCTGGGTCATATCGAGTCCTATGAATGGGTCAGCGCAGTTGATGAGTAAATTCGATAAAATCATAGCCAGGGTCTAAGCGTGGTCGCGGAATTCTGGTCGAAGGTGAGAGTGGTCAAGGTCAAAGGATGAAGTTGGCCGGCCCTAGCAGCCTGTCGGAGAACCCGACTTACACCGAAAATTATCCGGCAAAATGCTGATAAACGCTATTTTTGTAGCGAAAATGTCGGGTTTAGCATCGGA
>Ga0302046_10003220_pt1 | contig 14806 bp, 14 predicted proteins | sample RVTome_11_FD_200261 | JGI IMG/M metagenome (GOLD analysis project Ga0302046, IMG submission 200261) | Soil microbial communities from uranium-contaminated site in the Upper Colorado River Basin, Wyoming, United States - RVT147D111 (version 2) ...
ACTTCATGGGCCTCGAGGTCACCAAGCAGCGGTTGAACCGCAGCATCAAGTTCTCGGCGCTGCCCGAGTTGCAGCGGCAGGAACGGCAGCGCGGCTTCCGCGAGAAGAGCCGCAGCGCCGAGAAGTTCTTCCGCCTGGGCCAGGCCGGGGCCTGGCGCGAGGTGCTGAGCCAGGCCGAGGTCGACGCCGTGGTGGCGGCGCACGAGCCGATGATGCGCCGGTACGGCTATCTGCCCTAGGCACAGGGCGGACCGTCGGATGTCGCGGATCTGCTGGCTGGCCTCCTACCCGAAGTCGGGCAATACCTGGCTTCGGGTGTTCCTGGCCAATGCCATCGGCCGGGCGGAAACGCCCTTCGACATCAACATGCTGCGCGACTTCGGCGCCGGCGATGCGCGGGCCTCTCTGTACGAGCGCGCCGCCGCCAAGCCGTTGGCGGAGATCTCCGAGGATGAGTTGATGCGCCTGCGCCCGGCGGTGCAGCGCTTCCTCGCCAACCGGCGGCCCGGCCTCGCCTTCGTCAAGACGCACAACGCCATCGCCGTCATCGACGGCGTGCCGACCATCGCGCCGGAGGTCACCGCCGGCGCCGTCTATGTCGTCCGCAACCCGCTCGACGTCGCGGTCTCCTACGCGCATCACTTCGCCGTCGACCTCGACGACGCCGTGTCGGCGCTCTGCGCCCCAGGCACCAGGCTCGTCACCGCCGGCCGCGCGGTGACCTCGGTGCTCGGCAGCTGGAGCGGCCATGTCGAGAGCTGGACCGCCGCGCCGGGCCTCGATGCCCACGTCGTGCGCTACGAGGACCTGCTGGCGAAACCGGTGCCGACGTTCCGCGGCGTGCTCGACTACCTGAAGCTGGAGCTGAGCCGCGAGGAACTGAAACGCGCCGTCCGCTTCGCCAGTTTCAAGGAGATGGAACGTCAGGAGGCCAGTGCCGGCTTCGTCGAGGGAGTGGCGACGGAGCGCCGCTTCTTCCGCGCCGGCCGCGCCGGCGAAGGCCGGCGGAAACTGTCGCCGGCGCAGGTGGCGCGCCTGATCGAGGCGAACGGCGAGGTGATGCGGCGCTACGGCTATCTGTCCTGAAGCGTCGCCAGGGCACCGATGGCGGCGACGCCGACGGCGCCGCAGCCGGCGAGGCGGCGGGCATTGCCGGCGTCGATGCCGCCAAGCGCATAGACCGGCAGCCGGCTCGCCCGCGCCAGCCTGGCGAAACGCAGGGGCCCGAGGGCCGGCGCGCCCGGATGGCTGCGCGTCGGGAATACAGGTGCCAGCAAAACCGCGTCGACGCCGGCGGCGCGGGCGCGCTGCAGGGCCACGGCGGAGTGCGCGGCGGCGGTCACCAGCCAGCCGGGCCGGGGCCGCCGGATGCGGCCGCGCGGCACCAGAGCCTCGGGCAGGTGCACGCCGACGGCGCGGGCCGCGCGGGCAAGTCCGATATCGCCGGCAACCAGAAGGCGCAGGCGGCGGCGGCGGCAGATGCGCGCCAGCGCCGCCAGTTTGGCGCGCCGGTCCGGGGCCTCGTAGTGACGGAAGATCACCAGGCTGCCGGCGGGGAGCCTTGCCGCCGCCGGGCCCGGGTCGGGCAGCCGCCGCGCGTCGGTCATCAGCGCCAGCGCCGGCAGCCGGCGGGCCGCAGGGTGGCGGCGATTGAGGCGCCGGGCCTGGTTTGCTACGGTCGGCATTGTCATCGTCTTCGATGCCGGACAGTGCCATGACGCTGAGCGCCCGACCAAGCGAAACCGATGCCGCACCCGACGTGGCGGCGAATCTGGCCAAGGTGCTGGAGGATGTCGCCCGTGCCGCTGCCGCGGCCGGCCGCGCCGCCGGAGAGGTACAGGTGGTCGCGGTCACCAAGACGCACGGGCCCGAGCGCATCCGGCCGGCGATCCTGGCCGGACACTGCCTCTTCGGCGAGAACCGGGTGCAGGAAGCCGAGAGCAAGTGGCCGGCGCTGAAGGCGGAGTTCCCGGAACTGAAGCTGCATCTGATCGGCCCCCTGCAGAGCAACAAGGTGCGACAGGCGGTTCAGCTTTTCGACGTCATCGAGACCGTGGACAGCCCTAAGCTCGCCCAGCGGCTGGTCCGGATCATGGACGAGGAGGGGCGTCGTCCGGACTGTTTCGTGCAGGTCAATACCGGCGACGAGAGCCAGAAGGCGGGCGTGGCGCCGGAGGCCGCCGACGCCTTCATCCGCCAGTGCCGCGACGAGATCGGGCTGCCGGTGAAAGGCCTGATGTGCATTCCGCCGCTCGACGAGGAACCCTCGCCGCACTTCGCGCTGCTGCGCGAGGTCGGCCGCCGCAACGGCATCGAGACGCTCTCCATGGGCATGAGCGCCGACTACGAGGTGGCGGTCGGCTTCGGCGCCACCCTGGTGCGCGTCGGCACCGCGATCTTCGGCGCCCGCGAACCCTATCCACCGCCGGGCTGACCGATCGCGACCACGGTACTCTCGTCGAGCGCCGCCAGCACCTCCAACAGGTCGGCTTTCGCGAGCGCGACGCAGCCTTCCGTCGGGCCATAGTCGGCGCGGGCGACGTGCACGAAGATGGCGCTGCCGGCGCCCGCGACGGGCGGCGCGTCGTTATGGCCGAGCACCAGCACCAAGTCGTAGAGCCCGTCCTCGCGCCAGAGCCGTTCGGCGCTCGCCGCATAGGGCAGGCGCACCTGGCGGTTGCAGGCGGCATCGCCGGACGCGTCGCACCAGCCGTCGTGAGACTGGATTGCCGCCGCCGGCAGCGCGCACCGCGGCGCCGGCAGCCGGTCGGCGCGGTACAGCAACCGACGCAACGGGAACCGGCCGGCCGGGGTAACGCCGTCGCCTTCGCGCTTGACGACGGAAATGCCGCCGCGGCCGAGGGCACAGCGGTAGCAGCGGCCCCGGAACCGCAATGTACCGTCGGCCTGGACCTCGACCGTGGTCATGCTCGCCTAGAACAGGTGGCCGCCGCGCCGACGCTTGGTCATCAGGTAGAACTCGTTGTGCGCATTGGCGGGGAAGTCGTGCTGCACCCGCGCGGTGACCTCGATGCCGGCGGCGACCAGACCGGCGACCTTGTCGGGATTGTTGGACAACAGGCGGACGCGCCTGAAGCCAAGCTGGCGCAGCATTTCCGCCGCCGGCTGGAACAGGCGTTCGTCGGCCTCGAAACCGAGCCGGAGGTTGGCGTCGATGGTATCGAAGCCGTCCTCCTGCAGGCGGTAGGCGCGCAGCTTGTTCATCAGGCCGATGCCGCGCCCTTCCTGTGCCAGGTACAGCAGCAGGCCGGAGCCCTCTTCGGCGATGCGGCGGATGGCGCCGCGCAGCTGTTCGCCGCAGTCGCATTTCAACGAGCCCAGCAGGTCGCCGGTGAAGCATTCCGAGTGCAGGCGGGTGAGCACCGGTCGGCTCGGCTCCGGCCGGCCGACGACGATGGCCAGGTGCTCGATGCCGCCGTCGGCGGGACGGAAGGCGATCAGGCGTGCATCCCTGGCCTCGGCCAGCGCCACCCGGGCCGAGGTCACCCGGCGCAGCCCGAGGGCGCCGTCGCTCTCGTAGGCGGCGACGTCTTCCGATGACAGCGCCAGCAAGTCGTGCGCCGCCGCCCAGTCGGTCGGCGCGCCTCGACCGAGCGGTGCCACGATCGCCACCGGCAGCAGCCGCGCGTGCTTGGCGAGCTGTACCGCCGCCGCCTCGGCGGCATCGGGCGCGCGCAGCTCGCGCTCGAAGGGGCCGCGCAGCGGCGCCGCCAGGTCGGTGGTGGCGTCGCCGATCCCGCGCACGGTGTCGATGTCGAACCAGGTTCGCCAGGGCAGCACCAGGACATCGTGGCCGGAGGGACGGATATTGAGGGCCCGGGCACGGCCGGCGGTGAGCGCCAGCACGGCGTCGCCGCCGCACCAGGCGAGGACTCGCTCGAGCATCTCGGGCGTCGCCGTCTCCGCCGCCAGAACCAAGCTGCGCGCGCCGGCCGGCATCGCCACCAGCACCGGCGCGCCGCGCCGCAGTTCCGCCAGGGCGCGGTTCACCGCGGTGCGCCGCCGAACGCGGGCGTCGGCCGTATTCTGCCGCGAATCCTGGGTCATCGCCGTTTCGCCGCCGCCGGCAGCACCATTCATGACAGGAGATCAAGACATAAGGGATCGGCCGAACGGCGACAACTCCGCCGCGGCCGTCCGCAGACCAACGGAGCCATTGGCCGGCATTTGTGCAAAACTTTCGCAACCTTGAGAGAACCCGGCGAAGTCCCTATATCTACAATTCGATCCGCATTCTGGCCGTCGCCGCCGGCGACATGGCGGCCGGCCACGGAGGCCGTCGAGAGGTGGGCATGACCGGAAAGAAGATCCTGCTCGTCGATGACGAGGCCGACCTTCGGCACTCGCTGGCCGAGCAACTGGAATTGCACGGCGAGTTCGCGACGGTCGAGGCGGACACGGGCGCGGCGGGACTGGAAGCGGTCAAGCAGCAGCATTTCGATCTGGTGCTGCTGGATGTAGGCTTGCCGGACATGGACGGCCGCGAGGTCTGCAAGCTGATGCGCCGAAACGGCGTCAAATGCCCGGTGATCATGCTGACGGCGGCCGACGGCGATTCCGACACCATCCTCGGTCTCGAGTCGGGCGCCAACGACTACGTCACCAAGCCGTTCAAGCTGGCGGTGCTGCTGGCCCGCATCCGCGCGCAGCTGCGCCAGCACGAGCAGAGCGAGGACGCGGTTTTCAATATCGGCCCCTACACCTTCCGCCCCAGCGCCAAGCTACTGCTGCACAAGCAGAAGCAGCAGAAGGTGAGGTTGACCGAGAAGGAGACGGCGATCCTCAAGTACCTTTACCGGGCGACCGACCGGGCGGTCTCGCGCGACATGCTGTTGGGCGAGGTCTGGGGCTACAACGCCGCCGTCACCACGCACACCCTGGAAACGCACATCTACCGGCTCAGGCAGAAGATCGAGCAGGATCCCTCGAATGCCGAGCTGCTGGTGACCGAAACCGGAGGCTACCGCCTCGTGCCCTGAGGCATGAGGCGCGGCTTCCGACGGCATGACCGATACCGCCAACGCCGGCAGGGCGCAGTTCGAGGTCCGCTTCTGGGGGGTCAGGGGCAGCATCGCCACGTCCGATGCCGGGACCCAGCGCTACGGCGGCAACACCTCCTGCCTCGAAATCCGCTGCGGCGAGCGGCTGTTGATCTTCGACGCAGGCACCGGCATCCGCTATCTCGGCAACCGGCTGGCGGCGGCCGGTGACGCCGTCGATGCCGACCTCTTCTTCACCCACACGCATTTCGATCACGTCTGCGGCATCCCCTTCTTCCGGCCCTTCTTCAACCGTGCCAACCGCTTTCGCCTCTGGTCCGGCCACTTGAAGCCGGCGCAGGATCTGAGAACGGTATTGGAAGAGCTGATGATGGCGCCGCTGTTTCCGGTGCCGCCGACGATCTTTGCCGCCGGCATCGAGTATCGCGATTTCGTTCACGGCGAGACCCTGTCGCCCTATCCGGACGTCAGCGTCAGGACGACGCCGCTCAATCACCCCAACGGCGCCACCGGCTACCGCGTCGAGTACGACGGCCGCTCGATCTGCTACCTGACCGATACCGAACACGTCGCCGGCGAGCTCGACCGGAATATCCTCGGCCTGATCCAGGGCGCCGATATCGTCATCTACGACAGCATGTACACGGCCGAGGAATACGAGGCCCGCAAAGGTTGGGGCCACTCCACCTGGATGGAGGGACGCAAGCTCTGCGATGCCGCCGGCGCCAAGATTTTCGTCATCTTCCATCACGATCCCGACCACGACGACGACTTCATGGACCGCCTCAAGGCCGAGGCCGAGGCGGCGCGCCCGGGCACCGTGGTCGCCTACGAAGGCCTGGTCCTGTCTCCCTGAGCCCGGACGTGCGGTGGCGTCGCCTTCGGATGGGTCTCGCCACCTTGCTCGGCCCGCGGCCGCAGGGTTTCTTCATCCCCTACCGCTACGCGGGCACCCTGCCCGCGGCCGGCGCGCACGCGGGCTATGCCGCCTTGACGCCGCATTTCGCCGCCGCCGAGCCGACCTTCGAGGCACATCTTGCGGCGATCGAGACGTTGGCCGCGGATCTCGCCGCCATTTCCGGGTCGGCGCCGGCGCCGCGTTTCGACCAGGACTGGTTCCCGACGCTTGACGCGGCCGCCGCCTACGCCCTGGTGCGCCAGCGCCGCCCAGCCAGCGTCGTCGAGATCGGCTCCGGCCACTCGACCCGCTTCCTGGCCCGTGCCGTCGCCGACGGCGGCCTGTCGACGCGGATCGCCGCCATCGATCCGGCGCCGCGCGCCGCGCTCGAAGGCCTGGCGGTCGAGATGCACCGTCGAGCCCTGGCCGAGGTCGACCCGGGTATCTTCGAGAGCCTTGCGCCGGGCGACATGCTGCTGGTGGACTCGAGCCACGTGCTGATGCCGGGGAGCGACGTCGACGAGGTGCTGAACCGCATCCTGCCTCTGTTGCCGGCCGGGGTCCTGGTGCATTTCCACGACGTCTTCCTGCCCGACGACTATCCGCAGGCCTGGGCCTGGCGCGGCTACAACGAGCAGAACGCGCTCGGGCCGTTGATCGCCGGCGGCGGCTGGCATCTCCTCTTCGCCAGTCATTACGTCGCCACGCGCATGGCCGAGCGCCTGGCGGCCAGCGTCGTCGCCCGCTTGCCGTCTGCTGCCGGCGCCTACCCGGCGTCGCTCTGGCTGGAGAAGCGGTGAGCTACTTGTACGGGTCGGCCGCGTCGCGCAGGCCGTCACCGAGGAAGTTGAAGGCCAGCACCACAAGCACCACCGGCAGCATCGGCAGGATCAGCCAGGGATAGGTGGCGACTGCGTTGATGTCCTGCGCCTCGTTCAGCAACACACCCCAGCTCGTCACCGGGGGCCTCAATCCCAGGCCGAGGAAGGAGAGCGCGGTCTCGCCCAGGATCATCGAGGGGATCGATAGCGTCAGCGAGGCGATCAGGTGGCTCATGAAGTTGGGCAGCAGGTGCCGCGCGATGACGCGGCTGGGACTGGCGCCCATCAGCGTCGCCGCCTGGGCGTATTCCTCCTCGCGCAGGGCCAAGAGCTTCGAGCGCACCGCGCGCGCCAGCCCGGGCCAGTCCAGCAGGCCCAGAATGACCGTGATGCCGACGAAGACAGCGACCGGACTCCAGGTTACCGGCAACGCCGCCGACAGCGCCATCCAAAGCGGCAGCTCCGGAAACGAGCGCAACATCTCGATCAACCGCTGCACCACGTTGTCGACCCAGCCGCCGTAGTAGCCGGCGAGTCCGCCCAGGGTCAGGCCGATGACGAAGCTGATGGCGATGCCGATGAGCCCGATGGTGAGCGAAATGCGGGCGCCGTAGATAATGCGGCTCAGCACGTCGCGGCCGAGACGATCGGTGCCGAAAAGGAAGATCGGTTGCACCCGCGTGCTGCCGTCGGCGCGCGTCTCGGTGGCGCAGAAAAGGTGCAGCCGGGCGTTGAACAGCCCCCAGAACTGGTAACGGTCCCCTTCGCAGAACCAGCCGACTTGGTAGATCTTGCTTTCGTCCTCGGTGTAGATGCGCTTCATCAGTTTCAGGTCGCGGGAGAGCTTGTAGCCGTAGACGAAAGGCCCGAGATACTCGTCGCCACGGAACAGGTGCACCGCCTGCGGCGGCGCATGGATGAAGCGCGTGTGGCGCTTGTGCAGGTCGTGCGGGGCCAGGAACTCGCTGAACAGGATGGAGACGTAGAGCACGGCCAGGAAGATGCCGGATGCCACGGCCAGCGGATGGCGGGCGAGCTTCCACCACATCAGCCGCCATTGCGAGGCCAAGTAGAAGCGCTCCTGCTCCGGCGTCAGCTCCTCGGCCACGTAAGGGTTGAATGGCTCGGCGCTGACCCAGTGCTCGGGCCTGACGCCGCGCCGGCGGTCGCCGATGCTCATCGGCTCGCCTCCGCGCCAAGGCGGATGCGCGGGTCCAGCACCGCCAGCAGGATGTCGGAGATGAACATGCCGACCACGGTCAGCGTGGAGAGGAAGAGCAGGAACGAGCCGGCAAGGTACTGATCCTGGCTCTGCAAGGCATGCACCAGCATCGGTCCCGAGGTCGGCAGACTCATCACCACGGCGACGATGGCGGAGCCGGAAATCATCTGCGGCAGCAGGCTGCCGATGTCGGCAACGAACGGGTTGAGGGCCATGCGAAGCGGATACTTCACCAGCAGCCGCGTGCTGCGAAGACCCTTGGTTCGAGCCGTCACCACGTACTGTTTCTGCAACTCGTCCAGCAGGTTGGCGCGCAGACGGCGGATCATGCTGGCGGTGCCCGAGGTTCCGATCACCACCACCGGCACGATCAGGTGTTGCACGATGGAGAGGAACTTGTCCCAGGACATCGGTTGCCCGATGTACTGGTCGTCCATCAATCCGCCGATGGAGATGCCGAACCAGGTCTTGGCGAAGAACAGCAGGATCAGCGCCAGCAGGAAGTTGGGCGTCGCCAGGCCGATGTAGCCCAGGAAGGTCATGGCATGGTCGCCGAAACTGTACTGGCGCACGGCGGTATAGACGCCGATCGGAAAGGAGACGATGTAAACGAAGAGGATAGTGGTGAAGTTCAGCACGAAGGACAGGAACAGCCTGTCCCCAACCACTTCGTCGACCGGTCGCTGGAACTCGAAGGACCAGCCGAGATCGCCCTGCAGCAAGCCGCTGAAGCCATGCTTGCCGGGCCAGGCGCCGAGCCAGATGCCGTACTGCTCGACCATCGGCCGGTCGAGTCCGAACTCCTCGCGCAGAAACTTGAGTTTCTCCGCCGCTGCGTCGTCGCCCTGGCTCTTCAACTCCTGTATCTGGTTGGAGAGATAGTCGCCGGGCGGCAGCTGGATGATGATGAACGTAACCGCACTGATCACCAGCAGCGTCGGGATCATGATCAGGACGCGCTGAATGAGATAGGTGAACATGTGCTTAGTCGGAAGGCCCCGCGAAGGCGTTCAGCTTAAGGCATATTCCGGCATCGCGGTATGGCCTCGGCAATGCCGGCGGTTCAGCGCTCGAACCAGAAGGTATCCGGTCGGTAGATGCCGAACTGCGCCCCCGGATCCCAGTTGTACAGGCCCTCCTTGGGCACGTTGCGAAGCCCGTTCGCCACCACCACCGGTTGCTTTACGGCCGCCACCAAGCCGATGCTGAACTGCTGTTCCGTATAGAGCTTCAGCATCTCATGCCAGATGGCCTCGCGTTCGGCGCGGTTCTTGGCCAGCAGCCAAGCGCCGTTCAATTCCATCAGGCGTTCGGCCTCCGGCATGTCGATGGGCTCGCCGGAGGCATGCTTGGTCTCCCGGTACTGGCCCCATTTCGGCCACTGCAACTGCTGCTGCGACGTCGGCGCCAGTTCCTCCGGGCTCATCGCCGACGTCGCCAGCCCGTTTTCCAACCCGGTCCAGACCGACATCATGCATTCGCCCGAGAACACGCGATTGCGGAACACCTCGCGCTGCGACGGCTTGATGAAGAGCTTGACGCCAATCTCGCGCCAGTTCTCCTGGACCAGTTGCAGGATGTCGACCTGCTCGGTGTCCTCGCCGGCGGTCTCGACGACGATCTCCATCGGCCGGCCGTCTGAGAGCAAGCGCACATCGTCGTCGTTGCGGGCGACAAGGCCCATCTCATCGAGGAGGTGGTTCGCTAGTTCGGGGTCGTATGCCGTCCAGGCGGTGCGATACTCCTCGCGGTAAAGCGGGCTCGCCGGCAGTACGGTGTTGTTGCCCGGCATCGCCAGGCCGAAGAACATGGTTTCGCTGATGCCCTCGCGGTCGATTGCCAGGCTCAACGCGCGGCGGAAACGCACGTCGCGCAGCAACGACCGCCAGGCCGGGTCGTTGACGTTCAGGTTCGGATAGAGCGCCATCTGCGAGCCCTTGGCGATATCCCAAAGCCGTGTCGAGAATCCGTAGCTCGCCTGGTTCTCGCGCAGGAAGGTGTAGTTGGAGAAGAAGAGGTTGCGCGCCTGCAAGTCGATCTCGCCGGTGCCGGCCTTGGCCGGGATCAGCTTGCCGTCGGAGACCTGCATGATCACACGGTCGATATAGGGCAGCTGGCGCCCGGCCTCGTCGACCCGGTGGAAATACGGGTTGCGCACGGAGATGAATCGGGTCGACGGCGCCTCGGTGGTGTTGATCCACGGCTGCAGCGTCGGCAGCGCCGGATTGTCGAAGCGGTACATGTTGTCGACATGGTTGTGCAGCGACGCCCAATTGCGCTTGCGCGCGCCCGTCAGGGCCGCTTTCAGTGCGTTTGGGTCCGCGTATTTCCCGTGGAACTGTTTCAGATAGTGCGCCGGACGATACACGAAGAGTGGCGAGGCGCCGGCGAGCGCCGGCAGGAAGTAGGGATTTGGGGTCGGCCAGATGTAGCGGACTGTGGTCTCGTCCAAGACCTCGAAGGTCGGCGGCACGCCGTCGGCCAGCAATGTCGTCGAAGGTCCGGTTGGCGAAAGCGCCCGGTCGTTCGCGACGTCTTCCCAAAAGTAGCGGAAGTCCTCTGCGGTGAAGGGCTGGCCGTCCGACCACTTGTGGCCGCGGCGCAGTTTCAGCGTGAAGATGCGCCCGTCCGTCTCCTCGACCGACTCCAGGATATCGGGTACCAGCTCCAAGCTCTCGTCGTATGCGACCAGCCGGGCGTAGCCATAGACCACCATCAGGCGGACGTCCTTGGCGCGGCTGATCAGCGTCTTCAACTCGCCGCCATGTCGGCCGATCTTCTTCCAGCCGCCGGAAAAACTCACCACCGAAGGCTGCTCGGGGAGGCGCTCGGCTACTGGCGGCAGCCTGCCGGCGGCGACGTCCGCTTCCAGCATCGGCGTCTCGATATAGCTCGCGGCGGCGGCGGCGGATGCGAGCAGCATGGTGGCCAGAGAGGCAATGCCCGCGGCCTTTGCACGTCGCGTCGCGCCGGGATGGAAGAGGAATCTCAAAAGCCGTCCTTTCGCGCACGGACGAAATGGTCTTCGCCGAGCGAAATCAAATCGACCCCGCCGCGACCGTCCAGCGTGAACGGCTCCGGCCAGGCGGCGGGATCGGAGGCGCGGCCTTGCATTAGCGCCGTCAGGTCCAGCTTGGCATCGGGGTCGGCCTTCGGCACTGCTGCCAGCAGTGCCTTGGTGTAGGGGTGGCGCGGATCCTGGAACAGGGCCTCGCGCGGCGCCAGCTCGACCACGCGGCCGGCGCACATCACGGCGATGCGGTCGGCGACATAATCGACCACGGCCAGATTGTGCGAGATGAAGAGATAGGTCAGGCCGAGTTCCGATTGCAGATCCTTCAGCAGGTTCAGCACCTGTGCCTGAACGCTGACGTCGAGGGCGGAAACCGGCTCGTCGCAGATCAAGAGCTCCGGCTGCAGGGCGAGCGCACGGGCGATGCCGATCCGCTGACGCTGGCCGCCGGAGAAGGAATGCGGGTAGCGGCGCAGGAAGCGGATGTCCAGGCCCACCAGGGTCATCAACTCCTTCACCCGTTCGTCGCGCTCGTCGCGGTCGCAGTGATCGTGGATGACCAGCGGCTCGGCGATGATGTCGTAGATCGTCATGCGCGGATTCAGCGACGAGAACGGGTCCTGGAAGATGAACTGCACCTTGTGGCGGAAGCGGAACAGCGCCGCATCGTCCAGCGCCAGCACGTCGGTCGGGCCGCCGCCGTCGTGGAAGACGAGGCTGCCGGAATCGGGCTTCAACGCCCGCATGATGATCTTCGATGTCGTGGTCTTGCCGCAGCCGCTCTCGCCCACCAGGCCCAGGCACTCGCCGCGGTCGATGTGAAAGCTGACGTCGTCGACGGCCAAAAGCTCGCCGGCAAGGCGGCGGCCGAACAGGCTGCGCCGGCGGGTGCGGAACGTCTTCGACAGGTGCGAGACCTCCAGGAGCCGCCCGCCGGAGTTGCCGCCGGACGTGTTCTCGGGGCGACGTTTCAGCAGCGCGCCGGCCTCGGCCTTGATCTCGCGGATCGGCGTCAAGCGCTCGCCCGGCTTCATCCCGAAGCGCGGAATGGCATGCAGCAAGGCCTTCAGATAGGGATGCTCGGGCGCTCCGAAGATGTCCTCGACACCGCCGCGTTCCATCACCCGGCCGTGGTACATCACCACCACCTCGTCGGCGACGTTGGCGACCACGCCCAGGTCGTGCGTGATCATCAGCACCGCCATGCCGAGTTCCGCCTGCAAGTCGGCGATCAGCTTCAGGATCTGCGCCTGGATGGTGACGTCGAGCGCGGTCGTGGGTTCGTCGGCGATCAGCAGGCCCGGCCGGCAGATCAGCGCCATGGCGATCATCGCCCGCTGCCGCAGGCCGCCGGAAAGCTCGAAGGGATACTTGTGGATCGCCGACGCCGGACCGGGGAAGCTCACCACGCGCAGCATCTCGACGGTCAGTTCGCGCGCTCCGGCGCTGTCGATGTCGCGATGCAGATGCAGTGCCTCGGCGATCTGGTCGCCGATGGTATGCAGCGGTGACAGCGAGGTCATCGGCTCCTGGAAGATGATGGAGATGCCGGCCCCGCGGATCGCCCGCATCTGCGGGCCGTCCGCATCCAGGCCGGTCAAGTCGACGCTGCCTCCGGGATTGCGCGGATCGTTGAACAGGATGCGGCCTTCGGTGATGCGCGCCACCTTGGGCAGGATGCGCATGATGCTCTGGCTGACGACGGTCTTGCCCGAGCCGGACTCGCCGACCAAGGCCACGGTCTTGCCCTGCGGAATGGCGAAATCGACGCCGTTGACGGCGCGGATGGTGCCCTCCGCGACATGGAACTCGACCGTCAGGCCGTCGATGCGGAGGATGTCGGTCATCTCCGCTGCCGCCGGGGATCGGCCAGCAGACCCATGTTGTTCAGATTCTCCCGAGTCGTCTCGTTGAGCTCGACACGCCGGCGTCTGGCAGCGTTCGCGACCTCCGCCACCACCGTGTCGAAACCTTCCAAGGTGGAGTCCATGCCGACCGTCCCTGCGCGCCCGGCCACCTTCAGGTGCATCCAGCCGCCGGGGCTGTTGCGCCTCGTGGAGTAGAAACGGAGCTGCATGTCGACCAGTTCCTCCCAGGGGATCTGGCGTCCCAGTGGTCCCAGCGTGCGGATGCCGATCTCGGAAACGTCGACGACGCTGAGCTGGCGGAGACCGGTGCGCAGCCCGTAGCCGAGGAACAGCAGGAAGAGCGCCAACACGATGCTGCCGGGGATGAGCGACAGGTCGGCCGCGGCGAGCGGAATGCCGGTGAGCACCACGCCGACCGCAGAGCGGGCATAGTCCGCCATCAAGGCCTTGCTCGGGTAGCGGTGATAACTCATGGCGCCAAACTAAAGACATCCCGGGGCGAGAGCCAGTGCGCGCCGTCACGTTCGCGCGTCTCGGCGAAGAGCCGCTCGAGGAAGCTCCAGGTCGCGGCATCCTGCACCCGGTGGTGGCTCATGACGCCGGTCGGCTCGGCGGCGTCGACCTGGCCCAGGCGACGCGCACGCAAATGTGCGAGCAGCGCCGTCAGCGCCGCCGCCTCGCCGGCAAACGAACCGCCGCCGCGCCAGTCGATCGGATCGACGTGACAGTTCGCCTGCGCCAGGCCCGGCGCGGCCTCCGCCGCCGGCCGCGGACCCAGGGTCGAAAGCGCAGCGAAGCCGGCGTCGACCAGTCGGGGCACCAGCGTCGCGGCGAGGCGGTTCCAGGGCGGCACGAAGACCGGCAGCGCACGGACCCCGAACAGCAGGCGCAGGCGCTGCCGGCCGCTCGCCGCATCGGCCAGCATCTCGGCGACCGGGCGGTGTGGCCCGAACTCGGCCTTGCGTTCGCCGGCCGGTGCCAGGTTGCGGTGCGCGAGGCCGTGCGTCAGCACGTCGAAGCGCTCGGCGAGCGCCTCGGCCAGGGGCGGCCCGGCGCCGGCCGGCACGACGGCCAACGCGGGCCTCAGCCGCATGGCATCGGCCAACGACAGCAACCGGTCCAATGCCGGTCCCGGCGCCTCGGCATCGTCGTCGCGCCACCAGAGCGTCGCCCGGCGACCCGCTTCGGCCCAGTCGTCGAGCTCGCGCGCCAGCGCCAGCCAGTCTGCCATGGCTCAGACCTCGGCGAGCCAGCCGGCGAGGAGGCGGGCGCTCGCCTCGACGCCGTCGGTGCGTACCGTCGCGCCGACGCCTGCCGGCCGCCCCAGGGCCCGTTCGATCGCCGCGGCCAGGCTTTCCGGCGTCAACGTCGCCTCGGGCACGATCTCCAGCGCGCCGCGCGCGGCCAGCAGTTCGCAGCGCAGCGTCTGTTCCGACTCTTCGCCGCCGGCATAAGGCGACACCACCGCCCGGCAGCCGGCGCGCAGAATCTCCATCACCGTGTTGTAGCCGCCTTGGCTGATCGACAGCCGGCAGTTCATCAGCAAGCTCGGGAAGTCGCCCCGGGCGCGTTCGACGACGACGCCTTCCGCAGCCGTCGCGCGCAACGCCTCGAAATCGTCGTCGCCGGCATGATAGCCGACCAGCACCCGCCAGCGGGCGTTGCGCAGAGACGTCAGCGCGCGCGCCGCCAGCGCCGTCTCCAGCAGGCGTTGCCCGACCCGGCCGCCGCCGGCCGATACCACGACCTCGTCCCAGCCGTCGTCACCCGGGCCGCCGCGCTGGCCGCCGGTATCGACGACATAGCCGGTGTAGTGGATGCGTTCGGCAATGCGGTGGGCTTGCGGCAGCGTCTCGTAGAAGGAAATCAATCCCGGATCGCCATGCACCAGCACGCGGTCGAAATGCGCTTCGGCAAGGTCGACCATCTGGTCGTAGCGGGCGGCCTTGGTCTTGGCCACCAG
>Ga0302046_10003221_pt1 | contig 14804 bp, 8 predicted proteins | sample RVTome_11_FD_200261 | JGI IMG/M metagenome (GOLD analysis project Ga0302046, IMG submission 200261) | Soil microbial communities from uranium-contaminated site in the Upper Colorado River Basin, Wyoming, United States - RVT147D111 (version 2) ...
GTGTAGTAGCCCTTGCCCTCGGAGCCGACGATGTCGTCGGCCACGAGCGGGTCCGGCGCGCCCCGGCCGGCGCCTGGCTGTGACCAGCCCGGCTGCGTTCCGACGGCGAGGACGGCGGCTGCGGCCAGGGCGGCGCCCGAGATCTCGCCGTATGCGCGCCGACCGGGGCCTGGCCGTTTGTGTCTTGTTCTTCGCTCGGTCACGGCTTCGTATCTTCGCAGATGAGCCAGCCGCTATCCATACGCCATTCTTCGAACGAATAGGGAATATTCTCGAATCGAAAGGCGAATCGCATGCTTCGTATGCATAACGAATATTCGAGATCGGCATCAATTGACAGGCTTCGAACGAATCGTGATGCTCGACGCACAAGAATAGCTTCACTGACGTCAACGTGAGTCATCAGGACAAAGGGGGATTCTCATGTTTGCGCGCACAGCATCTCGACGTTTGCCGACGAATGCACTCGCCTGCTCGATCGCGGCGATACTCGGCACGGGCGGCGTAACCGCGGTCTACGGACAGGAACAGGAAAGCGGCCAGGACCAGAACAGGAACGAGGAAACTATCGTCGTGACGGGCTCGCGGATCCGCCGCGACGATTACTCGGCTACGAACGCGACCGTCGTCGTCACGGCCGAGGACATGAACGACCTCGGCATCACGAGCGCGGCCGAGATGATCGCGCAGCTGCCGAGCAACGTCGGCACGCACACGCCCGAGACGGGCACGGACAACAACTACTTCCTCGGTGCCTCGATCGCGAATCTCCGCGGCCTCAACACGTACTTCGGCACGCGGACGCTGACGCTGGTCGACTCGCGGCGGTTTCCGGCCACCAACAACGGCGGCGGCGTCGACCTGAACCTGGTCCCGAACGCGCTGATCGGCCGCGTCGAGACGGTCACGGGCGGCGCCTCGGCAACCTACGGCGCGGATGCGCTGGCCGGCGTCGTCAACGTCATCCTCGACCGCGACATCGAGGATCGCCGCATCAATCTGAGCTACAAGACGACGAGCGAGGGCGACGGCGACAACATCGACTTCAGCTTCGGCACCGGCTTCGACCTGCTCGACGGCCGCGGCAGCGTGCAGATCGGCATCGACCACACGTTCCAGAAGGCCATTCACGACTGCACGACCCGTGAATTCTGCCGCCGCAGCATCGGCACGATGACGAACGGCACGGGACCGCAGGCTACCCATCCGTATCGGGAACGTACCGCGGGCGTCTCCGATCCGGGCCTGCCGGCCATCGTCATCGCCGACGGCATGCGCTACACGACGCCGACGACGGGCCTCGCGTTCCAACAGGGCGGGCTCTTCGGCATTGGCCTCGTGCCCCCTTTCTATACCTTCAACGAGGCCGGCAACGACATCATCGAGATCTATTCGGCCGACTCCGAGCAATGCGGCCCCGCGCTGACGCCAACCCAGCTCGCCTGGCTCGCGGACGAGGGCGGGACGAACGGCCAGGGCGGCGGCGGCGACACGCCCTGGGGCTGCGGCCGGCTGACCTACGCTGGCGTGCCGCTGATCCCGGAGACCACGCGCGACAATCTCTATGCGCGCTTCGCCTACGAGCTCGAGGGCGGCATCGAGATCGACGCCGAGATCTCCTACGGCAAGAGCCATTCCGTCGCGCTTCAGAACTCGTCCCGGCGCTCGTACGACATCGCCGGCGTCGAGATCTTCGGTGAGCGAATGACGGACATCCCGGGCGTAACCACTCCCGGCGGCACGCTCATGTCAGGCAATGCCTTCATTCAGCCCGGCATCGCATCGCCGGCGATGGTGGACCTGTTCGACGACATGCTGGCACTCGACAACAACGGCGCCTTCTCCTGCGGCTTCTTCATCGCCCCGTTCGGCCCAACCCCCAACCTCGCGAGTCAGGCCACTTGCGCATACTTCTACAAGGACTTCAGCGCCCAGACCCAGCAGCGCAACGACACCGAGACCGACGTGAAACGCGTCACGCTCGGCGCGAACGGCGACCTGTTCGATGCCGGATCGTGGACCTGGGACGCGTACATCACGCTTGGCCGCACCGACACGAGCCAGCAGATTGCGAACTGGCAGGCCCTGATTCGCCGGAACATGGCCTATGACGGCATCCTCGATCAGAGCAATCAGCCCGTCTGCCGCATCAACTACTCCGACGACGGAAGTCCGGCCTACGGCGTCAACGACCCGAACTACGACCCCGCCGACCAGGGGGACGTGATCCGGGAGATCTGGCTCCGGTACTTCGAGAACCGGCTCGAGAGGGACCGGACGAACCCCGTGGACGCGGCGGAGGTGGAGCTCTATCTGACCAGCCTGGCCCAGGGCTGCTCGCCGATCAATCAGATGGGCTACGCCATGAGCCCGGAAGCAACGGCGTACGCGTACCCGACGATCCGCGAGGGCAGCGAGATCTCACAGGACGCCGTCTCGCTGTCGTTCTCGGGCGACCTCTGGCAGGGATTCGACGCGGGACCCCTGCGAATGGCCGCCGGCATCGACTGGAACGAGTCGGACACGACGAATCTCCCGCCCGACGATCCGATCCTCGCGCGCGACTTCTACGTCAACTACGGCGACGTGTGGGGCGGCATCTCGACCAATACGGAGGCCTTCGTCGAGTTCGAGCTGCCGCTCCTGAGCGGCGTTACGGGGGCCGACAACCTCGTGATCAACGTCTCGGACCGCAGAGTCAAGAACGAATCCGAGCGGACCACCGGAACTCCGCAGACGACCACCCGCTACGTGTCGTCGTGGAAGGCATCGCTGGTCTGGCAGCCCATGAACCTCATGAACGTGCGCATGACGCGTTCTGCGGACACGCGCGCACCGTCGTCGCGCGAGCTCTTCGAATCGTCGACACCGGCGACGGCTGCCGTCCAGTCGACGAACTTCGATAATCCCTTCAACCCCGTCGACGGGAACGACGACGTCGCGCAGTTCAGCCGCTTCGGCGGCAACGTCTCGCTCGGCAACGAGGTCTCGACGACGCAGACCCTCGGTATCGTCTTCGCGCCGGTCGAGGCCCTGAGCGGGCTCCGCGCCTCGATCGACTATATCGAGACCCGCGTCAGAGGCGGCATCGAGTCGGTGTCCTACACCCAGGTCCCCGCCAGGTGCGTGGCTCAGATGGAGATCGGCCTGGCGCCGGAAGATCAAAGCTATTGCCTGCAGATGACTTTCGGCGAACCGGACCCGAGCGTGGATCCGGACGATCCCTACTTTTCGGCGAATTTCCCGGGGAACGAGGCTCTGGCCTACGCGTACTCGAACGTCGAGTTCATCAACTCGAGTCAGGAGAACTCGCAGCCGATCACGAGCCGGAGCATCGACTACTCGGTCAGCTATTTCACGCAGCTCGCGGGCGGCGGATCGCTGAGCGGGCGAGTTCTCGCGACACGCTATCTCGAGCAACGCCGCGAGCGGACCCCGGGCACGACCGACCCGCTCCTCGGAACCAATGTCGTCGGGCAAACCGGCAGCAACGGCGGCATCTCTGCCTTCCCGGGCGAAGGCGGCGGCTTCGGCATCAATTACTCGCCCGTGCCCAAGCTGTCGAGCAACCTGTGGCTGACCTACGAGAAGAACGCGTTCTCCTTCACGTCGCAGATTCGGTATCTCGGCTCGGGCCGGCTCAACATCGGGGATGGCTGGATCGGCCCGGGAGACGCGGGCTTTTTCTTCGGAGCGCCGGCGGCTCCCGCCGATCCGTACTGCACGGGCGCGGGCGGCCGCGTGGCCTGCCCGTACGATGCGCGACTCGAGAACACGGTCGCGAGCTCCAGGCTGCCGAGCTGGACGACGCTGACCCTGAACCTGAGGTACGATTTCGGCCGCTCGGCGTGGGCGCCTGAGAATTTCAACAGCCTGGCTGCCTACATCAACATCACCAATGTTGGCGATCGCGTGCCCGACTTCTACTCGGGCTACGGGGCCGGCGGCGTCAATTCCACTTTCTTCAGCGGAATGGGCCGGCAGCTCGAGCTCGGCGTGCAGATGAGCTTCTGATCCCCCTGATGCCGCACCGGCATCGCAACCCGGGCCGCGCCTCGCAGGAGGCGCGGCCCATTCCCGAGAGCATTCTCGAGTTGCATAACGATCATGCGAGATTGGAATCGATTGACAGCTTTGAGGCGAATGGGGATGCTCAACGACGGCTCACGGATGATCGAATGCTGATCACGATTCACCCCGGCACGACGCTTCCGCGCGGCGCTTTCGCGCTCCTGCTCGGCTTCTTTTTTCTGAATGCCGGCGCCAGCGAGCTGGCCGATGCCGTCATGAAGGGCGATGCGGCGGCGGCGCGCGCGATGATCGCCGAGGGCCGCAACGTGGACGACGCGCAGGCCGACGGCGCGACGGCACTGCACTGGGCTGCATACCACGACGACGTTGCGCTCGCAGAGGCGCTGCTCGCCGCCGGCGCCAATCCCGCGACGAGCAACCGCGCGGGCGCGACGCCGATGCGCCTCGCTGCGATCAACGGCAGCGCCGCCATGCTCGAGGTCCTGCTCGATGCGGGCGCCGCGCTCGACGAGTCGCTGACGCCCTACGGCGACACGCCGCTCATGATGGCCGCGCGCACCGGCAAGACCGACGCCGTCGAGCTCCTGCTCGACCGCGGCGCCGATATCGATGCCGTCGAGACCTGGGGCGGCACGACCGCGCTCATGTGGGCGATCTCCGAGCACCACGCGGACGTCGTCGCGCTCCTGATCGAGCGCGGCGCGAGTGTCGACCTGGCAACCAAGGCGGTCGGACGCGGACGCGGCGCCGAAGGCCGGGCGCCGTCGGACTTCGATCCGGGGAGCGCGCCGTCGAGCTACGCGAACGGCGGCTTCCGGCCGCTGCATTTCGCCGCCCGCGAAGGCGGGATCGGGGCCGCAGAGGCGCTGCTCGACGCGGGCGCCGGGATCGACGCGGTCGCGGCGGACGGCAAGACGCCGCTGAACCTCGCCATCTACAACGGGCATTACGACCTGGCCTCGCTCCTGATCGAGGCGGGCGCCGAGGTCAATCGCGGCGACGCCGAGGGCTTCACGCCCCTGTTCTGGGCCGTCGACCGGCGCAACATGGAATGGAACCCGGGATTCCCCTGGGTGCAGACCGCGGATCCGATGCCGCTGATCCGGCAGCTGCTCGAGGCCGGCGCCGAGGCGGACGTCTATGTCGACAACACGCCGGTGTCGCGGCGCAACTTCGGCGGCTCGCCGCGGATCAGCTTCGCGACGCCCTTGATGCGGGCGGCGTACTCGGGTGACGTCGATCTCGTGCGCCTCTTGCTCGATCATGGCGCGGACCCGCTCGTCAGGAACAGCGACAACGAGACGGCGCTGCTCGCGGCCGCGGGTTACGGCTGGATCGACGGCTACAGCCAGGGCCGGTCGAACGAGGAGAGACTCGCGACGATCAGGCTCTTGATCGAGCGCGGAGCGGACGTCAACTTCGCCTGCGATCACGGCATCACGCCGCTCATGGTCGCGGCCAATTTCGGCGTGACCGAGATCATCCAGTACCTCGTCGACGAAGGCGCCGATCTCGCCGCGCGCGATCTCGGCAAGAAGAACGACGGCGTCTTCGGCGGCAGCATCGAGCCGCTCATGCCGATCGACTACGCGATCGGCGTCGGCACGTTCCGGCCGAACAACGCGATCATCCATATGGCGGAAGCCACCGAGCTCATGACGCGGATGATGGCCGAGCGCGGCATCGTGCATACGACCTCGGAATGCACGCTCCGGGCTTTCTCCTGCGGCGACGTCGATCCGCAGGGCGCGACGCCTTCGGACATCGCGAAGGTGCGCGCCATTCAGGTCGGCAACCAGGTCGAAGGCGTCACGGGCGGTCTCGAAGCCGCCATCGTCGAGCCCGAGGAGTAGCGCGTGCCGCAGTGGACGCACCCGAACCGTGACCGGAAGCTCGCCGCCGCCGGCATCGTCGTGCTCGCGGCGCTGATCGCGGCCGTCTGGGTCGGCACTTCGGGGCGGCTCGGCCCCGGGAGCACGCTTTCGGCCGAAGCTGCAGCGGAGCTGATCGACCGCTACTGCGTCGAGTGCCACAACGATGCCGACTTCACGGCGAACCTGACACTCGAGGGCAAAGACCTCGCGGCGCTCGCCCACGAGGCCGAGGACTGGGAGAAGGTCATCCGCAAGCTGCGGGCCGGGATGATGCCGCCGCCCGGCGCGGCGCGGCCGGAGCGGGACGACTACATGGCGCTGACCGGGTGGCTCGAGGCAGAGATCGACCGCAGCGCAACGGTCAATCCGGGCACCAAGGTCGTGCACCGGCTGAACCGGACCGAGTATGCCAATGCAATCCGCGACCTGCTCGCGCTCGAGATCGATCCCGCGAAGTTCCTGCCCCCGGACGACTCGAGCCGCGGCTTCGACAACATCGCGGGCTCGCTGACGATCTCGCCGACGCTGCTCGAGGCCTACGACAGCGCGGCGGCCAAGATCGCACGCATGGCCGTCGGCTTCTGGAGGTCGCCGACCGAGGCGCTCTACATCGCGCGCATCGACAGCTCGCAGGTCTATCAGCTCGAGGACCAGCCCTTCGGCACGCGCGGCGGCATGGCGGTCAGCTACGTCTTCCCGGCCGACGGCGAGTACCGGTTCACGGTGCGCAACCTCGGCGTCGGGACTTTCGTCCCGGACGAGATTCTCGAGCTCAACATCGACGGCGAACGTGTCCATTCGTGGGTCTACACGCGCATGGGCCTGAGCGCCGGCATGGACTCCGAGCAGGACGGCGAGCTGACCGCGATCGTGCCCGTCAAGGCCGGATCGCGAAGCGTGGCCGCGACCTTCGTCGCCACGAACTACCGGCCGAGCCTCGACGTAGCCCAGCATTTCGACCGCAAGTCACTCGAGAACGGCAGCGTTCGCGAGCTCACGAACTACCCCGTGATCGGGGCACTCAGGATCGAGGGGCCGTTCAATCCCGCGCGGCCCGAGGATTCGGCGAGCCAGCGCCGGATCTTCATCTGCGAGCCCCTGGCCGAAGCCGAAGAGGAGCCCTGCGCGGGAGACATCTTAACGACGCTCGCGAGCCGCGCGTTTCGGCGGCCGGTCGACGCCGGCGACCTCGAGCAGCTCATGGGCTTCTACGACGCCGGGCGGAATCAGGGCAGCTTCGAGGACGGCATCGAGCTCGCGCTCAGGCGCCTCCTGACGAGCCCGCAGTTCCTGCTGCGCGTCGAGCAGGAGCCCGCCGGTGTCGCGCCGGGCGAGTCGTATCCGATCTCCGACATCGAGCTCGCGTCGCGCCTCGCGTTCTTCCTCTGGAGCAGCATCCCCGACGACGAGCTCATCGACGTTGCCTCGCGCGGCGAGCTCGGGCGACCGGAGATCCTCGAAGCGCAGGTCAGGCGCATGCTCGCCGATCCGCGATCGGCGAGCCTGATCGGGAACTTCGCCTCGCAGTGGCTCTACCTGCGCAACCTCGAGACGACGGCGCCCGCGCAGACCGAGTTTCCGGACTGGGATCACGAGCTGCGCGAGGCCTTTGCGCGCGAGACGGAGCTTTTGTTCGAGCACATCATGCGCGAGGACCTGAGCATTCTCGACATGCTCGACGCCGACTACACGTTCATCAACGAGCGTCTGGCCAGACACTACGGCATACCGAACGTCTACGGCGCGAATTATCGCCGCTTCGAGCTCGGTCCCGAGCTCGATTACCGGCGCGGGGTTCTCGGGCACGGCAGCTTCCTGTCGACGACCTGGGTCCAGAACAACCGCACGTCGCCCGTCAAGCGCGGCGTCTGGGTGCTCGAGAACATCCTCGGCACGCCGCCGCCCGAGCCGCCACCCAACGTGCCGGCCCTCGAGGAGACATCGGCCGAGGGTGCCGGACGGAGCCTGAGCCTGCGCGAGCAGATGACGCTGCACCAGGCCAACGAGCCCTGCGCGAGCTGCCACCGCATCATGGATCCGATCGGCTTCGCGCTCGAGAACTTCAGCGCCGACGGGCAGTGGCGCACGCTGGACGGCGGCCCGGGCGGCACGCCGATCGACGCCGCGGCCGTGCTCTGGGACGGGACCGAGGTCGAGGGACCCGTGGCGCTGCGCGAGGCGCTGCTCGCGTACTCGCCGCAGTTCGTCCGCATGTTCACCGAGAAGCTCATGACCTACGCGCTCGGGCGCGGCGTCGAGCACTTCGACATGCCCGTCGTCCGCGCGATCGTCCGCGGCGCCGAGCCAAACGACTACCGCTTCTCGTCGATCGTGCTCGGCATCGTCAACAGCGAGCCGTTTCGCATGCGTATCAAATCGGAGGCGCCGGCCGGTGAGGTCGTGGCGCAGTTATCAGGAGACTGATCATGATGTTCATCAGCAAGAAGCACCTGCCGCGCCGGACCTTTTTGCGCGGTGCCGGCGTCACGGTTGCCCTGCCCCTGCTCGACGCGATGCTTCCGGCCGCAACGGCGCTTGCGCAGACGGCCGCGGCCACGGTCAAGCGCTTCGTCGGCATCTGGCATCCGCACGGCGCCTCGCCAGGCTACTGGAGCCCGCTCGCGGAAGGCCGCGACTTCGAGTTCTCGTTCATCACCGAGCCGCTCGCGCCCTTCCGCGACCGCACCGTGCTGATCAGCGGCCTCGACTGCACGGCCGCGTACTCGACGCCCGAGGAGCCGGGCGGCAACCATGCGCGCGGCGCCGTGTTTCTCTCGGGCGCGCGCCCGCGCCGCGACGCCGTGAGCCCTCATCTCGGCGTCACGATCGACCAGCTGATCGCGGAGCGGCACGGCCGCGACACGCTGCTCTCGTCGGTCCAGCTCGGCGTCGAGGACTCGAGCCACAACAGCGGCAACTGCAACTGGGGCTACAGCTGCGCGTACACGAACTCCGTCTCCTGGTCGGATGCCGAGACGCCGCTGCCGACCGAGATCAACCCGCGCATGGCCTTCGAGCGCATGTTCGGCGACGGCTCGAGTCCCGAGGAGCGGCGCATCGGCAGGCTCAGGACCGCGAGCGTGCTCGACTCCGTCGCGCACGAGATCCCCGGCTTCAAGCGCAACCTCGCCGCCGGCGATCGCGCCACGCTCGACAGCTACCTCGAGGACGTGCGCGAGATCGAGCGGCGTATCCTCCGGGCGGCCAACAACCCGGCGGCCGAGGTCGACGCCGACGTGCCCTTCGCGATCCCGGAGAGCAAGGACGAGCACTTCAGGATCATGTACGACCTGATCGCGCTCGCGCTGCAGGCGGACATCACCCGCTCCGTGACCTACATGCTCGGACGCGACCTGTCCGGCACCAGCTTTCCCGAGTCGGGTTATCGCGGCGGCTGGCACGGCGTGTCCCATCACGGCGACATTCCGGCGAACAAGGCCGGCTATGCGAAGGTCAACCGCTACCACGTCGACAACCTCGCGTATTTCTGCGAGCGGCTGCGCGCGACGCCCGACGGCGACGGCAACCTGCTCGACCACGTGCTGATCTTCAAGAGCAGCAACATGGGCAACTCGCACCGTCACGCGCACGAGAAGGTGCCGACGATCCTCGTCGGCGGCATCGACGGCCGCTTCGAGGGCAATCGCCATCTCGTGTTCCGCGACAACACGGAGCGCTGCGCGAATCTCCTGCTCAGCATCCTGCATCTCTTCGATGTCGAGCGCGATGCCATCGGCGAGAGCGCGCACGCGCTGGAAATCGTCTGAGATGACGCGCGCCCGATCGGCCCGCCGGGCGTGGGCCGCGCGGCTCGTGACGGCGGCCCTGGCCTTCGCCGTCGCGGCGCCGGCCTTCGCTCAGGGCGCCGCGAGCCGGCGCCCGCCGCGGCCGACGGTCACGCTGCCCGAGGGGCCCGTCCGTCAGATCATTCTGAAGAGCTGCGCGGGCTGCCACGGCATCGACGAATACGGCTACTACGCGATGGGCCGGGACGCCTGGCGCGCCCTGATCGAGCGCATGAAGACGACGCCGAGCGGTCTCGTGCCGGGCGCCGTGATCTCCGACGCCGACACCGAGATCCTGCTCGACTGGCTCGTCGCCGAGTTCGGCCCCGACGCCACGCCGTTCGAGCGCGAGTACGTCGTGCGCGAGGTCACCGAGGCCGACCGGCTCTCCGACGCCGATGCCAGGGCGAAGCTCGACGCTGCCTGCCTGGCGTGCCATGCGCCGCTCGAGCCGATTCTCCGCGCCGGGCTCGACGAGTCGGAGTGGCGCACGACGCTGACCGGCAAGATCGCGACCGGGGTACCATTGCTGATCGACGAGGTCGATCCCCTGATCGACTGGCTGCTCCGGAGCTCCGACTGAACGAGGCTGTCGCGATGCAAACGAACCCTTCACGAACGCTGCTCTCGCTCGGAACGGCAATCGGCGCCCTGAAGGTTCTGGCGGCAGGATGCCTTGCCGTCGGCCCGGCAGCGGCGCTCGCGGCCGAATGCGCCGACCTCGGACGACTCGCGATCGACACGGTCACCGTCACGGCCGCGGAATCGAGGGCCGCGGGCGCAGTCGAGCAGGGCTTCGGGCCCGCTCTGTCCCTGCCCGCCCACTGCCGCGTCGCGGCCGTGCTCCGGCCTTCGGACGATTCGGAGATCGGGATGGAGCTCTGGCTGCCCGAAGACTGGAACGGCAAGTTTCTGGCCGTCGGCAACGGCGGCTGGGCCGGCTCGATCAGCTTCCCGGCGATGGCGGGCGGCGTTCAGGCCGGCTACGCGGTCGCCTCGAACGACACGGGGCACAAGGGCGGCAGCGCGGCCTTCGCCGTCGGCCACCCGGAGAAGGTTGTCGATTTCGCCTGGCGCGCCATGCACGAGATGACGGTGCACTCGAAGCGGCTGATCGAGGCTTACTACGAGAGACCGCCGCGGCTCTCCTATTACGAAGGCTGCTCGACGGGCGGGCGCCAGGGCTTGATGGAGGCGCAGCGCTTCCCGGACGACTTCGACGCGATCGTCGTCGGCGCGCCCGTCAACAACGTGCTCGCGCTCAACGCGTCGCAGTTTCAGAGCATGAAGACGCTGATCGAGAATCGCGCGCTGGCCCTGCCGCCGGAAAAGGTCCGGCTGCTGCACGATGCCGTGCTCGCGGCCTGCGAGGTCCACGACGGCGTCGAGGACGGCTTTCTGAACGACCCGCTCGCCTGCGATTTCGACCCTGCGTCCCTGCAGTGCGACGCTGCCGCTGCCGGCGACGCGGCCTGCCTGACACCGGAGCAGGTCGACGCCGCGCAGCGCGTCTACGCGGGCGTCCACGCGAGCGACGGCACGCTCGTCTATCCCGGCCATGCAAAGGGCTTCGAGCTCGGCTGGCGGATCCCGGCAGAGGGCTCGGAACCGACCTCACTGCAAACCGATGCGACGCGCTACATCGTCTACGAGGACGCGGACTGGGACTGGCGCGAGTTCGACCTCGAACGCGATCTCGCCCTCGCGCGCGGGAAAGCCGGCTTCATCGAGGCGCTCGAGGCGGACTTGAGCGAGTTCAGGGCCGCGGGCGGCAAGATCCTCCTCTATCACGGCTGGAACGACCCGGGCCCCTCCCCGCTCAACACGATCGATTACTACGACAGCGTGCTCGCGGCCTTGGGCCCGGATCAGGACGACTGGATGCGTCTCTTTCTCGTGCCCGGCATGGGACACTGCCGCGGCGGCGTCGGCCCGGACCAGGCCGACTATCTCGGCGCCATGGAAGCCTGGGTCGAGGACGGCGTCGCGCCGGACCGGATCGAGGCCTCGCGCGGCCGCGGCGGACAGGTCGAGATGACGCGGCCGCTCTGCCCGTATCCGCAGGTGGCCGGATGGGACGGCGAAGGCGATCCCGACGACGCCGGCAGCTTCAGCTGCCGGCAGTAGCCGTCGGGACCGCCCCATCCTCGCCGATACGATGGCCGGGATACGCCGGCCGATCGCGTCTACTTCGAGTGCTTGCCGAAGAACTCGTAGATGTATTCCTGGCTGACGGTGATGACCGGACCGTGCGTCACCCCCGACAGCTCGACGTATTCGTGCTCCACCCCGAGCTCCTCCATCGTCGCGACCCACTCGTCGCGTGATGTCTCGACTGACACGACTTCGTCCGCCTCGCCGTGCACGACCATGACCGCCACACCGGCGTCCTTCAGGACCTGCAGGTGCTCGGCGCGGTTCGGGCTCATGGAGAACGCCGCTGGCGCGACGGGTGCGATCGCGGCCCAGATGTCGGGATGCTTGGAGCCGAGGTAGTACGTCCCGGCGCCGCCCATCGAGTGACCGGTCAGGTAGATGCGGTCGGCGTCGACATTGAACTCTTCGCGCATCATCGCGAGCACGTTCATGACGTCCTTCTCGCTGAGCTCGGCCAGATTCTCGGGCTGGTTGCCGCCGCCGAAGCCGCCGCCGCGGGCACCGCCACGGCCGCCGCCGGCAGCGGCGAAAGCCGGCCGGTCGTCGAACTCCTGCCGCGTGACCGTGCCGTCCGAATTGGCATCCCAACGCTCGAAGGTCGTCGCGGCGAGGTCGCCGCCATCGCCGCCTGCGCCGTCGCCCCGGCCGCCGAGCGTGTTGCCGAAGAATGCGCTGAGCTCGTCGGGCGTCAGCCCGTCATCGCTGTCGCCGTCGATCGTGTCGAAGCTCAGCGCAGCTGCTGCGCCGCCCCGACCGGCATTGGCGCCCCGACCGGCATTGGCGCCCCGGCCGGCGTTGGCGCCCCGGCCGGCGTTGGCGCCCCGGCCGGCGTTGTCAGCACCCCGGCCGGCGTCGGCATTGGCGCCCCGGCCGCGGCCGCCGCCCAGCACGGGCGAGCCGTACCATCCGCTCGTGTTGTACCCCATCGGGGCCGCGAGAATGTAGCCGCCTTCCTCGGCGAGATTCACGGCCGTCGTGTTGCACATGATCTGCGGACCTGCGCCGAGACCGTGCAGCGAGATGATCAGCGGCGCGGGCGTATCCGCGGAGATCTTCGACGACGCGAATACGCAATACTGCATATCCTCATCCGTATCTTCGAAGCGATAAGTGCGATCTTCGGCCCGCGGATCGAGGCCGAATCCGCCGCCGCCCCTGCCGCGGCCCTGCTGCGCGAAACTCGATGTCGGCACGAGGCTGAGCGCCAGCGTCGCCGCGATGGCAACAGCCGCGACAGCCCATAGGGTTCTTGTATTGGACTTCATGGGTTGGTTCTCCTGATCAACGTTTCGATTCGCGGTCGACGAGCGACAGCGAAGCGACGAGCGATATCGCCGACTTCACGCGCACTTCTTCCCCCGTATACGTTCTTGTTGGCGGCGCTCTTCGAGCCTAGCAGACTCGCTGACTGAACTCGACAGGCGCGAATTCCATTCTTCCCTTGCATAACCAGTATGCTCCTCCGGTATTCATTGACACGGCGGAAACGGCCACGGATGCTCGCCGGTATGGCTCGATCGAACGCGCTCGCAGGCTCGGGCAAGCCCCTGTTCTTCAGGGTCGGCAACGCCGGGGGCCTCGGCCTCGACGCCCCGGTCGATCGGCTCGGCGAAGCCGTCCGCACTTACGTGCGGTCGCTGAGCGCGATGCAGAAGGAGGCGCTCGTCGTATCGCGGCGCACGGGCGCGGTCTGGCGTCTTGCGAGCGACGAGGGCGCCTATCTCGACGGCGACGACGAGGCGCCCTGCCCGCTGTCGTTTCTGACGACGGGCATGGTCTCGTCTCATGTCGAGGAGATCCTCGCGCTCGCGCGCATCCGCGGGATCGGAATCGCCAACCTGCGCCTGATCCAGGATAACTTCTACACGATGAAGGGCTCGGCGCTCAAAGGGACGATGACGGGAGGCGCGCGCGACGTCGAGCTCGAGGCGCAGATCGAGAGCGACGCCGGTCCCGAGGCGCTCGCGCGACTCGTCGCCGACGCAACGGCAGCCTCCCCGATCAACGGCCTGATGCGGCGCCGGCACGAGAGCCTGTTCTCGCTCAGGCACAACGGCCGCGCGATCCCTTGCGGCCGCGTGCAGCCGATGGGTTCGGCGGACGTCCCCGCGCTCCCGGATACGGCATTCGACGCGGCCGAGCCCGCCGCCGGCGACTGGCGCGGTCAGATCCGGCGCAACGGCCCTACGCCGAGAACCAAAGAGACGACGGGCTTCGCGGGCTCGAGTCTCGCCGAGAATCAGGATCGGACGCTGCACGTCCGCGGCATCTGCACGCTCGGACCCGACGGCGTGAAGCAGATCGAGCAGCAGCTCTTCAACCCGCACGGCTCGATCTTCCACTTCCTCTCGGACGAGGCGCCCGTGAACGGCGGGCGGGGGCTCGCGCCCGATGCCTGCACCTATATCTCGGCCGGCATCGCGTTCTGCTTCATGACGCAGCTCGGCCGCTACGCGAAAATCGCGAAGAAGGACCTGCGGGACTACCGCATCGCACAGGACACGCATTTCTCGCTCGGCGGCGCCTCCGGCGGAACGGGCGCGGCCGGCGAGGCCGAATCCGTCGAGACGCACGTCGAGCTCACGACGGGCGAGGACGACGAATTCGCGCGGAACGCGCTCGACATCTCCGAGCAGACCTGCTTCCTGCACGCGCTCTGCCGCGGCGAGCCGAGGACGAAGGTCCGGATCCGTCCCCACGAGGAAGCCGCGGCCTGAGCCTATGCGAACGCAAGTCATCAGTGAGTGAGTCGTGGTCACCAAGACGCCGGACCTCAACCTGCTGCCGATCATGGTCGCCCTCTACGACGATCTGAGCGTCAGCGGAGCCGGCCGGCGCCTCGGCATGAGCCAGCCGTCGGTCAGCAAGGCGCTGCGCCGTCTGCGTGAGACGTTCAACGACCCGCTCTTCGTCCGCGGCCCGAACGGCCTCGTGCCGACGCCGCGGGCGCACGCGA
>Ga0302046_10003222_pt1 | contig 14803 bp, 14 predicted proteins | sample RVTome_11_FD_200261 | JGI IMG/M metagenome (GOLD analysis project Ga0302046, IMG submission 200261) | Soil microbial communities from uranium-contaminated site in the Upper Colorado River Basin, Wyoming, United States - RVT147D111 (version 2) ...
ATGGAAATGAAACAGAAAAATGTCCCGCCTCTCCGAGATTCCGCTCATTGGCGGGATTTGCCGCTTTCCGCATTCCGCTCAAAAGCGGCATTCTGGAAAGCGGAACAGAGAGCGGAACAAAAGGAAGTTAGCATTTTGCCTTTTTATTCCGCTTTAGCGGAATTGTGCGTCACCTGAGGTGAAATTAGACCCGGGATTTATCCCGGGGCAGGTCAGAAATCGGAGGTAAGCGGGATTGAAAACCGAAAACATCAAGAGACAAACGGAAATGAAACAGAAAAATGTCCCGCCTTGGCAAATCAAAGGTGGACAAATGAAAATTTCACTTTTTCATCAATTGTGCTCTTTACTGATCGTTATTCTTTTCGCGGGCTGCAGCCGTTCCGATGAGGAAATTCGTGCGTTGATTCACGAAGAGCTCCGCGTCGCTTCTACGAAAACCATCATCTCCGAAGGCAAACCCATCGGTCCCTACTCCCCTGCCGTGCAGGTGGGTAATTTTCTTTTTGTCTCGGGGCAAATCGGACTGAACCCGGAGACGCAAGCGTTGGCAGGATCCGATATCAACAGCCAGACCTGCCAGGCTCTTGAAAATCTTAAGGCCGTGCTTCAAAAAGCGGGGTACGATTCCAGTCATGTCATCCAGTGCAATGTCTTTCTGAAAGACATCAATGATTTTCAAGCCATGAACCTCGTATACGGAGGATATTTTTCCGAAAGCTCCTATCCGGCCCGTACGACGGTCGAGGTTTCCAATTTGCCCCGCGATGCAATCGTGGAAATTGCCGCAACCGCTTATAAAGAGGAATGATCAAGACGAAAGGTCCAAGTTCCAAGACAATGATCAAGGCGAAAGGTCCAAGTTCCAAGACAATGATCAAGGCGAAAGGTCCAAGTTTCCAAGACAATGATCAAGGCGAAAGGTCCAAGTTCCAAGACAATGATCAAGGCGAAAGGCCAAGTTCCAAGACAATGATCAAGGCGAAAGGTCCAAGTTTCCAAGACAATGATCAAGGCGAAAGGACCAAGTTCCAAGACAATGATCAAGGCGAAAGGACCCAAGTTCCAAGACAATGATCAAGGTAAAAGGTCCAAGTTCCAAGACAATGATCAAGGACTAAGTTAAAATTCCAATACGACGGCAATTGTAATCTAAATAACATTCAATGGGGGGTGCAATGGGAACCTATGATCTGGAAGAGCGTACGTTTCAGTTCGCAAAGAAGGTGATGGAGTTTGCGAAGAAACTCCCATCGACGATAGTCAATGTCGAGATTCGTGGACAGCTCATCAGGGCAGCGGGATCGGTCGGGGGTAATTACAATGAAGCAAATGAACCACTGGGCCGAAAAGATTTCTTCATGAAAATTCGGACGTGTAAAAGGGAATCTAAGGAATCACGCTATTGGCTTAAACTTGTCGATTGCCGTCCCGAAGACGAGTCTGAGCGAGAGTTTTTGATCGATGAGTCAACTCAGTTGGTGAAAATCTTTGCTTCAATTGCGTCAAAGTCAAAAGAGTAATTGGTCCTTTGAATTTGAACCTTGAGCATTGTCTTGGTCCTTTGAATTTGAACCTTGAACATTCATAAAGATATGCCAAAAAAACCACAACGACTCATCCATGCCTCCAAAGGGACACAGCTCCATTGCCGGGGATGGATCCAGGAGGCGGCACTCCGCATGCTGATGAACAACCTCGATCCCGCCGTCGCGGAAAAGCCCGGCGAGCTGATTGTCTATGGCGGAACAGGAAAAGCGGCCCGAAACTGGAAATGTTATGACGCGATTGTCCACAGCCTGACACAGCTCGAAAACGATGAGACCCTGTTGATTCAATCGGGCAAGCCGGTGGGGATCTTCCGCACCCATATGAACGCACCGCGCGTCCTGATCAGCAACGCGATGCTGGTCCCGCGCTGGGCGACCTGGGATGAATTCCGCCGCCTCGAGGCTCTCGGTCTCACGATGTACGGCCAAATGACCGCGGGCAGCTGGATCTACATCGGCACCCAGGGAATTCTGCAGGGAACGTACGAAACGTTTGCCGCCGCCGCGGAAAAGCATTTCAAGGGAAGCCTCGCGGGGAGGTTTTTGTTGACGGCCGGACTGGGCGGAATGGGAGGGGCGCAGCCGCTGGCAGCAACGATGAACGGAGCGGCTTGTCTCGTTGTAGAAGTTGATCGTCACCGAATCCAGCGTCGCCTCGAGACAAGTTATCTTGACACGATGGCCGAAGACCTGGACGACGCGTTGGCGCAGATCCGCGCGGCGAAAGAAAAGAAGGTCCCCCTTTCCGTGGGATTACTCGGAAACGCCGCCGACATCATTCCGCGCGTCGCTGCCGGGAAGTTTCTCCCCGACCTTGTCACCGATCAAACTTCTGCGCACGATACCCTGAACGGATATGTGCCGGCAGGAATGTCTTACGCAAGAGCTCTTGAACTACGGAAGAAAGATCCCAGGCGATACGTTGCTCTCTCCCGCTCTTCAGTCGTGGGACACGTCAAGGGATTGTTGAAACTGAAAAAAAAGGGATCCATCGTATTCGACTACGGGAACAATATCCGCGGCGAGGCACAATCGGCCGGCGTGAAGAACGCGTTCGAAATCCCGGGATTCGTGCCCGAATTCATCCGCCCGCTCTTCTGCGACGGCAAGGGCCCCTTCCGCTGGGTGGCGCTGTCGGGCGACCCTGAGGACATTTACCGCACCGATCGGGCGATCCTGGAGACGTTCCCTGACAACAAGCAGTTGTGTTCCTGGATCGAGAAAGCACAAGCTCAGGTCGCGTTTCAGGGATTACCCGCGCGCATTTGTTGGCTCGGATACGGCGAGCGTGCGCGCATGGGCAAGATTTTCAATGACCTCGTCGCGAACGGCGAAATCAAGGCGCCGATCGTCATCGGGCGCGATCATCTGGATTGCGGCAGTGTCGCATCACCCAATCGCGAAACCGAGGGCATGCTGGACGGGAGCGATGCCATAGCCGACTGGCCGATTCTGAACGCGCTGCTGAATTCTGCGGGAGGCGCAAGCTGGGTGAGCGTGCATCATGGGGGCGGAGTGGGAATCGGGCTTTCCATTCACGCCGGGATGGTGGTTGTTTGCGATGGTACGAAAGAAGCTGAGGACCGCCTGCACCGGGTGTTAACCTATGACCCGGGCATGGGCATTGTCCGTCATGCGGACGCCGGATATCGAAGAGCAACTGAGAACGCCCGCCGTTGGGGAGTGAAGATTCCAATGCCGTGAGGAGGATGCTGCCATGGGTTTCCAATTAAAACTTATCCTGAGTTTTGCAGCCGCATTCTGCATAGCCGCAAGTCTCGGAACGATAACCTTTATCACCGTCCAATCCCTCATCTCCGAATTTCATGAAGTGGAACGTATGCAGTCCATTCAGAGCGGACTGAACGAGCTGGTTTCCCATCTTTTGGCTGCAGAGTCAGAAACACGCGGATTTGTCATCACCGGTAACGATGACTTTCTCAGCAAAGTCAAAACGGAGCGCGCGAATGCAATTTTGTTTCATGCCCACACCCTGAGAGGTTCCAGCCTCAACGTTGGCGCCCGAAAACTGGCTGAACTCTGCAAAATCATTGAAACCGACGTGGGCAAGGGGGTTGACCTGGCTCCAACCTCTCTTGCCGACGTTGAGCAAGCGCACGACGCCGCAGCGGAAGAGCTGCGAGCATTTTTGAAGAGTAGATGAGAATATGCTGGTATTTGAGTAGAGACGGTAAAGTTATTATGAACAATGAGAATCTCCCCGCGCTTTCAAAAGAGTCCCTCGGATTGTGCTTTCAGTGCCTGCATGCCAAGACGGTCCGATCTGCCCGCGGGTCTGCTTTTTCACACTGCACATTGTCAGAAACCGATCCGGCTTTTCCGAAGTATCCCCGGGTGCCGGTGCATTCCTGTGGAGGGTATGAGAAAAGTATGTGAGTATTTGAGTAGTGGAGCAACAACTGAATGGAAACACTACGATCAAAAGAATCTCACGGGTTGTGCTATGATCGCATGTATGGAAGGATCTGCAAGTGATTCTGAATTTTTGTATTGCAAGCTGTCCGAATCAAACCGCCGATTCTCAAAATACCCCCAGATTCCGGTGAAGGCATTGTGCGGGATACGAACGGGGTTCAGAGGGTCCAAAGACTCAAGCAACCAGCAGGATCGTTTGATGGTTCTTCTTCGACCGACTCGTTCCCCCGCCCCAGAATGCCTATGGCCCTACTGCCAGTGATGGAAAACCTTCGTGGAACCCATGGTGCCCTTGTTGTGGTATGTACATGTGCCTTGGTGCTCTCACCGATGCTATTCATCGGTTTCCTCAACGACGATATCGCTTTTGTTCAATTCTCAATGAAGGGTGAATGGCCGCATCCTGAACAACTCGCCACACGGGCTGAACTTTACTCCGGAATTTACTATAGGCCTGCTACCAGCGTCTCGTTCATGGCCGATTTCCTTCTTTGGGGATGGAATGCCTTCGGTTTTCGACTGACGAATCTGGCAATCCATCTTCTCAACACCGTTTTTGTTTTTTTTCTTGCGAGGCGTCTCTTCCCTTCGGACCTTCCGGTGATTCTTTCTGCTCTTTTTTTCGGCCTCCATCCTCTCCATGAGACTTCTCTTTTCTGGCTTCCCGGAAGAACCGATGTGTTGTGTGCATTCTTTTTTCTTATGTCGATTTTAGCCTTCATATCATATTACAAATCCCGACGGCTCGGAACATTTGTTCTCTCGGTCGCTTCCGCGGGAGCGGCATTCCTTTCAAAAGAGATGGCGATCTCCTTACCAGTGATTATCGGCCTCGTAGCCTATTACCTGGGGGCTCAAGCGGGCAAAAGAAGGCTTTTGACTTCTGCGGCGTACATGCTCCCTTCCCTCTCGATCATTGCGTCTATCCTCTTGCTGAGAATTATCTTGCTGGATAACAATCTCTTTTTCGACAACAATCCGGTTCATTCCAATGTCAGCCCCGCCCATGTGATAAAAAATCTTGCCTCCTCCATTGGGCTCCTTTCCATTCCCTTCGGTCACTACCAGATCGAACAAATCCTTTCATCATCACCAATGCTCTTCTTCACACTTGCAGTCCTCGTGCTCGGATTTGCCATTGTTACAGTACTGAGAGTGCACAAGGAGGCCCCACAACTCTTTTTTTCACTTCTGTTTCTTCTGATAACGCTTGTCCCTATCGGCCGTCTGACGATGCGCTGGTATCTGTACATCCCTTCGATCGGGTTTTGTCTGGGCCTAGCATGGGGAGTTGAATGGGTGTCGCGAAGAAGCAGGATCGCGCTTGCCGCGTCCATCGGACTGCTTCTCGTATATGCCACGGTCCTCGTGGTTAACAGCGCTGGTTGGACCCGTAATGGTCGTCTTGCCACCGACCTCATTCAGGACGTTCTCCACAAAGTGGATCTTATAGAGGACAAGGCTATTTCCTTCCTTGTAATTCCTTCCAGGACCGGAACAATCCCTCTCTTTCAACTCGGATTTCCGCAGATGGTCCAACACGAACTTCGTACAAGTATTCCGGTGATAATCTTCTCGAAAGTCGTTCTTGACGAGTACCCCGGAACTGTTCGTACGGCCTTTGACTCGACATCCGGTGCATGGATAGTCTCCATAGAACGGGGTGGATATTTCATGCTCGATAATCCGTCCTTCATCTCAAAGCGCCAAGCTGCATCACCCGGGTTGAGGTTCATTGAACCCGAAGCAGAAGTGACCATTCTCTCATTGACACCCAGCGGGAGACCCAATGCCCTTTCGATTCGACCATTGATATCGACCGCGAAAGGGAGCCTTGTATCCTTTGACGGAGAGCAGTTTGTGAAATTGTCGGGAAGCGCATCGTCGCCCTGACCTTAGTTCTCCAACTTCACTTCATTGCTTCTTACAACTCTTCTTTATTCCTTAATTTCGGTCGTAGTTATCTTCCACCACCATTTGTAACGTTGGGAACCCGCAAAATCATGCACCAGTGTCTTCTCAAAGATCTCAAACAGCTTGTCACCGTCCGCGCCAACGGTCAGCCCTGGAAAGCCGGCAAAGACATGCAGGATATTGCCGTTTTGGAAAACGCCTCCGTCCTGATCGAAGACGGGATCATTGCCTGGGTCGGCGCGTCTGATTCCAAACACCCTCCACTCAACACAGACGCAACGATTGTTGACGGCCGTGACCGCGTCGCCCTTCCGGGATTTGTCGATTCCCACACTCATTTGGTTTTTGCAGGAAGCCGGGAAAACGAATTTGCGATGAGGGCATCAGGGGCGACGTACCAGCAGATCGCAGAACAAGGCGGAGGTATATTCAGCACCGTCAAGGCAACCCGTGAAGCTTCAAAGCGCGATCTCAAGAAACGTGCTCAGAGACATCTCGATGATTTACTGAAGCACGGCACAACGACCGTGGAGATTAAATCAGGATATGGATTGGACCCTGATGCGGAAATCAAGATGCTTGAAGCAATCCATGAGCTTTCCGACGAGCATTATATGACCATTGTGGCCACATTTCTTGGAGCCCATGCCATACCGCCCGAATTCAAGTCCACGCCCGAAGAATATGTGAAGCTGATCTGCGACCGGATGATGCCGTATGTTGCCAAACGTTCTCTTGCGTCGTTCTGCGACGTGTTTTGTGAAAAGGGATATTTCTCTGTCGAACAATCAAGGCGGATTCTGCTCAAGGCCCGCGATCTGGGCTTCAAACTCAAGCTCCATGCAGACGAGCTTGCCTCCTCCGGCGGATCGGCCCTCGCGGCGGAGCTTTGGGCCGTGTCGGCAGACCATCTTGAGCATGTGGATGACGGGTCTGTGAAATCATTAAAGCAGGCAGGCGTCATTGCCGCACTACTTCCCGGTGTTTCGTTCTTTCTGAATCACGGATACGCTCCAGCGCGCAAACTCATCGACGCCGGCATACCGGTAGCGATTGCCAGCGATTTCAATCCCGGCTCCTGCATGTCGTTCAGCATGCCTCTCATGATGACGATCGCCTGCACCCACATGAGCATGACTCCCGAAGAAGCCATTGCAGCGGCAACCATCAACGGGGCAGCGGCACTCGATCTATCGAGCCAGTACGGCAGCATCGAAGTCGGCAAAAAGGCCGATATCATCCTGTATGATATTCCGAATTATCGTTATCTTGTCTATCATTTCGGTACCAATCACGTCTCCATGATCATCAAACACGGCACGATTCTCGAATTCTGATGAAGCACATTGTCGAATGCGTTCCAAATTTCAGCGAGGGGCGGGATCAGGCAACGCTTGATGCGATCGCGGAAAGCATCCGCAAGGTGAAAGACGTGAAACTCCTGGGAATTGAGCCGGACAAGGATTACAACCGTTGTGTCGTGACCTTCGTTGGGTCGCCGGAAGCCACCGTGGAAGCTGCCTTTCAGGCAACGACAGTTTCCGCCGGCCGCATCGACATGAGCATGCACAAGGGCGAGCACCCAAGACTTGGGGCGGCGGATGTTGTTCCGTTTGTTCCGATTTCCGGAGTTTCGATGGATGATTGTGTTGCATTGGCAAAGCAATACGGAAAACGTGTCGCCGCCGAGCTTGGAATTCCGATTTATTTGTACGAGCACGCCGCGGCATCTCCTCAGCGCCGGAATCTCGCCGATATCCGCAAGGGTGAGTATGAGGGGCTGAAGGACAAGCTTGCCGACCCCGCATGGAAACCAGACTTCGGCGAGCCGGTCTTTAACGCAAAATCGGGCGCCACCGTCACCGGCGCCCGCAAATTTCTTATTGCCTACAACGTGAATCTGAATACACCGGATTCAAGACTGGCGCAGGAAATCGCGCTGCGAATCCGGGAAGCAGGAAGAGTGAAGAAAGACGTGCAGGGGAACACCGTCAAGGACGCTCAGGGAAACACGGTGAAGATTCCGGGAACCCTGAAGGCCGTGAAGGCGATGGGTGTTTTTTTGGAGCGTTTCAACCTCGCCCAGGTGTCCATCAATCTCGTCGATTACGAAGTCAGCCCTCCCCATGTCGCCTTCGAGGAAGTAAAGAAGCAGGCCAGAACTCTGGGACTCGAGGCGATGGGCAGCGAGATCGTCGGCCTTACTCCGCTGCAGGCCCTGTTAATCGCCGGTCAGCACTACGCAGGGAACAAGAAGGCGGACGAGAAGGCACTGGTTGAACTTGCCATTGAGAAGCTCGGATTGAGTCAGCTCGAGGCGTTTGATCCTTCGAGGAAGATCATTGAGTATCAGCTTTAGAACACTTCTGCATACAGAGGAATCGCCATGTTAGCATCGAAGAGGGTCAGCGAGTTCATTGATGCCGTTGCATCAGATTCCCCGGCTCCGGGCGGAGGAAGTGTCTCGGCTCTGGCCGCTGCGCTTGGCGCCGCCTTGTCGGCCATGGTGTGCCGCCTGACAATCGGCAAGAAGAAGTACGAACAGGCACAGGACGAGATGATGGTGATCGTAGGCCAGGCAGATGAACTCCAGGCAAAGCTGATCCGGCTCATCGATCAGGACACGGAGGCCTTCAACGGGGTCATGCGTGCGTTTGGGTTGCCCAAAGAGACGGACGCACAGAAGCAACAACGGAGCGCTGCGATCCAGGACGCAACGCGCCAGGCGACATTGGTCCCGCTTGAAGTGATGAAACTGAGCGAACAGGCTCTTGGGTTGACGAAAGTGGTGGCCGAGAAGGGTAATGTGAATTCGATTTCGGATGCCGGCGTAGCCGCGCTGGTGCTGAAGGCCGGGTGCGAGGGAGCGGCCCTCAATGTCCGCATCAACCTTGCGACGATGAAGGATGAGCGATTTGTTGCCGAGACGAAGATCCTCATCGAAGCAATTTCAACGAACGTGGAACTGATGGCAGACGGGATCGCGAGACGAGTCGAGGAGGTACTGAGCTAGTAGCCCCACCAATTCATTATTCGAAATTGGGTGTCCGACATTAGATATTGCTTTTCCGCATGAAAGAAATGTCGAATATCGAACATCCAATAATGAACTTCCAATCAGCGAATCTTCTCAACTCCTCCAAAACGCCCTGCTGAACAGCACAAACACCGTGAATATCTCCAAACGTCCGACGATCATGCATGCGTCCAGGAGCCATTTGGCTGCGTCGGTCAGGTGGGCATAGTTAGCCATTGGCCCCACCGCTGCGAGTCCAGGGCCGATGTTTGCCATACAGGCGGCGACGGCGCTCATCGATGTGACGATGTCCGGGCCCGTCGCAGTCAGGAGAATTGTACCGGTTGAAAAAGTCACGAGATAGAGAATGATGAAACCCGCAATGGTAAACAGGGTTTCTTGCTCGATCAGCCGGCCGTTCAGCTGGACAGGTACCACCGCCTTTGGATGAAGCAGTCGCTTCAATTCGTTTACTCCGCCCTTAAGAAGCAGCAAGACCCTCACATTTTTCATTGCCCCACCGGTCGATCCGGCACAAGCTCCTGGAAACATGAGGAAGAGCAGAATAACCTGGGCTAATGGCGCCCAAAGTGCATAATCGGCCGTGGCAAACCCCGTACAAGACATGACCGTCATGACATTAAAGGTTACATATCTCAGACCTGCGAGGATATCTCCGCCGAACTGATCCGGGGTCACGGCGATCATGATGATTGCAACGGCAATAACGAATGTTATCAGAAAGAAAACAAACTCCTGATCCTTGAAATACCCCCACCTTCCCCGAAGAGCCTGATAATGGAGCGTGAAACTCGTCCCTCCAATAAACATAAACACCGTTACAACGCTGTCGACAAAGGCAGAATCAAAAGCGGCGATACTTGAGTTTCTCGTAGAGAAGCCACCTGTGGAAATTGTCGCAAAGGCATGACACATCGCATCAAAAAAAGATAACCCACCTGCCATCAACAACCCTGTCTGCACCGCTGTGAGGAGGACATAAATCCCCCACAGAAGCCGGGCTGTTTCGGCGATCCGCGGCGTGAGCTTATCCTTCGTCGGACCCGCCATTTCAGCCCTGAATAGCTGCATCCCCCCTATTCCCAACAGCGGCAAAATCGCCAACGAGAGCACGATAATTCCCATTCCGCCCAGCCAGTGAGTTAACGCCCTCCAATACAAAAGGCCTTTCGGCAATACTTCCACATTTGTCAGGATCGAGGCTCCCGTCGTTGTGAATCCTGAAACGGTCTCGAAATAGGCGTCGGTAAAGCGCGGAATTTCCCCGCTGAGGATAAACGGCAAGCATCCGAAGAGTGGAACAACGATCCAGCCAAATGTGACGATGGCAAATCCTTCCCTCGCGCGGAGTTCCTCGGCTTGCATTCGCTTCATGAACAACAGGAGGAATATTCCCGACGCGACGGCGATGGACGAGGATACAAGAAGCGCTTGAACATCGGGTCCGCCAAAGTACAGGGCGACCGGCACGGAAGTCAGCATAGCAATGCCGACTGCAAGAATGATGAATCCAAGCACGCCGAGGACTGGAACGATGCGCATGGGTTAGCTGAAGAATTTCTCCACATCCCGAATAGCAGCCGGAAGCGTAAACACGACCACCCGGTCCTGGGGGACAATCCGCGTTGCACCGATGGGAATCGTAATGCTTCCGTCATGGATAACACACCCGATGATCGCCCCGTCCGGAAAATTGATGTCACGCAACGATTTCTTCGTCACGGAAGATCCCCGCTGGGCGACCATTTCGATTACCTCCGCGTCCACCCCGTGAAGGGTCGCTACGGAGACAATCTGACCCTTCCGCACAAACTTCAGAATCTCATTTGCAGCAGAAAGCTTCTTGTTCACCAGCGCATCGACACCGATCGCGTTTGCCAGAGGAATGTAATCGAGCTTTTCAACGTGGGCGATAGATTTCTTGACACCGAGGTGTTTGGCCATGAGGCAGGACAAAATGTTGTCCTCTTCATCCCGTGTTACGGCGATATAGGCGTCCATATCCATGATCCCCTCGGTGGCAAGGAGATCGAGGTCTTTTCCTTCTCCCCGTATGACCATCGTTTTCTTCAGGGAATTTGCCAATTCCATTGAGGTTTTCTTGTCCTTCTCGATCAACTTAACGGAAAGGTCGTCCTCCAGCTGTTCGGCGACATGTCTGCCGATTCCTCTTCCACCCAGGATCATGATATTCTCAAATTTCACCGAATCTTTTCCCACAAGCTTCAGCATTTCCTGCACGTGCTCGGTCTTGGACACGACGAAGATCTGGTCTCCCTTCTTGAACACATCGTCTCCGGTCGGAATGATGGTCCGGATCCCCCGGCTGATCGCAACGGCGCGAAAGTGAAGATCCGTATAGTCTTTGGTAACCTCTTTGAGTTTCCGGTTGATCAGGGGGCTGTCAAGATCCAGCTTGAGTCCCAGGATCTGGATCTTCCCGTCGGCAAACTCGAGCACATCGGTTGCTGCCGACCGGCGGATCAGCCGGACGATCTCCCGTGCGGCGAGCGTTTCGGGGGAAATAACGAGGTCGAATCCCATCTCCTCCGGCCGCGTAGCCACCTCGCCCCCAAAAATTCGGTCGGCCTCATCCAGACGAATGATGGTCTTTTTCGCGCCCAGCTTGTGCGCGAGTATGGAAGACGTGAAATTCACCTCATCGATAGAGGTGACGGCGATGAAAATGTCCGCCTCGTTCACCCCGGCTTCAAGGAGAAGGCCGGCTTGTGCGCCGTTACCATTGACGGTAAGAACGTCAAGTCCCTCGCGCACGCGCGCAAGTCTGTCCGTGTCCCTGTCTATGACGGTGATGTCGTGGCCCTCCTGCGAAAGGAGCTTCGCAAGATGCAATCCTACTTCCCCGGCACCCATGATAATAATCTTCAATGTACTACCTCTTAGTGGTGAAGATTTCCGGTGTTTAAGGCCGGCAAAATGTCAAATATCAAATGCCAAATCTCAAAAGAAATGCAAAATCCCAGTATCAAAACCGCAATTGGAGAATTCAGAGGTTAGGATTTGGTGTTTTTCATTTATTTTGAACTTTGATTTGGAATTTTGAATTTACTCTTTTCACCATCCTCCCACAACCCAACTCAATGCGGAGATCGCGGCTGTCTCTGATCTTAACCGACGGGGACCAAGGGACACAGGGATGCATCCTTGCTCATCCGCCAACGCTGTCTCATCGTCTGTCAGTCCGCCTTCCGGCCCAATGACGATAAGGACGGATTTTGTATCGTCATGGTGTTTCATCACCGAGCCGAGAAATTGTGATTGTTCCGTTTTCTCATGAGCGATAACCTTGAGCCCGTACCGGTCGGAATTCCGCACAAGTGTATCAAATCTCGTGAGAACAAAGATTTGAGGCAAGATGCTTCTTCCGCATTGTTTTAGGGCTGAAACCGCTATTTTCTCCAGACGGGTGTGTTTTTCCTGTTTCGGGACGGTCCGCTCGCACAGGAGCGGAATAATCGTCGTTGCGCCGAGCTCTGTTCCCTTTTCGACCACAAGGTCGAACCGGGCCGGATTTCTCAACAGCGAGACCGCCAGGGTGACGTCTTTTCTGGGTTCATTCCAGCGTTCAAGCGTTTGTACAATCGAGCATTGAGCCTCGGTTCGCGTGAATGACCGGATGATTACCTCGTACATCCTCCCCTTTCCGTCCGTTACGAAAACATGATCGCCAATCCGTTTTCTCAATACGCGGCTGAGGTGCCTGTACTCGTCGCCTTTCAGTGCGACATGTTCACCGCTGATCTCTTCAGGTTCGGCTAAAAAACATTCCATCTCAGTCGTGTTCCAGGTGCTGAGTATATTTGGCACGGTACGAGGATTCTCTCTTGAAACGGCTAGAATGACATTCCGAGATCCAGAACAATTTCCCCAACACCGTGCGGATTCCACGCATATTCAACTCTTGCCACGACACTATAAGGCAGGAGAAAATGTAAGCCTCCTCCGAATCCCGAATACCAGTGTCTTCCGCCGTACCCTTCGCCGCGGAACCAGGTTTTTCCGGCATCGGCAAAAACCGCAGCATACAATCCGTATCTCCACACGCTGAATTCCGGCAAAGGGGAATACGGAAATTCGTAATAGCGGGGAGAGAGAATCGGAACGTGAACTTCGACCGTCCCCCCGACAATATTCTCACCTTCGAGAACCCGTCGGAAGTATCCGCGAATACGGTCCCGGTACCCAAAGTACACATACCGGTACGCCGGAATCGCTCCGCCGGAGGAAAATTGTCCGAACGTGCGGCCCGCCAGTGTTATTTCCGTATGGACGGGGAGAAAAACCTGGGATTCATATCCGTAACGGAAGAAATCGACCGCCGATCCCCCAAATCCATATTTCGCCGCAACGAGACTATGAAAAGATCCTTCTGTGGGATACTCACGCACGTCCCTGGAATCATACGCGTAATTTGCAGAGACGGAAAAGAATTCATCCCGGCCCCCCGGCGTCAACGTTCCTCCGGCAATCTCATCCGAAACATCCCAGACCTCATATCCGCCGCTGAGCTGGGCGACACTATGAAAGCCGAACCTTTTCCCCGTTGAAATCAGAAAGCTCTGCGTACTCTGTTGGTAAAAGCCCCGATCAGGACTCAGGTTCTGAACCGTTGCCGACGAAAACGAGATCCCGAGTGAAATATCGTCGTCGGCCGTCAGCTTCGGATTTCGGTAGGTCAGCTGCACCCATCGGTCAAATCCGAACGCCATGGAGAAGATCAGCCGTTCATTCCGGCCGCGAAAATTGTTGTGGATGACGCCCACGCCGTAATACACGTTATCGAAATCCCTGTACTTGATCCCGAGGATCGGGAACGGATACAGATACCAGCGCTCATGAACGCGCACAAGCAAATCCGCTGCATTCCCGTCGATTGTGTAGTCGATTTCCACGCGGTTGAACAAACCCAGACTGTAGATCCGGTTCTTGTCATATTCAATCCGTTCGGCAACCAGCGTATCCCCCTGTTTGGTGCTCATCTCCCTTCGGATGACGAACTCCTTCGTGGTTTCGTTGCCTTCGATGCGAATAGACCGGACCGTAAGAACATCGTTCCCGTTTCCCGGCTGGGCACGGAGACCGGAGACCAGCCCAATCGAAACAGACAATATGAAAAATTTCTTCTTCACGTGAATCCCGAATACAAAACCCCTCCGGCGTGGAGGGGTCAAGACGTTCTGATCAATGTTATCGGACGAACCTGGAATAATCCACCGCAATGCAATGATCCATCAACACATTGAGACCGTGCTTTTCCGCTTTTCTGGCCGCCTCTTCGTGAACAACGCCCAGCTGCATCCACACGGTTTTTGCCTTCACCGCGATGGCCTCGTCAACGATCGACGGAACCGCCTCAGACCGGCGAAACACATCGACAATGTCGATGGGGCCCGGCACTGCCACGATCGACGGATAACACGTACGGCCGAGCACGGTCTCGTATTTCGGATTCACCGGATGAACCGTGTACCCCTGTTCCATAAGGAATCGCATGATCCTGTTGCTGTCGCGGAAACGGTTTTCCGAAGCTCCCACGAGCGCGATGGTTTTTGATGACCGCAGGATGGATTCAATGGCCGCCTGGTCTTCAACGGGCATGCGAATTCGCTTCAGCCTCCTCGGCATATTCCTCAGTGGGCGGACAGGAGCACATGATGTTCCTGTCGCCGTACGTGTTATTGATTCGCCCGACCGGGACCCAGAACTTGCTTTGCCTGAGAGCCGGAAGGGGATACAGCGCCCGTTCCCGCGTATAGGGATGGTTCCATCGGTCTGAAAGGGCGTCGGCTGCCGTATGGGGCGAGTTTTTCAGAACATTGTCGGTGCCGTCGGCGCTGCCGGTCAT
>Ga0302046_10003223_pt1 | contig 14802 bp, 9 predicted proteins | sample RVTome_11_FD_200261 | JGI IMG/M metagenome (GOLD analysis project Ga0302046, IMG submission 200261) | Soil microbial communities from uranium-contaminated site in the Upper Colorado River Basin, Wyoming, United States - RVT147D111 (version 2) ...
TGGCGGGCGTCGGCCAGGATGGGATCGAGCCGGGCCTGCTGGTCGGCGCTGAGCCCGAGCCCGGTGACCAGCCGCTCGCGGATCTGCTCGGGCGAGGGCCGACCGCCGCCGGCCCGCTCGCCGCCGGCAGCCTGGCGCGCCGCCGGCCCGGCCGGGGCGCCCCCGTCGGCGGCGGGCGGGCGGAAACGCAGCGCCGCGTTCGGCACCTTCAGGACGCTGGGCTTCTCGGCGACGATCATCTTGGCGTTGGCCGTCATCCCCGGCAGCAGGCGGCCGCCCGGGTTGTCCACCGCCACCACGACCGTGTAGGTCACGACGTTCTGGACGACCTGCGCGGCCTTGCGGATCTGGGTGACGACGCCCGCGAACGGCTGGCCGGGGAACGAGTCCACCGTGAAGGTGGCGCGGTCCTCCAGCTTGATGCGGCCGATGTCGGCCTCGTCCACGCTCACCTCGACCTGCATCTTGGTGAGGTCTCCGGCGATCGTGAACAGCGTGGGGGCCTGCAGGCTCGCCGCCACCGTCTGGCCCACGTCCACGGCCCGCGAGACGACCACGCCCTCCACGGGCGCCCGGATCGTGGTGTGCTCCAGGTCGACCTGCGCCTGGCGGAGCGCCGCTCGCTTCTGGTCGACCTGGGCGCGGGCCGACTGCAGCATCGCCTCGGCCACGCGCATCTGCGCCTGCGCCGACTCGATGCCGGCGCTCAGCGACCGCTCCTTGGCGCGCGCGGCGTCCAGCAGGGCCAGGGCGGAGTCGTGCGCGGCCTGGGCGCTGTCGAGGTCGCTCTTGGCGATCAGCTCGCGGCGGAACAGCTCGTTCTTGCGGTCGAGGTCGCGCCGGGAGTCGGCCACCGTCACCTGGGCCCGGGCGGTGTTGGCGCGGGACTCGGCGAGGACCGCCCGGGCGTTCTCCACGTCGGCCCGGGCCCGCTGGACCTGCGCCTCCTGGTTGAGGACGGCGGCCCGCGAGGACTCGAGGTCGGCCTGGGCCTGGCTCACCTTGGCCTGAAAGGTCTCCGGGTCGATCCGCGCGATCACCTGGTTCTTCTTGACCGGGGTGTTGAAGTCGGCGAACAGCTCCTTGACCTGCCCGGAGACCTGGCTGCCGACCAGGACGGTCGTGACGGCGTTGAGGTTGCCGGAGGCCGAGACCGCGGCGGTGAGGGGACCGCGCTCGGCCCGGGCCGTCCGGTACCTGGGCGCGTTGCCCCCGCTCTGGGTGTAGAGGTACGCCCAGACCGCGGCGCCGACGAGGCCCGCGACCAGCACGAGCGAGACGATACGCTTCATCACGCCGTTAGACGGGCCTTGCCCGCCCCGTATTTGGCTCTCCAGCCTAGCGCCGTCCGATCGCCCGCTCCAGCCGGGCGAGGGCGATGCGGTAGTCGGCCAGGGCCTGGGCCTCGGTGTTCTGGGCCTGGGTCAGGAACAGCTGGGCGTCGGTCAGCTCCAGGATCGTGCCGACCCCGGCGTCGAACCGGCCCTGGGCCAGCCGGAAGTTCTCCTGGGCGGAGGCCACGGCCGTCTGGGCGGCGGCGATGCGCTCCTGGGCCTCCCCGACGTTGAGCTGGGCCTGCTCGACCTCGCGGGAGATGTCGAGCTCGGTGGCCTTGACCCGCGCCTGGGCGGCATCGATGAGGGCCTTGGTCTCGCGGAAGCGGGACAGGCGATTGCCCCCGTCGAAGATCGACCATTGCAGCTCGAGTCGCAGCTCCCAGATCTCGTTGAAATCGGAGCGGGCGCCGCCATAGGAGCCGGCGGCGCTGATATCCGGGAAGAAGTCGCGGAACGCCCGCCGGGCGCGCGCCTCCGCCTCGCTGACGCTCAGCCGCGCCTGCTTGTACTCGGGGCGCTGGGCCAGGGCCTGGCCCAGCAACTGCGCGCGGTCGATCGTCATCGGCTGGTAGACGAGGATGTCCTGGACCTCGGTCGGCGTGTCGGCGGCGATGCCCATGGCCGTGTTGAGCGCCACGCGCGCGAGGCGCTCGGCGTTGCGGGCGCGGATGAGGTCGAGGCGGGCGTTGGCGACGTCCACCTCGGCCCGGGCCACGTCCGACTTCGGCCGCGTGCCCACGTCGAAGAAGCCCCGGGCGGAGCGGAGGTTCAGGTTGGCGCGCTCCACCGCCTGTTCCTGAACGAGGATGAGGCGCCGGGCGAAGTTGATGTTGATGAACGACTCCTTCACCGTCAGCGTGATCAGCTGGCGCTGCAGCTCGACGTCCTCCTGCGCCACCTCGGCCAGGCGCCGGGCCGCCTCGGTGGAGGCGAACGTCTTGCCGAAGTCGAAGATCACCTGGGAGAGGGTGACGCGTGCCGTCGTGTTGTCGTCGAAGCCGCGGATCGTGGGCCGCGCGCCCTCCGCGGCGACGCCCCGTACGCGGGCCGCGGTCCAGGAACCGGTGAGCTGCGGCAGGAGCGGCGCGAAGGCCTGGTCGACCCGATGGGCGGCCGCCATGTAGTCGTGCAGGCGCGCCTGGATCTGCGGCTGCGTCTCCAGCGCGATCGCGACCGCCTCCTCGAGGCTCAGCGCGCGCCCCAGCACCCGTTCCATGACCGGCGTGCCGGGCGGGAGGGCGGTCGGTGGCGGCGCGGCGGGCGGCGGCGCCTGCGCGTGACTCGCCGGCGGCGCCGCCAGCAGGCACAGCACGAGGACTACCGAGGCCCGAGCCATCGACATGCGGCGTCTCCTTCGGCCGATCAGGCGGCGCGCGGTGAGCGTCACGATCGCTGAGTGCAGCCAGAGAATAACACGCTGCCCCGCGACGGCCGGGCAGCCGCGGGCGCCATCGGGCGGCGACGCGCCGCGTCGTCCGGTGGATGCGGAGTGGATAAGCGGTGTAAAGCCGGTGGACACCTTTTTCCTTGACGGCCGCTACACTGAGGGTGTTAGATCGCGGGCACCACAAGATATGGGAGGTAGCCCCATGTTGTCTGAGACTCGCCCCGCGAAAGTCGGCACGTGGACGGAGCCCGCCCTGCGTGTCCTCCGGGAGCGGTACCTCATGCGCGACGAGCGCGGGGAGGTCACCGAGACGCCGGAGGAGATGTGCTGGAGGGTGGCCCAGTCCATTGCCGCGGGCGAGGCGCGCTACGGCCGCAGCCCGGCCGCGGTGCGTGAGGTGGCCGAGGCCTTCTACGACATGATGGTGGACGCCTTCTTCGTCCCCAACTCGCCGACCCTCATGAACGCCGGCAAGGGCAACGGCCTGCAGTACTCGGCCTGCTACGTGCTGCCGGTCGGGGACTCGATGGGGGAGATCTTCGACTCGGTGAAGGCCGCGGCCATCATCCACCAGTCGGGGGGCGGCTGTGTGGCGGGGGATGCCCGGGTGTGGACGACCTTCTGCGGACTGGAGCCGATCGAGGTGCTCGTCAACCGGGCCACCGCCGACGGCCGGGCCGGCGAGCGGGACGGCGCGGCCGTCCGCTACGACGTGAGCGATCTCGACATCCGCACCGTGTCGATGGATCCCGCGAGCGGCGAGACCGGCCTTCGTCGCGTGACGCACGTCTGGCGGTTCGACGTGCCGGCCGAGCAGCAGGTCGTGGTCGAGACCCGCGAGGGAACGCGCGTGCAGACGAGCGCGTGGCACCCGTTCATGGTCCTCCGGCCCGATGGGCTCACCGAGGTGCGCGCCGACGCGGTGGCGCCGGGCGACGTGATCCTCGGCCCCGAGCGCCCCGATGGCTACTGGCCGTACGACAAGCCCCGGCGAGCCGGGCAGCTCCAGATCGACGAGTCGCTCGGCTGGCTCGTCGGCTTCACGCTGGGGGACGGATCGTTCGGTTACGTTCCGGCCCTCCGGCAGTACCGGCTGCGCTGGTTCTCGGGCGAGCGCGACGTCCTCGAGCGCGTCCGCTCGGTGCTGGCCCGGCAGGACATCCACGTCAGCCTCCAGCGCGATCGGCGCGGCCTCTGGAGCGTGTCGACGCTGACGCAGCGGTTCGTCATGGACATGCTGGAGGCGTGCGGCCTCGAGAAGTTCGGGCCCAAGGACGATCGAGTCCGCATTCCCGAGGTGATCGCCAAATCCCCGCTGGCCGTCGTCCGGGCGTTCGTGGCCGGCCTCCTCGACAGCGACGGATACGTCGCTCCCGATGGCAGCCCGTCGTACGCCACGGCGAGTCGCGAGATGGCCGAGGACCTGGCCGGGTTGATGAGCCTGCTCGGCTTCCAGCCGTCCGTGTGCGCGAAGCCCCCGCGCGGGCGCGGCAAGCGCACGGTCTATTCCGTCCAGCTCTGCACGCTGCCCCAGGTGAACGCCCTGCGCGCGGACCTGGTACCGTTCGCGGCGAGCGAGCACCGCATCACGCGGCTGCGCTCCGACGCAGACGGCCGATGCCGGCGCGATGACCTCGTGAGCATCGCCGGGCTCGTGCGGTCACGCGACGCGCAACTCGGGGCGCTGCTCGACCGGGTCGCGACGCGCGGCATGGAGGTGCGGGCCGTGACGCGCGCCGCCCAGCCGAAGGCGTACTACGACCTCACGGTGGAGGACTGGAACACGTACGCCGCCGGCACGCACGGCCTGACGATGGTCCACAACACGGGATTCGCGTTCTCGCGGCTGCGCCCGAAGGACGACGTGGTGTCCTCCACGCGCGGGCGTGCCTCGGGCCCCGTCTCGTTCCTCCGCGTGTTCAACGCGGCGACCGAGGCCGTGAAACAGGGCGGCTGCGTCGCGCCCGATACGCGCGTCACGACGAGCCGGGGGATCGTGGAGATCCGCGACCTCGGCCCGGCGACCGCGGCGGCCGACACATGGCACTCCCACCCCCGACCACTGCTCGTGGCCACCGACGAGGGCCCGCGTCCCTCCGATGAGTTCTACAACAACGGGGTAGCGCTGGTGCGGCGCATCCGCACGGCCCATGGATACTCGATCCAGGCGACCCTCGAGCACCGCCTGCGGGTGATCGACGAGCACGGGCAGTACGTCTGGAAGACGCTCGAGGATCTCGCGGTCGGAGACTGGGTCGCCCTGCAGAAGAACACGTACCTGCCGGTCGAGAACGTCAAGTTCCCCCGCTTCGAGGCGGTGCCGCATCAGAACGCCACGCCGGTGCGCATTCCCGAAACGGCGAGTGGAGAACTGGGCGAGTTCATCGGCTACTTCCTCGGCGACGGCGCCGTCTCGCGCAACCGGCGCGGCACCGCCCGCCTGATCCTCACGGTCTGTCGCGCGGAGCCCGAAGTCACGGCGCATCTGCTCGACATCGCCGACCGCCTGTTCGGACTGCACCCCGTCCGGCAGGCGAAGAAGGGTGATGGATCGGAGAACTACTTCTTCAACTCCACGACGCTGGTGTCGTGGCTGCGGACCGTCGGCGTCGACAAGCCGTCGGCGCTGGGCGTGCGGCTGCCCGAGCTGGCCTTCACCGCGGGTCGTGAGTTCGCCTGTGGTCTGCTCCGCGGCCTGTTCACCGCCGACGGAACGATCAGCAAGGAGGGGTACGTCTCGCTCAGCAGCGTCTCGCGCGGGCTGCTCGAGGACGTCCAGCAGCTGTTGCTGGCGCTCGGGGTGCCGTCGACAATCAGCGAGATGTCGAATCGTTCGGGAGCCTTCGGTCGAAACCCGCTGTTCCGGCTGCGCATCATCACCGGCGAGGGACGCCAGGTTTTCGGCGAGACGATCGGATTCTTCGCCGCGAGCAAGCGGGCGAGGGTGTCGGCCGCCTTCAAGAAAGCGTGGGAGTTCAACGACGTGATCCCGTTTCAGGGAGCGCTCCTGGCCCGGCTCTACGACGGGCCCGGCCGGGGGAGCGGGCGGGGCCGGGGCCCTCGCGGCGCCGATCGCCCTCTCTACCGCGCGCTCCAGCACTACCTGCCCGGCGTGACGGCTCCGCGGCACCTGACGCGCTCGCGACTGCGGCAGCTCGCGGAGCGGCATGCCGTGATCGGCGCGGATCCGATGATCCAGTGGTTCCTCGGCAACGATCAGTTCTACGACCAGGTGGCCAAGATCGAGGAGGGCGAGTCGCTCACGCTCGATCTCTCGGTGCCCGGCAATCACACCTACATCGCCAACGGCTTCGTGAGCCACAACACCCGTCGCGGGGCCAACATGGGCATCCTGCGCGTCGATCATCCGGACATCCTGGAGTTCATCGACTGCAAGCTCGACGGCGGGATCACCAACTTCAACATCTCCGTGGCGGTGACCGACACCTTCATGGAGGCGCTCGCCCAGGGCTCGGAATACGACCTCGTCAACCCACGGACGCAAGGCGTCGTGGGCCGGCTCTCGGCCCGCGAGGTCTTCGAGCGCATCGTGCGCTCGGCCTGGCGCACCGGCGACCCCGGCATGGTCTTCATCGACCGCATCAACGCCAGCCCCGCCAACCCGACGCCGGAGATCGGCGTGGTGGAGGCGACCAACCCGTGCGTGACGGGCGACACGCTCGTCGCAGTGCCTGAAGGCTGGCGCCGTGCAGACAGCATACGGCCCGGCGACGTCATCTCGACGGTCAAGGGGCCGCGCCCCGTCGCACGGGTGGAGGTCAATCAAGACACCCCTGTGTTCCGGGTCGACTTCTCCGATGGAGGCAGCCTGCGAGTGACCGCGGCTCATCAGTTCTATGTCGGCCGCGGCGACAACGAGTTCTCCCCGGTGCGCCTGGATCGCTGCCAGGTCGGCGAGGAAGTTCACACGCTGCACGGAGACGTGGCCGGCGGGGCCAAGATTCTCCGCATCGAGCCTGCCGGTGTCGAGACGACGTACGACCTGTACGAGCCGGAGACCGACACCTGGATCACCGAGGGATACGTCTCGCGCGGGTGTGGCGAACAGCCGCTCCTGCCCAACGAGGCGTGCAACCTCGGCTCGCTCAACGTGTCGAAGTTCGCGCGGCAGGGGGCGGACGGGGAGTGGACGATCGACTGGGACGAGATGGAGCGCGTGGTCCGGCTGGCCGTGCGGTTCCTGGACGACGTGATCGAGATGAACCCGTACCCGCTGCCGGAGATCGACCAGACGGTGAAGTCGAACCGGCGGATCGGGCTGGGGATCATGGGCTGGGCCGACCTGCTCTTCATCATGGGCATCCCCTATGACAGCCCGGAGGCCATCGAGCTGGCCGACCGGCTCATGGCGTTCGTCAAGGACAAGTCGCACGACCAGTGCGGCAAGCTGGCCGAGGAGCGGGGGCCGTTCCCGAACTGGAGCCGGTCGATCTACCGCGACATCCGGCCGATGCGCAACTCGACGGTCACCACCATCGCGCCGACCGGGACCATCTCGATGATCGCCGGCTGCTCGTCGGGCATCGAGCCGATCTTCGCCCTCGCCTTCCAGCACCGGGTCAAGCAGCCGGACGGCGAGCGGGTGCTCACGTTCGTCAACGAGACCTTCGAGACGATCGCCAAGGCCCGCGGCTTCTACTCCGACGCGCTGATGGAGGAGATCGTCAAGCGCGGCGCGCTGCACGGCATCCCCGGCCTGCCGGAGGAGGCGGGCCGCGTCTTCAAGACCTCGCACGAGATCGGCTTCGAGTGGCACGTCCGCCACCAGGCCGCGTTCCAGCGCTACACCGACAACGGAGTGAGCAAGACCATCAACCTGCCCAACGACGCCAGCGAGGACGACGTGGCCAGCGCCTACCGGCTGGCCTGGGACCTGGGCTGCCTGGGCATCACGGTGTTCCGCGACGGCTGCAAGGGCGAGCAGGTGCTCCACGTCGGCGTGAAGGACAAGGCCGAGCCGGCCCCGAGCGCGCCGCGCACGGTCGTCAAGCCGCGGCCGCACAGCCTTGCGGGCCGGACCTACCGCGCCGAGACGCCCATCGGTACCGCGTTCATCACGGTCAACGAGACGGAGGACCACGAGCCCTTCGAGGTCTTCGTGCAGGTGGGCAAGGGCGGCTCGGACACCATGGCCGTGGCCGAGGCCCTGGGACGGCTGATTTCGCTCACGCTGAGGCTGCCTTCGTCGATGTCGCCTCAGCGGCGGCTCGAGGAGGTCATCAGCCAGCTTTCCCGCATCGGCGGCGCCCAGCCGCTGGGCTTCGGCAAGGGCAAGGTGCTCTCGCTGCCCGACGCGCTCGCCCGCACGCTGGCCGAGCACACCGGCCAGCTCAAGCACGTGTCGGAGGCGCCCCCGGCCGCCAGGGCCGGCGACTCGCGCCGCATCGGCGACCTCTGCAAGGAATGCGGCCAGGCGACGTTCGTCTACGAGGAGGGCTGCAAGAAGTGCCTCTCCTGCGGCTACAACGAGTGCTGAGCCAACGGCCATGGCAACGGTCGACGCCGTAGAGACGCAGTAGAAAAGGGCTCACGGGTTCGTTCGGGGGGTCGGAGGGGGAGCGGCGGTCGCTCCCTCCTTCCAAAACAGGATAGAATTTCCGGCATGTTTTCTGGTGGAACGTACGACGAGGTCGAGCGCTGGCTCCGTAACTTCCTGGCCTCCCACGGCAAGCGGGAGCACGCGCGCGTCGAGGTCGTCGTCGACGACGACGACGCGCTCGAGGGCCGCGCCTACCGCGCGCGCCTGCGCTTCGGTGACAGGGTGAGCGAGCCGCTGGAGCTCGACTTCAAGGAGGTCGCCGACAACCGCGGCACGCTGGCGTGGTGCGCGGCGCTGGCGGCGCGCACGCGGGCGCTGGCGCGCAGCCTGCTCGGGGCGGGGAGCGCCGGCGACGCCCGCGCCCGCTAGCTCGCGCACCCCCCGCTGGCTCGCGGCGGGGGACGTCAACGGCTTTCTCGGCCTCGCCCTCGACAACACCACCAACCTCGTCGTCCTCTCCGGCCTGCTGATCGGCGTCTTCGGCTTCCCGGCCGACCTCGTGCTCGGCCGGATGCTGCCGGGGACGGCGGTCGGTGTGCTGGTGGGCGATCTCGCCTACACGGTCATGGCCGTGCGGCTGGCGCGCCGCACGGGGCGCGACGACGTCACCGCGATGCCGTTCGGCATCGACACGCCGACGCTGTTCGCCATGGTCTTCGGCGTGCTGGGGCCGGTGAAGCTGGCCACCGGCGATCCGGTGCTCGCCTGGAAGGTCGCGATGGCGGTGACCGTCGCGATCGGGCTGGTCAAGTGCGTGCTGTCGTTCGCCGGCGACTGGGCGCGGCGGGTGGTGCCGCGGGCGGCACTGCTGGGCTCGATCGCCGGGGTGGCCATCCTCTTGATCGCGTTCCTGCCGATGCTCAAGATCCTGCGCGACCCGCTGGTCGGCCTCGTCGCGCTGGTCGTCCTGCTGCTGGGGCTCGTCGGCGGGGTCCGGATGCCGTTCGGCGTGCCGGGCGCCTTCGCGGCCGTGCTGGCGGGGACGGCGATCTTCTGGCTGCGCGCGGCGCTCGGGGGTGCCGGCCACGCGCCGCCGGCGGCGGGCGCGGGGCTGGCGCTGGCGATCCCGTGGCCGACGCTCGCCTGGGTGGGGGCGCTGGACGAGGCGCTGCCCTATCTCGCCATCGCGCTGCCGTTCGCGCTGGTCACGATCGTGGGCGGCATCGACAACACGGAGAGCGCGCTGGCCGCCGGCGACGAGTACCGCACGCGTGACGTCCTGCTGGTCGAGTCGCTGGCCACCGTGCTCGCCGGGCTCTGCGGCGGGGTGATCCAGAACACCCCCTACATCGGCCACCCCGCCTACAAGGCGATGGGCGCCCGAAGCGGCTACACGCTGGCGACCGGGCTCGTGATCGGCCTCGGCGCCTCGGCCGGCGTGCTGGGCGCGCTGGTCGGGGTGCTGCCGGAGGCCGCGGTGGCGCCGATCCTCGTGTTCATCGGGCTCGAGATCACCGCCCAGGCATTCCTGGCCTCGCCGCCGCATCACGGCGCCGCGGTGGCCATCACCTTCGTGCCGGTCGCCGCGGCCGTGGTGCTGATCGAGCTGGGGGGCATCCTGCCGGCGCTGGGCCGCACGGCCGCCGATCTCACCGGCGAGGCCGCGCTGACGTACCGGACGCTGCTGGTGCTCGGCAACGGCTTCATCCTGACCGCGGTGCTCTGGGGCGCGGCGCTGGTGTTCATCGTCGAGCGGCGGGCGGCCGCCGCCGCCGCCGTGTTCGCGATCGCCAGCCTGGCGACCCTCTGCGGGCTCGTGCACTCGCCGCTGCCCAGCGGCGCCGTCTTCTGGCCGTGGTCCGCCGCCGCGCCGCTGGCCGTGGCCGCGCCGCTGGCCGGCGCCTACGGCGCGCTGGCCGGGCTGGCGCTGCTGGCGGCGGAGCGGGCACGGCCGCGCTAAGATCGAGCCGGAGGAGAGCGCCATGAACATCGCCAGCATCCTGGCCACCAAGGGGGACAAGGTCGTCACGATCCTCGCCGAGCAGACGATCCGCGATGCCCTCGGCGTGCTCGCCCAGCACAACATCGGCGCGCTGGTCGTCGTCGACGACGCCCGGCGTCCGATCGGCATGCTGTCCGAGCGGGACATCGTGCGGTGGGCGGCCCGGAACGAGGCGGTCTTCCCGCTGCCCGTCAGCCAGCTCATGACGCGCGACCTGATCCTCGGGGCGCCCGGCGACGACCTCGGCTCGGTGGGCTCGACGATGGTGACGCGCCGGATCCGCCACCTGCCGGTGGTGGACGGCGGCAAGCTGATCGGCATGGTCTCGATCGGCGACGTCGTGAAGGCCCAGCGCGACCAGTTCCAGGGCGAGGTGGACACGCTCCAGACGATCGTCATGGAACGCGGTCACCGATGACGCGGGGGACCGCGGAGCGCCCGCTCCGCGTCGCCGTCGTCGGCGCCGGGCCGGCCGGCTTCTACGTCGCCGAGCCCCTGCTGCGCCGCGGCGATCTCGTCGTCGACGTCGACCTATTCGACCGCCTGCCGACGCCCTACGGCCTGGTGCGGGCCGGGGTGGCGCCCGATCATCAGAAGATCAAGTTCGTGACGTCGGCGTTCGACAAGGTGGCGGCCCATCCGCGCTTCCGGTTCTTCGGCGGCGTGGAGCTGGGCAAGGACGTGAGCGTGGACGACCTCCGGTCGCACTACGACCAGATCGTCTACACGACCGGCGCCCAGACCGACCGGCGCATGGGGATCCCGGGCGAGGACCTGCCCGGCAGCCATCCGGCCACCGAGTTCGTGGCCTGGTACAACGGCCACCCGGACTATCGCGACTGCCAGTTCGATCTCTCGCAGGAACGCGTCGCGGTCGTCGGCGTCGGCAACGTGGCGGTGGACGTGGCCCGCGTGCTCTGCCGGACGCCCGAGGAGCTCGCGGGGACCGACATCGCCGACCACGCGCTGGAGGCCTTGCGGCACAGCCGCGTGCGCGAGGTCCATCTGCTCGGCCGGCGGGGCGCCGCCCAGGCGGCGTTCACCAACCCCGAGATCAAGGAGCTGGGCGAGCTGGAGGCGGCCGACGTGGCCGTCGTGCCCGAGGAGGTCGAGCTGGATCCGCTCAGCCGCGAGGCGCTCGAGCGGAGCGGCGACCGGGCCGGAGCCAAGAAGGCGCAGATCCTCCAGTCGTACGCGCACCGGCCCCCGACCGGCAAGCCGCGACGCCTCACGCTCCGCTTTCTCGTCTCGCCCGTCGCGCTCCTCGACACGGGGGCGGGCGGCGTCGGCGCGATCCGCCTCGTGAAGAACCGGCTGACGGCGTCGGCCACCGGCGCCATCCAGGCCCAGCCCACGGACCGGTTCGAGGAGCTGCCGGTCGGGCTGGTGTTCCGCTCCGTCGGCTACCGGGGCGTGCCGCTGCCCGGCGTGCCGTTCGACGACAAGTGGGGCGTCGTGCTCAACGAGAAGGGCCGGGTGCTCGATCCGGACACCAAGCAGCCGCGGCCCGGCGAGTACACCGCCGGCTGGATCAAGCGGGGGCCGACCGGCGTCATCGGGACCAACAAGCCCGACGCCGCCGAGACGGTGACGGCGATGCTGGAGGACGCCGCCGCCGGGCGCACGCTGGAGCCGGTGGAGCCCGAACCCGAGGCCGCCGAGCGCCTCGTGCGCCAGCGGCAGCCCCTGTACGTCTCGTATCCCGACTGGCTCCGGCTCGACGAGCTGGAGGTCGCGCGCGGGCGGGCGAGCGGGCGGCCGCGCGTGAAGATCACCCGCGTCGAGGAGATGCTGGCCGCCCTCGGGAACCGCCGCCGTCCCTGAGCGGATTTACCTCGGTGGGCGTGCCGCGCCAGCTGGCCGGGCCAACCCCTTCGTCGACCCCGCGCGCGTGAATAGCGGCTTGACGGCGTTCGTCGCACGAGTGTTAAATGGGCTACGTTTTGTGAATCGCATCACGAACTTCGGGAAGGAGGCGCCATGAGGGCCTGTCTGAGGACGCTGACCGTCGCTGCCGCCGCCGTCACGCTGGTGGCCGGGGCGGGCATCACGGCCGCGTCGGCGCAGGGGGAGTGGAAGGCGCCGGCCGACGCCAAGAAGGCGAAGAATCCGGTCAAGGGCGTCGGCAACGCCAAGAAGAACGTCGAGACCAACTGCGCCACCTGCCACGGCCCCGGTGGCAAGGGCGACGGGCCCGCCGCCGCCGCGCTGCCTCCGCCCAAGCCCGCGGACTGGACGTCGGCCAAGGTGCAGGCCGAGGCCGACGGCGAGCTCTTCTGGAAGATCAGCAACGGCCGCGGCGCCATGCCGCCGTGGAAGCACCTGCCCGAGAAGGACCGCTGGGAGATCGTCAACTACATCCGGACCCTCAAGAAGTAGCCCGGGGCCCGGCCGCCCTCGCGACGCTCTGCTGGCGTGCGCCGGCAGGGCGTTCGTATATTCGTGACATGCGTCTGGCCACCCTCGACCTCGGCAGCAACACCGTGCGGCTGCTCGTGGCCGACGTCGAGGCCGGCGGTCGGGGCTGGTGTGTCGTCGAAGCCGACCAGCGCGTGACCCGCCTGGGCGAGGGGCTGGCGGCCCGCGGCCGCCTCGGCGAGGCGGCCGCCGAGCGGACCGCGGCGGCGGTCGTCGAGTACGTCGGCCGGGCGCGGCGCGCCGGCGCCGAGCGGGTCGCGATCGTGGCGACCAGCGCGGTGCGGGAGGCCGCCAACGGGCCCGCGTTCGCGGCCGCGCTCGAGCGCGTCACCGGCGAACGGGTCCTGGTCGTCAGCGGGGACGAGGAGGCCGCGCTCACGCTGGCCGGCGTGCTCGGCGGCCTCGACGACGGCCACCCGCGCGCCGGGCCGACCCTGGTCTTCGATATCGGTGGGGGCAGCACGGAGTTCATCCTGGCTCGCGGTGGCGCGCCGGTCGCCAGTGTCAGCCTGCGGCTCGGGGTCGTCGATCTGGCCGAGCGCCATCCGTTTCCCGGTCCCGTCGACTGGCCGCGCTACCGCGCGCTGCAGGCCGAGATCGCCGCCCGCCTCGCCGTCGAGGTGCCGGGCGAGATCCGCGCCGCCCGGCTCGGACAGCTCGTGGGCACGGCCGGCACGGCGACGACGCTGGCCGCCCTCGACCTCGGACTGCCCGCCTACGACGCCGGCCGCGTTCAGGGGCACATCCTCGGCCGCGCCGCGGTCGAGACGCTGCTGCGCCGGCTGGGGGGCCTGACCGTCGCCGAGCGTGCCGCGCTGCCCTGCCTGGAGCCGGGCCGGGCCGACCTGATCGTGGCCGGCACCGCCATCGTCCTGGCGACGCTGGACCTGACGGGCGCCGCCCGGATGGTCGTGAGCGATCGGGGGTTGCGCGAGGGGATCCTGGCCCGCCTGAGCGTCAGCGGTTTGACAGGGTGGGGCCCGTTGTCTATGCTAGGTCGGCAAGATGGATGAGATCGCGGTACTCGTGCTGAACGCGACGTACGAGCCGCTGCATTTCACCAACGCCCGCCGGGCCGTGACCCTGATGCTGGCCGGCAAGGCCGAGGCGGTCGAGGGCTCGCCCCGGGTGATTCGCTCGCCGTCGCGGGCCTTTGCGCTGCCGGCGGTGATCCGGCTGGCGGTCTTCATCCGCAAGCCCTTCCTGGATCGTGTCGCCTTCAACAAGAAGAACATCCTGCGGCGCGACGGCTACACCTGTCAGTACTGCAACCGCCGCGGCGAGCGGCTGACCGTCGACCATATCGTCCCGCGCTCGCGCGGGGGCGCGACCAGCTGGACCAACGTGGTGGCGGCCTGCCTGCGCTGCAACCTCAAGAAGGGCAACCGCCTCCTGGACGAGAGCGGGATGCGGCTGCTCCGCAACCCGGTGCATCCCAAGTTCGTCTTCTCGACCCACATGCTGCGCCACCCGCACGCGCACTCGCTGCTGGACTCGTGGCGGAAGTACCTCGTCGCGGTCCCGATCCCGTCCTAGCGCCGCCCGGCGCGATGTTCCGCCTCACGTCGGAGTACTCGCCGCGCGGCGACCAGCCGCAGGCGATCGCCGACCTCACCCGCCTGGTCCGGGACGGCCGCCGCCACGCCGTGCTGCGCGGCGTGACGGGCTCCGGCAAGACCTTCACGATGGCCAACCTCATCGCCAACGTGAACCGGCCCACGCTGGTGCTGTCGCCCAACAAGACGCTGGCCGCCCAGCTGTTCGGCGAGTTCAAGGCGTTCTTCCCGGACAACGCGGTCGAGTACTTCGTCTCCTACTACGACTACTACCAGCCGGAGGCGTACATCCCGCAGTCCGACACCTACATCGAGAAGGACGCGCTCATCAACGACGAGATCGACCGCATGCGCCACTCGGCCACCCGCTCGCTGCTCGAGCGGCGCGACGTGGTGGTGGTGGCCTCGGTCTCCTGCATCTACGGCATCGGCGCCCCCGAGACCTACCGCGACATGCACCTGGCGCTGCGGGAAGGCGAGGTGATGGACCGCGACGCCATCATCCGGCGGCTGATCGCCGTGCAGTACGAGCGCAACGACTACGACTTTCACCGGGGGACGTTCCGCGTCCGCGGCGACGTGGTGGAGGTGTTCCCGGCCAA
>Ga0302046_10003224_pt1 | contig 14799 bp, 8 predicted proteins | sample RVTome_11_FD_200261 | JGI IMG/M metagenome (GOLD analysis project Ga0302046, IMG submission 200261) | Soil microbial communities from uranium-contaminated site in the Upper Colorado River Basin, Wyoming, United States - RVT147D111 (version 2) ...
CCGCATATATACGATTTCCTGTTCGCCCAGGCGTTCAGCGACGGCGTCGACGTCACCCGGAACTCCGATACCGGCCAGAGCAACCACAACGACAGGTATTCGAACGTCTCCCAACTGCAGGGCGAGCCGCTCGGCGAGATGGGCCTGGTCACGCCAAAGGACCACGGGTTCTGGCAGGATCAGACCGGCGGCCCGACCGACCCGCAGCCCGGCAACATTCCGGGCGGCACCCGCGACGTCCTCAGGACCTCCGACTTCAACAACCAGTCGATGGACATCTTTGCCGTCGACGCGGGCAACTTCTCGGTCAGCAGCGGCCGGCTGCAGGTTTCCGCGGCGAACGGCGAGCAGGCGTCGGCGGTCTACTACCTCGACGACTACCTGCCGATCTACTACGAGGTGAAGGCGCTGATCGAGGTCGACAAGCCGACGGGCGGTTCCAAGGCCAACGGCTACATCATCTTCGACTACCAGTCGGAGATCGACTTCAAGTACGCCGGCATCAACGTCTCCACCAACAAGATCGAGATGGGCTATCGCGACGCGACCGGCTGGCACCAGGTCGTGCAGTCGAACGTGCCGCTGCAGATCAAGCCGAACAAGCAGTACGAAGTGCTGGTCGCCGTCAACGGCACCAACGTGATCGTGTCGGTCGCCGGCGTGAACTGGTTCAACTACAACTTCACCCCGCGGCTGGACGAGGACGGCAATCCGATCCCGCTCAACAAGGGCTTCGTGGGCGTCGCCATGGACGGCGGCTCGGGCACCGTGGACAACTTCACGGTCCAGATCCTGCCGCCGGATATCACGCTGGAGCTGAAGGACACCTTCGACGGGCCGTCCGCCGGCAGCGTGTTCGACCCGGCCTCGGGCGCGTGGTCGCTGGACGCGGGTCGGTATAACGGCAATGCCGGTGCCGGTGCGCAGGCGGTGAGCCTGATCGACCTCGGCGCTGCGCTGCAGGCCGACTCGTATCTCGACCTCGAGGCCAAGCTGGCGGCCGATGGCATCGGCGGTCTGGCGTTCGACTACTACGATGCAGACGACTTCAAGTTCGTCGTCCTGGACGCCGCCAACGACCAGGTCATCGTCGGCCATGTCTCGCCGAAGGGCGGCTTCGAAGTCGACGCCACCTACGCGAGGACCTTGGACGACATCGGCGACAACACCGTCAAGCTGGCATTCAAGGGGGCCGCGGTCACCATAATGGTGAACGGCGGCTTCGTCGCCACCTATGGCTTCCATTCGCTGTTGACCGACGGCAGCTTCGGCCTGGTGGCGCTGAATGGCGCTGCCAGCTTCAACGAGGCGACCGTTCGCACCAACGACCCGGCCTTCGAGGTCCCGGAGGGACTTCGCGCGGCCTCGCGGCCCACGACGGACGCGGCGGTCGCCAGCCTGACCGAGGCCGATCTGGCCGAGGTCGTGGATGCCGCGATCACGACGCTGGTCGAGTACTACGACCTGACGCCGGAGCAGGAGGCCAAGCTGCGCGCGGTCGAGGTCTCGATCGCCGACCTGCAGGGGACGCTGATCGGGCGGACCGACGACAACCGCATCATCGTCGACGCGACGGCGGCCGGTCACGGCTGGTTCGTCGACCTGACGCCGATGCAGAGCGAGGAATACGCGCTGGATGCCGACGGCATCCTGATGGCGATCGCCGGCACCGCCGCGAGCGGCAGGATGGACCTGCTGAGCGTCCTGCGCCACGAGTTCGGCCACACGCTCGGCTTCACGCACCTTGCCCATGCCGATGCGGACGACCTGATGACCGATCAACTCGAACTCGGCACCCGGCTCTCGCTGTCCGTGGACGACGATCATGCCGGCACGCCCTTCGCGGCGGCCTTGGAAGCGGCCGGGCACGACGTCGGCGCCGCCGAGCCGTCCAGGCAGCGGCCGGCGTTCGCCCGCATTCCGGAGAGCGTGGCGACCGAGGCCGCGTTCGGATTGCCGGGATCGGGCGGGCTGGCCGCGACGGGTCAGACGCCGGGCGCCGCCGTTTCGGAGCTGCCCGCCTTCGTCTTCGACGAGTCGCTGGGTCGGTTCGTCGATGCCGAGGAGGCCAAGCTGCTGCGGTTCGCGAACGCACTGAAAGCGACGCCGGGCGACGACGGATCGACGGGCCTCGGCGCATTGCTCTCGGAAACCCTGGCTGGGGCGGCATCGTCGGACGACCAGGAGACCGGTTCCGAACAGGATCAAGGAGCGGGCGGCTCGATCGCGGGCGGCATCATCGAGTGGCAGGAGCGGAGCGGCCTGCTTGGACGCCTGACCAGCATCTTCAAGGGCTTCGAGTGATCGGAACGGGAAGGTGGGATACGGCAGGACTGAATGAGTAGCGAGTCGAGCCATGAAGCCAATGTCGAAACCACCTTAGCTTCGAAGGCGGCGGTCAGCTACGCCATTCTCGATCAGGCATTGTGGAACCAGTTCCGCAATGCCGCCTCGGCGGAAGAATTCGCCAGCGCCTGGCTCGCCCTGCAGTGCCGCAACATCGACGGCGCGGCGGCCGGCGTGGTGGTGCTCGGCGAAGCCGACGTGGGTCCGTTCGCCCCTGCCGCGACCTGGCCCGACACGGCAGCGGTCGGACCGGAGCTGTCCGCCGCCGCCGAACAGGCGCTCGGCAAGCGGCGGGCGGTGATGACGGAAGGCACGCGCACCCTTCACGTCGCGCAACCCATCCTGGTCGACGAGCGCCTCTATGGCGTCTGCGCCGTCGCGCTCGATCTCGGCGGGACCTCGGGCAACGACGCCCTGCGGCAGCTTCGTTGGGGCACGGGCTGGATCGAGTCGCTGCTGCTGCGGGAACGCAGCGCCGAAGACCAGCAGCTCAGGGAGCGAACCGGCTTCGCGCTCGACATGCTCGCGAGCGTGCTGGAGCAGAAGCGCTTCAAGGCCGCCTGCACCGCGCTGGTGACCGAGCTTGCCATGCGCCTGCGATGCGATCCGGTCAGTATCGGTTTCGTCAGGCGTCGGCGGGCGGCGGTGCGGGCCGTCTCGCATGCGGCCGCCTTCGGCCACCGGCAGGATCCGATCCGGGACACCGAGGCCGCGATGGACGAGGCCATCGACCAGCACGCGGTGGTGCTTCATCCGGCGCCCGAAGGATGGGAGTACAGGGTTAGCAGGGCGCACGAGGATCTCGCCCGCGGGCACAAGGTGGATGCGGTCCTTACCGTGCCGATCCAGAGCAACGGCACGCTCATCGGCGCCCTGACCTTCGAACGCAGCAACGGCGAGGGCTTCGACGATGCGACCATCGAGCTCTGCGATGCCGTTGCCAGCGTCGTCGGACCGGTTCTGGACGAAAAGCGTCGGAACGACCGCTTCCTGCTGGCAAAGATCATCGGCGCCTTCTGGGACGAACTGCGCCGGCTCCTCGGGCCGCAGCACTTCGGGCGAAAGCTGGTGACGGTCGTGCTGGCGGCACTCGTGGCCTTCTTCCTGGTGGCGCGCGGCAGTTACGAAATCGCCGCGCCGGCGAAGCTCGAGGGCAGCATCCAGCGCACGGTGGTCTCGCCCTTCAATGGGTTTCTCGCCAGCGAGAGCGTGCGGGCAGGCGCGGTGGTCCGTGCCGGACAGACCATGGCGACGCTCAACGACCAGGACTTGGCGCTGGAACAGCTTCGCCTGACCACGACCCGTAGCCAGCGCCTCACCGAATACGACAGGGCCTTGGCGAAGCAGGACCGGGCCGAAGCGAGCATCATCAAGAGCCAGATCGAGCAGCTCGAAGCGCAGCTATCGCTGGTCGATGAGCAGCTCGCACGGACGCGGATCACCGCGCCCTTCGACGGCATCGTGGTCAGCGGCGACCTCAGCCAGTCGGTCGGCGCCACGCTCGAGCGCGGTCAGGAGCTGTTCAAGATCGCGCCGCTCAAGGCCTATCGCGTCATCCTCGAGGTCGACGAAGCGGACATCGCCGATATCGAGCCGGGGCAAAGGGGCCGGCTGCGCGTCACCTCTCTGCCGGACGAGGCGCTGGCCTACCGGGTGGACCGGATCACGCCGATCGCCGATCAGCGCGACGGGCGAAATTTCTTCCGGGTCGAGGCGAGCCTCGACGAGGCGGACGATCGCTTGCGGCCGAGCATGGAAGGCGTTGCGCGCACCGCGATCGCCGAGCGCCTGCTCATCCGGATCTGGACCAGGCGCCTCGTCGGCTGGGCCCGCCTCGCGGCGTGGCGCTGGCAGCCCTGACGCAATGGAAAAGTCTTTTCATAGCGATTCCTGGTACCGCGTCGCCGGACTGCGGCTGCAATTGCGCCGGCATGCCCGCATCTTCCGAAGCCATTTCCGCGGACAGCTATGGTACGTGCTGCAGGATCGCACCTCCGGCCGCTTCCACCGCTTCTCGCCGTCCAGCTACCTCATCATTTCGATGATGAACGGCAAGCGTACGCTGCAGGAGATCTGGGATATCGCCTGCCGGCAATTGGACGATGACGCCCTGAGCCAGGACGACGTCATCCGCCTGGTGAGCCAGCTTCATGCCGCGGACGTCCTCTTCGGCGAGGTGCCGCCGGACATCGACGAACTGGCCGAACGCGGTCAGAAGCAGCACAAGCGAAAGCTGATGGCGAGCTTGATGAACCCGCTCGCACTGCGGTTGCCGATACTGGACCCCGAAGCCTTCATCGCGGCGACATTCCCGCTGGTGCGTCCGCTGTTCTCGATCTTCGGCGCGCTGCTCTATCTGGGCGTGCTCGGATACGGCATATCGCTGGCGGCGATCCACTGGCCGCAGTTGACGATGAATGTCGCCGACCGCGCGTTGAGCGGATCGAACATCCTGCTGCTACTGCTGACCTATCCCTGCGTCAAGGCGCTGCACGAACTCGGCCATGCCTACGCCGTCAAGCGCTGGGGCGGCGAGGTGCACGAGATCGGCATCATGATGCTGGTCTTCATGCCGGTGCCCTATGTCGACGCCTCCGACAGCATGGCGTTTCAGGAGAAGTGGCGGCGCGCCCTCGTAGGCGCGGCGGGCATTCTCGTCGAAAGCTTCCTGGCCGCCGTTGCCATGATCGTCTGGGTGAACGCCGAGGAAGGCCTTGTGCGCGCATTCGCCTTCAACACGATGCTGATCGGCGGCGTTTCGACGATCTTCTTCAACGGCAATCCGCTGCTGCGCTTCGACGGCTACTACGTGCTGAGCGACGTCTTGGAAATACCCAATCTGGCGAACAGGTCGAATGGCCATATCGGCTACTTGATTCAGCGCTACGCGTTCAATGTCCCGACGGCCCAGTCCCCCGCGACCGCCCCCGGCGAGCCCTTCTGGTTCGTCGTCTACGGTCTCTCGTCGTTCGCCTACCGCATCTTCATCACGGCGGCGATCGTGCTGTTCGTCAGCACCAAGTTCTTCTCGTTCGGCATCATCCTTGCCGTTTGGGCGGTGGTCCTGATGTTCGGCGTGCCCATGGCCAAGCATACTTGGTTCGTGCTGACGAGCCCGGTTCTGCGCCGTACCCGCAGCCGCGCGTTTGCGGTTACCGGTGCCGCCATTTCGCTGGCGATCACGGGATTCTTCGCCGTGCCGCTGCCATATTCGACCGTCGCGGAGGGCGTGGTCTGGGTCAATGCCGAAGGTACCGTGCACGCCGGTGCCGATGGCGTGGTGGCTGCCGTCGTCGCCGAACCGAATGCGGAGGTTCATGCCGGCGACGTTATCCTGCGGCTGGAAGATCCGCTGCTCGATTCGAGGGTGCGGATCTTGACCGCCAGGCGCGACGAGTTGGCGCACAGGCTGAGAGCCCGCGAATTCGTCGATCCGGCCGACGCCAAGATGCTTGGCGAGGAACTTCGCCACGCCGGCGCCGATCTGCGGCTAGCGCTCGACCGCCAGGACAAAGTGATCGTCCGTGCGCCGTCCTCGGGGCGCCTGGTGCTGCCGGAAGCGAACCACCTCGTCGGCCGCTTCTATGCCAAGGGGGCGGTCGTCGGCTATGTGGCGCCGTTCATGGACCCCCTGATCAAGATCATCGTCACGGAAGACAAGGCCGACCTCGTGCGGAGCCAGACCAAGACGATGCAAGTCCGCTTCGCCAGCGACCTCAGCATCGCGGTTCCGGCGCATATCGAACGCGAGGTGCCGTCCCTGACGTCGACGCTGCCCAGCGATGCCCTCAGCACGCTCGGCGGCGGAAAGATCGTACTCGACCCGACGAACCCCCAGCAGCAAAGGACGATAACGAACCTGCTTCACCTGGATGTGAAACTGGACCCCAAGCTGCCGTTCGCACGCGTCGGTGAGCGCGTCTACGTCCGTTTCCATCACGGGGAGGAGCCCTTGGCCAGGAGTTTCTATCGGGTCGTGCGCCAAGTGTTCCTGAAGAGGTTCGAGATCTAAGAGGCGAACATTCCGGTTCGAGCCGGGTGTACCTGGAATCCATGGCGTCATGTAGCAGAGGAGAATGCCGAGATGCCGCAACTACTATTCTATGACAAAGCCGTACCGGTCAGCGCCGAGCGTCACCGCGACCTGTCGGTGAAGACGGGGACGAGCTACGGGTTCGCCAGCAAGGTCAACTCGGTGCCGCTCACGGCCATCGAGTTCGCCCAGGCCGCGGCGGAATACCCGATCGTCTTCGCCGGAACCGAGGAAGTGGTGATGCCGTGCGTCATCCTCGGGGCCTCGGCGTCGCGCAATGTCTTCGTGACCAAGGCAGGTGCCTGGCTCGGGAAGTACATCCCCGCGTTCGTCCGGCGCTATCCGTTCGTATTCGCCCAGGACACCACGGGCAAGAACCTCATCCTGCATGTCGACGAGAGCTTCGAGGGCTGCAACAGGGATGGGCGCGGCGAACGGCTCTTCGATACGGACGGGAATCAGACCCAATATCTGAGGAACGTGCTGAGCTTCCTCCAGGACTACCAGCTCCGCTTCAATCGCACCCGCCGCTATTGCGAGCGTCTGAAGGAACTGGAGCTGCTGCGCCCGATGGAAGCCAGCTTCAATACGCCGGACGGCGAACGTCACTCGCTCTCCGGTTTCATGACCGTCGACCGTGACAAGCTCAAGGCCCTGCCCGGCGAGGAGCTCGCGAAGCTCGCGGCCGTGGACGAGCTCGAATGCACCTACCTGCACTTGTTCTCGCTGCGGCACTTCGGCGCCATCGCCGAGAAGTTCACCGTCGATGGCGACGTCGAGCAGGCGGCGACCGGATCGGACCCGGTGATCGAGGGCGCGACGCCGAAATCCAGCAGGGCCAAGGAGAAGGACCAGGAGAAGGGGACCGTCGAAGCTGCAGCAGACGCCTGAGATGTCTTTGCAGGCTGACGTGGTGGTGGGGGGAGCGGTCGGCGCCCCCCACCTGCTGCCGCCCCTGGAGTTGCTGCCGGAGAAGACCGACCGGCCGAAACACTGGCTGGATCCGCTGGAGACCGCGGCGTTGTCGATCGCGCAATCCGTCGGCTCGCCCTTCTATCGCCGGCACCTTAGGCGCAGGATGAAGGCCGTCGCCCGACTGGAACCGCAGGTCTCGACCCTGGACGATGCGGCACTCACGGCACGTATTGCCGGCGTACGCTCGAAACTGAGACGCCACGGCCTACGCGACGACCTGATCTGCGAGGCCTTTGCGCTCATCCGCGAACGATCGGGAAGGGTGCTGGGACAGCGGCATCACGACGTTCAGGTTCTCGGCGCGCTTGCCATGCTCGGCGGCGCGCTCGCGGAAATGGCGACCGGCGAAGGCAAGACGTTGACCGCGACGCTCGCCGCCGGTACCGCCGCGCTGTCGGGCATTCCGGTGCACATCGTAACGGTGAACGACTATCTGGCCGAGCGCGACGCCCGCAACATGGCACCGCTATACGAAGCACTGGGGCTGACGGTCGGCGTCGTCAAGCACGGACTCCAGCTGGATGAACGTCGACAAGTCTACGCCTGCGATGTCGCCTATGCTTCCAACAAGGAGATCGCGTTCGACTATCTGCGCGACCGGGTGCGTCTCGGCGGGCCGCCGAGAAACCTCTACCTGAAGCTGCGGCGGCTTCAGGGCGATGCGGGCGCGGGCACCGGCCTGGCGCAGCGGGGCCTTCACTACGCCATCGTCGACGAGGCGGACAGCGTCCTGATCGACGAAGCGCGCACGCCCCTCATCATCTCTCAGGAAACCGACGCCGAGGCCGAGCGCGATTGGGCCGAGCAGGCGCACCGGTTGGCGGATGACCTCGAAGAGCGCAGGCACTACCGAATCCAACGGGACGAACGGCGGATCGTGCTGACCGATGCCGGGCGCGAACGGCTGGAGGAGCTCAGCACCGCGGCCGGTGGCATTTGGGAGAACCGCATCCGCAGGGAAGAGGCGGCTCGCCAGGCTCTCACCGCGCGTCACCTGTTCCAGCGCGACGATCAGTATGTGGTGCGCGACGGCAAGGTACAGATCGTCGACGAGTACACCGGCCGGATCATGGGCGAACGCTCCTGGAGCAACGGCCTGCACCAGCTCGTCGAAGCGAAGGAGGGCGTCGAGGTCACCAGCCGCAAGATGCCGACGGCGCGCATGACCTATCAGCGCTTCATGCGAAGGTACCGCCGCCTTGCCGGTATGACCGGCACCGCGCGCGAGGTGGCCGGGGAGTTCTGGGCCGTCTATCGGCTGCGCGTGATATCGATCCCGACCAACCTGCCGTCGATCAGCAAGAGGTATCGAACGCGCGTCTGCCGCACCGGGAGCGAGAAATGGGACGCCGTGGTGCACCGGGCGCGGGAGCTGCGCGACAACGGGCGCCCGGTGCTCATCGGCACCCGGTCGGTCGCGGCGTCGGAGATCGTCAGCGCGCGGCTCGCCGAGGCCAGCCTCGTCCATGACGTGCTCAGCGCCACCCAGGACAGTCGGGAGGCGGAGATCATCGCAGCCGCGGGCGATCCGGGACGCATCACCGTCGCCACGAACATGGCCGGACGCGGCGTCGATATCGCCATCGGCCCCGCCGTGATCGGCAGGGGCGGGCTGCACGTCATCCTGAGCGAGCGTCACGACTCCAAGCGCATCGACCGACAGCTTGAGGGCCGCGCCGCGCGGCGCGGTCAGCCGGGATCGACCGAGGCGATCCTGTCGCTCGAGGATGCTTTGCTCGACCTGATCGAGACCCCCGGCTTGCACGCCCTGGGGACGGTCATCAGGGGCTTGGGGCGCAACGCCCATATGCTTCTTTTTGCCATGGCGCAACGCCGCGCCGAACGCGCGCATTCGCGTGCCCGGCGCTACCTGCTGCAGCAGGACCGGCGCCTTGGCACGGTCCTGGCGTTCACAGGCAAGCCGGAATGAGGCCGGCCAAGCGAACGAGAAGCGGATGTTGGAGATCGGCATGAACAGATGGCTGCTCGCCGTTTCGATCCTGTTCTGGGCAAACCCGGCCTGGGCGCAGGCCTACGACTGCGTCATAAATCCGGCGGTCGTGGTGAAGGTCGGAAGCCCGATCGCCGGCTTGATCGATGAGGTTTACGTGGCCCGCGGCGATGTCGTGAAGACGGGCCAGAAAATCGCGCGTCTTCGCTCACGGGTCGAAGAGACGACGGTGGCGCTGATCCGCGAGCAGGCGCGCGACACCGCCGAGATCGAGGCCCAACAGGCTCGCTACAATCTCAGCAAAAGTCGGCTTGAACGGGCCGAGACGCTGGTGCGTCGGCAGATTTCGTCGCTCGAGAGCCTCGAACAGGCGCGCGCCGAACACGAGGTCATCTCTCGCGAGTTGGCGATCGCGGAGATGCGGCACCGAACCGCGCAGCTCGAGCTCGAGCGGGCACAGGAGTTGCTGGCGCAACGCGTGATCCGCAGCCCGATCAACGGGGTTGTGCTGGAACGCGCCCTGTACAGCGGCGAATTCCTGCATCAGGAGGCGCACGTCGTCACCCTGGCGCAGGTCGATCCGTTATATGTCGAAGCCTTCGTCCCGGTCGAAGCCTACGGGCGGGTGCTGGTTGGGATGACCGGGAAGATACATCCGCATAAGCCGATCGACGGCGTGTACTCGGCCAAGGTGATCGTGGTCGACAGCGTCTTCGATACCGCGAGCGGCACCTTCGGCGTACGTTTGGAGCTCGACAACCCGGAGCGTCTGATCCCGGCGGGGCATCGTTGCACGCTGAGCTTCGAGCAACTGGCGGGGAATTAGCGGCTGACGGAGCCTCCCGCAACCTGTGGCGCTCGCGGGCGCCGCGCGGAGCGGGTTCAGGCCGCCTCGACCCGCCTCGGCGCCTCGAGAAAGGCTATGCCGACCCTGTTGTCGCCGACATGCCGGATCGTCGCCCTGACGGGCGCGTGATCCGGCAGCACGAGAACGACGTCGCGGCCGACGGCGGCGTGCTCGGGCCTGTGAAAGCGCACGCTCGCGCCGGCGTGGGAGAGTTCCGTGACACTGCAAGGGACTTCGCCGTCGGCCATGACGGCGACCGCCTCGAGGTCGATTTCCTGGCGCGGGCTGCGCCGGCGGACGCCGTTCTGAACCAGCCAGTCCGCCAAGTTCTCGCGAGCCGTCGGGCTCAATTGGAACTCGACACCAAGTACCTCATGCGTCGACCAACGCAGCTTGCCGCGCACGCGTCCGAAATCGCCCAGGAAGAGATGAATATCCGCCCCGGCACGGGTCGGCAGGACCATTGGCTGGCGGACCGTCGCGCCGCGCGGCGAAATATCGCCCACGGCGCAGTACAGTTCCTGTCGGTCGATCTCCACTCTGACCGGGAGGTCCGTGCTCCAGCGCCGGTAGCGTCGACGCTTCGCCGTCGCGGCCAGGCTCCAGGTAGAATGTTCGGTTCCCAAGGTACTGCATCCATTTGTATCGAAACTGTTAGGTAAATAATGACGAAGCCGGCTTGCCGAAGTGACGGCGGTCACGGCCGTCAGCGAAAATTTCGACTGGTTATCAACGATGTATTACCATCATGTCGATGTTCCCGGCTCACCGAATATCGCGCTGGCGATCACCGCGACGACGAACCCCGGTGGACGCAAACTCCGGCACTCTCTCCGATCTCGTCAGAGCGCCGCGACCGCTTGGGCGGCATGCAGTCGATGCGGGAATCAGCAAAGGGCGGAGAAGATGACATACAATTTGGCGACGCACACCACGGCTATTCTGTCCAAGACGACCATTGGCGCAGCAGGTGGCGCGTGCGACAATCGGCTCCCGGACAACGGCGGAGCTTTGTTGCGCTTGTACAACCGAAGATAGCTTATGATCACGTCTGGCTTTATGTGTGATGGCCGACGGACGAAGTTGGATAAAATGCAAGCAGAATATTATTCGAAATGTGGATTTTATATTTTAGCTAAGACGGATATTTCTTTTAGAGAAGCGTGTTCTTGTCGCGAGGGAAACGCGGGGTCTACGGCGCTCTGAGTCAAATTATCTGAGTGGCAGCGCAAGCCTCGAAAGCATTCGATCAGGAGTCAAAATTGCACCATACTGGGGATGTTATCCAATCCGGATGGGATTGGGCAACGGTGCGCTGCGCTTCGCCGGACGGCCTACCCCGGCGGCGAACTAGCCGACAGGCTGGTACTCGGATCGAGGAAGAGTTCTGAGCATGCCAGGGCTGGAAATCAGACTGTTCGGCGAATTCGCGATCGTCGAGACGGAATCCGCGACCGAGCTCAGCTTGCCGCATGGGGCGCAAGCGCTGCTGGGCTACCTGCTGCTGAACCGCAGGACCGAGCACCCCAGAGACGATCTGTCGCAGATATTTTGGCCCGAAGAGGACTCCACGCGGGCGAGATCCCGCCTGAACACCGCCATCTGGCGGCTCAGGAAAGCACTCGCCGCCGGCAACGTAAACCCAGACGACTACATCATAAGCCGGCCTTCGGGCGAGGTCGCCTTCAATCGCGCCAGTCGCTATTGGCTGGATATCGAAGTCTTCGAGGAAGCCAGCACCGTATCGCTCGGCACGGCGCGCGGAACGCCGTCATCGTTCGATCCGGAGGCGCTTGAGGCTGCCGTGCGACTCTACCAAGGGGACGTGCTGCGCGGATTCTACAGCGACTGGGCGCTTCGCGAACGCGAAAGACTTTCGGACCTTCATATCAGGAGCTTGATGCGCCTCGTGGAATACCACAGGTTGCGCGGCGACCTGGCCAAATCCGTCGAGTTCGCTCGAATGGCCGTGGCGCGGGAACCGCTTCGCGAAGACATCCACCGAGACCTGATCGCGCTCTATGCGGCACAGGGCCAACGTGCGATGGCGCTGCAACAGTACAAGACGTGCAAGGCCATCCTCGAGACCGAACTCGGTGTCGGACCGATGCCGGAAACGGATGCCACGCTCGAGCAGGCCCTGACCGGACGGGCGTCGGTCGGCGCGGCGCAGGTCTCGGACGGGCGGCGAGAGGCCAGTGTCTCGGCGCGCGAGCTTCGAATGCTGCGCGACAAGCTGGCGCAGGCGACGCGGTTGCTCGAGGAAGTCAAGGCCAGCCTGGAGGATCTGGATCAGGGCGGGGAGTAGTGATTAATTGCTCGCCGCCGAGTCGATCCGGCCTGTCCCCTAAGCGTGCCGAAATTGAAACAGCTTTGCAGAAATGTTCTGGAACCTAGGTAATTGTGTTGACATTTATCTGGCGAGCCGTCATGCAAACGTCGCGGCGTGGTCCGACGATTCCGGCAGCGGTTGATAGTGCCCCACGGCGCGGTTGATTCGGCAGGGTTGCCTGTCTGCATATTTTCGGATCATCGATATGAACGAGGGTGCAATGACGAACCGCGTCGCCGAATTTGCTGCGGCAGAGGCGGACTTCGGAGCGGATCGGTTGGCGACTTGGGCGCCATGTCCGCCGGTGCAGCGGCGTCGCTATCGGCGTTGGATTACGGACTTTTCCCTGGCGTTGGAGGTCGAAGGCGTGCCGCATCTGTGCACGGCCAGCGACATCTCGCCCGGCGGCGCCTGCCTGCATCTGGTGACGCCGTCCCGGGTTCCCGTCGGGACGGCCGCCGTACTGCAGGCTGAAGGCTGCGGCAAGATCACGGCGAACGTGCGCCGAAGCGATTTCGAACTCCTGGGCGTGAAGTTCAAGCTGGCCGACGCGGCACGCCTGGAGTTTTCCAATTGGCTGCTCGAAGATCCCCCGAAACGCGCCCGCGATCGGTGCGAATGCCGCATGGAAGCGGTTGTGCTGCTGGCGGAGGGGGAACGGTCCTGCGAGGTCGCCAATATCTCCAACTGGGGTGCAGGTATCCGGTTGGCCGATCCGGTCGCCCCGTGCGTCGGCAAGAACCTTGTCTTGCTGCTCGCCGACCGCGCACCCATCGCCGCGGCCATTCGCCATTCATCTCAGGCTATTGTCGGACTGTCGTTCCTTGATGCGCTGCGTCAGGGATTGCCGGTCCAGGAAGCCGTCGCGGGCGAATAGAATTCTGGCGCACGCTTGATTCGGCTCGAGTTCCGGGCCAGGCCGATCCTCGGCCCATTCGAAGCGACGAGGGCGGAACCCGGCTTGAGGCAGATCAAGGCCGTACACCCCGCTGTCAACCTATCCATACCATTCGCGCCGCTCGTCGCGCCGTGCCGCCCCGCGGCACTGCCGTGATGTCATCTGGACAGGCGTGGCAATGAGCCAATGCGATATGGCATGGCCAGGTTTCTCCCCATCCGAGGCCTCCGAGGGAGCCGGCGATAAATGTCCGAGCAACAACTTGCCTTTCATGCGCCCGTATCTCCCCGCGACCTGGAGGAAGCCGGACTGCCGCTCGTGCTGTCCGCCAGGCTCTGCATGAAGGCGATGTATGTGCATGGGTTGGAGGCCATAGCCGAGCTGAGTGACTTTCTCGGCGTCTCCTCGCGGATCGTGGCGCACATCGTCACCTATCTGGAGGATCGGAAGTTCGTGGAAACCGCCGGCAAGGAAGGCGTGAGGACCGCGCAGATGCGCTATCGCCTTTCCCATGAGGGACGACAGGCGACGGCGGCGGCGATCGCCGACAACCACTATGTCGGCCCGCTGCCGGTATCCCTTGCCGAATACGCCCGTCAGGTGTCGATGCAGGGGCTATCGCTAGAAGGGCTGCGGAAAGAGACGCTTCGCGAGAAGTTCCTGCAGCAGCGGGCCCTGGTGATACCCGAGAAAGTGCTGGACCTGCTTGGGCCCGCACTGACCAGCGGCCACTCGTGCTTGATGTTCGGCCCGCCCGGCAACGGCAAGTCGGTCGTCGCGTCCGCCGTCGCCCATCTGCTGACGCAAAGCATCGCCATCCCCTACGCCATTCTCGTCGGCGGCGAGGTGGTGCGCGTGTTCGATCCGCTTGTCCATCGGCGGGCGGAGCCCGTCGACGAACTCGTCGATCCGTCAATGCCGGCCTTTCGGCACATCGACAAGCGATGGGTGCTGTGTCGTCGGCCCTTCGTCGTTACCGGTGGCGAACTGAAATTAAGCATGCTCGACATAACGCACAACCGGGCCGAAAACATCTTCGACGCACCGTTGCAGACCAAGGCCAATGGCGGCGTCATTCTGCTCGACGATCTTGGGCGCGAGGTCGCGGCGCCGGCGGAGATACTGAATCGCTGGATAACCCCGCTCGAATTTGGCTTCGATATCCTCTCGCTTGCGACCGGCGAGACCTTTCAAGTGCCGTTCGATGCCTTCGTCATATTTTCGACCAACCTCGACATGTCGGCGGTGTTCGACTTGGCCATGCGGCGGCGGATCCACTACAAGATCAACTTCTCGACGCCGAGCCGGCAGGACATCGAAGAGATATCCTTGCGCGTCTTCGAACATCGCCCGCGCGAGGAGGTTCTCGGCATCGTCGCGCACGTGTACGCACGGTATTACGACACCGGCGTGCTGG
>Ga0302046_10003225_pt1 | contig 14793 bp, 9 predicted proteins | sample RVTome_11_FD_200261 | JGI IMG/M metagenome (GOLD analysis project Ga0302046, IMG submission 200261) | Soil microbial communities from uranium-contaminated site in the Upper Colorado River Basin, Wyoming, United States - RVT147D111 (version 2) ...
CCGTTCCGGAAGAGGGGGAAAGAGGGAAGAGGGTGAACGGAGAGGGGGGGATTCGAACCCCCGATAGGGCTTTTGACCCTATAACGGTTTAGCAAACCGCCGCCTTCAGCCTCTCGGCCACCTCTCCAAGCCGCCCCGCCTTAGCCGCCGCGCCACCCGCACCTGGCCTATGGCACGTGGCAGACAGTCGTTACCTCGACCTGCCGCTCTGCCGCTCTGCCGCTCTGCCGCTCTGCCGCTCTGCCGCTCTGCCGCTCTGCCGCTCTGCCGCTTCTCCGCCAACGAATCTCGCCAGCACCCCCAGCGCGCACAACCCGCCGTCACCCGAACCGCGCCGTGATCCCGCGCCGTCCCGAGCCGGTGGTCCAATAGTCCCGCGATGCCTCCACGTCGGACGCCGTCATGGCGGCGAGCTCGTCGGGCTGCGACCTGGGGAGGAGGAACCACCCGCCCCCCAAGCCGAGCGCCGCCGCGAGGGCGGTTGCGGTGAGGACGGCGAGCTTGGCGATGCCGAGCAGGGTCGGGTCCGTGAATGCGAGCTGAGCGATGAAGATGGCCATGGTGAACCCGATCCCCGCGACGGCACCGACGATGAAGATGCCGCGCCAGTTGACGCCTTCGGGGAGCACGGCGAGGCGCAGCTTCACCATGAGCCAGCTTGCGCCGAGCACACCGAGGGGCTTGCCCGCCACCAGGCCGACGACGATGCCGGCGAAGACCACGCCGAAGCTCGGGTCTGCCCGGTCGATGCCCCGCAGGTCCACCCCGGCGTTGGCGAGCGCGAAGAGCGGCATGATGCCGTACGCCACCCACGGGTGCAGTGCGTGCTCGACCCGCCGGGCTGGGGAGAGGGCCTCCCGCCGCGCCAGCGCCAGCCGGTCCAACGGCTCGAGCAGTGCGTGGTCGTCGCGCCCCGACCCGGCCCGCTGCTCGAAATCGTCCAGTGCGTCGCGCGCGACCTGCATGAACCCCTCGCGGCCGAACCACGAGGTGGCCGGCGTGATCAGGCCGACCACGACGCCGGCGATGGTGGGGTGGACGCCCGCCTGGTACATGCCGGTCCAGACGATCAGGCCGGCGGGGACGAACGCCCACGCGGTCCGCACGCCGATCTGCCGCAGCAGAAGGAGCAGCGCCAGGCCCGCGATCGCGACGGCGAGACCGTTCACCGAGAACCCGGTCGAGTAGAACACGGCGATCACCAGGATGGCGCCGATGTCGTCGATGATAGCGATGGCCAGGAGGAGCACGCGCAGCGCGGCGGGGACCCGCTTGCCGAGGAGCGTGAGCACGCCCACGGCGAAGGCGATGTCCGTGGCCATGGGCACACCCCACCCGTCGTGCGAGGGAGGCGTGGGATTGAGCGCGAGGTAGATCGCCGCCGGCACCACCATCCCGCCCACCGCCGCGCCGATCGGCAGCGCCGCGCGCCGGACGTCGGACAGCGCGCCCTCGACCAGCTCCCGCTTGATCTCGAGTCCCACGACGAAGAAGAACACCGTCATCAGGAACTCGTTGATCCAGAAATGCAGCTCGTGCTCCACGTGCCAGGTGCCGACCCCGATCGCGATGGGCCAGTGCCAGATCTGCGCGTAGCTCTCGCCGAACGGCGAGTTCGCCCAGACGAGCGCCACCGCGGCCGCCACCAGCAGGACGATGCCGCTCGCGGCCTCGACGTGGAGAAAGCTCTCGATGGGGCGGGCGACTGCCATGGCCAGCCGGCGGGCGGGGAGCCAGGTTTCGGGTGGCAGGTGGGAGGTGGGGGGCTGGGGCATGTGGGTGTGAGGTCTTAGGTCTTAGGTCTAGGGGTTAGGGGACTAGCTTCGCGGGGCCGCTCCTCCCATCACCCCACCGGCGTCTCTCCGGTAATCGCTCGCGGCGGCGGCAGCCGTCCGGCCAGCAGCTCCGCCACCGGTCGCGTGGTCTCGATCCGCGCGAGGACGATGCGGAGCACGGCGGTGATCGGTGCCGCCAGCAGCATGCCCACGATCCCCCACAGGAGACCCCAGAAGATGAGGGCCAGGAGCACGGTGACGGGGTGCAGGTCGAGGCCCTCGCCCATCAGGACCGGCTCGACGACATTTCCGATGGTCATCTGCACCGCCCCCGGGATCAGCACGACCCCCAGGATGAGCCAAACGCTCTCATACTGCACCACGGCGATCGGAATCGGGAGCAACGTGGCGATCACGGACCCCACCGACGGAATGAAGTTCAGCAGGAACGCCATGATGCCGAAGACGAGGGCCAGGTCGAGCCCGAACATCCACAGGATCAGTCCCACCAGGATTCCCGTCGTGGCCGAGACGGCGGCTTTGGTGACGATGTAGCGGCGGATCTTGGCGTCGATCTCCGCGTAAATGCCGCGCCGCAGCTCCGGCGGGCGCCGGCCCATGAGGAGATAGATCACGAAAATGAGTACCAGCCCGCCAACCGTCACGATGTCGAACGCCGTGCCGAACGCCTGTTGTGCGAAGTCGAGAAACGGGACGCGGTCGATGGCATCGAGCACCGGCTGCTCCCCGACGTCCAGGCCGAAATGCTCGAGCAGGTCGAACACGCGCTGGGCCGCGCCCAGCAGGCGCGCTTGATACAGGTCCACCGATCCCAGGACGCCGCGGGTGGACGTGGTGATCACGAACCCGATGAGCGACAGGATGCCGAGCGCCACGAGGAGCGCCACCGCGATGCCAACGAGGCGCGGCAAGCGGAGCCGGTCCTGGAGCACGTCCACGAGCGGCGCGATGAGATATGTGAAGAAAATGGCCAGCACGAACGGGATCATCACCGCGCGCGTGTAGGCCAGGGCCGCCGCGATCGCCACGGCCGCCAGGATCACCAGGCAGATCGTGGTCAGCCGTGACTGCTCGGTTGTGCGGAACGGCTCGCCGGGCACGGTCATGCGTGAGGCGCATGATGACCGGGTGACGGCGGGCTGTCAATTGCAGATTGCAGATTGCAGATTAGAGATTGCAGATTGGTGGGGTCATCCCGACGCCCGGTTCACGACTCGGCGATCGAAACCCAAGACCAATCTGCAATCTCAAATCTGCAATCTGCGATCTGCAATCCCATGTTCACCGATCATTTCTCCCGCCGCGCGGAGTCCTATGCGCGATTCCGGCCGCACTATCCGTCCGATCTGTTTGCGTACCTCGCGGCGGTGGCGCCGGGGACGGACCGGGTGTGGGATTGCGGGACGGGGAGCGGGCAGGCGGCCGTTGCCCTTGCCGAGCGCTTCGCCCGGGTCGTAGCGTCCGATCCGAGCCGGGCCCAGGTACGCTACGCGGTGCGCGCCGCGCGCGTCCGGTACCTCGTGGGCGTCGCGGAAGCCGCGCCGCTCGCATCGGCTTCGGTCGACCTCGTCGTCGCGGCGCAGGCGCTCCATTGGTTCGACGTGGCGCGCTTCCACCGTGAGGCCGCCCGCGTGGCGCGGCCCCGGGGCGTGATCGCCGTGTGGAGCTACGGCGCCTGGCAGGCCGACGAGCCGATCCGCACCGTCCTCGAGCGCTTCTATCGCGAGACCGTCGGGCCGTACTGGCTTCCCGAGCGCGCCATCGTGGACGCGGGGTATGCCAACCTCCCGTTTCCGTTCGACGAGCTATCCCCGCCGGTGTTCCGCATGGAGGCCTATTGGACGCTCGACGAGCTGTGCGGCTACGCGAGCACGTGGTCGGCGGTGCAGCGCTATCAGGACGCCGTGGGCTCCGATCCGGTGGCCGGCCTCCGGGAGGAGCTGCGATCGGTTTGGGGTGACGCCGCGACGCCGAGGACGGTGCGGTGGCCGTTGAGGGTCAGGGTGGGGAGGACGGGGTGAATTGCAGATTGCAGATTGCAGATTTGAGATTGCAGATTGGTCTTCGGTCTCGACGGCCGAGTGGGTGAAACGGGCGTCGGGATGACCCGGCGAATCTGCAATCTCAAATCTGCAATCTGCAATCTGCAATCGTCAGTTCTCTATCTTGTCCAGCGCTTCGTGCATCTCGTTCGCCGACTGCCACCGCGCGTCGGGGTGCTTTTCCAGCGCCTTGAGGATGAGTGCCGCGAGAGCGGGATGGACGTCGGGGTTGACCTCGCGCGGGTCCTGCGGCCGTTCCTCCAGGTGCTTCGCCATCACCGACATCAGCGTGGGCGCCACGAACACGCAGCGCCCGGTGACGCACTCGAACAGCACGGCGCCGGTGGAGTAGAGGTCCGCGCGGCCGTCGACCTCGCCGCCCAGCAGCTGCTCGGGCGGCATGTAGTCGACCGTGCCGATGGCGGCGCCGGTCTGCGTGAGCGCGTCCTTGTTCCGGTCCGCGAGGCGGGCGATGCCGAAGTCCATGACCTTCAAGAACCCGCGGGCGTCCACCACGAGGTTCTGCGGCTTGATGTCGCGGTGCACGATCCCCTGCTCGTGCGCCACCTCCAGTGCCCGGCAGAGCTGCTTGCCGATCGTGACGGTCACGGGGGTCGGCAGCGGCCCGCGCCGTGTGATGAGGGTCTTCAGTGTCGTCCCCTCGACGTACTCCATCGTGATGTAATACATGCCGTCCACCTCGCCGAGATCGTGCGTGCGCACGACGTTGCGGTGGGTGATGCGGCGGGCCAGGCGGATCTCCTGCTTGAACCGCTCGAGCATCGCTGCGTCGGTGTGCGCCAGATCCGGCCGTAGGGTCTTGATGGCGACGGTCTCGTCCAGCTGGCGGTCGTAGGCGCGGTAGACGACGCCCATCCCGCCCATGCCCAGGATGTCCCGGACCTCGTAGCGGCCCGACAGCACCGAGCCCAACTCGAGGCGCGCCGCGCGGGCCGCGGGCACCGCCGCCGCTCGCGGGGCGTCGGGCAGGGTGGGCTGGTCGGCGCGCAGCGGCGCGGTGCGCTGCTCGGCGAGCACGGAGTCGAGGCGCTCGAAGCTGCCCTCCCAGGAGCTGAGATAGTCCACCAGCTCCTCTTTGGCCTTCAGCTCCTGCACCATGTGGCGGAACGCCGCGGCCAGCTCGCCGATCTCGTCGGCCGAGCGGACGTCGATGGTGTCCGAGTACCGCCCCTCGCTCACGTCCCGGGTGGCGCGCACGAGCCGCTGGAGGGGCCGGCTGATCTGCCGCGCCACCAGCCCGGACGCCACGACGGCCAGCACGAGGCCGCCGCCAAACACCATGGTGATCGTTCGCTGGAGCGCGGTGAACGCGGCCAGCTCCACGTTCCGCGACCGGAACCCCACGTAGCCGCCCACGGGGAGGTCCGATGCGGTCATCAGCGGGCCGACGACACCAGCCCACGTTTCCTCCCCGACGTCCATGCGCACGCGCGTGTGGTTGCCGCCGCCGAACGCGCTGTCGGGATTCAACGCGGTGATCGCGGAGTCCAGCGCACCGCGGGGCAGCGTGGACACCGCGACCTGCGGCGCGCCCAGCGAGTCGAGCGTGAAAAACACGACCTCGGAGTTGGTGTGCCGGCGCAGCTCCTCGGCGAACGCGCTGTCCACCGGCAGCGCGGTGACGAGGACGCCGAACAGCGTGGTGCGGCCGGGATCGAAGATGGGGACGGCCACCGCCTGGAAGATCGCGTCGCCGTTGGGCGTGGGCTCGATCCACACGCCCTCCGTGGAATCACCGCCCATCGGGTAGCCAACGAGCGCGCTCTCCGAGAGATCGTCGTCGAACAACTGGCGCTCATACGTCCACGCATGGAGAATCCCGGCCGCATCGGCGATCAACGCCCAGGCGGCGCCCGTCTGCTCGCGGAACTCATCGGCCTGATCGAGCAGGTCGGAGCGGTTGCCGGTGCGGAGGGCTTCGTTGATGCGCGCGACGTAGTCGGGCACCTGCGCGAGGCCGGCGGTGACCTGGAGCAGCGCCCGGCTCCGACCGGCGAGCGCGTCGTCGACGGCCGCCTGGGTCGCGTCCAGCGCCTTGTTGATCGACGTGTCCGCCGCGGCGTCCGCCCGGCGGGAGGTGAGCAACAGCGCGCCGCCGAGCGCCGCGGTGACGACGACCGCGGTCGCCAGGAAGATCTTCGCGCCAAGCCCGCGCAGCCGGAATCGCCTAATAGCGTCTGCCCCGTCGCGCCTGGGAATACGGTTGGCCGTACTTGTTGACGTGCTGCACGAACTCGTAGTCGCGCGCGTCCAGCTCCACCCGCACGTCGGCGAGACCCGCCGCGGTGACCGTGACCGGCCGGGGCGGGAACTCCTTGGCGCGCTCGTGCCAGGCGTGGAGCACGTACTCGCCCGGAGGGATCCGGTCGATCCCGAAGTGACCGTCCGTCGCCGGCTGGGCGTAGTAGGGGTTGTCCAGCACGATCACGACCGCGCTCATGCGTGCGTGGACGTTGCAGTAGACGCGGACGAGCCCCGGGCGGCTGAACGTCGTGAACTCCTCGTTGCCGCGCCCGTACCGCCCCAGATCGAAGGGCCCGACCTCGGAGCGCGAGAACACGTTGTGATTGAACGGGTCCGTGTTGGGGAACGCGACGGGTACGCCCACCCGGACGACCGCCTGGTGCGGCCGGAACTCCTTGTCGGCCATGACGATCCGGACGGCCCGGGGGGCCGGGGGGTCGGGCGCGACCGTGGGCGGCCCAACGGCGGCCAGCCACACCACGGCCTGGGCGGCGTCGTCGGCCAGCCGGTTGCCCTTGTCGAGCACCGTCAACCGGCCGGACACGGTTGCGACCGCTGGTGCCGCGGATTCGTTTTGTCCGCCGGTACCGGCGATTCCCGCCGGCACCGACGTGACGAGCAGGAGGACGACGCCGGCGGAACCGTAGTGCGCACCCCTCACGGATCGTAGGTTACCGACGGCGCATCTTCCCGTCAACGGAACCAAACGCACAGGAGCGTGCCATGAATAGCCGTGCGATCGTCCTGGCGGCCGCCTCGCTGGTCTGCGTGCCAGCCCTCGCGGCCCAGGAGGCGGACTCCATCCTCGCGCGCCTCGAGCGCGCGGAACGCCTCATCGAGGTGCTGCAGGCGCAGGTGGCCGAACAGGCGGAAAGCAAGGTCGAGCCCGGCGCCGGAGGCCGGCTGGAGCTGTTCGGCCTCGTGCTGCTCAACGGATTCAGCAATTCGGCGATGGTCAACAACGCCGACGTTCCGTACTATGTGCGCCGACCCGACCCCGCGAGCACGCTGCCGGAGTCGTTCCTCGGCGGGACGATGCGCCAAACCCGCATCGGTCTCCGCGGCGTCCATCCCGAGGTGTTGGGGGGCGAGTTCAGCGGCGAGCTGGAGCTGAGCCTGTTCGGCGGCCAGCTCGCCGAGGGACGCCTGGCGTCACTCGTGCGCATCCGGCGCGCAAGGGCGGTCCTGCGGTGGCCCAACGCCTGGATCCTGTTCGGCCAGGAGGCTCCGCCCATCGCCGAGGTGAATCCCTCGAGCCTCGCGGCCGTGGACCGGCCGGGCTTCACGGCCGCCGGGAACCTGTGGTTCTGGCTGCCGCAGGTGCGACTGGGCGTGGAGGCCGGCCGCGCCGTGAAAGTGGGGCTCGAGGTCGCGGCCGTCGCCCCGATGGGACCGCCCGATCAGCCGCAGCAGATCGACACCGAGCCCAACCTCGCCGAGCTGAGCCGCCGCCCGTTCGTGCAGGGACGCGTCCTGGCGCGCTGGGGGGACCCGGAGATCGCCGGAGGGGAGGTGGGGATCGGCGGGCACTACGGCTGGCTCGCCACCGACGGCGCCGATCTGCGCGTGACCAAGGCCGCGGCCGTCACCGCGCGCTTCTTCGCGACACGCTACGTCGAAGTCCGCGGTGAAGCGTTCACCGGGCAGGCGCTCGCGACGCTGGGCAGCGGTGGGGTGGCGCAGGACTTCGGTTTGGGCGGCGTGCCGATCCGCACCCGCGGCGGCTGGGTGCAGCTCAACGTCCTCCCCACCTTCGAGTGGGAAGTCGGCGGCGGGTTCGGCATGGACGATCCGAACGACGACGATCTCGATCTGACCACCCAGCGGCGGCGCAACGTCCATTTCGAGGGTCACGTTCACTGGCGGCCGCACCCGCTCGTCTTCGGCGTGGAGCTGCGCCGCATCCGGACCCGTTATGGCGTCGCGACAACCACCGATTGGGGTAATACCCACGTGAACGTGGCGATGGGGTTTGCGTTCTGAGAGCGCCTCGAGCTCGCGGAGTCACGGTGGATTCTCGGGTTGTTCCCGTGTTTCCCGGCGGGCGGCAGGAGCGGCAGGAGCGGCAGGGTGCTTGCCTTGCCTCCCTGCCGCTCTGCCGCGGCGGGGGGTGGTGGAAGGGTGGGGCTGCCGCCCCTGCCGCCCCTCCCGCTCCTAGTGATCTTTACTCCCATGCCCACGCTCCCCACGACCCCGATCGCCACTGCCCTCGCAGAGCGCTACGCGATCGTGCGGGAACTGGGCCGCGGAGCCGCGGCGACGGTCTACCTGGCCGAGGACCTGAAGCACGGCCGCCAGGTCGCCATCAAGGTCCTGAGCCCGGACATCACGTCCGGGTCGGCGCCCGAGCGGTTCCTGCAAGAGATCCGTATCGCGGCGAGTCTGGTGCACCCGCAGATCCTGCCGCTGCACGACTCGGGTGAGGCAGGGGGATTCCTTTATTACGTCATGCCGTTCGTGGAGGGGGAGACCCTGCGCGCCCGGTTGGAGCGGGAGGGAGCCCTGCCGCTGGACGAAGCGGTCCGGATCACCCAGCTGGTGGCCGGTGCGCTGGACTACGCGCACCGGCGGGGCGTCGTGCACCGGGACATCAAGCCGGAGAACATTCTGCTCAGCGACGGCCAGCCGGTGGTCTCCGATTTCGGCGTGGCCAGGGCCATTCACGCGGCCGGCGACCACATCACAGAGCGGGGACTGGCGGTCGGCACGCCGGCGTACATGAGCCCCGAGCAGGTGACGGCCGACCGCGCCATCGATGGGCGCAGCGATCTCTATGGACTGGCGTGCGTGCTCCACGAGATGCTCGCGGGCGTCCCGCCGTTCACCGGCGAGGACGCGCGGGCTGTGATGGTCCAGCACGCCGTCGCGCCGCCGCCCCCGCTGCGCACCGTCCGCTCCAACGTGTCGCCGGCGGTGGAGGGCAGCGTGGCGCGCGCGCTTGCCAAGGACCCCGACGAGCGGTTCACTCGCGTCGCGGACTTCGCCCGGGCGCTCGTGGCGTCGGGGACCGGGGCGCCGCTGGCGGTCCGCCCGGGCCGGGAGGCGCGCCGCATCGCGGTCCTTCCCTTCGAGAACGGCAGCGCCGACCCCGACGGCGAATACTTCAGCGACGGGATCACCGACGAGCTGATCAACGGACTCACGAAAGTGCGTGGGCTTCAGGTGACGTCGCGCACCTCCGTCTTCGCGCTGAAGGGCGCACGGCAGGACGTCCGGGTCATCGGCGCGCAGCTCGGCGTCTCGGCGGTGGTCGAGGGCACGGTGCGGATGATCGGGACCCGCGTGCGGGTCACCGCGCGGCTCACCAGCGTGGCGGACGGGGCCCACCTCTGGTCCGAGCGGTACGATCGCGATCTTCGCGACATCTTCGCCATTCAGGACGAGATCACGCGGACCATCGTGACGACGCTGCGCGCGCGGCTCCGCACCGAGTTGGGCGATCCGGGGACGTGTCCCGCGCCCCGCAACGTGCGCGCCTACACGCTCTACCTCCGCGGGCGCTTTGCCTGGAACAAGCGCACGCCCGAAGGGATGGGCGAGGCCATCCGCTACTTCGAGGAAGCGATCGCCGAGGACCCGGCGTTCGCGCTGGCGTATACCGGGCTTTCTGACGCCTACGCCATCCAGGTGGACTATCGCGGGGTGCCGGTCGCGGCGGGGATGGAGCGGGCCAAAGCCGAGGCCGCCCGGGCGCTGGCGCTCGACGGGAGCCTGGCCGAGGCGCACGCCTCGTTGGGGTGGGTGCGCTTCATCTACGATTGGGATTGGGGCGGGGCGGAACGGGCGTTTCGCCGTGCCATCGAGCTCGATCCGGACTACGCCACGGCGCATCAGTGGTACGCGTGGGTGTGCATGGCGATGGGACGCGAGGACGAGGCCATGGCGGAGGGCGTGGCCGCCGCCGAGCTCGACCCCACCTCGGTGTCGGTGCGGCGCAGCCTCGGATGGCTGTGTCACTTCGCGGGCCGGTACGACGACGCGGTGGCCCACCTGCTCCGTGCCTTGGCGATGGATCCCGACGCGGAAGAAACGCATCGTATCCTCGCACTCACCTATGCGCAGCAGGGCGCGTACGAGCAGGCGGTTGCGCAGATCCAGGAGGCGCTCGACCTCGCTCTCGAGTCCACGTACGCGAAGGCCACGCTGGGCTTCGTACGGGCGCGGCAGGGCAGGCGGGACGAGGCCGAGCGTCTGCTGCAGGAACTGCGGGCGCTGGCCGCCGAGCGGTATGTCTCGCCGGTGGCGCTCGCGACGGTCGCGGCCGGCCTGGGCGACGCCGACCGGGTGTTCGCATGGCTCGAGGAGGCGCATCGGGAGCGCCGCGGTTGGATGGTTTACCTCAACGTGGAGCCGATCCTGGCGCCGTTCCGGGGCGACGCGCGCTTCAGCGAGCTGCGGCGCCGCATGGGCCTGGCGTAAACCCATGGGGTTCCCTCATTTTGGCCGGGCGCCTGACCCGTCCCGACCGCGTTTGACGCTTCTCCCATAGGGAAGGACTATGACCGTCGACCAAGCGACGAGGGAGGTCGCGAAGGCCAGCTTTGCCCGATGCAGCGGCTCGGACGCGTTCTTCGAGGCGTTCTACCGCAACTTCTTCGCCGTGTGTCCGGAAGCGGAACCGATGTTTGCCCGGACCGACTTCGCGCGGCAGATCAAGTTGTTGCGGCACGCGATCGGGTTGATGCTGATCTTCGGGGCGCAACCGGAGGCGGAGCCGACGGTGCTGAGCCGCGTGGCGGAGCGGCACAGCCGCCGCGACCTGGCGGTGCGCGCGGAGCTATACGAGCCGTTCGTTGCCAGCCTGATCGAGACCGTTGCACAGTACGATCCCGAGTTCACCGACGACGTGGACGACGCCTGGCGCCGGACGATCGCGCCCGCGGTCGCATACATGCAGTCCAAGTTTTGAGCGCGGGGCACCGCATCCGGCTTCGCTGGCCCTTATATTGCGGGGATTTCACGCAGCCCCACGAGCGGGCGGACTCTTCATGATCACCTGTAGCGGCTGCGGGCAAGAGAACCCGAACGGCGCGAGCTACTGCGTCCACTGCGGGACAGCGATGGAAGTCGCCTCCCGCCGGGTGGACGTGCAAACCGCGCCCGTCGCCGCGGGGGGTCCGGAAACCCGCACGTCCGGCGTGTTGCTCGAGACCCTGCGCCAGGCCACCCTCGGCGAGTACGAGGTACTGGGGGAGCTGGGGCGCGGGGGGATGGCGTTCGTCTATCTCGCACACGACATCTCGCTCGACCGCCGGGTCGCGATCAAGGTCATCTCGCCGAGCCTGCTCTGGGCCGACGAGGGCATCGCCGAGCGGTTCAAGCGCGAGGCCCGCACCGCCGCGGCGCTGAGCCATCCGCACATCATCCCGATCTACGCGGTCCGCGAGTCCGAGAACATCCTGTACTTCGTGATGAAGTACGTGCCGGGCCGGACGCTGGAATCGGTGATCGACGAGCTGGGGCGGCTGCCGTTCGCAATGGTCCAGACCATCCTCAGCCAAGTGGGGAACGCGCTCGGCTACGCCCACCGGCGGGGCGTGGTGCACCGCGACGTGAAGCCGGGCAACATCATGCTCGACGAGGAAGGCTGGGCCGTGGTCACCGACTTCGGCATTGCCAAGGTCGCCGCCGCCGAAGGCCTCACGCAGACCGGCGGCACCGTCGGCACGCCTGCCTACATGAGCCCCGAGCAATGCTCGGGGCTCCCCGTCGAAGGGGCGTCCGACCAGTATTCGCTCGGCGTCGTGGCGTACGAGATGGTCACCGGGCGCAAGCCGTTCGAGGGCAAGTCGGCCATGGGGATCATGTACCAGCACTGTAATACCATGCCGGCGCACGTCCGCGATCTGGTGCCCGACTGCCCGCCGGAGCTGGCGACGGCGATCATGCAGATGCTCGAGAAAGAGGCGGAAACCAGGTGGCGCGCCATGGAGGATATGGTGGCGTCCATCGGCTTCATCTCGGCAGCCGAGAGCGACGCCGTCCGCACGCAGATGGTGACGCTCGTGCAGAACAGCGACGCGCGGCGGCTGATCGAGAAGTTCACGACGCCGTCGAGCCCGGTGCCACGCGGACGGCCCAGCTCCCGCGCCGTACCGGCGGGACCCACGACGAGCCGCCCGTCGGCGCCGACCGTGCGGACGTCCGGCACGCTGCGCGCCGCGCGAAGGTCCCGCAAACGGCTGCTGATGATGGCGCTGCCGGTCATTCTGGTCGCCGCGACCGTCGCGATCTGGCGGCCGTGGGCGGGATCGGCGGAGCCCGACGCGGCCGCGACCCCGGTCACGCCGTCCGAGCCCGCCGAGCCCGCGCCGGTGCCCGTGTCGGTCCAGGTGATCCCCACCGCGCCGCAGCTCGTCGTGGGGGAGAGCGTGCCGCTCACCGCCACCGTGCGGGACGGTGCCGGGAATCCGATCGATGCGGCCGTGTCCTGGATGAGCACCAACGACGTGGTCGCCACCGTGTCCGGCACCGGCGTGGTCACGGCCGTCGCACCCGGCCGGGTGAACGTGCGGGCGTCGAGCGGCGACGCCCTGGCGGGGGCGGAGGTCACCGTGGAGGCGCCGACGGCCGCCCCAAGCCAGCCGAGCCGCCCGCCGGCCCGGGTGGCGAGCGTATCGGTCTCAGCGCGGTCCCTGGCACTCACCGTGGGCGAATCCGAGCGCCTCAGCGCGACGCCGCGCGACCAGGCCGGCAGCGGCCTCTCGGGCCGGACCGTGCGGTGGAGCTCGGACGATGCCGGCGTAGCCACCGTCACGGCCCAGGGTCTGGTGAGCGCCGTCGGCGAAGGAGAAACCACGATCCGCGCCACCAGCGATGGCCGGGCGGGCACGGTGGCGATCACGGTGCGGCCGGTGGCCGCGGCGTCCGTGGCCGTGAGCCCGGCGCAGCAGACGCTGGAGGTCGGTGGGTCGGTGACGCTGAGCGCCGTCCCGCGCGACGCGCAGGGCAACGCGCTGCCGGACCGGCCGGTCTCGTGGAGCTCGAGCGCACCGTCGGTCGTGCGGGTGACGGCGGACGGTGTGGCGACGGCGCGGGCGGCGGGAACCGCGTCGGTCAGCGCGACGAGCGGTGCGGCGTCGGGGGCGGCGACCATCACTGTGCGGGCGCCGGCCGATCCGCCGCCGGCGCAGCCGGTCGATCACCGGCCTGCGATCGAACAGACGCTCCAGGCGTACGGAGCGGCGATCGAGGCCAGGGATCTCGACGCGATCCGGCGCGTATTCCCCGACATTCCGGAACGGCAGGCGCAGGCGTGGCGGGACTTCTTCCGTCTGGCCAGCGACATCGACGTCACCGTCACCCCGCTCGCCGTGCAGGTCGATGGCGCGGGGTCGACCGCCGACATCCGGCTGCGCCTGCAGTTCCGGGCCACCGGCCAGAGCCGGAACACCGAGGAGCCGCAGACGATCACGTTGGCGCTGCGCGGCACCACATGGCGCATCACGAACGTACAATGAGCATCGAACCCGGAGGCTTCATGACACGCTGGGCATGTCTTGTGCTCGTGCTCCTCGGCGTCTCCGCGTCGCCCCTCGCGGCCCAGGGGCTCCGCGGACAGATCGAGCAGCTGTTCATCTTCGGCGAGGGCGATTCGCCGCTCTTCCTGTCCGGCTCCGCCGATCCCGACAACCCGGCGGGCGTCCAGGCGCACGGCGAACACTTCATTCCCGCCGCCCAGGCGAGCAACGCCACGGTGATCGACTTTCTCACGTCGGCGATCGGCACGAACATCACGAACATCCCGATCAGCGCGACGAGCTCCGGTCTCACCTTCCGGTTCGAGGGCGGCGTCCCGATGCAGACGTCCACGTCGCCGGGTCCCATCTTTGCCGAGCGCGGTCAGACGCTGGGCCGCGGGCGCGTGTTGGTGAGCGCCTCGGTGAACGTGTTCAACTTCAAGAGTCTGCGCGGCGTCGATCTCGATCAGGTGAGCCTGAACTTCACCCACGAGAACAGCGACTTTCCCAACTGCGACGTGATCTTCGCGGGCGACTGCGGCATCTACGGGCTGCCGGATTTCGAGAACGACGTGATCCGGCTCGACCTGCAGATGGATCTCGACGTGATCGCGACGATGTTCCTGCTGACCTACGGCCTGCACGACCGGATCGATATCGGGGTCGCGTTGCCGCTCATCTCGACCGACCTGCGGGGCCGCAGCATCGCCGAAGTGATTCCGTTCGGGCCGAGCGTGAACCATTTCTTCAGCGGGACGCAGGCGAGCCCCGGCCTGACGGCCGAGCGCACCGTGGAGGGCTCGGCCACGGGCCTCGGCGATATCGCCACGCGCATCAAGATCGCCGTCGGCGAGTCGGAGAACGCCCGCTTCAGCATCCTGGGGGACGCCCGCTGGCCCACGGGCGACGAGGAGGACCTGCTGGGATCCGGCGAGCTGTCCGTGCGCGGGCTGGGGATCGTGTCCGCCCAGTTCGGGGCCTTCTCTCCCCACGCCAACGTCGGCTATCTCTACCGGCGCGGCGCGCTCCAGAACGACGCAGTGCTCGCGACCGTGGGCTTCGACCATCTGCTGGCGCCGTGGGCTGCGCTCGCCGTGGACGTCGTGTCGGAGCTGCAGGTGGGGAGCACCGAGCTACGCGTGCCGGAGGACGTGACGCTCGAGGCTCCGTTCCAGCGTACCATCCGCCTCACCAATATCCCCAACGCCCGCGACGACATCGTGAACGGCT
>Ga0302046_10003226_pt1 | contig 14793 bp, 14 predicted proteins | sample RVTome_11_FD_200261 | JGI IMG/M metagenome (GOLD analysis project Ga0302046, IMG submission 200261) | Soil microbial communities from uranium-contaminated site in the Upper Colorado River Basin, Wyoming, United States - RVT147D111 (version 2) ...
GCGCGCCTGCGCTACGGCGGCAACGTGGCCGGCGCCGCGCGCGAGGGCGTGCTCGAGCTGCTGCGCGCCACCGCCGCGCGCGAGCGGCCCGAGATCGTGCCCACGGGCGGCAGCTCGGCGCGTGGCGATCTCGGCTTCGTGTCGGCCGCGCTCGAGCTGGCCGAGCAGGTGCGCGCGGGCGAGCTTCCCGAGCCGAGCCGCATCTACGTGCCGGTGGGCAGCGGCGGGACGCTCGCGGGGCTCGTGGCGGGCCTGCGCCTTTCGGGGCTCGCTTCGCGCGTGGTGGGCGTGCTCGTGACCGACATCCTGCCGCCCTCACCGCGCAAGCTGGCCCGGCTGGCCGGGGCGTCGATCCGGCTCCTGCGCCGTCATGCCCCCGACGTGCCGCGCCTGGCCTTCTCGCCCGGTGACTTCGCCTACGAGCGCGACCAACTCGGCCCGGGCTACGGCTCGCCCACCCCCGCCGCCCGCGAGGCCCGGGACGCGGCGGCCGGGCTCGGCGTGGCGCTCGAGACCACCTACTCCGCCAAGGCCCTGGCCGGCCTGCGCGCGGACGCGCGTCGTGGCATGCTCGCCGGGCCGACGCTCTTCTGGAACACCTACAACGCGGTGGACGTAGCGGCGGGGCTCGGGCCCCTGCCGGAGCCTTCGCAGCTGCCGCGACAGTTCCAGCGGTTCTTCGCCGGAGGTGGCCCGCAATGACGACGCTGCGGAGCGGGTTGCGCGGGCTCACCGTGGACCGGCGCGGCTTCCTGCGCCTGGGCGGCAGCGCGGGGCTCGCGGCGCTCGCGGGGCTGCCCGCGCTGCCCGCGGCGGCCGCAGATCCGGCGGGGGCCGCCGCCGCGGGGGCCTTCTTCTCGGAGCGCGAGCGCGAGATCCTGCGGGCCGTGGTGGAGCGCATGGTGGAGACCGGCGACCCCGCCGCGCCGGCCCTGGGCGACACGCGCGCCCTCGAGGTGATCGACGCCGCCTGCGCGGCCCTGCCGCCCGAGGTGACCGGGCCGCTGCCGCTGGCGCTGTGGCTCTTCGAGTGGTGGCCGTTCCTCTGCGAGCTGCGCTTCCGGCGCTTCAGCGCGCTCGACGCCGAGGCGCGCGACGCGAGCCTGCGCGGCTGGATGACGAGCCGCTTCGCCGTGCGCCGCACGGCCTTCCTGGCCCTGCGCAACCTCAGCCTGCTCGGCTGGTGGTCCCAGGAGGAGACCTGGCCCCTGATCGGCTACCAGGGCCCGCTGCTCGCGCCCGCGTCCGCCGCGGCCCGTGCGCCGGGGGACGCGTCGTGATCGCCGACGCGCTCGCGCGCGGCGGCCACCTGCACGAGCGCGCCGACGTGTGCGTGATCGGCTCGGGCGGGGGTGGTGCCGTGGCCGCCGCGGAGCTCGCGGAGGCGGGGCTCTCGGTGGTGGTGCTCGAGCAGGGCCACCATTGGACGAGCCGCGACTTCACCCAGCGCGAGGAAGAGATGCTGCCGCGCCTGTTCGAGGAGGCGGGCCAGCGCCAGACCGTGGACGGGGGCGTGCTCGTGCTCCAGGGGCGCAACGTGGGCGGCTCCAGCGTTCACAACCTCTGCTACGCCTTCCGCACCCCGCCCGAGATCCTCGCCCTGTGGCGCGACGAGCACGGGCTGCCGGAGCTCAGCGAAGCGGCGCTCGCGCCGTCCTTCGCGCGCGTCGAGCGCCGGCTCAAGGTGAAGCAGATCCTCGAGCACGAGGTGAACGAGGCGAACCGCCTGGTGCGCCAGGGCTGCCAGGCACTCGGCTACTCGGGCTTCGTGACGCGCCACAACCGCGAGAACTGCGTGCTCTCGGGCTACTGCATCCTCGGCTGCTCCTACGACGCGAAGCAGTCCATGCTCGTCACCTACGTGCCGAGCGCCGACGCGGCGGGCGCGCGCATCTGGTCCAACGCGCGCGCCGAGCGCATCGAGCTGGAAGGCGGCCGCCCGCGGCGCGTCTGGGGCCACGCCGTGGACGGCGCCGGGCGGCCCCACGGCACGGTCGAGGTGGAGACGCGCGCGGTGGTGCTCGCGGCGGGCGCCATCGCCAGCCCCGATCTGCTGCTGCGCAGCGGCATCGCCAACTCGAGCGGCCAGGTGGGACGAAACCTGCACCTGCACCCGTCGGTGATGGCGGCCGGCGTCTTCGAGCAGGAGATCCACCCCTACCGCGGCATCCCCCAGAGCTACTACGTCGACGAGTTCATCGACCTGGCGCGCGATCCGCACCGGGGCGTGATCCTGATGCCCATCACCGGCTTCCCGATCCTCACCTCGGTGAACCTGCCGGGCTTCGGGCGCGAGCACTACCAACGGATGCGCGCCTTCTCGCGCACCGTGGGGCTCCTGGCCCTGCTCCACGACCGGAGCGCCGGCAGCGTCTCGCCCGGCGCGTCGCTCTCCAAGCCCGAGATCCGCTACGCCCTCGACGAGGACGACGGCCGCCAGCTCGCCGAGGGCGTGCGTCACTGCGCGGAGGTGTTGCTCGCGGCGGGCGCGCGCGAGGTGCTCGTGCCCTGGCACCGCGATCCGCTCGTGCTGCGCGCGAGCGACGACCTCGCGCAGATCGACCGGCGCGGCGTGCGCCTCGGCGAGATCACCGTGGCCTCGACGCACCCCCAGTCCACCTGCCGGATGGGCGGAGACCCCGCGACCTCGGTGGTGGGCGCCTTCGGCGAGTGCCACGACGTGCCGGGCCTGTTCGTGGCGGACATGAGCGTCTTCCCGACCTCGCTGGGCGCGCCGCCGCAGATCACCACCGCGGCCCTGGCCGACCGCACCGCGCGCCACCTGCTCGACCGCTGGGACGAGCTGGGAAGCTAGACGTGGCGCAGTCCGGCGACGACGACGACGGCCACGCGCCCGCGGGCCCCACCGCCGAGCGCGTCTGGCCGCTGGCTTGGCCCACGATGCTCGCCATGGCCCTGAACTCGTCGGTGGGGCTCGCCGACTTCCTGATCGTGGGACAGCTCGGGGCCGCGCCCCTGGCCGCGGCCGGCGTCGCACACCAGCTCCACTTCATGCTGTTCGCGGTGATGAGCTCGGTCACCACCGGCACCGTGGCGCTCGTGGCGCGCGAGCTCGGCGGCGGGCGCCGGCGCGAGGCGGACCGCGTGCTGCGGCTGTCCTGCGCGCTGGGAGCGGCGCTCGGGGCTCTCACCCTGGGCGTGCTGCCCGTCGCCGATCGCGTGATCGCCGCGTTCGGCGTCGAGCCGGCCGTGGCGGAGCCGGCCGCTCGCTACCTGCGGGTGCTGTTCGCTTTCAACGTCCCCTTTGCCGTGAGCCTGGTGATCGCCAGCGGGCTGCGCGGCGCGGGCGACGTGCGCACCCCGTTGTGGATCGGCGCCATCGTCAACGTGGCCAACGTGCTCTTGAACTACGGGCTCGTGTTCGGCGCGTTCGGCCTGCCCGAGCTCGGCCTGGAAGGCTCCGCCCTGGGCACCGGGCTCGCCCTCACCCTGGGCACCGCGATCATGTTGCTGCTCTGGTGGCGCGACGCCCTGGCGATCCCCCGCCACGGCTGGGTCGACGGCTTCGAGCGGGAGCGGGCCTGGCGCATCCTGCGGATCGGGCTGCCCACGGCGCTGGAGCAGACCACCTGGCAGGTGGGTCTCGTGCTGTTCCTGCGCGTGATCGCGGGCTACGGGACCGAGCCCGTCTCGGCCTACCTGATCGGCGTGCGCATCCTGTCCTTCTCGTTCGTGCCGGGGATCGGCTTCTCCACGGCGGCCTCGACCCTGGTGGGCCAGTACCTGGGCGCGGGGCGGCCCGACGAGGCGGCGCGCTTCGGCTGGCGTTCGAACCTCGGTGCCATGGTGGTGATGGGGACGGTCGGGCTCGCGATCATCGCCTTGGCGCGGCCGCTGGCCGGGCTGTTCGGCGCCGCGGGCCCGCTCACCGTGGATCTCACCGTGACCTTCATCTACGTGCTGGGCGCGGTGCAGCCGTTGATGGCCGTGGAGTTCGCGCTGGGCGGGGCACTGCGCGGCGCCGGCGACACGCGCTTCCCGCTGGTCGCGATCCTGACCGGCCTGTTCGTCTTCCGTCTGGGAGGCGCGCTCGCGCTCCAGGCCCTGTGGACCCCGAGCGTCGTGCACATCTATCTCTGCCTGGTGTCGGACTACGCCGTGAAGGCGCTCATGCTGGCGTGGCGCTTCTCGTCCGGTCGCTGGCGCGAGATGCGGATCTAGGGCCCTCGCCTCCCGCCACCCAACGCAGCACGTCGGTCTCGGTCACGATCCCCACCAGATCATCGCCCTCCACGACCGGCAGGCAACCGATCTTGGCCTCGGCCATGGTGCGCGCCGCCTGCTGGATGCTGGCGTCCGGACCGATCACGATGGGCGGCTGCGACATCACGCGGCCGATCTCGATGGCGTACAGGAACGCCTTGCGTTCGTTCTTGCGATGGGACGAGAGGCTCGAGAGCGACGCGCGCAGCAGGTCGCGTTCGGAGACGACTCCCACGAGCTTGCCGCCGCTCACCACGGGCATGTGGCGCACCCGACCGAGGCGCATGATATCCTCGACCGTCGAGAGGCTTTCGTTGGCACTGATCGTGACGATCTTCTCCTCCATGATGGAGCGCACGGGCGTGCTGTCGGCGTGGCTCATGGCCTCTCCGCGGCCTCGCTGGGCAGGGGTCCGATCGTCGAGGAGTCTACACCCATGGCACAGCGGCAGGGAAGCGGACGCGTGAGCGATGCGCGCGAGGACAGCCCGGAGGCCGGGCCGGCGAGCGGACACGCCGCCGCGGCTGGAGCCGGCATCCCTCCCGGGCTGCCCGACGTGCTGCGGCGCGTGATCGCGCTGGGGCTGTCGGGCGTGTTCGCCACCCAGGAGACGATCCGGCAGGCGGTGGGCGACGCGCTGCCCAAGGAGTGGGTGGACTTCGCCGCCGACCAGACCGAACGCACGCGCGGCGAGTTCCTGGAGCGGCTGGCCGGCGAGCTGGCGCGGACCATCGAGAGCATCGACCTCGCGAAGGTCGTCCAGCAGGCGCTGGAGGGCCGGACCCTCGAGGTGACCGCGCGCATCCGGATGCTGCCCGACACGAAGCAGGGCACGCGGATCGAGCTGTCCATGGTGGAGGACGAGAAAGGGTGAGCGAAGCGGACCAGGGCTCGGACGCGAAGCAGGCGGGCGGCGGGGTAGCGGGCCTTGCCGTGCTGGCGGCGCTGCTGGCCTACACCGTCGTGGTGCACCACGGCCTCGGCCCCCTGCCCGACGGGCCCGTCGAGATCTACAGCCCGCGCGAGTTCCTGCTCCAGCAGTCGTGGATCGAGCCCTTCGAGGCGAAGCCGGCGCGGGGCGTGGTGGCCTTCGCGCTACCGGCGGCCGTGCTGGCCGCCGCCGTGTTCTGGCTCTCCGCCTCGGCCGTGGCGCGCAGCCTGGCCGTCTCGGCGGTGCTCGCCTGCGCGCTGTTCGCCTTCTACGGGCTGCGCCCGCCCGGCCCCACCATCTGGAGCTTCTTCGGCTGGCGGGGCTCGGCGGTGATGGCGGGGCTGGCCTTGGCCGTGGGCGCCACGGCCACCGCGCCGCTCCTGGCCGCGAGCTGGCTGCGCCTGCCGGTCGCGGCGCGCGTCGCCGTCTACCTGCCGGTGTTCGTGGGCGTGGTGGCCATGCTCCGCAACGTGACGGGCACCGACGAGTCGCTGCGCTTCGCCATCTCTCCCTGGCCCGTGGTGCCCATGTTCGGGCTGAAGTTCGGTTCGGTGGCGATCCTCGGCTGGATCGCAGGCATGGCGATGGCCGCGCTGGGCTTCGCCGCGCCGAGAGGCAGCGTGGTGCGTCGCGTGGCCGGCGTGCTGCTGGCGCTTGCGCTGCCGGCCGTGTGGTTCAAGCTCTGGCACGGGAACCTGCCGCCGAACGGCATGGCGGCGATGACGGCGGTCGCGGCGCTGCTCGGGGCGGCGACCCTGCTGCGTGCGGGCAACGGCGGCCTCGCGCAGCGTGGCCGCCACCTCTCCTGGGGCTTCGTGCTGGCGCTGCTCCCGCTGGCCACGGGCACGCAGCTCGCCGGCTGGGACTACTCGCGCACGCGCGAGGTCGTGGCCCGCGAGGTGATCGACGGCCTCGCGCGCTACTACGAGCAGCATCAGGAGTACCCCGACCGGCTCACGGATCTGGTGGAGGCGGGCTTCCTCCCCGCGCTGCCCGCGCCGAGCATCGGCTTCTCGTTCCTGGGCGACCCGCAGTTCGAGTACCAGGGCTTCGGCACGAGCTACAACCTCGAGTTCTCCTCGCCCGACTGGGTGCAGTGCGCCTACAACCCCGCCTGGAACGAGGACGACTGGGACGACGAGGGCGCCGGGACGTACGACGACGAGCCGTCCTACGAGGAAGAGGACTCGTACGACGACGCGGGCGACACGCCTGCGGGCGGGGCGGAGGAGACGTCCCTCGGCGAGGCCTGGTCGTGCCCCTCGAGCCCGCCGGAGCTGTGGTGACCGAGTGGGTCTCGCTGCCCGCGCGCATCGGGCGGGCGCGGCGCATCGGCGCCACCTTCGGGCGCGTCTACCTGGGCATCAAGGCCAACCAGCTGCTCGAGCGACGGCTCGACGCGGCCACCATGCGCCGCCGCTGGTCGCGCCACCACGAGAGCAGCGCCAAGGCCATCCACCGCACGGCCCTCGACCTGCGCGGGCTGATCCTCAAGGGCTGCCAGTTCCTGGGCTCGCGTGCCGACGTGCTGCCGCGCGAGTACGTGGAGGTGCTCTCGCGCCTCCAGGACCGCGTGCCGCCGCGGCCGTTCCCGGTGGTGCGCGAGACCGTGGAGCGCGAGCTCGGCCGTCCGCTCGAGGAGGTGTTCGAACGCTTCGAGCGCCGGCCGATCGCCGCCGCGTCGCTCGCCCAGGTGCACGAGGCCTGGCTGCGCGAGGGTCCGCGCGTGGCGGTCAAGGTGCAGTACCCGGAGATCGAGGCCCTGGTGCGCAGCGACCTCGCCAACCTGCGCGCGCTGTTCCGCGCGGTGGGCGTGGTGGAGCGCGACTTCGATCTGATGCCGCTCGTGGACGAGCTGGCGCGCTACGTGCCGCGCGAGCTCGACTTCGTGAACGAAGGCCGCAACGCCGAGGCCGTGGCCGGGCGCTTCGCCGGCCGCCCCGACGTGCGCGTGCCCGCCATCCACTGGGATCACACCACGCGCCGCGTGCTGGTCATGGAGTTCATGGAGGGCATCAAGATCAGCGACGTGGCGGCCCTCGACGCGGCGGGCGTGGACCGCGCGGCGGTCTCGCGCCTGCTGGCGGAGTGCTTCTGCGAGCAGATCCTCTCCCACGGCTTCTTCCATGCCGACCCGCACCCGGGCAACCTGCGCGTGGAGCCCCACCCCGACGGGCCGCGGCTCGTGCTGCTCGACTTCGGCCTGGCCAAGGACCTGCCACCGCGCTTCCGCGAGGGCGTGCTGGCCTTCGTGGCGGCGCTGTTCCGCGAGGACTCGCGCGCTGCGGCGGAGGCGCTGCTCGATCTCGGCTTCGAGACGCGCGACGGCGGCGCCGACTCGCTCGAGGCGGTGGCGCGCGTGCTGCTCGAAGAGGGGCGCGAGCTGCACCGGCGCGCGTTCCTGGATCGCCGGCGCGCGGTGGCCGCGGGCGAGGAGATCCAGGCGATCGTCCGGCGCAACCCGGTGGTGCGCATCCCGAGCCACCTGGTGCTGGTGGGGCGCGTGCTCGGCCTGCTCTCCGGCGTGGGTCGCACGTTGGGCGCCGAGGTCAACCTGCTCGAGGTGATCCTGCCCTACGCGCTGGGCACGCGGCAGACGCGGCCCGCGCCGGCCTGAGCTTGGCGCTCCCGCTCGGCCTGGTGCTGCCGGGTGCCGACGATCCCCAGGCCCACCAGCGACGGCTTCGCTGGCTCGCGCGCGCCGAGGCTCTCGGGCTGCACTCCGTGTGGCTGCCCGAGAGCCACTTCGCGCCGGGGGCCAGCCCCTCGCCGCTGCTGGTGCTGGCCGCCTTCGCGGCGCGCACGCGGCGCGTGCGGCTCGCCACCACGTCGCTCCTGATCTCCATCCACCATCCCTTGCGCGTGGCCGACGAGGTCTCTGCGCTGGACGCGCTCTCTCGGGGGCGCGTCTGGCTCGGGCTGGGCCGCGGGTTCCGCGAGCCGCTGTTCCGCGGCTTCGGGGTGGCCTCGCGCCGCAAGCGCGACCGCTTCGACGAGGCCATCGACGCGATCCTCGCCGCGTGGTCCGGCGAGCCGCTCTCGCTGGTGGGGGACTTCTTCGACACCCAGGGCCGCGCCGTGCGCGCCGCCCTGCGCCCGGTGCAACGCCCGCACCCACCGCTCCTGGTGGCGGCCTTCGGTCGCAAGGGCCTGGCCCAGGCCGCGGCCCGTGGCCTGCCCTACCTGGCCTCGCCGCTGGAGCCGCTCGAGCTGCTGGCCGAGAACCACGCCTTCCATCGCGCACAGCTCGCGCAGCCGCTGCGCGACGACGTGGCCCGCGCCCCGGTGATGCGCACCGTCCACGTGGCGCGCGACGACCGCGAAGCGGCCCGCGTGCACGCCGCGCTCGAGGCCGAGGCGCGCCGGCTGTCCGCCGCCCGCCTGCCTCCCGCCCTGGCTCGCGCCGCCGAGGGCGATCTGGCCGAGCGGGTGCTGGTGGGCACGCGCGGCGCCGTGGCCGACGGCATCGCCCGCTACCGCGAGCGCCTGGGCATGGACCTCTTGATCGCGCGCAGCCAGGTCCCCGCCGCCGACGAGGCCGGCCAGCAAGCGTCGCTCGAAGCCCTGGCGGAGATCTGCGCGGAGACCGGTTGAGTCAGCCCGCTTCGTCGTCGCGGGTGAAGGTGACGAAGGCCATGCTCGGGCGCTTGGAGGCGTCGCGCATGGCGAACTGGATGCCGTCGTAGACCCAGCCCTGGGCGCTCCACTCGTTCAGGACCGACTCGATCTCCTCGTCGGTCACCGTCGAGATCTCCACCACCTTGTAGCGGGTCGCCACGCTCGCTCGGCCGCTCACGGCGAGAGCCGCGCGGCCACCTCCTTGGCGGCGTAGGTCAGGATCAGGTCGGCGCCCGCGCGGCGGATGGCGAGCAACGCCTCCTCCATGGCGCGCTCGCCGTCGAGCCAGCCGCGCTCGGCGGCGGCGTGGATCATCGCGTACTCGCCCGACACGTGGTAAGCGGCCAGCGGCACGTCGAACTCGCGGCGCGCGGCGGCCAGCACGTCCAGGTAGGGGAGCGCCGGCTTCACCATCAGCGCGTCGGCGCCCTCCTCGAGGTCGAGGCGCATCTCGCGCAGCGCCTCCCTGGCGTTGCCGGGGTCCATCTGGTAGCCGCGCCGGTCGCCGAAGGCCGGCGCTGACTCGGCGGCCTCGCGGAACGGCCCGTAGTAGGCGCTGGCGTACTTGGCCGCGTACGACAGGATCGGCAGGTGCTCGAAGCCGGCCCCGTCGAGCGCGCGCCGGATCGCGCCCACCCGGCCGTCCATCATGTCCGAGGGCGCCACCACGTCAGCGCCGGCGCGGGCGTGGGAGAGCGCCGCAGCGGCGATCCGCTCGAGGCTCGGGTCGTTGCGCACCTCGCCGGCCTCGACGATCCCGCAATGGCCGTGGTCGGTGTACTCGCACAAGCACACGTCGGTGATCACGCACAGCTCGGGCTCGGAGCGCTTCACGGCGGCCACGGCGCGCTGGACGATGCCGTCGGGCGCGTCGGCGCCCGAGCCCCGCGCGTCCTTGCGGGTGGGGATGCCGAACAGGATCACGGCCGGGATGCCGAGGTCGCGCACGCGCTTGGCCTCGTCCACCAGCGCGTCCACCGATTGGCGGAAGACGCCGGGCATGGAGGCGACCGGCTCGCGCACGCCGCGGCCCTCCACGACGAACAGCGGCAGCACCAGATCGTCCCGGGACAGGCGCGTCTCGCGCACCATGCGGCGCAGGGTCTCGCTGCGCCGCAGGCGCCGCGGGCGCACGCTGGGAAAGCTCATGATCCCTCCCGTCCCGAGGCTCCGGGCGGCCCCTTCGGCGGTGCTCCGGGCGGCCCCTCCGTTGGATCGGCAGACCGGGCCGCCCCATGAGCCGCCAAGGCCCTGCCCAACGCTTCGGCCAGCGCCCTCGCATCGGGTCGCTCCGCCATGACCCCGGCCGGCAGCCCTGCCTCTCGCAGCGCCGCCGCCGTGGTGTCGCCGACGGCCGCCACCGCGCAACGCGCCGCCGCCTCGCGCGCCGCCGGGCGGAGCATGGCGAGAAAGCCCGCGACCGTCGAGGGGCTCGTGAAGGTGAGCGCATCGAGCTCGCCGGCCTCGAGCCGGCGGCACAGCTCGGCCGTGCCCTCGGCTTCGGGAACGGTGCGGTAGGCGGCCACGGTGTCCACCTGCGCGCCGGCCGCGCGCAGCGCGTCGGGCAGCGCGTCGCGGCCGATCTCGGAGCGCGGGAGCAGGCAGCGCAGGCCGACGGGCGCGAGAGCCGCCGCCACCGCCTCCGCCAGGCCTTCGCCGTCGGAGCGTTCCGGCACCAGGTGGACGGGCAGGCCCGCGCGCTCCGCCGCGCGCGCGGTGCGTTCGCCCACGCAAGCCACGCGCAGGCCCGGCCGATCCAGGCGCACGCGGCGCGCGCGCGCCCGCGCCGCCAGGGCCTCCACGGCGTTGGCGCTCGCCAGCAGCAGCACGTCGTAGCGCTCGAGCCGTTCGAGCGCGGCGTCGAGCGGAGCCGGATCCGCCGCGGGCTCGATGCGGATGGCCGGGATCTCCACGGGCTCGCCGCCCAGGGCGCGGATCGCCGCGGCGAGCCCGGCGGACTGACCCCGCGGCCGGGTCACCAGCACGCGCCGGCCGAACAGCGGCAGCCGCTCGAACCAGGCGAGCGGCTCGCGCAGGCGCACCACCTCACCCACCACCACCACCGAGGGCGTCCCGAGCCCCGCCTGCTCGACGCGCCGGGCCAGCTCCGAGAGCGGCGCGACCACCGTACGCTGGCGCGGCGTGGCGCCCCACTGCACGGCGGCGGCGGGCGTATCCGGCGCGCGGCCGGCCGCCAGCAGCCGCGCCACCAGCGCCGGCAGGTTGCGCATGCCCATCAGGATCACGAGCGTGTCCACGGCCGTGGCCAGGGCCTCCCAGCGCGTGGCGGCGGTCACCTCGCTCGGGTCCTTGTGCCCGGTCACCACCGCGAAGGACGCGGCGTGACGCCGATCGGTGACGGGGATGCCCGCGTGGGCCAGCACGCCGGTGGCCGCGCTCACGCCGGGCACCACCTCGAAGGGCACACCCTCCGCCGCGCAGTGGCTGGCCTCCTCGCCGCCGCGGCCGAACACGTAGGGATCGCCGCCCTTGAGCCGCACCACCGTCTTGCCCCGGCGCGCGAGCTTCACCATCAGCGCGTTGATCTCGTCCTGGCTGCGCGTGGGTGCGTCGTGGCCGCGCTTCCCGACGTTGATGCGCTCGGCGTCGGGCGGCGCGAGGTCGAGCAGCGCCGGGTCCACCAGCTCGTCGTGCAGGACCACGTCGGCCTCGCGCAGCACCTCGGCGCCGCGCAGGGTCAGGAGCCCGGGATCTCCGGGCCCGGCGCCCACCAGGATCACGCGCCCGTGGCTCACGCGCGGACCTCGGCGAACGGGCCGTGGCTCATCCGCGGACCTCGGCGAACGGGCCGCAACTCACCCTCGGACCTGGGCGAACGGGCCGCGACTCACCCTCGGACCTCGGCGAGCAGCGCCGCGCCGCCCGCGGCGAGCACCTCGCGCGCCGCGTCGGCGCCGGCCGCCGCGGCCTCGGCACGCGGCGCCTCCCGCCGGGCCCGCAACACGAGCCGGCCGTCGGGCGAACACAGGAGCGCGTCCAGCGCGAGCGATCCCGCCTCGATCCGAGCCAGGGCGGCCAGCGGCGTGTTGCAGTCGCCGCCGAGCCCGACCAGGAACGCCCGCTCGGCGCTGGCGGCGCTGCGGGCGTCGGCGTCGTCCAGGACCGCGAGCGCAGCCGCCAGCGGGTCGCCCTCGCGCGTCTCGACGGCCAGGATCCCCTGGCACACCGCGGGCAGCATCAGCGCGGGCTCGATCCGCTCCGAGATCCGCTCGGCGAGGCCCAGGCGCTCGAGGCCGGCGCTGGCCAGGATCACCGCATCGAGCGCGTCCTCCTCGAGCTTGCGCAGACGCGTGGGCACGTTGCCGCGCAGCGGCACCACCACCAGGTCGGGGCGCGCCGCGCGCAGCTGCGCCGCGCGACGCAGGGAGCCCGTACCCACGCGCGCGCCGCGGCCCAGGTCCGCGAGCGTCGCGCCCGGCTCGCGCGCCACGAGCGCGTCGCGCGGGTCGGCGCGCTCGGGGAAGGCGGCCAGCTCGCAGCCGGGCGCCAGCGCCGCCGGCAGGTCCTTGGCGCTGTGCACCGCCAGATCGGCGCGACCCGCGAGCAGCGCCTCCTCGAGCTCCTTCACGAACAATCCCTTGCCGCCGAGCTTCGCCAAGGAGACCGACTGGATGCGATCGCCCGTGGTCTTCACCACCACCAGCTCGGCGGGCACGCCCAGGCGCTCGCGGATCCGAGCGGCCACGCGCTCGGCCTGGACCAGGGCCAGCTCGCTCCCCCGGGTCGCGACGCGGACGCTCAGCGGGCCCGCCTCACCCGCGCACCGGGCCGTGCCCGCCGCCCTCGTCGCCGCCCTCGCCCTCGTCGGCGTCGATCTCGCTGGGATCGCTCCCGGCCGCCGCGTCGGGCTCCTCGTCGAGGCCGAACAGGGTCCGGGCCACCTCCAGGTACACCACGCCCTCTTCGCGCTCGGCCTCGCGCCGCAGCCGAGAGAGCGGCGTGTGCAGCACCTTGTTCACGATGGCGCGCGCCAGCGCCGCAACGCCCTCGCGCTGGCGCTCGTCCAGCCCCAGCCGCGGCAGCCCGCGCTCGAGCTCGGCGTCGCGGATCGCCTCGGCGCGCGTGCGCAGATCGCGGATCGTGGGGACGGCCTGCAGCGCCGACAGCCAGCCCGCGAAGTTCTGCTGCTCCTCGGCCACGATCGCCTCGGCGCGGATCGTCTCGCGACGCCGCTCCTCGGCGTTCTCCTCGGCGACCCCCGAGAGGTCGTCCAGGTCGAACAGATAGACGTCGTCGAGGCCGTTCACCGCCGGGTCCACGTTGCGCGGCACACCCAGGTCGATCACGAACACGGGCCGCCCACGGCGCGCGTGCAGGGCCGCCGCCATGGTCTCGCGCGAGAGCACGGGCCCGTCGCCGCCGATGCATGTGAGCACCACGTCGGAGTCGCACAAGAGCTCCGGGATCTCGTCCAGGCCGTGGGCCTCCGCCTCGAAACGCTCCGCCAGCTCCTCGGCGCGCGCGCGCGTGCGGTTGGCCACGCGCACGCCGCGCAGCCCCTCGCTGCGCAGGGCCTCGAGCGCCAGCTCGATCATCTCCCCGGCGCCCACCAGCAGCGCGCGCTTGTCGTCGAAGCGCTCGAACACCTGGCGCGCCAGATCCACCGCCACGCGCGCCACCGAGACGGGCCGCTCGGCGATGCGCGTCTCGCGCCGCACGCGCTTGGCCGTGGCGAAGGCGCGGCTCATCAGCCGCCCGAGGATCACCCCGCAGGCGCCGCACTCCACCGCCGCACGCCAGGCGTCCTTGAGCTGGCCGAGGATCTGCGGCTCGCCGATCACCAGCGAGTCGATGGAGGAGGCCACGCGGAACGTGTGGCGCACGGCCGGCCCATCGTGGAGCTGATAGAGGCAGTCGGCCAGCCGGGTACCCGCCGGCAGCTGGCCCAGGCACAGCTCGCGCGCGAAGAACGACTCGAGCCGCACGCGCGCGGCCTCGGCCTCGCGGGTGGAGACCAGCACCTCCACGCGGTTGCAGGTGGAGAAGAGCACGGCCTCCTCGATCTCCGGGCTCGCCACCAGCTTGGCCAGGGCGGGCGCCGGATCCTCCACGGCAAAACGCTCGCGCACAGCCAGCGGCGCCGAGCGGTGATTCATGCCGACGAGTACCAGCCTCATGCCACGATCCCGACGCCGATCACGGCGAACAGCAGGAACGCGAAGCCGCCCACGGCCGAGAGCGCGGCGTTGCGCGCGCTCTGGCGCGCGGCGAAGCGAGCCAGCACGAGCACGCCGTAGATGCCCCAGGCGAAGGTGGTCCAGATCTCGTGGGCCGAGCCGCTCCACGGGCTGCCGTGGCTGCCCTCGAGCCACAGCATCCCGGTCAACACCCCCAGGGTGAGCAGGGGGAAGCCCACCGCCAGCGCCACGACGTTCACCCGATCGAGCGTCTCGAGGGAGGGCAGGCGCGCGCCAACCCTGCGCTTGTGCTTGAGCTGCGAGGACTCGCGCAGGAACGCGAGACCCGCCACGCCGGCCACGCCCAGCAGCGCGAGGCCCGCGCTCGCCAGCAGCACGTGCGCGTGGGGCCACGAGCCGCTGCCGAACAAGTCCGCGCCGACGGCGTGGGGCAGGCGCAGGGCCCCGACGAACGCGCCCAGGAAGCCGACGGGCGCCACCCAGACCACGAGCGCGTCCCAGCGCGCGCGCCGCGCGAACGCCAGGTAGGCCAGCATGGCCAGGCAGGCCATCAACGAGGCGGCGGCCGGCAGGTCCGTGAGCGCGGGCGTCGGCTGGGCGCGGTGCAGGAAAGCGAAGGACGAGAGATGGAGGAGCGCGCCGACCCCGAGCAGCACGAGCGACGCCCGCCGCGCGCGCGCTCCGGGCGATGCGAGCGCCATCCCGCCCGACACCCCGGCCGCCAGGTACAGGGCGGCGGCCAGCTGGTGCAAGGCGATCAGCACGAACACCCCCCCTGGTGCAAGGCGATCAGCACGAACACCCCCCCTGGTGCAAGGCGATCAGCGCGAGCCCGCCTCCCCGCGCCGCCGCGCCCGGCGC
>Ga0302046_10003227_pt1 | contig 14791 bp, 16 predicted proteins | sample RVTome_11_FD_200261 | JGI IMG/M metagenome (GOLD analysis project Ga0302046, IMG submission 200261) | Soil microbial communities from uranium-contaminated site in the Upper Colorado River Basin, Wyoming, United States - RVT147D111 (version 2) ...
CCGCCGTTTCCGGGAGGCGCTCGAGTCGATCGAGCGCCCCCTGCCCGACCGGTGAGCCCGGGGCGGTGAGCGACACGCTGCGGCGGCCGCCCGCGATCGCGCTGGTCGCCAGCCTCTGTCTCTTCGCTCTCGGCGCGTCGACCGGTGGCCTTCTCGTCCGCTACCAGGACGCGCTCTACGACGCCGCCCGGCGCGAGATCGTCAAGCGCCCCGACGTGCACGGCTTCGCCGGCGCCGAGGTCATCGACGAGGCCCGCATCGCCGAGGTCGTCGAGCAGTCGAACAACGCCCTGCGCATGCTGCACGTCCACGGGCTGGGCGTCGGCATGCTCATCCTGCTGATCACCCTCAGCATCGTGAACCTGCCCATACCCGAGCGGTGGAAGCAAGGGCTGTGCGTGCTCGCCTCGCTCGGCGCGCTCTACCCCCCGGGCTGGCTCCTCCTCGGCTGGCTCATTCCCACCTGGGGACTGGCGCGCCTGCGGGGGCCGATCGAGTGGGCGGTCTTCGTGCCCTTCGGGGGAGCGGTGATCCTGGCCATCTGGGGCACGCTCGCGTGCTACCTCGTGACCCTCCTGCGCGGCCGGCGGCCGGAGCGCCCGTGACCGGCCGGGCGGTCGTGGTCGCCGTGCTCGTCCTCGCCGCCTGGGCGCCGCCCGCCGTACGCGCCCATCTCTTCCACAAGATGTACGAGCCGCCGGAGACGCAGATGACGCGGGACACGCGGCTGCTGCAGCTCCTGCTCGACGACCCGAGCGAGCGCTTCGAGCTGGCGCGGCGCGTCTGGGAGGGCGCCGAGCGCGTGCGGCTCAAGCCGGGCGGGTTCCGCCGCTGGCTCGTGCGTCCCAACGAACCCGGCCTGGTGTTCAAGGCCGACTACCAGCTCCAGCGGTGGTCGAGCAGCCTCGAGCAGGAGGCGGCCCGGATCGACCGCGACCACGGCACCGGGCTGGAGGCGCGGATCGAGTCCGCGCTGAGCGCGCGCGACCGCGACGGCGTCAAGGCGGGGCTGCGGGCCATGTACGCCGTCCTGCTCGGCGAGCTGCTGGAGTCACTCTGGCAGCGCCTGGACGACGCCGAGACGGCGGCCCGGCTCTTCGGCTTCGTGCTCCGCTACTACACGGTGAACCTGGAGGGGCACCTGAACATGCGTCAGCCAGCCGCCGCCACCACCGTCCGCGCGGCGCTCGACGCGATGGGGCGGGCTCTCGGCGACGCGGAGACGGGCGTCCCGGCGGCGCCCGAGGCGTTCGACCAGCAGCGGCGGCGCTTGCTGCGGGTGATCGGCGAGGCGGTCCCGGCGCGATGACGCGGCGAGCACGGGCGATGGTCGGTGGAGGGCTGGCGGCCGGCCTCCTCGCGCTCGGAGCCGGCGCCGCGCCGGGCGGGCCGGCCGGACGCCCGGCACCGGCCGAAGCCAACGGCGACACCCAGCGTGAGATCCAGGGGCGGGTGGTGTCGGTCGACGCCGCCACCGGCAGCCTGGTGGTGGCCCGCGAGTTTCGCGGCAAGACGACGCGGGTGACGCTCAAGGCGGCCCCGACGGTCCAGGTCTTCGCCTGCGCGGACGAGCGCGCGGGCCTCGACCGGGTACGACCGGGGATGGTCGTGACCGCGTTCTACGAGGCGGTCGGCGCCGACGGCGTGGTCAATCTCCTCGTCGTCGAGCCCTCCCGATGAAGGGCCTCGCCGTCCGGATCCTGCTGCTCGCGACCCTCGCCCTCGTGGTGGGGACGGGAACGGGCGGCGCGCACGAGGAGCGCCTGCTCGTCGGCCGGGTCGAGGCGATCGAGCCGGCTCGGAAGCTCATCGTCCTGATCGACGCCACGGGCGGCGCGCGCCGCCGGCTGGAGGTGAACCCGGAAACCGAGGTGATCGCGTGCCGCCGCGGCGCGGGCCTCGGCGTGCTGCCGGTGGGCGCGCTGGTGCGCGTGAAATACCTCGAGCGAGCGGGAGCCTCCTCCGAAGCGACGTCGATCCTCCTGCTCACCACCCGCCGAGACGCAGATGCGAGGAGGTGAGGACAGCCGGACGCAGACCAGGCTCGGACGCACGAACCCTCACGTCAAGGAGACCAGCATGAGACGGATGACAGGACTCCAGATGGTCGCCGTCGCGGTCGCCCTCCTGCTCATACCGGCAGGCGTGGGCGCCTTCCAGAACGAGGGAACGCTGCGCATCGGCGGCATGTGGGCGCTGAGCGGCGGCGCGGCGTTCTTCGGCAAGGCGGCACTGGGGCTCGGGACCCTCGCCGTCGACGAGATCAACGAGGCGGGCGGCGTCACCGTGGGCGGCAAGAAGGTCAAGCTCACGATGCACCCCCAGGACGACGCCTGCAACGCCGAGCAGGGACTGGCCGCGGTCCGGCGGCTGGCGACCGTGGACAAGGTGCTCTTCTCGCTCGGCCCCACCTGCTCGTCGGTGGCCGAACCGGTGTTCGGCACGCTCCAGAAGAAGCTCGGTGACTCCGGCGACACCGGGCTCCAGCTCCTGTTCTTCACCGACACCGCCACCAAGTTCGGCCTGGCCAAGCTCTCCCCGTGGGTGTTCCGCAACACTCCGGACGAGCCCGGCATGTACGACTTCATCGTGAAATACCTCAAGGACAACCACCCCGATCTCAAGACCGTGATGGTCTCCTACGAATCCGACTTCGCCCACTCGGCCGCCACCTGGAAGGGGGCGCTGGAGCCCGCGCTCAAGAAGCACGGCCATCACCAGCTCCTGGAGGTGGTGGACTGGCGCTGGCTGGACACCGAGATGGGCGCCCAGGTGACCAAGCTGCGCAGGGCCAACGCCGACGTGTACTTCAGCCTCACGCACACGACGTCGAGCTGCGCCTCGCTCAAGGAGCTCAGGCGGCAGCGGGTGAAGCCCAAGATGATCATCGGGATCACCAGCCTGGCCGGCACCGAGGTGCTGCTGCAGTGCCCGGACATTGCCGAGGGGGTCATCAGCCCCTCGAACTTCGCGCCGATCACGGCGCGAGCCAAGCAGATCGCCGACAAGGCGTGGGACAAGTACAAGGCCGACAGCAACATCCACAGCGTGCCGGCCTACGAGAACGTGCACCTGATCAAGGGCCTCATCGAGAAGGCCGGGCTCAAGAACACCGAGGAGTCGCTGCTGGAGGACCGGCGGAAGGTCCGCGACCTCCTGGCCAAGGTGGGAACCTTCCAGGGCGTCATCGGCAAGATCACGCTGCATCCGGAAGACCACCCGGTGAAGCCGCGTGACGTGGACAAGGACATGCTGCTCGTGCAGATCAAGAACGCCAAGTGGACGGTGTTCTGGGCCCCGCCCCACTTGAGGCAGAACTAGGACGAGCTCGACGGTCATCGAGAGCGCCTCGGCTTCGCCGGGGCGCTCCCGAGCGTCCGGGATGTGCGCGGAGATGGGGCCAGCGCGAGGCCCGAGCGGGTGATCGAGGAGCGTCCCGGCTCCGCCGGGACGCGACGAGCATTTGGGGGGTGTGGGGGGCCATATCGGGGCCCCCCACTCTCACAGGAGGGCTGCGTGTTCTTCGACGCCACCGAGCAGTTCATCAACGGGGTCATGTACGGCTTCCTCTACGCCCTGATCGGGGGCGGATTCACCATCCTCTTCGGCGTGATGCGCCGGTTCAACCTGGCGTACGGCTCGACCATCATGGCGGCGGCGTACGTGAGCCTGATCCCCCTCTATCTCTTCAAGGCCCCGGTGTGGCTGATGGTGCTGGTCGGGATGGCGGCCGCCGTCCTGATCGGGCTCCTGGTCGAGTTCTGCTGCTTCCGCTTCATCAAGAAGGGCCACGAGCTGGCGCCGCTGCTGGCGACCATCGGCATGCTCATCGCGATCAACGAGGCCATCGTGCACGCCACCGACGCGGCCGGCCTCGCGTACCCGAGCCCCTTCGGAGACGAGTCGCTCGAGGTGGGACCGTTCCTGGTCCGAACCGACTATCTCGCCGTCATGGTCGCCGGCGTGATCTGCTTCGCGTTGCTCTTCCTGCTGATCCACAAGACCCGTTTCGGCCGCGCCATGCGAGCGGTGGCCGAGCGGCCGGAGGCGGCGCAGATCCTCGGCGTCAGCGTCCGGCGGATCAACGTCCTCACGTTCGTCCTGACCTCGGCCATGGCCGGCCTGATCGGATTCTTCACCGCCGTGAGCGTGGGCTCCGCCCGCCCCGACCTCGCGGTCTTCGTCACCGGCAAGGGCCTGGTGGTGATGGTCCTGGGAGGTCTCGGCAGCCTCCCCGGCGCCATCCTGGGCGGCCTCGTCCTCGGCGTGCTCGAGTTCGAGGCGACCTGGTTCCTCGGCGCCACCTTCCGCGACATCCTGGCCTTCGTCATCCTGTTCGCGATCCTGGTGTTCCGGCCGAGCGGGCTGCTGGGCGCCCGGGCGAGCTGAGGCCGTGGAGTACTACGTCGCCATCGCGTCCATCATCGGGATTCACACGATGCTCGGGCTCAGCGTCTACCTCGTCGCCATCAGCGGGCAGATGTCGTTCGGCCAGCAGGGGTTCTTCGCCATCGGGGCCTACCTGGCCGGCATGTCGACGGCGCTGTGGGGCCTCGCCCTGCTGCCGGCGCTGGTGGTGGGGACGCTCGTGGCCGGGGTCGTCGGCCTGCTCGTCGGCCTCCCCGCCCTCCGCGTCCGCGGCCTCTACCTCGCCATCGCCACCTTCGGCTTCGGCGAGATCGTGCGGCTGGCCTTCCTCAACGTCCACTACACGCGGACCATCGGCGACCGGGTCGTGGGCCCGAACGGGGCCGAAGGATTCCGGCACGTCCGCTACGTGTTCGACCGCGGCTTCACCGGCCTGCACTACCTGGCGGTCATCCTCGCGGTGCTGGCCGTCGTCGTCGCGCTGTACTACCTGCTCGAGCGCTCGAAGCTCGGCGCCACCCTGCGCGCCGTCGAGGAGGACGAGACGGCGGCCGCCAGTGTCGGCATCAACGTGACCCGCGTGAAGGTGGCAGCCTTCGCCGCGGCGGGGGCGGTGGCCGGGCTGGGCGGCGGCCTCTTCATCCATTACTCCACCTACGTCGACCACGACATGGTGGCGCTGCCCCTGGCCATCGCCTCGGTGACGTACCCCATCCTGGGCGGCCTCGGCAGCTTCGTCGGGCCGATCCTGGGAGCCGTGGTGCTGGTGAGCCTGACCGAGGGGCTGCGGTTCCTCCACGAGTTGCGCGAGTTCGTCTACGGCGGCCTGATCATCGTCACCATGATCTTCCGTCCGCGCGGGATCGTCGACGAGGCGCTCGTGCTCCGGGTCAAGGCCTGGTTCCGCCCGGCACGTCATTAGATGGCGGACACGATCCTCGCCGTCCAGCGCTTGTCCCGTCACTTCGGCGGCTTGCGCGCCCTCCACGAGGTGAGCCTGGAGGTGCCCCGCGGCTCGATCTTCGCCCTCATCGGCCCCAACGGCTCCGGGAAGACCACCCTCTTCAACGTGGTGACCGGCACCCTTGCCCCCACCGCGGGCGCCGTGCTCCTCAACGGCGAGGCGATCACCGGCGCGCGGCCCCACGAGATCGTGCGGCGCGGGATCGGGCGGACGTTCCAGAACATCCGGCTGTTCACGCGAATGAGCGTGTTCCAGAACGTGTGGGTGGCCACCCGGCGTCGCCCCGGCGAGGGCGGCGGGGGCCGAGACGCGCGCGCGCGCGTTGCGGAGTTGCTGGAGCTGACCGGGCTCGACGGGCGCCGCGACGAGCTCGTGGAGAACCTCAACTTCGGCGAACAGCGGCGCCTGGAGCTGGCCCGGGCGCTCGCCACCGACCCCGCGCTCCTGCTGCTGGACGAGCCGGCCGCGGGGATGGGCGCCGTCGAGCTCGAGCGGCTCATGGACGACATCCGGCGGCTCCGGCAGCTCGGGAAGACGATCTTCCTCATCGAGCACACGATGGACCTCGTGATGGGCGTGGCCGACCGGATCGCGGTGCTCAACTTCGGCGACAAGATCGCCGAAGGCCCGCCCGCCGAGATCCAGGCCGATCCTCGGGTCGTCGAGGCCTATCTGGGCCGCGAGCACGCCGATGCTTAGCGTCGAAGCGCTCGAGACCCGCTACGGCAGCGTGGCCGCCGTCAAGGACGTCTCGCTCGAGGTCGGCGGCGGCGAGATCGTCGGCGTGCTCGGCCCCAACGGCGCCGGCAAGACGACGACCCTGCTCACCCTCATCGGGCTCCTCAAGCCGGCGGCGGGGCGCATCCGCTTCCTCGGTCGCGACATGGCAGGCGTGGCGCCGGACCGGGCGGTGGCGGCGGGGATCGGTCTGGTGCCGGAGGGCCGATGGATCCTCGGCACGATGTCTGTCCGCGAGAATCTCTTGATGGGCGCCTATTCCCGTCGTGACGGCGACGGCGCCATCGCCCGCGAGATCGATCGGGTGTGCGAGATCTTCCCGGTGCTACGCGAGCGCGCCCGGCAGCGCGCCGGCACGCTCTCGGGCGGCGAGCAGCAGATGCTCGCCATCGCCCGCGCCCTCATGGCGCGGCCGAAGCTTCTCATGCTCGACGAGCCGACCTGGGGGCTCGCGCCGCTCGTCGTGGAAGAGATCATGCGCGTCATCAAGCAGCTCAACGGAGCCGGCACGACGGTCCTGCTCGTGGAGCAGAACGCCCGGCAGGCGCTGGCGGTGGTGCAGCGCTGCTACGTCCTCGAGGTGGGCCGGGTGGCCTTCAGCGGCACCCCCGCCCAGCTGCGGCAGCACCCGCTGCTGACCAAGGTCTACCTCGGCGCCGCGACCGCCCGCGGCGCGGTGTAGTAAGCTGCTGTCCGGCGCCCGATCATGTCACCCCGGAAGGATCCCCATGAGCGACCGCGCAACGGGAAAGCTGGAGGTCGGACTCAAGCACGTGGCGACGGTGAAGGTGACGGACGACATGACGCCCGCCCACCTGCGCGGCGAGCCGCTCCGCGTGCTCTCGACACCCGACATGATCCGCCTGATCGAGCGCACCGCGATCGAGGCGGTCCAGCCCTACCTGGCGGCCGGCCAGGCCACCGTGGGCACCCGCGTCGACGTCGCCCACCTGGCGGGGACGCTGGTGGGCATGACGGTCACCATCACCGTCGAGCTGACGGAGATCGACCGGCGGAAGCTGGCGTTCCGCGTGGAGGTGCGTGACGAGCTGGACGAGGCGGGCCGCGGCACCCACGAGCGGTTCATCGTCGACGCCGCCCAGCGCATGCCGCGGCTGCAGGAGAAGCTGAACCGCTGGAAGGCGGCCGGCGGCCACCCGGCATGACCGCCCTGGCCGAGCGCGTCGCGATCGTCACCGGCGCCGGCCACGGCATCGGCCACGCCACCGCGCTCGCGCTGGCGCGCGCCGGCGCGCATGTGGCCGCGGTCGACATCGACAAGGCCGCCGCCGAGCAGGCGGCGGGCGCCGTTGCCGGCCTCGGGCGTCGCAGCCTGGCGCTCGCCGCCGACGTCGGCGACCTCACGAGCATCGACCAGATGGTCCGGGCCGTCACCGGCACGCTCGGCCCCATCGACGTCCTCGTGAACAACGCCGGCGTCACCCGCCGCGCCTACATCATGGACCTCACCGAGGCCGACTGGGACCGCATCATGCGGGTCAACGGCAAGGGCGTCTTCTTCTGCCTGCAGCGCGTGGCCCGCGAGATGATCCCCCGCCGGAGCGGGGTGATCGTCAACATCGCCTCCATCGCCGGCAAGGGCTACGCGGGCGCCTCCAACGCCATCTACGCCGGGAGCAAGGGGGCGGTGATCGGCATGACCCGGCTGGCCGCGCTCCAGCTCGCCCGCCACAACATCAACGTCAACGCGATCTGCCCGGGCACGACGGTGACCGCGCTGTCGAACGAGAATCTGAAGAACCGCGCCCGCGAGGAAGGCGTTGCCGTGGAGGAGATGGAGCGCCGCCGCAACGCCGCCATCCCGCTCGGCCGTCCCAACGACCCCGAGGACGTGGCCGCCCTCGCGGTCTTTCTCGCCTCCCCCGGCGCCCGCAACATCACCGGCCAGGCCTTCAACGTCGACGGCGGGGTGATCCTCGACTGAGGACGGCGGCGGGCGGGTGCGGCCCGCCCGCCGCGCGAATCTCCCCTACTTCTTCCAGTAGTGCGCCACCACCATCTCGATCGGCGGGCGGATGCGCTGCGCGTGCGGCACGACCCGGGCGGCGAAATCCTTCTGCGACTTGAGGACCTTGGCGAAGAACGGGTTCTTCTTGGCCTCGATCTCGTAGACCTTGTCGATGGCCTCCACCTGGGCCTTGAGCACGTCGGGCGGCGTCGTCCTGATCTGCACGCCGTGCTTCTTCTCGAACTCCTCGGCCGCCTTGCCGTCGAGGTCCACGCTGTACGCCGTCATGCGGATGATCTCGGCGTTGCTGGCCGCCTTGACGATGGCCTGGAGGTCCTTGGGGAGCTCGTCCCACTTCTTCCGGTTGATCAGCACCTCCTGGTAGGAGGCGGGCTGGCGCAGATCGGGCATGTAGTAGTTCTTGGTGACGTTCTGGAATCCCATGAGGATGTCGTGGCTGGGGATCGCCCACTCGGCGCCGTCCACGGCCCCGCGCTCGAGTGCCGGGATGACCTCGCCGCCGGCCAGGGTCACCACCGAGATGCCCATCGTCTTCATCATCTCCATGCCGAGGCCGGAGGTGCGGAACTTCATCTTGCGCAGGTCGTCGAGGTTGGTGAACGATTTCTTGAACCAGCCCAGCGGCTCCCAGTACGGCAGGCTGGTGGTGAAGGCGGGGACGATCACGTTCATCTTCAGTTCTTTCTGGAGCATCTCGTTGTACAGCTCCAGCCCGCCCCCGGCGTAGAGCCAGGATAGGTACTCCTCGCGGTCCATCCCGAACGGTCCGCCGGGGCCCGGCGCGAACAGGCCGGCGGCGGTGTTCTTGCCGGCCCAGTAGCCCGGCCAGGCGTGAGAGGCGTCGATGAGGTTGCGGTTGACGGCGTCCAGCACCTCGAACGAGCCGACCACCGTGCCGGCGGCCATCATGTCCCACTTGAGCCGGCCGTCCGACATCTCCTCGATGGACTTGGCCAGCTCCACCGCCGAGATGTGCAGCAGGTTGGAGGCCGGCCACGCGCTCTGCACCTTCCAGACGAACCGCTGCTGGGCGCTCGCCGCGCCCGGCCCGTGCCAGAGGACGGCGGCGAGGATCAGGACGGGCAACGCGAAGGCGATCCAGGTGACGAGGACTGTCCGGGTGGGTTTCATGAGGTCCTCCCTTGCTCGGGAAAGTGGGTCAGGAGAGGCGTGCCGCGCTGCCCGAATACACCGGGTCCATGGCGGAGTCAAGCCCGCCTCGGGGCCCGCCCTCAGGGGCCGTAGAGCCAGCGGGGAAACCACAAGGCGATCCCGGGGAAGACCATCAGCAGCAGGAGGCCGATCACCTGGAGCACCATGAACTCCGCCATCCCCCAGTAGATGTCGGTGAGCTTCCAGTCCGGCGCCACCGCCTTCAGGTAGTAGGCGGCCATCGCGACGGGTGGGGAGAGGAACGCGGTCTGGAGGTTCACGGCGATGAGGGTGGCGAACCACAGCAGGTCGAAGTTCAGGGTCATGATCGAGGGCTGCAGCAGCGGCACGAACACGAAGACGATCGCCGGCCACTCGAACGGCCAGCCCAGCAGGAAGATGAGGAACATGATGACCAGCAGCGTGCCCATGGGCGGCAGCGGCAGCCCGACGAGCGTCTCTGTGAGCAGCGTGGCCGAGCCCAGGCGGGTGAAGACGGCGCCGAAGATGTTGGAGGCGACGGCCAGGAAGAACACCATGCTCGACTGCAGGGCGGTCTGGATCACCGCCTCCTTGAGCCGCGCCCACGACAGCGTCCGGTAGGCGACGGTCATGACGAGCGTGCCCACCACGCCCACCCCGGCCGCCTCGGTCGGCGTCGCCAGGCCGGCCAGGATCGGCCCCAGCGTCACCACCGTCAGGACGATGTGGGGCAGCATGCCGAGCGCCAGCTGGGCCGCGAGCGCCCGGAAGGAGCCGGCGCGCTCGTCGCGCGGCAGCGGCGGCCCCAGGCGCGGATCGATCAGGGAGCGGACGAGCGTCCAGGCGATGAAGATTCCCGCGAGCAGGAAGCCCGGACCGAACGCCGCCGCGTACAGCTCGGGGACCGAGACCCCCATCACCGGCCCCATCACGACGAGCATCACGCTCGGCGGGATCAGGATGCCGAGGCTGCCGCCGGCGGTGATGGCCCCGGCCGAGAGCCGCGGGCTGTAGCCCGCCCTCACCATGGTCGGCACCGCCATGATGCCGACGACCGCCACCGTCGCGCCCACCGTTCCGGAGGCGATGCCGAAGACGGTGGCGGTGAGGAGCACCGCGACGTAGAGCGAGCCGGGCACCGGCCCCAGCAGCAGCCGGAAGGCCCGGAACAGCCGCTCCATGAGCCCGCCCTCCTCGAGCAGGTAGCCCATGAAGATGAACAGGGGCACCGCGGCCAGAACCTCCTCCTTCATGAGGCCGATCGTCTGCAGCACGGTCAGGTAGAAGACCATGTCGCCGAGCGCGAAGTAGCCGAACGCCAGGGACAGGAAGATCAGCGTGAAGGCCACCGGGAACCCGGCGAAGATGGCGAAGAGGAAGACTGCGAGCAGGACGAAGCCGGCGATCTCCGGGCTCAGCGGCGGGCTCCCCGGATCACCCGCGCGCACTTGATCAGCTCGGAGAGGCCCTGGAGCACCAGGAGGGCCGCGGTCAGCGGGATGACCGCCTTGAGCGGGTAGAGCGGCCAGCCCCCGCCGCGCTCTCGGATCTCCCAGGACTGCCACGCCTCCACCGTCCCCGCGTAGAGGACGAACATCATGCCGGGGAAGAAGAAGAGCACGTAGGACACCGCGTCGATGGTGGCCCGGGTCCCGGCCGACCATCGCTCGTAGAACACGTCGGTCCGGATGTGCCCGCCCTTGAGCAGGGTGTAGGACCCCGCGAGCATGAACTGGGCGCCGTACAGCATGTACGTCAGGCCGGAGGCCCACCGGGTCGGCGCGTTGAACGCGTAGCGGGCGGTCACCTCGTACGCGACGGCGAAGGTCATGGGCACGATGAGCCAGCCGGCGGCCCAGCCCGCGACGGTGCTCAGGCCGTCGATCGCCGCGACCATCCGGTCCAGGAGGCCGCGCCGGGGCGCCGCCGGCGAGCCGGGGGCGTCGCTCACGCGGCGATCGGGCGGGCGCGCAGCGTCCAGCGGCCTCGATTCAGCGGCCGTAGAGCAGGTTCGGGAGCCACAGCGCGATCTGCGGGAAGAAGAAGACCAGGGCCAACCCGATCATCTGCAGGATCATGAAGTCGACCATCCCCCGGTAGATGTCGCTCAGCTCCCACTGGGGCGCCACCGCCTTCAGATAGTAGGCGGCCATCGCCACCGGCGGCGACAGGAAGGCGGTCTGGAGGTTCACCGCCACCAGCGTGCTGAACCACAGCAGGTCGAACTTGAGCCCCTGCACGACGGGGATGAAGATGGGCAGGAAGATGAAGATGATGGCCGGCCACTCCAGCGGCCAGCCCAGCAGGAAGATGACGGCCATCAGCAGCGCCAGCATGACCAGCGGAGGCACCGGCAGGGCGATCAGCGTGTTGGCCAGCATGCTGCTGGTGCCCAGCCGCGTGAACACCGCGCCGTAGATGTTGGAGGCCACCGCCAGGAAGAGGACGAGGCTCGAGGTCTGCAGCGTCTTGAGGGTCGCCTCGCGCATGGTCGCGTAGTTCAGGCGCCCGTAGAAGAAGGTCAGCAGGCTGGCCCCGAGGGCGCCCATCGCGGCCGCCTCGGTCGGGGTGGCCATGCCCGCGATGATGCTGCCCAGCGCGGCGAAGATGATGACCGCGAGGGGAACGACGCCCCGGAAGAACTCGTTCACGATCTGGCCGTACGACGTGGCCCGCTCCTCCATCGGCAGCGGCGGGCCCAGGAGCGGGTTGCGGAAGCTCCGGATCATCGTGTAGCCGATGTAGAGGCTGGCCAGCAGCACGCCGGGGACGATCGCCGCGGCGAAGAGCTGCACGATGGACACCCCGACGATCGGGCCCATGACCACCAGCATGACGCTCGGCGGGATCAGGATGCCCAGGGTTCCGCCGGCGGCGATGGAGCCCGCCGAGAGCTTGGGATCGTAGCCGGCCCGGATCATGGCGGGCGCGGCCATCAGCCCCATGACCGTGACCGAGGCGCCGATGATCCCGGTGGCCGTGGCGAAGATGGTGGCGGTGAAGAGGACGCCCAGGTAGAGCGCGCCGCGCACCGGGGCCAGGATGAGCCGGAAGGCGTTGAACAGCCGCTCCATGAGCCCGGCTTGCTCGAGGACGTGCCCCATGAAGATGAAGAGCGGCACGGCGGCCAGCGTCTCCTCCTTCATCATCCCGATGGTCTGGAACACCATGAGGTAGAACACCGTCTCGCCGAAGCCGATGTAGCCGAACACGATGCTGAGGATGATGAGCGTGAAAGCGATCGGGAAGCCGACGAAGATCCCGGTCAGCAGCGCGCCCAGCAGGACGAGGCCGAGATACTCCGGGCTCATAGCGTGCGGCCCCGCAGCGCCAGGTGGCTGCTCTTGATGAACTCGGACACGCCCTGCACGAGGATGAGCAGCGCCGCCACGGGCATCGACATCTTGAGGGGCCAGATGTAGGGCCGCCAGGGGCTGGCGTCCGAGCGCTCGCCGATCGACAGGGAGTGCAGCCCCTCCTGCCCGCTCATGTAGAAGAAGAAGATCATCCCGGGAAAAAACAAGAGCAGGTACAGCGTCGCATCCACGATCCCCTGGGTCCGCGGCGACCAGTTCTGGTAGAAGATGTCGGTGCGGATGTGGCCGCCCTTGAGGAGCGTGTAGGCGGCGCCAAGCATGAAGTGGCTGCCGTAGACCATGTAGCTGGTGTCGTAGGCCCAGATGGTGGGCGCGTTGAACAGGTAGCGCGCGAACACCTCCCAGGAGAGCGCCACCATCAGCGGGATGATCATCCAGGCGAACACTCTGCCCGACCACTCGGAGATCCCGTCGATCGCTCGTACGAGCGTGAGCAGTGCCCTCGGCGGTCCATCCGCCCTCGGATCGCTACGAGCAGAGATCGCCACCGCGTGACCCTCCCTGGATGCGTGAATGGCTGCGCGAGCGCGGTCCGGGGCCGGCGCGGCGCCGGCCCCGGACCCGGGAGACGGCTACTTCAGCCAGATCTTCTCTTTCCAGTAGTGCTCGCCGATGAAGTTGTAGGGCGGCCAGTACGACAGCCGATAGGGAACGATCAGCCCGGCGTACTTCTGCTGGGAGTCCAGCACCTTCTTGTAGAACGGATCCTTGGCACCGTAGCCGCCCTGGATCTCGTCGAACACCTTGAGGAAGCGGTTGTTGAGCTCGTCGGTCGTCTTGATGATCTTGATGCCCTGGGCGATCAGCTCCGCGCACGCCTTCGCCGTCTTCTCCTGGAACCGCACGAAGTGCATCCAGTAGGCGGCCTGGGCGGCGGTCTTGATGACCTCCTTCAGGTCGGCCGGCAGCGCGTCGTACTTCGCCTTGTTCATGATGAACTCGCCGACCGTCACCGGCTCGTGCATCCCCGGCACGTAGTGGAACTTGGCGACCTTGTCGAGGCCGAGGATCTTGTCGTCGTAGCAGTTGATCCACTCGGCGCCGTCGATGACGCCCCGCTCCAGGGCGGGGACGATCTCACCGCCGGGGATGGTCACGGCGCTGATGCCGAGCTTGCCGTAGGTCTCGGCGCCGATGCCGTAGATGCGGTACTTCATGCCCTTGATGTCGTCGAACTTGCGGATCTCCTTCTTGAACCACCCCATCGCCTGCGGGCCCTCGGGGTGCACCTGGATGCTCACGACGTTCATCTTCAGGTGCTTCTGGTACGCCTCCTGGAGGAGCTCGTGGCCGCCCCCTTCCCAGTACCAGCCGAAGTAGTCGATGAAGTCCATGCCGAACAGGGGGCCGTGGGTCAGCGGGATGAAGGCCTGCAGCTTGCCGATGATGTAGCCGGGGGTGGTGTGGCCGGCGTCCAGCACGCCGCGGTTCACGGCGTCCTGGATCTCGAAGGCGGGCACGACGGCGCCCGCCGGCAGCAGATCCATCTTGAGGCGTCCGCCGGAGGTCTTGTCGATCATCTCCACCAGCAGCTTGGCGGCGTCCTGCACGATGGAGGTCGGCGGCCACGCGCTCTGCACCTTCCAGCGGATCGGGGCCTGGGCGGTGGCCGGGGTGGGCGCGAAGTACGAGCCCACCAGGAAGGCACTGAGGGCGACGACGAGGGTGACGACGATCGCGATCCTCAAGGGAATCAACCTGCGCATATGCATCCCTCCTGGGGAGACGGCCTGTTGAGGCGTTCGCGGCTTCCGATCAAAGTGGCGAGAGAATAGACAGCTTGCTCCACGCTGTCAATGATCCTTCGCGCATGCTGTCATGACGCTCTGCGCAACCTGTCACATCGCACCACCGGGGGCAGGGCGTCGAGCGGATCGCGGGAGGGGGAGCCGGTCCCTCCCCCTCCGCTTCATCCGGGCTACTTCGCGTTCACCTGGACTACTTCGCCTCGACGCGGCCGATCCGCTTGATGACCTCGGCCAGGCGGACGGCGTCGGCATCCCACCACTTGCGGAACTCGTCGGCATCCTGGTAGGCGAGCGGGCTCTGGATCTTCTCGAGCGCGCTCTTGAGCGCCGGATCCTCCACCGCCTGCCGGACCGCCTCGCGCAGCGCCTTGACGACGGGTGCCGGCGTGGCCTTGGGCGCGAAGAGCCCGATCCAGAGGTAGTATTCGACGTCGTAGCCCAGCTCCTTGAGCGTGGGCGCGTCGAAGTGAGG
>Ga0302046_10003228_pt1 | contig 14790 bp, 15 predicted proteins | sample RVTome_11_FD_200261 | JGI IMG/M metagenome (GOLD analysis project Ga0302046, IMG submission 200261) | Soil microbial communities from uranium-contaminated site in the Upper Colorado River Basin, Wyoming, United States - RVT147D111 (version 2) ...
TGGCCAGCATCAGGGTCACGGCGAAGATGGTGATCACGGCGAGGGTGTTGATCGTGTGTCGCATCGGGCCTCCCCCGGATTCGAGTGAAGCGAGGCGCACCGGCACGCCTCGCGGCGGGACCTCCGAAGCATCTAGCAAATCGCTTCCCGGGGCTTTCCGCAACCGTAGGATCATCGACATCGTCGGCATGGCCGCCCTGGAGGCGAAAGGTCACCCTCCGGTCGCCGCTACTCGATCTTTCGTGGCAAGCACGCTATCGAGTCCGCGAAGGCGCAGCGCTACGAGCCGAAGGCCGCGAGAGCAGGGTATGGTAGTAGGAACGAAAGGCGCTCAGAGATGAAGACGCGCTCGTTCGGCGCCAGCGGGGTCGAGGTGCCGATCATCGGCCAGGGCACCTGGGAGATGGAGGGCGACCGCCGCAACGCCGTCGCGGCGCTCCGCCGCGGCATCGATCTCGGCATGACCCACATCGACACCGCCGAGATGTACGGCAGCGGTCGCGTCGAGAAGCTGATCGCCGAAGCGATCGAGGGCCGGCGCGACGAGGTCTTTCTGGTCAGCAAAGTTTTGCCGACGAATGCCTCGCGGGAGGGAACGGTCCGGGCGTGCGAGCGCTCGCTGCGGCGCCTGAAGACCGACCGGCTCGACGGCTACCTGCTCCACTGGGAAGGTTCGTATCCGCTCGAGGACACGGTGGCGGCCTTCGAGCAGCTCCGCGCCGAGGGCAAGATCCGCTCCTGGGGGGTGAGCAACTTCGACGAGCGCGCGATGCAGCGAGTGGTGGCGCTCGCCGGGGCGCCGAGCGTTGCTTGCGACCAGGTCTGCTATCACATCCGCGAGCGCGCCGTCGAGCCTGACGTGATTCCCTTCTGCCGCGAGCAGGGCATCGCGATCGTCGCCTACAGCCCCTTCGGCTCCGGCTCGTTCCCTTCCCCGGGCTCGCCCGGCGGCCAGGCGCTTGCCGACATCGCCGCGGCCCGCGGCGCCTCCCCCCACGCCGTCGCGTTGGCGTTCCTCTGCCGCGACGAAGCGGTCTTCGCGATCCCCAAGAGCGCGCGCGTCGACCACGTCGAGGAGAACGCCGTCGCCGGCGACCTGTCTCTCGATCACGACGAGATCGCCCGGCTCGATGCGGTCTTCCCGCTCGGCCCAAAGCGGCGAACCCTGCCGATGATCTAGGTCCAGATCTAGGAGGCCGATGTGGATCATGACGAGGTCGACCGGCGCATCCGTTGCTGCGATCCGCACCGCCGCTAATCGAACGGCTCCACCAGGCGCACCTTGCGGACCACGTACTCGTCGGTCGCCGGGTCGGGGCCGAGTTCCCAGACCTGATCGCCGCTGGTGTGGACCCAGAAGCGCGGCGGCGGACAACGGCGCTTGTTTGCCATGACGAGGAGCGCCGGCAGCCTCGGAGATCCTCTTACCGCGGTCCGCGATTCGGGGCCCTGGAAACCGGCGTCGATCTTTCATAGAGTGCCGATATCTCATCAAGGCTCCCCCGACAAGGAGGTCCCCGATGCGACGTGTGTTCACGGCTTCGGCGGTTTGTCTGGCATTGTCGGCGTGCACGGCAGCGCCGCCCGCCGGCGACCCACCGTCGGAGTACGTCGGCAACCTCGATCCCGAGCTGATTTCTTCAGTGCGTGGCTCTGGCGCCCTGCTCGAGGACGTCACCGAGGAGCAGTTGGCTGGGCTCGGCGACCTGGTGCCGACCGAGGCCACCGTGCGGGTGGCGCAGATCGGCTGGAAGAAGGACACGACGAGCCCCGTGTTCCTGGTCGAGCCCACGGATGGCGCCAAGTTTGTGGTTGCCGACGGCGACGGCAGCGGCAGCTACGAGGCCTCCGAAAAGTCGGTGCTGCAAGCCGTCGAGGGCCACGCTTCGCTGCTCGAGGCAACGGTGACCCTGACGCTCGACGGCGGCCCGCTACCCACGTACGACCTCGTGGTGGGCCTAGAGGACTACTCCGAGCTCGACCTCGACCCCGAAGACCTCCCACCGGCCCGCCTGCTCGCCAACAGGCCGGTGGTGGAAGGCACGGTGGAAGTCGGCGGCCACGCGGTCAAGGTCAAGGCGCCCTACAGCTTCGAGATCAACGCGGTCGGCACCGGCGCCCAGTACGTCGACGCCAACTACGACGGCGAGTACGACACCTGGTTCACCTCGCGCGAAACGGCATACGTGCGCGAAGGCGAGCCGATGCCGATCTACCGCGTCGACGATCGCTACGTGTCGATCAAGGACATCGACCTGGAAAACTGGCAGATCACCCTCGCCGGCCACCGGGCCGAGGCCTATGAGCGCATCGAGCTCGAGGTCGGAAACGAGCTACCCGACTTCCAATTCGTCGACTTCGAGGGCAACGAGCGCCGCCTGTCGGAGTTCCGCGGCAAGTACGTGCTCGTAGACGTCTGGGGAACGTGGTGCGGCCCCTGCCGCGAGGACGTGCCGTACCACCGCGACGCCTACGCCGCCTACAAGGACAAGGGCTTCGAGATCCTCGGACTCGACGACGAGCAATCCGAGCCCGGTGAGTACGACGCCGGGCTGGAGAAGGCGCGCGAGTTCGTCGCGCAGGAAAGGATCACCTGGCCCCAGGCCACCGAGGAGAGCGTCAAGCACCTGCTCGAGGAGCGACTCATGGTGAGGGCGTGGCCGACTGCGATCCTGCTCGACCCGGAAGGCAAGATCATCTCGCTCAATCGCTCCAAGGACGAGCTGCCCCTCCGCTTCGCGAAGCTCGAGAAGACGCTCGAGGAGCTCATCGGCCACCATTGAATGCGTGGTGCGCTACGACAATGAGCGGGGCAAGGGTGCCCATCGACACGTCGGTACCGCGGAAGCTGCATACCGGTTCTCCACAGCAGAGCACCTGATGGCGGGCGTCGCCGCAGACATCGGAAGGTGGAATCGTGAGCGCCGGAGACGGCCCGTGTCAACGTCGGTCGATGCACTTTGCCAGCTGGGTAGGGAGCTTCGTCCACGAGCGGACGAAATCGGGGCTGTCGGGCTCCTGGTCCGTGACCAATCGGGTGAGCTGGGGAAAGCCGATCGGGAAAGCCACCAGCGCGAGTAGCGCCAGGAAGAGGTAGGGCACGTCGAAGTCTTCGAGGTCCCGTGACTGGGCGGTACGCCGCCTCCGGCTCACTCGGCCTTCAGCGCCCGCACCGGGTCGACGCGGGTGGCGCGGCGGGCCGGGACATAGCTCGCCAGCAGCGCTACGACCAACAGGATCGACGTCGTGACGCCGAAGGCGATCGGGTCGGTGGCGCCGATGCCGTACAGCAGGCTGGACAGGAAGCTCGAGACCGCCACGGCGAGCGCCAAACCGATCGCCACGCCCACCAGGATGATCCCCACGCCGCGCGCCATGACCATGCGCAGGACCGCCGACGCCTTGGCCCCGAGCGCGACGCGGACGCCGATCTCGCGCGTCCGGCTGGAGACCGCGTACGACATCACGCCGTAGAGCCCCACCGAGGCGAGGATCAGGCCGAGCAGGCCGAAGGCGCCCAACAGCGTCGCTCCGGTGCGCGCCGGCCACAGCGAGAAATCGAGCTGGTCGGCCAGCGTCAGCATCGCGAACACCGGCATCGCCGGGTCGATGTCCTGGATGGCGCCGCGCACCGCACTGCCGAACGCCTCGGGCTCGGTCTCGGTGCGAACGACGAGCTGCATCGCCGGCACGTACTCCTGCTCGTGCGGCATGTAGATGAACGGCGTCGGCTCCTCGCCCAGGGTGTTCACCTTGGACTGGGCCGCAACCCCGACGACCTCTAGGAGCTCGTCCTCCCGGGTAATGAACCAGAAGCGCTTGCCGATGGCGCTCTCCCCCGGCCAGAAACGCTCCGCCATGACCTCGTTGATGATCGCCACGCGCGCCGTGTCCCGGCGGTCGAACTCGTTGAAATCGCGGCCCTCGACGATGCCGATGCCCATGCTGTCGAGGTAGCCGAGGCCGATGCTGCCGCACTGGATCAGCACGCCGTCCTCTTCGTCCGTCGCGCCGCGCGACTCGATGAACGTTGTCCGCGAGATCGTGCCGAGGGCCAAGGGCACGCTCTGCGTGACGGTCGCGGAGCTGACCCCGGGGAGCGCGCCGACCCGCGCCGTCAGGTCGCGGAAGAACTGGCGCCCCTCGTCGGGCGCGTAGCCCTCCAGACCGACGTCGAGCGCCATCACCAGGGCGTTGCCGATCGCGAAGCCGGGATCGATGTTCTGCGCGTTCTGCCCGCTGCGGATGAACAGGCCGGCGGCGATGAGCAGCATCAAAGAGACCGCCACCTGGGCGACGACCAGGACGTTGCGCAGGGCGAAGCGCCGGCCACGACCGCCGCTCGCCAGGCCCTCGGCCTTGAGCGCCGTCACCATGTCGGGGCGCGACGACTGCAGGGCGGGCGCCAGGCCGCAGAGCACACCAGTGACGACGGTCACGCCGAAGGCGAACGCCAGGATCACGCCGTCGAGGCCGAAATCGAAGACGATCGGAAACGGCGTTTCAGGAAACGAGCGGACCAGCAGGCTCGTCGTCCACACCGCCACGACGAGTCCGAGCACGCCGCCGAGCGCCGCCAGCAAGATGCTCTCGGTCAGAAGCTGCCGGATCAGCCGCCAGCGGTTGGCCCCCATGGCGAGACGAACGGCGATCTCCCGCCGCCTCCCCGCAGCCCGCGCCAACAGCAGGTTGGCCACGTTGGCGCAGGCGACGAGCAGCACCATGCCGACGATGACCATCATCATGGCCAGCGACTGGGCGATGCCGTCGCGAACCGTGGGGTTGATGCGCGCCTCCCGCGTCGGCACCAGCGTGACGCGCCGGTCCTTGTTGACCTCGGGGAACTCCTCGTCGAGCTGCGCGGCGATGGCGTCGAGCTCCTGGTCCGCCTGCTCGAGCGTGACCCCGGGATTGAGCCGCCCGACGACGCTGTAGGAGAGGGCCCGGCGGCTCTCGTGCCAGAAGGTGTCCGCGAGGACCTGCTGGTACATGGCCGCCGGCACGTAGAGATCGAGATCGAGCCCGATTTCCAGGCCGGTGAAGCCCTCCGGCGCCACGCCGATGATCGTGAAGGGGTAGCGGTTGATGGAGATCGTATGGTTCACGACGCCGGGGTCCGCGCCGAAGCGCCGTTGCCAGAAGCCGTGGCCGATCACGGCGACCGGGTGCGTCCCCAGCGTCTCGTCCTCGTCGGGGCGAAACGTCCGTCCCTCCGCTGCGACGACGCCGAGGGTATCGAAGTAGTTGCCGCTGACGAGCCCGGCGAACACCTGCTCGCCGGTCGTCTGGCTGTCCCGGAAGCTGACGAACATGTAGCGGTAGGTCAGCAGGCCCGAGAACACCTCAGTGCGGTCGCGCAGGTCCTCGTAGTTGCGGAACGAGTTGGCGTGGAAGCCCGGGTTCTTCGGGTCGTCGGTGTAGAGGCTGACGAGCCGGCCGGCGTCGGGCACCGGCAGCGGCGGGTAGAGGACCCCCTGGACGAACGTGAAGATCGCCGTGTTGGCGCCGATGCCGAGCGCCAGCGAGAGCGCCGCCGCGGCCGTCACGCCGCGGTGGGCGAGCAGCATGCGGGCCGCGTACTTGATGTCCTGCAGCAGTGCTTCCATGTCGTCGTTTCCAGGGTTGGACAGGAATTGTACCCGGAACCGGAGCCGGCAGAACCGCCCGGGAGATCCACGGCGGGCGTGACCGGGACTTCGGTCGCTTCGAAGGCATCCGTTGGGTGAACCTGCTCGCCGGGGGAAGCTGACCCCGCGGCCGTCAGCTCTGCGCGTCGAGGGTCTCGACGTGGGGATAGCCGAGGATCCTCTCGTCCGCGGTCAGCAGCGTCAGATGCTCGATCCGCGCAGTGGCGGCGAGGATACGGTCGGCGGGATCCTTGTGGAACCCCGGCGGCAGATCGTACGCCTCGGCAGCGATCGCATGGGAGATCTCAACGGTCTTGCATCTCAGGGAATCGAGCGTCGCTGTTACCCAGGCGATCAGGGTGTCGGTCAACTCGACGCTCCCGATCGCGACGAGACGCGCGATCTCGAGTGTGGATGCCGTCGAGACGTAGAGCGCGACCTGGGGATCGGTCAGGAGGCGCGTGGCTTCCGGCCCGAGCTTGTCCGGCTGCTCCTGCGACCAGATCCACACATGGGTGTCGAGCAGGAGGCTCACCCCAGGACCTCCCAGTCCTCCTCGCTGCCCGCGTGGACCAGGTCGACGCCATCCTTGACCCTCAGTTGGCCACGGTAGACGCCGAGACGACGTTCCGGCGACTCCGCGCCGAGCGGCTCGACGCGAGCCAGCGGCTTCCCACGGCGAGTAATCAGGATCGGCTCGCCCGTGCGCTGGGCCTCGCGCAGAACCGCGGTGCACTTCGCCTTGAACTCAGAAACTACGATGGTCTTCATCGATGATGATGTTGACATGGTCTGCCGACCTGGTCAACAAGGGTTGCTCCAAGCGCTCAGTATGCTTATATGCTCTTGTGCGCACCACGGTAGATCTCCCATCGGAGCTTCTCCGCCGCGCCAAGGCCGTTGCCGCAGCCCGGGGGGAGTCCCTCAAGGCCCTGTTTACCCGCGCCGTCGCGGCTGAGGTCGGGGCGGCTACCGAGGGCCTGGGCCCGTCGCATCGCAAGGTCGCGTCGCCGCTGTTCGGCGACCCGAGCCGGCCGAAGGTGAGCGTGACGGGTAAGGACCTTGCCCGCGTGCTCGCGCTGACCGACGTGGAAGAGCTGTCCCGCGGTCGAGGCGCATGAAGCTGCCGGATGTGGATGTCTGGCTGGCCGCCGTATGGGCGTCGATCGCGGGGTTGCTCGTTCTCCTGGCTGCCTGCGCGCCGGACGCTCCGAACGACGCTTCATCGCACCGCTTCACGCTCACCGTCGAGGATGGCGTCGAGGTCGCCCTGACGACCGGCGGTCCCAAGTACGACGGCGACATCTTCGCGTACGAGAAGGTCCTCACGATCCGCCCGGATCCGGCAGCTCCGGAGTCCTACTTGGGACCTCCCGGAGCCATGACCATGTCGGAGGACGGGACGATCTTCGTCGCGGATGGGCGGGCCGGTCGGGTGGTCGCGTTCTCGTCGGACGGCGCCTTCCTGCGGACCTACGGCCGGCGAGGCCAGGGTCCGGGGGAATTCAGGTTTCCGGCCCTGCTCGAGGTGATCGATGACGCCCTCTGGGCACAGGATCTCAGCGGGCAACGAACCCACGTTTTCTCCCTCGATGGGTCGTTTCTCCGCACCGTGGGGATCCCCGGCCCCCCTCGGGGATTGATCGACGGCTACTGGTGGTTTCTCGCCGACGGCCGCATCGTCATCTACGAGGTCGGCATGCTGCGTGACGAGGAGCACACGTACCAGCGCGCCGAGATGCGCGTAATGGACGCCGAAGGCAACGTCCTGGCCAGCAGGGAAACGCCGTGGCTCCCGGCGACCGAGCGGTTTCAGCCGGCGGACCGCAGCGAGGCGGTGATCTTGGAGTTACAGTTCCGCGGCTTCTCGGGAGGAGGGTACTCGCGGCAACACGGCTTCTTCCTGATGAGCGCCGACCAGCCCGAAGTGCGCGTCTACGACCTCGACGGTGATCTCACCAGGATCCTGCGCATCGACCTTCCCCCGCGGCCGGTCACGGACGAAGATCGCGCCACCGCTCTCGCGCGGCTGGAGGACGAGCTGCAGCGAGCGCTGAACCCGGACGAATCGAGCTCTTACCGGCCGGATCCCCGCCCGGCGCGCATCCAGCGCGACAACCCGCGCTACGTCGACCCGAAGGACTACTGGCGGGGCATGTTCGTCGACGACAAGGGGTTCGTCTGGCTCATGCCGCTACCGGACCACGGCGGGTTCCAATCGGGTCCATCTTGGTCCTGGCTGGTGCTCAGCGCGGAGGGTGAGTACCTCGGTCGCACGCTCGCCCCCGGCTCACGGTTTCACCGCGGCCACGTGCTGGCCTCAGAGGAAGATCCCGACAGCGGCGAGCAGTTTCCGGTGGTCTACCGTATCCGACCGGCGGTCCCCGGGCTCGAGTACTGAACGCTCATGAACGGCGGATTCTCCTTCGCCGATCCGTACGGCAATCGGCTCGAGGTCATCACCTACGACCACGATGAGGTGCAGAATGCAATCGCACGTTGATGGGCGGGCCGCGCTGCCCGACCGAAGGGATGGGCAGACCGGTGCCGTTCGAGTCCATCACGACGCTACTCGGCTACCTCGACTCGAAGGACGATGCGCGAGCGGGGCAAGACGGTGACCCGCATGGGCGTCGGATCGGAGAGCATCTGAAGGGCGGCGGATGCGGAGGCGAGCCCCGTCTTGCCGGCATGCTCGGTGCTCTCCATGAAGTTCGCACAGGCCCGCTTCAAGCTGATGCCATCCAACCTTCCGCCCGCACGGGACAGGCCGGCAGAACCGCGCAGACCGGTGATCACGTGCTCCTCGACGAGCCCCATCTGGAGGTCGTGGTGCACGGCTTCCGCTTGGCGGCCGACCAGGCGCCAGACGGTGATCATCGCCATCGCCTCGAGCATCGTGGCGGCAAGGACGACCCATCCGAGAAGCTGAGGCTCCAGCAGCTCCCGGAGCGCCAGGAAGAGCACCGCGGCGATCAGGACGGGCGATCCGAGCGCCACGGGTCCGAGGATCGAGCGGGCCCGCGCCAGCGCGGCATGCCGCCGATCGATGAGCGCCCTCTCCTCCGGCGTCATCGGTCGCGCCTCCGATACCGTGGACGTTTGCATCAGCGTTCGCTCCGGTGGGATGAGGTGCATAGCCCCCGTCATTCTGCCAATACCTCGCCTCGGGACGAACCCCAATCTCTTGTTGACAATCTCAACATTGGTCGTTGCGTGCTTCAGCGTAGTAGGCTGGTTCGATGGCTCGTCTGCATCGATTCCTCTTCTCAGGAGGTCGCCACGCGCCCGGCAATTCCGCTGCCGCTGTTGCAGCGAGCCGATGGCTCTTCGCTACGAGACGACAAGCATGCACCCGCGTCGGTGGCCACGCGTCGATCGCGGGGTTGCTCGTCCTCCTGGCCGCCTGCGCGGCGGACGTTCCGACCGGCGCTTCATCGCACCGCTTCACGGTCACCGTCGAGGACGGCGTCGAGGTCGCCCTGACGACCGGCGGCCCCAAGTACGACGGCGACATCTTCGCGTACGAGAAGGTCCTCACGATCCGCCCGGATCCGGCAGTTCCGGAGTCCTACCTGGGATCTCCCGGGGCCATGACCATGTCGGAGGACGGGACGATCTTCGTCGGGGATGGGCGGGCCGGTCGGGTGGTCGCGTTCTCGCTCGACGGAGCCTTCCTGCAAACCTACGGCCGGCGAGGCCAGGGTCCGGGCGAGTTCACGAGGCCGGATCTGCTCGAGGTGATCGATGGCACCCTCTGGGCACAGGATCGCCTCGGGTTACGAACCCACGTTTTCTCCCTCGACGGGTCGTTTCTCCGCACCGTGGGCATCCCCGGCCCCCCTCGGGGATTCATCGACGGCTACTGGTGGTTTCATACCGACGGTCGCATCGTCGTCTACGAGCTCGGCTCGCTGCGCGACGAGAAGCACACGTACCGGCGCGACGAGATGCGCGTAATGGACGCCGAAGGCAACGTCCTGGCCAGCAGGGAAACGCCGTGGCTTCGAGGAACCGAGCGGTTTCAGCCGGCGGAAACGGCGGTGGCGTCGAAGCTGGCACATATCGCTTCGTCGTCTTCAGCCCGGAAGGCGAGTACCTGGGGGAGACGACGACGCCGGGCTGGCCGCAGCTGCACCGCGGCCACGTGCTGACCGCGGAGGAAGATCCCGAAAGTGGCGAGCGGTTTCCGGTGGTCTACCGCATCCGACCGGCGGTCCCCGGGCTCGAGTACTGAACGCTGATGAACGACGGATTCTCCGTAGAGCAGATCGACCATGTCGAGGTCCTCGTGTTCGACGTAAACGAGGCCGCGGCGTGGTACGAGCGCGTCCTCGGGCTCACACCGGTGGCGAACCTCCCCTGGACCGAGCCGCTGATGATCTCCAGCGACGGCGGCAGCACCAAGCTGGCGCTGTTCGAGGGCAAGCCGCAAGAAGGGAACGTCGGCTGGCGGCGGGTTGCGTTCAAGGTCACCGGCGCGGACTTTCTGAGGTTCCTGAACCGGCTCGAGGACGCGCCCGTACGGTCAGCGAGCGGATCGATGGTCACCGCGGAGGACATCGTCGACCACGACGTTTCGTTCTCGATCTACTTCGCCGATCCGTACGGCAACCGGCTCGAGGTCACCACCTACGACCACGGCGAGGTGCAGAACGCAATCGCACGCTAACCCGCATTTCTCACCGCCGTTCTGCTGCGGGCGCGGAGAGACGCGTGTCTACTGCGTTGCGCTGGGCCGGTCTCCTCGAAATCGTTAGATGGGCCCGGTGCCCTCATGAGAGTAGGTTCTCCTGCGGGCTCGAAGCGGCGCCCGCCTTGTATCCACGCCCCTCTCCACGGCCTCGCGACGAACCGCGATGAGAAATGCGGGCTAAGTCGCCGCAGCGCGCTGAAACAGTGGCCCGCTCGTCCTATTCGAGCCGTAGCGCCGCCGTGGGGTTGGCGGAAACCGCGCGCCACGCGGGGACCAGCGCTGCCACGAGCGCGGCGAGCGCGAGCAACGAGCCCGCCACCGCGATGGTCGGTCCATCCGCTGCGCGGACGCCGAAGACCTGCGACTCGACCAGGCGGCGGAGCCCCCACGCACACGGGATCGCGATCGTCGCTGCGGCGCCGATCATGATCAGCGCGTCCCGAACGATCAGCCACACCGCGGCCGTCCGCGTTGCGCCGAGCGCCACGCGCAGGCCGATCTCTCGCCGCCGCTCCGTGACGACGAACGACATCACACCGTACAGGCCGACGACGGACAGGAGCAGGGCGATCAAGCCGAAGGCCGTCACCAGCGTGGCGAGCGCGCGCTCGGTCCATGTCGAACGGTCGATCTGGTCTGTGTACGTCGTCAACGACGAGACGGGAAGCTGCCGATCGACCTGCTCGACCGCCGCGCGAATCTCGGCGAACGCCGATTCAGGCTTGCCGCGCACCTTCACGTAGATCGCTCCGCCGTCCGAGTCGTGATCCCAGTAGGGAAAGAAGACGTGCTCGATCGCACCGTCCCGAAGAGTGCGACGGCTGAAGTCGCGCACCACGCCGATGATCTCGATGCCGGCAACCGTGTCCGGCCGGTTGCCGATACCGAGACGAGAGCCGACCGGATTGCGGCCGTCGAAGTAGCGTCGCGCGAAGCTCTCGTTGACGATCGCCGACCGCCACGCCCTCGGCGCCGCTCCCGGCGCGCGCACGTCACGCGCGTCGAAATCGCGGCCGGCGATCACCTCGATCCCGAGCGTTGCAAAAAAGTCCGGGCCGACGCGCAGGTACGGCACCGAACGATCGGCAACGATGCGCTCGTTCGACTGTATGATGAGGTTCCTCGTCGACCATCCTCCACTGAGCATGAACGTGTTCGCCACGGCAGCGCGCTCCACGGCGGGGATCTCCCGGACTCCTCGAAGCACCTCGCGCATCGCCCCTTCGGCATCCTGCTCGGAGTAGCCGATGGACGATGGCGAGACCGAGAACATGACCAGACGGCTGCCGTCGAAACCGACCTGCGCGCGCAGGTGCGCCAGCGTCTGCACGAACAGCCCGGCGCCGGTGAGCAGGAGCAGGGTGAGCGCCATCTGACCGACGACCAGCGCCTTGCGCAGCCTGGCCCTGGCGCCGGTCGCGCTGCGCGATTGCTCCTTTAGCGACGCGATCACCGACACGCGGGCGGTCTGCAGCAAGGGCACCAGGCCGCACAGCCCGGCCGCCACCGCGCTCGCCAGGAAGGCGAACAGGAACGTGCGGGCGTCGAACCGGGATTGGAGGTCGTCGCTCCAGGTCAGCAGCGCGAGGAGGATGCCGGACATGGCGGGCACGGCCATGAGGCCCACCATGCTTCCTCCCAGGGTGATCAGCAGGCTCTCGACCAGGAGCTGGCCCGTGATCCGGCGCCGAGACGCTCCCAGGGCCATGCGCGTGGCCAGCTCCCCGCGGCGCGCCGCGCCGCGCGCGAGCAGAAGGCCGCCGACGTTGAAGCACGCCAGGAGCAGCAACAGCAGGATTCCACCCATCAGCACCAGCAGGGGACGCTCCAGCACGGCGCGCAGGTTCGAGACGCCGTGGGCGGCCGGCAGAACGTCGATCGTGGAGGCGAGAAAGGCGCTCCGCTGCTCGGGCGCCACGGTGGGGAAGCCCTCGCGACGGGCATCCTCCTGGAGCATGGTCGCGAACCACGCCTGGAGGCCGGGTGTCGGGTCCTCGACATGCACGTCCGGCCCGAGGCGCGCGAACACGTGCATCCAGGCGACACGCCGATCGAGCATACGGTTCCACCCCCGCTCGAGCGGGGCCGCCTGCCCCGTCATCATGGCCGGCATCCACAGCGCCGCGGGCGCGAGCGGATCCAGGCCGCCGAAGCGTGCCGGCGCGATCCCGATCACGGTCATCGGATAGTCGTTGATGAAAACCTTGCGCCCGATGACATCCGTCGCGCCGCCGAACCGCCGCTGCCAGTAATCGTGTGATAGCACCACGACCGGCTGCGCCCCGGGCGCGAGGTCGTCCGAGCGGTCGATCAGTCGACCGAGCTCGGGCGTCACGCCGAGCACCTCGAAGTAGGATCCCGACACGATCTCGGCGCGAACCGGATCGCGCTCATCGCCCATCGACTCATTGCCCGTCGAGAAGCGCACCTGCGTCGGCGAGCGACAGAATACGCCGTCGAAGAGCTGCTCCTGTCCCTGCAGATCGCGACACAGCGGGTAGGACATCAGATGCCCGCCACCCCACGACGCCGACAGCGAGTTGCCGACCCAGTCGAGCTGGACCAGCCGTTCGGGCTCGGCAACCGGCAGGCGGCGCAGAAGGATCTGGTCGATCAACGAGAAGATCGCCGTGTTGGCGCCGATGCCGAGTGCGAGCGACAGGATCGCGGTGACCGTGAAGCCGGGTCGGCGCCGCAGCACGCGGAGCCCGTACCGTACGTCGAGACCCAGCTCGTCGAGCCAGCGATAGGTCCAGGTGTCACGCACCGCCTCCTTCACCTGTACGACGCCCCCGAATTCGAGGCCGGCCCGCCGGCGGGCTTCTGCCTTATGCAGGCCGGATTCGCGGAGCTCATCGACACGACGCTCGAGGTGGTAGCGCAGCTCGCGATCCAGCTCCTGTTCCTTGCGCCGGCGTATCCACGGCAGCCGGTTGATGAGCTTCCCCATGCCGCTAACTCCCCTCGGTGAAGATCAGTTGGACCGCGTCCGTGAGGCGGGTCCAGCTCTCTTTCTCGACCTCGAGCTGCTTGCGGCCGGCCGGTGTGAGCGAATAGAACTTGGCCTCGCGGCCGGTCTCGGACGCGTGCCACTCCGCGCTGAGCCAGCCCTTCTCTTCGAGCCGGTGCAGGGCGGGATAGAGCGAGCCTTGATTCACCCGCAGGGCACCGCGCGAGACCTGCTCCAGCCGTTGCGCGATGCCGTAGCCGTGCCCGGGCGCCACCGACAGGATCCGGAGGATCAGCATGTCGAGCGTGCCCTGCGGGATGGGACATCGTTCAGAGGGCATGATGCATCAACCTTCGACACATCGTAAGGGCGCAGCAGGCCGAATGTCAACGCCCGCTGGCGCCCTAGGCATCCTCCTTGTTGCGGCGGTCAACCCGACGTTACACTCGATTCCGGACCGATTGGGCCGGTTGCGCGGCGTGCCCACGCCTCGCCGTTCCGATGGCCGACCTTCTCGAAACAAGCGTTGCCGGGGCGGGCACTCGCGTGCCGCAGGCAATGGCGCGAGACACCGAAGTGTTCGTATACTCGGGCCTCTTCGTCTGCATGGCTTGGCCGCGTGGCGACAGGCGGGTTCTCTGTGCGGATGCGTGGCCCGGAGCACGCTCTTGCAGGACCATCGGGACGTGAGTCGGGTTTCGTAGTCTCCCGCTCCCTGAGGACCACAGAGTCGATTCTCGCGGCGGCAGGCATGGAGGTGACCACGGATGGTGAAGCGCGAGTCCAACATAGGTAGGGTAGGCACCGGCCTCGCCGGGGTCACGGTGTTGCTGGCACTCGGTGCCGGCTCGTTGACGTTGCTGTCGGGGCCGGCGTATCGCCTCGGCTTGGCCCTGGGCTCCGCGTTCGGGATGTTGCGCTGGGGCGCCTACCTGGGTCTGGCCGGCATCGTCGGCGCGGTCCTCGCCGGGGGGCTGCTGCTGGCCGCTGGTCGCCGGGGAACGCCGCTGGTCGCAGCCTGCGTGGCCGGGCTGGTCGCCGCCGCCGCGTTCGCGGTGCCGTACTCGTGGACGAAGCAGGTGGAGCGCGTGCCGCCCATCCACGACATCACCACCGACATCGAGGAACCGCCGGCTTTCCAGGCGGTGCTGCCGCTGCGCGCCGACGCTCCGAACACCGCCGAGTACGGCGGCCCGGAGGTCGCGGCGCAGCAACGATCAGCCTACCCCGACCTGCGGCCGATCGACCTGCCGGTGAATCCCGAGACGGCCTTCGTCGCCGCCCGCGAGGTGGCCCTTTCCCGGGGATGGGAGATCGTCGCCGCGGCGGCGCAGGAAGGCCGCATCGAGGCCACGGACACCACCTTCTGGTTCGGCTTCCAGGACGACGTCGTCGTGAGGATCCGGCCTCGCGACGGCGGCAGCCGCGTCGACATCCGTTCGGTATCGAGAGTCGGCCGCAGCGACGTGGGCGCGAACGCCGCCAGGATCCGCAGCTTCCGCGACGCGTTGCTGCAA
>Ga0302046_10003229_pt1 | contig 14789 bp, 12 predicted proteins | sample RVTome_11_FD_200261 | JGI IMG/M metagenome (GOLD analysis project Ga0302046, IMG submission 200261) | Soil microbial communities from uranium-contaminated site in the Upper Colorado River Basin, Wyoming, United States - RVT147D111 (version 2) ...
ATCCCAAGATGAGGGCGGTCATCGCTGATACCGGCAGCATCACGCTCGAGAAGTGGCTGACGGACTACATCGGAAGCGACAACGCCGAGGTGGGCTGCGTGTCGGTGATCGACTTGTCCCTGGTGCCGACCGAGGTCGTTCACGTCGTCACGGCCGTGATTGCGCGCATGGTGTTCGAGGCGCTGCAGCGCTACGTCAAACTGAACGGTGAGACGCTCCCTACGGTGCTGGTAATGGAAGAGGCGCACACGTTCATCAAGCGCTACAAGGAGGACATTGAGAATCAGGACGCGGCGACCGTCTGCTGCCAGGTCTTCGAGCGCATCGCTCGTGAAGGGCGAAAGTTCGGACTCGGTCTTGTCCTCTCGTCCCAGCGGCCGTCCGAGCTGTCTCCTGCGGTGCTGTCCCAGTGCAATACCTTTCTCCTTCACCGGATCAGCAACAACAGTGACCAGGAGCTCGTCCACTGCCTCGTTCCGGACAACCTGAGAGGGTTGCTCCGCGAGCTGCCGTCGCTGCCCTCGCAGAGCGCCATCCTGCTCGGGTGGGCATCGGAGCTGCCGGTCCTCGTGAAGATGAACGACCTGCCGAAGTCGCAGCAGCCCCGGTCCGACGACCCTGAGTTCTGGGGCGTATGGGTCGGCAAGGATGAGGAAGACAATCCCGTCTCGCGCGACACGGACTGGGCGCGGATCGCCAGTAACTGGCAGGCAGGGCCCGCAGGCGGAAGCGAGGGCGACGCATGATCGCCGACCTCGAGCCCTATCCCGCGATGAAGGACTCCGGCGTGGAGTGGCTGGGAAAGGTGCCGGAGCATTGGGACGTGATTCCGAACCGTGCGCTCTTCACTGAGCTCAAGGAACGGGACCACCCCGATGAGCAAATGCTCTCCGTCACGATTACGAGGGGCGTAATCCGCCAGCAGGCGCTTCTGGCGGATGGCTCGAAGAAGGATGGGTCGAATCAGGACAAGTCCGCCTACAAGCTCGTGCGGCCCGGGAATATTGCCTACAACAAGATGCGCGCATGGCAGGGCGCGGTGGGTGTCTCCGGATACCGGGGAATTGTGAGCCCCGCATACGTGGTTCAACGTCCGCGTGATGGCGCGGATTCACGCTATCTCCACTACCTGCTGCGAACACCGGCCTTCGCGAAGGAAGCTGAACGATGGTCGTACGGTATCACGTCCGACATGTGGAGCCTGCGGCCCGAGCACTTCAAGATGATCTACGGGTGTATGCCACCCCTCCCCGAACAAGCCGCCATCGTCCGCTTCCTCGACCACGCGGACCGACGGATCCGGCGGTACATCCGCGCCAAGCAGAAACTGATCAAGCTACTGCAGGACCAGAAGCAGGCGATCATCCACCGCGCCGTCACGCGCGGCCTCGACCCCAACGTTCGCCTCAAGCCCTCCGGCGTGGAGTGGCTGGGGGACGTGCCGGAGCACTGGGAGGTGCGGAAGCTGGGTCAAATCGCGGTCTCGTTCCGCACTGGCCCCTTCGGCAGCATCCTGCATCAGTCCGACTACGTCGAGGGCGGCACGCCGCTCATCAATCCGACGCACATGCGCCGCGGAAGCATCGTTGAGAACCCGCGGTGCAGTGTGCCACCTGCCGTGGCGCATCGGCTGTCGCATTACTGCTTGGACAAGCATGACCTGATCTTCTCGCGGCGCGGCGAGCTCGGTCGCTGCGCTCTTGTGCGCGACCGTGAGATAGGGTGGCTCTGTGGGACGGGCAGCATTCGAGTCCGCGTCGCGTATCGCGGCATCGTGCCTGAGTATCTTATCCAGGCGCTGCAGGTACGATGGGTTGGCGAATACCTGTCGCTCTTCTCCGTTGGCGCAACGATGGACAACCTAAACACTGGAATTCTGAAGGGAGTTCCAGTGCTCGTGCCTCCTGCCAACGAGCAGCGACACGTCCTCGATGGCATCGCCCAGGAGACTCGAAACATCGCGCGCGCCATGGCGGACGCCGAACGCGAAATCGACCTCCTCCGCGAATACCGCACACGCCTCATTGCTGATGTAGTCACCGGCAAGCTCGACGTGCGTGAAGCGGCGGTGCGACTGCCTATTGAGAGCGAGGAAACGGAGCGGCAAGTTGCGGCCGATGCCGATGCCGACACCGACGCTGAGGAAGGCGCGGCCGATGACCTCGACGCCGTCCCCGAGGAGGCCGAGGCGTGACCAGCGACCGCCCCGCCGATTACCTCGCCAGCCTCCTGCGCGAGCTGTGCGCGCTGCCACGGGAGACCGAGTGGGTCGAGTTCAAGATGAACGACGCCGAGCCGCAGGCCGTGGGCGAGCACATCTCGGCGCTGGCCAACTCCGCAGCCTTGATGGGCAAGGCCTTCGCGTATCTGGTATGGGGTGTGCGCGACGAGGATCACGCCCTGGTCGGTACGACGTTCGATCCGCTCGCCGCCCGGGTTGGCAACGAGGAGCTGGAGAGTTGGCTGCTCCGGCTTCTGGAACCCAAGATCGACTTCCGGTTCTTTACGGTGGGAGTGGACGGAGCCCCGGTCGCCCTTCTGGAGGTCGCGAGGGCTGCAGGTCACCCGGTGCGCTTTTCGGGTCAGGAGTTCATCCGCGTCGGCACCTACAAGAAGAAGCTCAAGGACTTCCCGGAGAAGGAGCGGGCACTGTGGCGCATCTTCGACCAGGTTGTCTCTCAGGTAGAGCTGTTCCAGCTCCCGGCCCCGCTCTTCGAGGTGCCCGATGGGTTCACGCGGACCCTTCTTTTCGCCCACAAGGCCCTCTCCGCCATGGACAAGAATGACCGCGTTCGGGCCTGCTACCTGCACGCCTGCCTCAAGTACGTGACGCGGGGGTTCCTGACCAACACGTCGCTCCGCGAGCGCTTCGGGATCGACGATCACAATCGCTCGACCGTCTCGAGGCTGATACATGAGGCCGTGAAATCTGGGGCGGTCATTCCCTACGACCCGTCGGCGGCGCCCAAGCAGAGGAAATACGTGCCGTGGTGGGCGGCCGGCCAGGGCGGAGATGTCCGGCCATGAGGTCGGTACTTGACGGGTACTTGATGGGCGGGCGCTTCGGGTCGGCGGGCGATTTCGTAAGGTGTTGCTTTGACGGGGGTTGCGCGATTCACCGGTACTTGATGGGCACTTGATCGGGCGTCGATCGAGCCCTGGGCGGGAGCAGCATCGGCATGAAGTCCGACACCAGTGAGCGTGGTCTCGAGCGCCTCATCTGCACGGCACTGACCGGCTCGCCCTGCGATCCGGGTGGTGGCTCTGCCGACGAGATTCGCGAGCGCCCCGCGATCTACGGCGCCGGCTGGATCTGCGGCGCGCCCGAGGACTACGACCGCGAGTACTGCGTGGACCTGGTGCAGCTCTCGGCGTTCCTGCGGGAGACGCAGCCGGAGGCTGCCGAGGCGCTGGACCTCGACCAGGATGGCCCGATGCGGCGGAAGTTTCTGGCCCGCCTGCAGGGCGAGATCAGCAAGCGTGGCACCATCAACGTGCTGCGCCGCGGGATCAAGCATGGGGCGCACGACCTCGAGCTGTTCTACGGCACGCCCTCGCCCGGTAACAAGAAGGCGGGGGCGCTCTACGACACGAACCGCTTCAGCGTCACCCGCCAGCTCCGCTACAGCCGCGACGAGACGCAGCGCGCCCTCGATCTGGGCCTTTGCATCAACGGCCTGCCGGTCGCCACGTTCGAGCTGAAGAACAGCCTCACCAAGCAGACGGTCGAGGATGCCGTCCAGCAGTACAAGCGCGACCGCGACCCGCGCGAGAAGCTCTTCGAGTTCGGCCGTTGCGTGGCGCACTTCGCCGTGGACGACCACGAGGTGCGCTTCTGCACGCATCTCAAGGGCAAGGCCTCATGGTTCCTGCCCTTCAACCTGGGCTGGAACGACGGGACGGGCAATCCGCCCAACCCGAACGGGCTCAAGACGGACTACCTCTGGAAGCGCATCCTCACCCGCGACGGTCTGACCGACATCCTCGAGAACTACGCCCAGATCGTCGAGGCCAAGGACGACAGGACCGGTCGAAAGAAGGCGGTGCAGATCTGGCCGCGCTTCCAGCAGCTCGACGTAGTTCGGAAACTCCTCGCCGACATCGGACGGAACGGAGCCGGGAAACGCTATCTGATCCAGCACTCGGCCGGCAGCGGCAAGTCGAACTCCATCGCCTGGCTCGCGCACCAGTTGATCGGTCTCGAGAAGGATGACGCGGCAGTGTTCGACTCGATCATCGTCGTCACCGACCGGAAGATCCTCGACCAGCAGATCAAAGACACCATCAAGCAGTTCGCGCAGGTGGGCGCGACCGTCGGACACGCCGAGGATTCCGGCGACCTGCGCAAGTTCATCGCGGAGGGGAAGAAGATCATCATCTCCACGGTGCAGAAATTTCCGTTCATCCTCGACGAGATCGGCAGCGAGCACCGCGGCCGGCGCTTCGCCATCATCATCGACGAGGCGCATTCGAGCCAGGGCGGACGCACCTCCGCTGCGGTCTCGACGGCACTCTCGGCCGCCGGGGCCGAGGAGGACGACGAGACCACGGAGGACCGGATCAACCGGCTGATGGAGGCCAAGAAGCTCCTGCCCAATGCCAGCTACTTCGCCTTCACGGCCACCCCAAAGAACAAGACGCTGGAGATCTTCGGCGAGGCGGTGCCGCAGCCGAACGGCAAGGTCAAGCACCGCCCGTTCCACAGTTACACCATGAAGCAGGCCATCGAGGAAGGATTCATCCTGGACGTGCTCGAGCACTACACGCCGGTGGAGAGCTACTACAGGCTGGTCAAGAAGGTCGAGGGCGACCCCGAGTTCGATACCAAGCGGGCGAAGAAGAAGCTGCGTCGATACGTCGAGAGCCACGATCACGCGATCCGGCTCAAAGCCGAGATCATGGTCGACCACTTCCACGAGCAGGTGCTGGCGCTGCGGAAGATCGGCGGCCAGGCGCGAGCGATGGTGGTGACCGGCGGCATCGAGCGGGCCGTCCAGTACTACCACGCCATCCGCGACTACCTCGCCGAGCGCAAGAGCCCGCACCGCGCCATCGTGGCCTTCTCGGGCGAGCACGAATACGGCGGGGCGAAGGTCACGGAGGCGTCGCTCAACGGCTTCCCATCGGGCCGGATCCCCGACAAGATCCAGGAGGACCCGTACCGGTTCCTGATCTGCGCCGACAAGTTCCAGACCGGCTACGACGAGCCGCTGCTTCACACGATGTACGTGGACAAGATCCTGTCGGGCATCAAGGCGGTGCAGACTCTCTCGCGCCTCAACCGCGCGCACCCGCAGAAGCACGATGTCTTCGTGCTCGACTTCATGAACGACGCCGACACGATCCAAGAGGCTTTCGCCGACTACTACCGCACCACGGTCCTTTCGGAGGAGACCGACCCGAACAAGCTGCATGACCTGAAGGCCGCCCTCGACAGCTATCAGATCTACGAGGCGGCACAGACCGATGAGTTCGTGGCGTTGTACCTTGGAGGGGCGGATCGTGACCGGCTCGATCCGATCCTCGACTCCTGCGTCGCCGATTACAGGGAGCAGCTCGACGAGGACGGGCAGGTGAATTTCAAGGGCAAGGCCAAGGCGTTCACGCGCACCTATGGATTCCTCGCCTCGATCCTGCCCTACACCCACGCCGAATGGGAGACGCTCTCGATCTTCCTCAACTTCCTCATCCCCAAGCTACCGGCCCCCGTCGAGGAGGACCTGGCGAAGGGAATCCTCGAAGCGATCGACATGGACAGCTACCGGGTCGAGAAGCAGGCGGCGGCGAAGATCCAACTCCCTGACGCGGACGCGGAGATCGAGCCGGTGCCGACCACCGGTGGTGGACACAAGGCCGAGCCCGAACTGGATCGTCTCTCGAGCATCCTCAAGACCTTCAACGACCAGTTCGGGAACATTCCTTGGACCGACACCGACCGAGTGCACAAGCTCATCACCGAGGACATTCCGACTCGGGTCGCCGCCGATACGGCCTATCAGAACGCGAGGAGGAACTCGGATAGGCAGAACGCGCGCATCGAACACGACAAGGCGCTTGCCCGAGTGATGACGGCGGTCCTGAAGGACGACACGGAGCTCTTCAAGCAGTTCATGGACAACGAGTCGTTCCAGCGGTGGATGAAAGACACGGTGTTCGGGCTGACCTACGAGCCATCGGGGCGGGAGGCCTGACGGATGGCAATCGGCCGAGATTCGACGGTGGAGGGCTCTTTCGTCAGCTCCGGCAACCTCAATCGAGGGATCGCCTACAGGCTCGAATCGAAGCGCAGCTGGCCCAAGGACTTCCACAACCGAGTCTACATGGAAATGTCGGACGAGCGTATGGACGGATTGGGTTTGGCATGGTGGGGGATCACGAGCGCTCGGCTCGTCGATTGGCAGGCTCTCCGCGGCGCTTCTGCTGTCGAGACCTATCGCAACGGAATAGCTACGCTCGATGAATTGGATGCAGGCTACAAGGCGCTCGTTCGCGCCCACGGTGACGATGGTCCGATGCTGGAAACCACCTCGTGGAAAACGCTGCGATGGCTTTTTGAAGCCGCCTCGCGTATCAAGAAACTGAAGGTCCCCAGCAACGTATTCTCGAGCAAGCTCTGCCACTTCATTCTCCCCACCGCTTTTGTCGTGGTCGATCGACAGGTCGCACCGGGATTGTCCCTCGATTACGGTGAGCACTGGACAACCTGCAAGAAAGCGTGGAATGCCGCCGACAACAAAGACGAGCTCGAGGGCATTCTCGCTGCCGCCATCAGGGAAGCACCGACAAACGAGATCTCGGTGCACTACCCCTGGTCTACGAAGATTGTGGAGCTATGCCTGATAGGAAGCAGGCGGCCAAACGGCAAGCAGCGGATGGGGCTGTAGCTATGGGAGTCCGGGGTAAGCGCTCAGGTCGTTGAACATCGGCCCGTTATCGATGTACTCTTGGTAAGACGGTCTACCCATCGATCGGAGGACGGCATGACGACGCTCACCATTTCTCCCAAGTTTCAGATCGTCATCCCCAAGGCGATCCGGGAGATGCTCGGCCTGCGGGCCGGCCAGAAGATCCAGGCCATTCCCTACGAGAATCGCATCGAGCTCATCCCGGTACGCCGCATGAAGGAGATGCGCGGGTTTCTGCGCGGGATCGACACGTCGGTCGAGCGGGAGTCGGACCGCGCATGAACGTCGTCGATTCTTCCGGATGGCTGGAGTACTTCGCGAGCGGGAAGAACGCCGGTTTCTTCGCGCGGACGATCGAGGACACTTCCCGTCTGGTCGTTCCCACCCTGACCTTGTTCGAAGTGTTCAAGCGCGCGCTCGAGCAGCGCGGCGAAGCCGCAGCCTTGCAGGCCATCGCCTCATGCACCAGGGGCGCGTCGTGGATCTCGACGCGACCCTCGCGCTCGCCGCAGCCCGACTGAGCGCCGCGGAGCGCCTGCCCCTCGCGGACAGCGTGATGCTCGCGACGGCGCGGGCCTTCGGCGCGACGCTTTGGACTCAGGACTCGGACTTCGAAGGGCGCGACGGCGTTCGCTTTGTATCGCGGTGAGGGTCCGCGGCCAGTTTCAGGTCCGCACCGGCGTGTAGAACGAGATCCCGCGGATGTTCTCGTCGATGCGCAGGGGGTGCTGCAGAGGCGGGAAGGCGCGTTGCTCGCAGTCCATGCGCTCGCACACGCGACACGAGGTCCCGATCGGGACCGCGGCGTCGAGGTTCCCGAGATCGACGCCGTCGGCGTAGACCATCTTGCGCGCGTGCTCCACGTCGCAGCCGAGCGTGATCGCCTGCACCTTCCTCGGCGCGTGATAGCCCCGCGCGTCCCCGGTGACCGTCCGCGCGATGCAGAAGTAGCACTTGCCGTCGGTGGTGCGCGAGAGCTGGGTGGCGATCCTCCCCGGCGTCAGGAACGCCGCGTGGAGGTTCCACCGCGGGCAGGCTCCGAACCTCGACACCTGGATTCCCGAGGCGCTGAAGCGCTTCGAGATGTTCCCGGCGATGTCCACGCGCACGAAGTGGAACGGGATGCCCTCGGCACCGGGCCGCCTGAGCGTCGTCAAGCGGTGGCAGACCTGCTCGAAGCTGACGCCGAACCGGTTCTGGAGCAGCTCGATGTCGTAGCGCTCCTCGTGGGCGGCGCTCAGGAACGGGCGGTACGGCATGAGCACCGCGCCGGCGAAGTAGCTCGCCATCGCCACGCGTCCGAGCGTTCGCGACTCCTCGTGGGTCAGCGTGGGATCCGCCGTGATCTCGTCGAGTGCTGCGGACTGCGTCAAAAGCCCGATCTGATGGGCGATCTGGAAGTTGCGGCTGCTGAGCGGTAGGGACTCGGACAGGCTGAGCACGCGCGCGCCCGCGTCGAAGCGCCGCACCGCACCCCCCTCGCGCGCGGCCTCGACCAGCCGCAGGCGAATCCCGTGCTCGTCGCGCAGGTAGCGCGCGAGCCCATGGTACAGATCGTCGGACTGCAGCCTCAGGTTCTGCCACAGCGCCTCGGCCGCTTCCTCGAGGGCGGGGAAGAAGTTGCCCCGCGTCTGGAGGAAGTCGTGGACCTCCTCGGACGGCAGCCGCGCCTGGTCGGATCCCGAGAAGACCATGCCCTGAGACAGGCGCGACGCCAGCGTCTCGGCCGACTCGCGCGAGCTTCTATAGGCGTGATATAGCCGCAGCACAGCGGAGGCCGCCCCGGGAGCGGTGGTGGCCAGTTCGCGGACCTCGTGCGACCCCAGCGCCTGGTGCTCGAACAGCGGGTCCCCGAACACCTCCATCAGCTCCGAGATCAGGCGCGCGTCGGTCTCCGGCGCGAAACTGCCGAGGTCGATCCGGAACAGCTGCGAGAGCTTGATCAAGAGCGGCGCGCTCAGCCGCCGCCGGTCGTGTTCCAGGAGGTTGAGGTAACTGGCCGAGATCCCAAGCATTTCGGCGAGCTTGGCTTGGGACAGGCGCTCGCGTCGGCGGAGCGCGCGCACCTTGGATCCCAGTCGACTCGAAGGCATGGCGACCTCTCCCGCACCCCCGGAACGGACCGACGATCTTTACTCGCTTTACACATTTACAATCAGATCTTTACCAAGTCAAACCGATTTACTCGTTGGGGATCAATAACTTGTTGCGCGCCGACGCTATCGTGCAGACATTCAATGTTCATCAGGAGCGCGGCATGGTTCCCGAATCGATCGCCGGGTCCGGCACCCGCGGGCTCGACATCGCGGCCCCGGTCTCCCCGGAATTCTCCGGGATCCTGACCCCCGAGGCGCTGGCGTTCGTGGAGAAGCTCGTGCGGGAGTTCGAGCCGACGCTCGCGCGGCTGCTCCACGCCAGGGTCGAACGCCAGAGGGAGATCGATGCCGGGGCGATGCCGGACTTCCTGTCCGCCACAGAGGCCGTGCGCCGCGCCGGCTGGTCCGTGGCACCCATTCCGGCCGACCTCCTCGACCGGCGCGTCGAGATCACCGGGCCGGTCGACCGCAAGATGATCATCAACGCGCTCAATTCCGGCGCCAACGTTTTCATGGCCGACTTCGAGGACTCGAACTCCCCGACGTGGCACAACACCGTTCAGGGCCAGATCAACCTCCGGGACGCGGTGGCGAGGACGATCTCGTTCACGAGCGGAGAGGGCAAGCGTTACGCGCTGCGCGACGACACCGCGACGCTCATGGTGCGGCCCCGGGGCTGGCACCTCGTGGAGAAGCACGTCCGCATCGACGGCAGGCCCGTTCCGGCGGCGCTCCTCGACTTCGGGCTGTACTTTTTCCACAACGCCAAGGCGTTGCTCGAGCGCGGCACGGCTCCGTACTTCTACCTTCCGAAGCTCGAGAGCCATCTCGAGGCCAGGCTGTGGAACGACGCGTTCGTGATGGCGCAGGACGAGATCGGCGTGCCGCGCGGCAGCATCCGCGCCACGGTGCTGATCGAGACGATCCTGGCGGCCTTCGAGATGGACGAGATCCTCTACGAGCTGCGCGACCACTCCGCGGGGCTCAACTGCGGCCGGTGGGACTACATCTTCAGCATCATCAAGAAATTCCGGAGTCGCCCGGAGTTCACGCTGCCCGATCGCGCCGCGGTCACCATGACCGCGCACTGCATGCGCTCGTACTCGCTGCTCGCGATCCAGACCTGCCACCGCCGCGGGATCCACGCCATCGGAGGCATGGCCGCGCAGATCCCGATCAAGGACGATCCCGCCGCCAACGACCTGGCGCTCGAGAAGGTGAGGGCCGACAAGGAGCGCGAGTCCGGGGACGGCCACGACGGGACGTGGGTCGCGCATCCGGGCCTGGTCGCGCTCGCCAGGAAGTGCTTCGACGACCGCGTGGCCGGGGCCCATCAGATCGACCGCAAGCGCGAGGACGTCCACGTCACGAGCGAGGATCTCCTGACCGTGCCGCAAGGCGAGATCACCGAGCGCGGCCTGCGCCACAATATCGACGTCGGCATTCGTTACATGGAGGCCTGGCTCTTGGGCAACGGCTGCGTCCCGATCTACAACCTCATGGAGGACGCGGCCACCGCCGAGATCTCGCGCTCGCAGGTGTGGCAGTGGATCCACCACCCCGCGGGCGTCCTCGCGGACGGGAGGGACGTCACGCCGGATCTGTGTCATACGATCTTCGGAGAGGAGATCGACAAGATCAAGGGCGCCGCCGGCCGCTCCGGCCCCGCTTCCGGGAGGTTCGAGCTGGCGCGATACCTCATCGAGAGCATCGTCCAGCAGGACACCTTCGCCGAGTTCATGACGACCGTCGGGTACGAGCACCTCGACTGAAGCGTCAGGCCGCAGGAGATCCACGATGAGCCACGAGCTGGAACGACGTTGGAAGGAAGACCCGCGATGGCGCGGCATCGAGCGACCGTACTCCGCAGCGGACGTCGCGCGGCTGCGCGGGTCGCTGATCGTCGAGCACACCCTGGCCCGCGCCGGTGCGGAACGCCTGTGGGCGCTGCTCGAGTCCGAGCCGTTCCTGAGGGCCCTCGGGGCGCAGACGGGCGCGCAGGCGGTCCAGCAGGTCCAGGCCGGGCTGAAGTCGATCTACGTCAGCGGGTGGCAGGTCGCCGGCGACATGAACACCGCCGGCCAGACCTACCCCGATCAGAGCCTGTACCCGGCCGACAGCGTCCCGAGCCTCGTCCGCCGCATCAACAACGCTCTCCAGCGCGCCGACCAGATCTCCGGCCTCGCCGAAGCGCACCGCGCTCCGTACTGGTACGCCCCGATCGTGGCCGACGCCGAGGCGGGATTCGGGGGCGTGCTCAACGCCTTCGAGCTGATGAAGGCGATGATCGAGGCAGGAGCCGCGGGCGTGCACTTCGAGGACCAACTGTCGTCGTTCAAGAAGTGCGGACACATGGGCGGCAAGGTCCTGGCACCGACCCGCGAGGCGATCGACAAGCTCGTGGCCGCGCGCCTCGCCGCGGACGTCCTGGACGTTCCGACGGTGATCATCGCGCGGACCGACGCCAACGGCGCGACGCTGCTCGCCAACGACGTCGACGAGCGCGATCGACCCTTCCTGACCGGCAAGAGAACCCCCGAAGGGTTCTACGAGGTCCGCGCGGGTCTCGACCAGGCCATCGCGCGTGGGCTGGCCTACGCGCCGTACGCCGACCTGGTGTGGTGCGAGACGGCCCATCCCGATCTCGACGAGGCCCGGGGCTTCGCCGAGGCCGTGCGCGACGAGTTCCCGGACAAGATGCTCGCCTACAACTGCTCGCCGTCGTTCAACTGGAAGCAGCACCTCGACGATTTCACGATCTCCGAGTTCCAGCGGGAGCTCGGCGCCATGGGGTACAAGTTCCAGTTCGTGACGCTCGCCGGGTTCCACTCGCTGAACACCGGGATGTTCGAGCTGGCGAACGCCTACCGCGACGACGGCATGATGGCCTACGCCAAGCTCCAGGCCTACGAGTTCGAGCTCGAGGCGCTCCACGGCTACCGCGCCGTGAAGCACCAGTCGTTCGTGGGCGCCGGATACTTCGACCGCGTGACGGAGATCATCACCGGCGGGAGGAGCGCCACGACCGCGATGCGCGGATCTACCGAGGAAGAGCAGTTCACGGAGCCCACGCCCGACGCGGAAGTCACCTAGACGCCGTTCGACGCGGCTTCCCGTATGATGTCGGGGTGGCAACACGGATCCCGACCGCGCGGCTGGCCGCGATCGTCACCGCGGCGGCGCTTGCCTACCCGGGCGACGGCGCCCACGAGACCAGCCTTTTCGAGGGTCTCCCGGCGGAAGATGCGCGGAACCTGTTCGATTATCTCGGCGAGGGGGTCGTCGGCCGCCCCACCGCGGCCCCGAAGATCGAGGATCCGGCGCGCTGGTTTCCGTTCGAGTCGGTGACCCTGACCTATCGCGTCACGGGTGGCAAGGACCGGGGCTCGACGGAGGACCACGTCTACGGGCGTGTCGAGGACGGCGTGTGGGGCGACGGCTGGTCGGAGCGTGTGGGCGACCACCAGACCGTGTTCCTGAACCGCACTGCGGGTGGGGACATCCGGGTTCGAGGCGAGATCACGCACGATCGCCGCAAGATGACCCTGTTCTCGCCGGGAGAGCCCCTGATCCCGCGAGGAATGACGCCGGGAGAGACCCGCGAGGAGCGATCCGACGTCAAGGTCTACACGCTCGACGATCCGGATCGCGTCAAGTACTCCGGCACGGTCGCCGTGACGTGCACCTATCTGGGCGCCTACGAGATTCGCGTTCCGTCGGGGCGGTATTCCGCGGTGCTGTTCAAGTGGACCGACGACGGCAAGGTCGGCCCGGCCCGCGTCGGAGAGACCGAGTACCGCTTCTTGGCGGAAGACGTCGGCACGGTGGCCCAGGTCGTTCTCCGTAACGTGGACGCGTGGTTCGTCTACCGCAGCAGCCTGAGGATCGGGAAGGTGCTCGACGACACCGGCGGGTCCTGACGGGAAGCCGTCATCGTGGGTCCCAGGCCACGTCCTTCCGCTTGTAGAACGCGAAGTAACGAGCCGGGCCGGCGCCGCCCGGGACGCGCACCTCGACCCGCTCGTAGAGCGCGGCGAAGCGCGGATCCGCGGCGATCTCCTCTTCGGTCGTCAGCTCGGGGGACAGCTCGGCCATCGGGGCGCTCTCCAGGTAGACGCCGTTCATCAGGATCAGGTCCGGGCCGCGATCGAGGACGGCCGCGCCGTTGCCCTTGGCGTGTCCCGGAAACCGGAATCGCCCGCGGATCGGAGTCCGGGCGACGGCGGGATCGGTCAGGCCCAGCATGTCGAGGGTCGGAAGTCCCGCGTGATAGGGCAGGGCGCCGACGTAGTTGACCGCGAGGGTCGTGCCGGGCGGAGCGTGCTCCCGTGGCCATCGTCCCGCGTCCGTCATCTTGGCGGTGAAGTCACGGCCGGTCTCGTACTCCAGGAGCACGGCGGGCATCGAAGCTGCCGCGACCGCGGCGACCGTGACGGCGCTTGCCGCGAGGGCCGCCTTTCTCCACGCGGGTCGGCGCGCGACGATCTGCTCGAGACCCCACGCGGCGAAGACGCCCGCGAAGGGCAGGATGGGAAGCCAGAAGCGGTAACCGGGCAAGGCGTCGCCTCCCACCCACACGACGTAGGCGCTCCACGCCGCGCCGAGCGCGAGCGAGTCGACGACGGCATCGGGCACGCCCGTCCGAGATCGCGGCAATCTCGCTGCGCGGCGCTGTCGCAGCACCAGCCACGCCGCCGCACCGCACAGGATCACCAAGGGCGCGTGGGCGACGACGAACCCCTTGGCGTAGGACAGCCCGAACATCAGCCGGCCGAGCCCACCGCCGGTCTTGGCGTGGAACGTGTTGGGCACAAGCTCGGCGTAGTAGTGCCAGCGCGCGATCTCGAGGAGCAGCGCCGGGACGGCGAATCCGAGCGTCAGCTTCGACGCTCGTGCGAGACGACGGCGGAACACGGCCGCGGTGGCGAGGACCGCGAAGAACAGGGCGGCTTCGGGGCGCGTGCAGAACGCGAGGCCCAGGATCGCGCCCGCCGTCACCTCGGATGCGCGCCACGAAGCGAACCACATCGCGGCCCCGGCCGTCACCAGCGTCACGAACAGGGTGGTCTCGAGACCGTGGACCGCCCACATCGACAGCGCGGGATGGAGGGCGACGAGGATCGCTGGAAAGAGCGCCGGACCGGGAGCCAGGACGGTGCGCGCCAGGAGCCAAGTCGAGACCACGGCACAGAGGGCGAACGCCGTTCCGAGGATGACCACGAGCGAGGTGTACGGGATCCCCGCGGCCCGCCCCGCCGCGAGAAGGCCGAGCCACGCGGGACTCGTGAATCCCTCGACCCGCTCGCCGACGTTGAACACCGGGCCATGGCCCGCGAGAACGTGGTCCGCGTAGCGGAAGAAGATGAACGCGTCGTCGATGAGACTGTCCGAGAACCACACGCACAGCACGACCGTGACGGCGCCGGCGGCGGCGGCCCATACCGCGGAGGTTCGCGGGCTCACGGAATCTCCCGGCCCGCGATGGCGCGCGCAGTGGGCTCCGCGAGGTGTGTCGCGATGAGCGCATGACCCCTGGCCGACGGGTGGACGAGGTCCCCCGAGAACAGCGATCCGCCCGCGATGGCGAAGACCGGCCGCAGATCGACGAATGTGGCGCCGGTCGCTTCGGCCGCGCCCCTCGCCAGTTCGACGTAGCGCTCGTGATCGCGGACCGCGTCGCGCGCGGTCGGCGTGAATCCGCTGTCGACGAGGTAGGCGGGGGCGCTGCGCTCGTCGAACCCCGCCGGAAGCCCGATCACGATGGGCTCGGCTCCACCGGCGCGCGCTT
>Ga0302046_10003230_pt1 | contig 14788 bp, 7 predicted proteins | sample RVTome_11_FD_200261 | JGI IMG/M metagenome (GOLD analysis project Ga0302046, IMG submission 200261) | Soil microbial communities from uranium-contaminated site in the Upper Colorado River Basin, Wyoming, United States - RVT147D111 (version 2) ...
TACACGCCAGCCCAACTTCTTGAGGCACTGAATCGAACCTTTGGCCCAGCGAAACTGCTGCCGTTTGAAGGCCGCCAACTGGGGCGGGATCTCGGCCGGAGCCACCACGTCCGGCAAAAAGAGGCACCCCCACCCCGCCATTTGGGCCCGATAACTCAAGTCGAAATCTTCGGAAATGGTATCGCCTTGCCAGCCGCCGGCCGCCTCGATGCAGGCTCGTCGCCAGACCCCGGCGGCGCCGTTGAAGTTGATGAGCAGGCCGGACCGGTTTCGGGCCGTCTGCTCGATGGCGAAGTGTCCATCGAGCGCCAGCGCCTGGGCCGCGGTCAACGGTGAATAAGAGCGGTTCAAATGCCCCCAACGCGTTTGAATAAACCCCAATTCGCTATTCTTGATAAAATGCGGTATCGTCCGTTTGAGAAAATCCGGGTCCGGCACAAAATCGGCGTCAAAGATGGCGATAAACTCGCCCGTCGCCGTCTTGAGGCCATGTTTCAACGCCCCGGCCTTAAAGGCGCTTCGGTCAGGCCGCCGCACCAGTTCGAGATTGACCCCGCGCCGGCGATGCCGTTCAATCCGGGCCTCGGCCAAGCCCGTGGTCTCATCGGTCGAGTCATCGAGCACCTGAATTTGCAATAGATGGGCCGGATAATCGAGTCGTACGATGGCGTCGATCAGGCGCTCGACCACTAACGCTTCGTTGAAAATCGGCAGTTGCACCGTCACCGCTGGCAGCGCCTCGATCAACCTCTCTCGAGCCCGCATCGGTGGGGTACGGCGATGCTTGAAATAAAGAAATGTTAATACCCAGGCGTTAAACGCATAAATCGCCAGCAAAAACGCAGCAATGATATAGATGACAATCAATATAGACAAGATCATCACTCCTGACAATTGGATCTAATCCGCCTAAAAAATACAAGTCTGCCAACCTAAAGGGTGCAGACAACGAGCGAACAGTATAACATGATTGGAGATGGGTCACAAAAATGGATTCGTCTTCGCCGTAATTCTTGACATGCGGTGTCTGGCGTGATACGATAATTTATCAAGGGGCCCATAATAAACTCTGCCACATAATTAAATACCGATTTTTGTCCCACCCGTTTGCAGACCGGTCACTTGATCATCCAAGTTTCCAAACACACCCTATATTCCGCACGCCCCACCTCGAAACTTCGGCCTCCTTTACCTCAACCCTGATTTGGGGTAGACCTGTTAGCGATACCTTAGGAGAGAATTTGGTGTAATGAGCAGTCCAAAGCTTCCCCTCATTAACTTTGTTGTGCAGAATGGTCCCAATCCGGGTCAAAGTTTTAATATCAAAGACAGGCCGCAAACAATTGGCCGTGGTTCGACCAATGATATCATTATTGAAGATCAGTCCCTATCTCGTGTGCATGCCAGGGTCAGAGCAACGTCGAATGGTTACATCATCGAAGATTTGGGCTCTACAAATGGTACGTTTATTAACGATGCTCGGATAAGCGGCCCGGCCCCGGTTCGACCCGGTGATAAAATCCGGCTGGGAACCACAATTTCTCTCATGGTCCGGCCGGGTCAGGCCGGCGCCGTAGTTGCAGATCGCGACGAAACGATTCTGGAGGGGAATATCCCAGCACCTGTAACAGGAGGCCATACCCTGGCACCCGATGCCACAGTTGTGCCCGGAACAGTTTCGGGAGCGGTTGATCAAACCATTGTGCCTCGGGGAGGGGGGCAGGCAGCGCCGGCCTATCCGTATCCTGAGCAGCAGCGCAGTCCCTGGATTTGGGTAATCGCAGCTATCGCCGTGGCTGTTCTGATCGGTGGAGGCACATGGGGGTATTTGAACTATGCAACCGGACAACCGGCCGCGCCGGCTGAAATTGCCCAACCCCCGACGCCAACCTCCACCGCTACCCCTGAACCAACTGCAACGGCAACCCCAGGGCCAACCGCAACCCCGGAGCCAAGCGCAACCCCGGAAGCGTTAGGTGTGCCCGGTCTGCTCGTTGCTTCGGCCCTCGAGCAAAATGCACCGCCACTCATTGTTAACGAGATCGACCCCTTCTGTGCCACCCAAATCGAAGTCTCAGCCGAAGATCCGGTGTTTATCCTGTGGCAACAGCGTTTGGCCGAGGTCGATCCTGAAACCGACTATCTGGCCGAATGGATGGCCGCGACCCACTATGATATTTCCTTGGATGGCCGGCGTATCAATAGCTTTAGTTATTATGTTGCTGAGGGTCCCTTACTAAATTTGTGGGCTAACCTTGGTGTTTTGCCACCCGGCGACCACATCGTCAGCATTGAAAGGTATACCAGCCGTCAGGTTTCGAGCGGTCTGGACCTCGAACCAAGCGATGGTGCGGTCGATGTATTTGGGCCGGGACTGGCCGGTGAAGGCTCATGTGAAATTGTCGTGCCTGAACTCATCGCGGCAGCCACGCCCACCCCAGAACCTTCCGCCACGCCCGAACCCGAACCTACGGCTACTCCAACGGAAGCCAGAGTGACCGTCAGCGCCGCCCCACTGGGCATATTCCAGGATTTCGAAAGCCCGAGCACCTGGCGACGAGGGGACCAGCCCTACGGTGAACTCAACCGTTCGACCGGTCAGGCCCACAGCGGCAGCTACGCCGCCCAAATAAGCTATAATTTTCCAACTCCCGACAACGACTATGTGATTTTCCTGCAAAGCCGATTATTAGCCGGACAGCCCAATGCGATCTCGGCCTGGGTCTATGGCGATGGGTCCGGCCATTTCTTGAACCTCTGGCTCAAGGATGCCAATGGGCAAAGTTGGGGCATGAGTTTCGGCCAGATCGAGCACACCGGCTGGCAGGAGATGACGGCCTTCATCGATCCCAGCCAGCCCTGGCCCAGCGGCCATATCAGCGGCCCCGATAATGGCGTCATCGATTATCCAATCAGTTTTCAGGCTTTGATCGTCGATGATGGCAGTGATAATTTCATCGGACGCGGGACGATTTTTGTGGATGATCTCAATAGCCAGGCCGGGATCACTGCACCGACAGGGGGCCAACAGCCGGTCGTACCGGCTCCTGTCGTCAGCAGTGTCTATGGCTTGAGCGTCGGCAAGCACATTTACGAACCCTGGGGAGCCCCGCGAGGCGATCTCTGTGATGCCCTCAGAGCCCAAAACTTTGATGACAAAGTCCCCATGCGGGCCTTTAATATCGAGTTGCTGCTGACCAATAAGTCGACGATGCCGGTGGCGGATAATTGGCTGCCAATCTTCGTCACCGCTCAAGGGCAATCGGTTCGGGTTTGCGACAACGCCTTCTATCGCGGCAATGGACCTCAGCCGGGCGCAACGTCCAGCGTCACCTTCTATACTCAGGTTGTGCCCGGTGATTATGTCAGGGTGGTCCAACTTACAGTGAACAATCAGACCATTCAAATTTGTCTCGGTCCATCAGGTGCTCAAAGCGATTGCTAATGGAGTTAATTCTATGAGTAATCAGCCCCAAACATTGGTCGTACAAAATGGGCCCCAGGCCGGTCAGTCCTTCACCCTGACCGGCGGCTTTCTGACAATTGGCCGTACACCCGGTAACCAGATCGTCATTGCCGACGGCACCATTTCCAGGCAGCATGCCCGCCTCACCGTACAACCCGATGGCGTCTTTATCGAGGACCTGGGCTCTTCTAATGGCACGTTTGTCAACGGGCAGCGGGTTATTAATCGTGTGGCGCTAACGCCCGGCGATACGGTCAAGGTCGGGACCTCCATCACGCTGGGCGTGCAAGGGGTTGGCGGCCTGGTCCCTGTCCCAGTTCAGGCCGTGTCCGGAAGCGCTGGGCGCGGCCTGACAATGGGTCTGGCGGCGCTGGTGGTCATTATCGTTATCGGGGTGGCGACCTGGTTCGTCGTGCAATCACAGCAGCCCAGCGAAACGGATAGCGCTGCCCCGGCAACTGAGGAACCAACCGCCACCCCGGTCCCAACCCCGACTCCGGTCCCTCAAGTCGTTTTGGATTTCACCGTCGATAAGACGACGGTTCAGCTGGGCGAGTGCGTCACGCTGCGCTGGCGGGTGGAAGAAGCTAAAGAAGTCCGGCTCGATGGCGAGAGCGTGCCGCCAGAAGGCAATCGTAAGGTCTGTCCGCAGGAAGCGACCAATACGTATCGCCTCACCGCTCTCTCGCTCGATGGGGAGACTGAGGAGCAAGCGCTCTCTCTAACCGTCCCCCCAACCCCACCCCCCCCGCCCGATCTCAACATCGAGTTCGTGGCCGCTCAGACGACCGTCAGCTTTGGCGAATGCACCGAACTTCGTTGGAGCGTAGAAAATGCGTTGGAGGTTCGACTGGCCGGTGATAAAGTCGGGGCTACCGGCGCCGAGCGCGTTTGCCCTGAAGATCCCCAAACCAGTTACAAACTGGTCGTTCAGCCGCTCGAGGGGCCTGGCGTCGAGCAAGTTGTCACGATCGATGTCCCCGCCACACCGATGCCCACTGCCACGCCGGTCCCCACGGATACGCCCCGGCCCCAAGCTCAACAGCCTTATGTTGACAAATTCATCGCCGATCAAACCGCACTCAATCAAGGCAGTTGCACCTCTCTGCGCTGGTCGGTTAGAAACGCCCAGTCGGTTCAGTTGTCCGGCGGCGAGATTGGCAGCCAGACGGTTGGTCGAGAAGGCGCTCGCCGGGTCTGCCCGCCCACCAATGGAACCACCTATAGTTTGGTCGCTGCCGGGTCAGACGGCAGCGATCAGCGATCACTTACAATGGCGGTCACCGTGCCAACCGTCATCGTGCAGCCTCAACCGGTGGCCCCACCTTCCGGCCCGGCATCGGTCAACGTTTGTGCCCGGCCAGCCGAAGGCATCTGTTATAATTTCCGCTGGGATATCGAAAATGTGCGGGAGATCTATTTTGATGGCGAGGGCGTCGGCGGTCACGACAGTCGAAAGGTTTGTGATGCGGAGGCTCTGCCGGGGGAGCGGGGGAGGCTACGCATCATCCACACAGATGGGCACGTCGAGGAAATTGTAGCCTGGCCTCCGTGTTGACCTAGAACAATCAAGTGGACAAGTCAGGTTCGGCCCAACAGGTTGATTTGACCCACAGGTCTACCCAGATAAACTCAGGTAAAAACGGAGGGGGAGAGGAAGAGGGAAAATGACACTGCCTGAAGATACCATCCTGGAAAATCGATATCGCATTGATCGGCTGCTGGCTCATGGGGGGATGGGGGCGATTTATCGAGGTTTCGATACGAATCTCAGTATGCCCGTGGCCATCAAGGAGAACTTCTTTCAGACACCCCAAAGCATCCGCCAGTTTCAGCAAGAGGCTCTGATTCTGGCCCGCCTGCATCATCCCAGTCTGCCACGTGTCATTCAGCATTTTAGCTACGAAGGCCAGCAGTATTTGGTCATGGATTTCATCGAGGGCGAGGACCTGTGGGAGATCGTGAAAAAACAGAAACGTCCGCTGGAAGAGGCGCAGGGGCTGACGTACATCACCCAGATCTGTGAGGCGGTTGTTTACCTCCATAAACAAAATCCTCCGATTATCCATCGAGATATCAAACCCCAAAATATAAAGATTACGCCTGACAATAGAGCCGTTTTGGTCGATTTTGGCATCGCTAAAATCGTCGAGGTTGATAGCCAGACCAGAACCGGAGCGCAAGCTGTGACACCTGGCTTTTCACCACCGGAGCAGTATAGCCGCGTCGGCACCACCCCCGCCTCCGATATTTATTCGTTGGGGGCGACGCTTTATGCCATCCTTACCGGCAAAAAGCCGCCGGACAGCATCAGTCTACTGGTCAATCTGGCTAACTTCGAACCTCCCAACGCTATCAACGAGGCCATTAGTAATCGAACTTCCCAGACCATTATGCATGCCATGCGACCCCAACCGGAAGACCGGCCGCCCTCGGTGGAAGTCTGGAAAAAAGAGCTGCAAGCGTCTTTGAATTCCTTAAACGCTTCCAAGGATAACAAGGATAACAAAGATAACAAAGATAACAAGGAAGAAACCCTTTTACCGGGCACGATACTGGCTGCCGAAAAGCCTGAAAAAAGGAGGAGTGTCGCCGCGCCTACGCTTTGGCTGGTCGACTCAAACGGGGTCGGCCATGGCCTAGGCTCCAATGTATTGGTGATGGGACGTCACTCGAATGCGGATGTATTCATCGACGATAAAAACGTCTCCCGCCAGCATGCGCTCATCCGGGCTGAGAGACAACGCTGTATGGTTATGGACAACGGCAGTGCTAATGGCACCTTTATCAATGACCAGCGTCTCGGCCTGGAATGGCATGTTCTTAATCAGGGTGATGTATTGAGAATCGGCTCGGCCACCTTCAAGGTCAGCCCGAGTGAACCCTCTCAGACGGCTTCACCTGCTATCCCGCCCGCAGCCAATGACGAAGATGAGGTCAGGACTCGCTTTAAACCGGTACAGAGAGCGCCCGCCGCTATACCTTCACCGCTGCCTGAATCTGAGCCGGTTACACCGTCCGCCAAGCCTTTTCAGGCTAAACAATCGGCCGCACCGTCCTCAGTAGGCGTTGAAACGACACCCCCGGCAAAAGCACGGCGCATCATATTACCGATCATTATTGCCATGGTTGTTTTATTAGGTGCTCTTGGAGCCGCTGCCTTCTTTCTCTTAGCTGCTAACACCTCTTCTTCTAATGCTACAGCTACCGCCGCCGCACAGGAGGCCCTTATTGTCGCCCAAACTGAAACAGCCGATGCAAGTGCCCTGGAGGCCGAAATGACGAAGACCGCGCTAGCGCTCGCAGCCGAGACTACACAGCGGGCGGCAGACGAGGCCGCTGTTGCTACCGCCGCAGCCGGAGCAGCAGAATCGGCGACTCTCGCTACTAGCATCCCTACCGATACGCCTCCCCCAACAGAAGTGCCTCCTACAGCAACGCCAAAACCCACAAATACGCCGGCGAAAGCGGCGGCCACAGCAGCAGAGCAACCTCCCACCGCTACGCCTACCCCGGCCACAGCTAATACGCCGGCTGCCGTTGCGGCGGGACCGACTCTAATCCCGCTGGAGTCGGATGTATCGATTCCTCAGATCGGGATGCGCGAGGTTATCGATGTCGATATCAACCTGAAGAATCCCAGGGAAGTGTATGCCTTAGTCAAGGCTGATGGCATTTACAAGAGTACCAACGGCGGAGATGGCCCTTGGGCGAAAATGGAACTGGATGGCTCGGCCATCACCGCGCTTGTCATCGATCCCAATAATCCGGCTCGTCTGTTTGCCCCCACCTGGAACGCCGTGCTTCGATCAGATGATGGCGGGAATAGTTGGAAAGCGTTCGGTAATGGCCTGAGCAATTCCAATCGCGCCGTGGATACGGTAGCCATCGATCCGGTCGATCCGAATAACCTATACGCCGGTATCGGGGCGACGCTGGTGGTCTCCACGAATGGCGGCGAATCTTGGATCTCTGAAGGATTCGCCAACGGCCTGGCGCAGGGGCGGATAACCGGTGTTGCCGTCGATCCGTTTAACCATGATGTGGTTTTAGTCGGCGGCGAGTTTGGTTCGATCTATCGCTCCAACGACTCTGGACGCAACTTTATCCAATTAGATTTCAGCACCGGCAAAGGTATGTACAGTCTGGTCGCCCATCCAACTCAAAAAGATGTCTATCTGGCCGGAATCAACTCCTTTGATGCCGGCATCGTCAAAACTGAAAATGGAGCCGATTTTAGTTCCAGTAGCAACGGCCTGGTGTTTGGCGGCGCGGATTCGGCCTACTCGGCCATCACGTTTGCTCCCAGCAATCCCAACATTATCTATACCGGTAGCGGCTATGAAAGCGATCAAAATGCTAAAGGCATTTTTAAGACGACAAACGGGGGCAAAGACTGGGACAAGTTTAGCAATGGGCTGAGCACTAACCCGGCGACCGGCCAACCTCATTACGTGAAATCCATCGCCGTTCACCCCACCAACCCTGATATTCTCCTCGCAGCCACCGGGGGAGGTCTATTTAAGAGTACAGATGGAGGTAGAAATTGGGTCATTAAATAGAAGACAATCGCCATTTTGGGAGCCCCCCTTGCTATTGCCTCTATAGTATGATTTAATAGGCATGGGGTCACATTATGTTTTCTAAGAAACCCAGCCTGGCAGAGGCCCGGGCCGACATGGTCAATAAGCAGCTCATTGACCGCCATATCACCGATGCACGTGTCCTGGAGGCGATGCGCGAGATACCGCGCCATCTTTTTGTTGACCGGACCTTGTGGGACTCTGCCTATAAGGATCGCCCCCTGCCCATCGGTTTTGGCCAGACCATTTCCCAGCCCTATATTGTCGCCTTTATGACCCAGGCCCTGCAATTGCCCGTCGATGGACAGGGCGTGGTATTGGAAATCGGCACCGGTTCCGGCTACCAGGCCGCCATTCTCAGCCGGCTGGCAGCCCAGGTCTACAGCATCGAACGAGTCCGGGCTTTGGCTGACCGAACCCAACTGCTTTTAAAGCGACTTGGCATCGAAAATGTCAAAATAAAGGTGGGGGATGGGGGTTATGGCTGGCCGGAGTATGCCCCGTACGATGCTATCGTCACCACGGCGGCGGCCCCGGAATTGCCGGCTCCCCTAAAAGTGCAGTTGAAGGATGGGGGCCGGCTGGTTGCTCCGGTCGGTCCCAGGGGACAACAAGACCTGCTCCGATTACAGCGGCAGGGGGATCGGCTCAATCAAGAGAAGTTGGCGCCGGTAGCCTTTGTGCCCCTCATCGGCGAGCACGGCTGGGAAGAAGATGAGGATCAATGATGACTATTCCTTACGCCGCACGCGGCTCAGGGCCAGTCCCAGGCCGAATAGGGGCGCCAGTCCACCCAGGCAGCCCACGCCCAGAGGACTGCCGCTGGGCTCCGCTTCAGCAGACGATTCCCCGGACAATCCATTCGTCGTAGACGATTCTTCGCTGCTTTCTTGAGCCGGCTGCTCGGCCACAACGGCATTTTCCTCGGCGGCGCTCGCGGCAGGCTCAGCCTCTTCCTCGACCTCTATCTCGGGGACTTCTGCCGCCGGCTCTGTTTCCGGCGCTGCTTCGGCTTCGTCTGGCGCACTGACTTCGGCGCCGGCCAGGGGCGGCAGGCCCAAACTGGTACGGAAAGCATTATCGAGGCCATTGGTGTCTACGCCCAAAGCCTGCTCCAGGGCCTCGTCATACAGCGCCCCCTCGGAGAAGATGTCCAGCAGTTCGGCCATCGCGTCCGTACCATACGTATCGATAATGAACTTCACCACGGCCCCGCTTTGGCCATAGGCCAGGTTGGCCTGGTATGGATCGGACGGAAAGGGGCTGGATAAGGTGCGCAGGGTCATCAACTCATCTCTTTCGACCGCGCGATCAAAGATGGCTTTGAAGTCACTATCTAGCTCATCCCGATTCTCGTTGTATACGGCAATGCCTTCATCCAGCCAGCGTGGTAAATCGCCAAAGGGGTTTTCGGTGGCCTGGTGGATGACCAGATGAGTCATTTCGTGCGTGGTCGCGTTGAGACCCCAATCCAGTTGATTGGGGCCAACGCCGATCACGACGACGCCAAAACGGGTGAAGGCTTGCCCGCCGGTCCATTCCTGGGCGCCGGTGGAAATCGCGCCTAAAAGGTCACGGTGGTTGGCATAGATAAATATTCTGATTGGATTTTCCAGCGCAATACCGACATCGGTTTCCAGGGTATCCAGGGCCAGGTTGGCTCGCTCGAACAGCTCCCGACCAAAGCTGTCGTTACCTTCGTACCAGTATAGGGTCAGGCGGTCATTTTCAAGCGTATTCCAATCGTAGCGATCATCGAGGTAGAGCAGCAGCTCTCGCTCGGTTTTTAGCTCGTTACCGGCGGCATCGACAATGTTCCACCAATAGTTCAGCGATGTACCCGGCGGCAGATAGTTGGTCGCTTCGGTTTGATCGATTTCGAATTCAGCCGTAACGGCGTTGCCGGGGGCAAATTCGGCCTCGTTTTTGGTCGTGGCGATCTGGCCAACGACTTGATAGAACAGCGTCGCCTCGACGATTTCGGAGGTGCTTTCCGCAGCGAGGGTAAAGGTAATATGCTCACGAAAATCGCTGTTGGCGGACTGATCGATGATCGTAATAGGGTCTTGAGCCAGCACAGTCCCGGGCCAGACGATCATGAGGGCACAGCCAAAAACAATTAATTTTAGACCTAATCCTTTAAGAATAGATTTCATTCTTCTTAACCCCTTCCTTAATCCTCAACGATCCTCCCTCGCAAATGGCTGCCCGCAGCTTTGCCCTCGATCCTGATAAATTTTATTCGACCAGCTTACCGGGTTCAGGTAAATCGGCCACAGTCGTGTTGATCCATTTATCACCTTCGTCGATCAACATGACAGGGATATCTTCTTTGATTGGGTATTTGCGATGGCAGTCCGGCTCCTGGCAAACCAGCCAGGTTCCGTCTTGCACCAGCTCTAACCGGCCGGGATCATCACCGGCTTTACGGGTATCGCCGCTGACGCAGTAGGGGCATCGCAAAATCTCCAGCAAATCTTGAGCAACGGCCATGATACGGTCTCCTTATTATTAAGTGTCGGCACAAGATAGTATATCCACATTCTGGAAACAAACAAATAATTATAAGGGCGGGTCAGAGAGGGTATATCTCAGGTTTTGAGGAGGGCCAGGTCTGAGACCTGGCCCTATGTCACTCTCATGTAACTCAAAATGAATCCTTGGGGAATTAAAGCTAGAAGGTTCGCTCGAAGATGACCTCGAACGAAATATGGAAAAGCGAGTTAGCGGTCGCGTCGTCACCACAAGGCTCATTGACGCCGAAGTCCGGCGTGATACCGCTAGCGATCTCACTGGTGCCCCCCTGCACATCGACCGCATAAGTGCCCTTGAACATCGCAAAGTCAATGTGTCCCGGTTCCAAAGAACCGATCAGGTTGGTTTTGGTCTCGGTTTTGGTGACGATGAAGCCATCAGCGCCGGCAGCCCATTGAATTTTTACCGGTACGCCATTGATACCCTGACCTGATGGGTCTTCTACCTTGATAAAGATGTGGTGTTTACCGTGGTTTTCACACGGGGTCAATTGGCGCACACTCTTAACCCTGAAGTCCACATCAGGCGTGGGGGTCAAGGTGGGCTCCGGCGTTTCCGTCGGTGGGCGCGGGGTGCTGGTAAAGCTCGGTGTGGCCGTATCGGTTGGTGTTGGGGTAAAGATCGGGGTCGGCGTTTCCGTCGGGGTCGGCGTCAACGTCGGCGTATGGGTCGAGGTGGGGATCGGCGTTTCTGTGGGGGTTGGGGTCTGGCTCGGAGTCGTGGTTGGCGTCGGGGTCGTGGTCGGCGTTGAGGTGGCAGTTTCGACAAAAGGCAACATAGCCACCGCGCCAACCGCGCCATCTTCACGCACCTGGTTGACCACGCTCCGACTATCGCCGGCGACCGCGCCATTATCTTCAAAGGTCGCCGCCAGGGCCTGAATAATCCAGGAGGGGGCCATAATACCACACAGCCAAATGATAATCAGCACAATGGCCAGCAGACGTAATTTCGCACCCAGGCTGAGCTTGGCATACCAGACCGAGATGCTGCTGTTATAACGCTGAATTCTTCGATTTGAGACCACCCGCGACCGGATCGGACCGGACCGACGGCGGCCGGGCTCGTCCCCCCTGGCCTGGGCCGGCTGCGGGCCCGATATCGGGCCCGATTTGGGAGCACTCCGTCCAACCGGGGTCGAGGGTCGAGACTCGGCCCGGGCTTTGCCCTGCTGCGGTGTTGGCGCAACCGGTCTGGAACCGGCCCGAACCGGGACAACCGGCTGGGTAAATTGCGAATGGACCGACTGGTCAGCCGGCGATCCACCGCGACCGGGCGGTACGGCTCGACTTTTCTTCTTCTTGCGTTTAGATTTCGAGCGCGACTCTTTTGAGTCGGGTCCCGGACGCTCGACCCGCACCGGGCCAGAGCCGGGTCTGGCCGGGCCTCGAGATCCTCCCCGCTGTACCGGCGATATCGCCTGGGTATGCTGCGAATGAACGGAAGGTTCGGACGGCGGGCCGCGCCGCACGGGCGTCATACCCATCGTATGTTGGGAATGAATCGGTGGCCCCTGGGGCGGTCGGGCCGGCGGATTGGTCTGGGCCGGTAAGGCTCGAACCGGCGGTGTAGGCCGAGAACCACCCGGCGCAACGGGCCGCACCGGAACCGGTGGCATGGCCAGAGTAGGTCGAGAGCCAGAGGCCGGCCGGACCGGATAGGGCGGTTGGGCCCCCGGACGCGGTCCCTGAGGAGCAAAGGGCCTGGACGCGGGTCCGGGTGGGTTCATCGCCGGGCCGGTTGCCGGCGGCAGTCCCCGCTGCGGAGCGCCCCCCCGCAGGCGACTCATGGTTTCTTCCAGGCGCTGGCTGAGAATCCGGCTGAAGGTCACCCCCAGATTGGGATAACATTTCAGAAAATCATCGAATTCGGCTTTGGACAGCGCCCAGATATGGGTATCACGCACCGCGTATGCCGTCGTCGGATGATTTCGCCCGGAGAGAAGGGCGATCTCGCCGAAGAAGTCACCCTCGGCCAGGGTCTCCAGCAACATCGGGCCGCGCATGGTGTTGGCCCAATGCTCGACCTGGCCGCTTTCAATAAAATACATCTCATCGCCAGTGCGGCCTTCAAAATAGATCGTGCTGCCACCCTGGTAGCGACGCGGTTCCAGGCGGGCGGACAATTCGTCGATCTGCATCCGCGACAGGCCGCCCAGCAGGGCAATCTTTTTGAAATGAGGTTCGGCGGTATATTCGCCGGACGATCCGAGACGCTCGCGCAGAGTCCGGCTCAAGCCAACACTGAACTGCGGATATTTGACCAACAGGTTATCGAAATCGGTCCGGTACAGGGCCCACAAATTTGTGTCGGTCGCGGCGTAGGCGGTAAAGGGGCGCGTCTTGCCGGTCAGCAGGGCAATTTCACCAAAGAAATCTCCCTCGACAAAGCGGGCCACCAACTCGCCTTGCTTTTCAAGTGTGTCGGATGCGGCGTCGACCGAGCCGGTGTCAACTACGTACATTGCATCGCCGGAGTCGCCCTGGCTGAAGATAATTTCGCCACCCGGTACGTGACGCAGCAAAAGCAAGCGGGCAATATCATTGAGCGCGTCGACTGGCAAATCGGCAAAGAGAGAAATGCGCTTGAGGATGTTGATGGCATGGGTCCGGTCGGTTGCCGTCAGGCTGGCCCGCAGGTTGCGGCTGAGGTTGGTCTTGATGGTAGGGTTGGTTTTGGCCAGGCTATCGAAGTCAGTGGGGCTGAGCTGCCACAGAATGAGTTCCGAGGCGGCCTGGACCGTGTTCGAGTGGGGTTTGCCGGAGATGACGGCCATTTCACCAAAGGCTTCGCCATACCCCAACTCGGTATATTCTTCGTCGGTCTCGCCCAAAACGCGGACCGTGCCCTCGACAATAAAGTAGAGACCGGTGGCCGAGTCGCCGCTGCGATAAATTGCTTCATTGGCCACGTAGCGATGGGGCGACAGCCGTTTGGCGATCAGGGTACGCTCGCGATCCGTTAAGCTTTGCAGCAGGGGATTTTGGGTGAGTTGTTCGGTCAGGTAGGGCTGGTATTGCACAATGCCCGTGCCAAAGGCCAATCCCAAACTCACCCCGATTTCGGGGCGCTTGGCGATAATATCGGCCAGGGCTTGATTATCCAACGACCAAACGGTGACTTGCCCGGAAGCGCGGGCGGTCATGGTATGGAGCCGGCCCAGGAAAAAATCGGTTTCACCGACCAGACTGCCCGGGCCAAGATTGGCCATGACCGAGGAGGCGTCATCGGTAGAGAGCTTAACCCAACCTTCTTTGATCAGGTAAACAGCTTCGCTCTCGCCTTCTCTAACAAAAAGCACCTCATCAGGTTTATAGTTTTCGAGACGCATCCGCTTGCCGATGGCACGCTGTTCATCGTCTGACAGCTCGGCAAAGAGCGGCACACTTTGGATGAAGTTTTCCTTCAACGCAAATCCAACCCTTTTCGATTTTGGATTTCGATTTTGGATCCCGGCTTGAGACATTTTCCAGGCCGGGGTTCAACTATCATGTTTTTTCCAAAATCGAATCACAGGCAGGCATACCGATGACGGATGGTTGGTACGGGCAGCGATTCACAGCCCCACTTGCCAATCCAAAATCGATAGGTTCCCTCCCTACCTGCAATGTCTTACGAATTGTTAATTACTCATCGATCATTGTTACTGGCCTTGCCGAAAGACCACCTGCCAGGATGGGTTAACATCGGCAGGCAAATTAGGGCAAAGGGTATTGCTATCGAGATTTACTTCAGGGGCCGAGCCGGTCAGGGCCAGGCTGCCCAGTTCTACCCGATACGTTTCTCCCGGCCTCATTTGAAAATCGGCGTAGCCGGGATCGATTTCGGGCTTGAAGCCGGTAAAAAAGCTGTCTCGACCGCCCGGCCAGGTCACAACGATCTGGGCACCCGGTACACCTTCTCCGAGTCTATCACGAACGTAGATTCTTAGCAATCCTCCCTTAGTCGTATCATCCGTACACAAAGGCACGGATTGCACGACGCCAAAGGGAGCATTGGGGCCGGGTGTCGGCGTTGGCGTCGGCGTTGGCGTGCGGGTTGACGTTGGCAATGGCGTTGCCGTCTGGGTCGGCGTCAAGGTCGGTGTCGCCGTCCGGGTTGGCGTCGGTGTCTGGGTCGATGTCCCGGTGGCCGTTGGCACAGGTGTCAACGGCGTCGGCGTCAATGTTGGACGCGGTGTTGGCGTCGGCGCTAACGTCGGCGT
>Ga0302046_10003231_pt1 | contig 14788 bp, 9 predicted proteins | sample RVTome_11_FD_200261 | JGI IMG/M metagenome (GOLD analysis project Ga0302046, IMG submission 200261) | Soil microbial communities from uranium-contaminated site in the Upper Colorado River Basin, Wyoming, United States - RVT147D111 (version 2) ...
GGAGGGTCGCCGGTCGCCTTCGAGCGTGCGCAGCCGGCGCGCGCCGTCTGGCGCTACGGGCTCTACGAGCCGTCCGACGGCGCGCGCGTTCCGCCGCTCGCCCTCGAGGGCGGCTTCGGCGTGCGGCTCCCCGGCGGCGAGTTCGGCTGGTACGGCCCCCTCGGACTGACGCTGCCCCCCGGCGTCGAGGCGCTCGACGGCACCGACGTCGTGCGCGCGGAGTTCGGGCTGTCCGAGGAGCTGCACTACACGCTGCGCACCGCCCCGGGTCGGCTGCTGCGGCTCACGCGCAACACGCTGCCGCTCGCGAGCGTCGACGGCGAGCTCGTCGAGTGGCTCGAGCACGACCCAGCGGTGCCGGAGCCGCGCCTCCACCGCATCGCCTGGGATGCAGGCCTGGGCGTCTGGCTCGCGCACGAGCGGTTCGACTTCGCCGCTCGGCGCTTCGACCCGCTCCCCATGCCCGTGCCGGTCGACGTCGCGGGCGAGGGAGCGCTGGCCCTGTGGTCCGAGGCGCTCGGCGGCATCGTCTCCTGGGTCGAGGGCCAGGATGTCGTCGCCTGGTACGAGCAAGAGGTCGTCCACGCGGACGACGCGGCCCTCGGCGGCGGCGCGGAGCTCGAGCTCTTCGGCTTCGTCGACGCGCTGCGCGCGGAGATCACGGCGTCCGAGGCCGAGAGCGGCGACGTCTTCCTGCCGGACGCCCCGGACGCGGCGAGCGGCCACCGTTTCGTCTTCCGTGCGAGCGACCGCGCGCTGTGGCACGACGACGCGGGGACGTTGCGGCGCGTAGGCCTCGCGGACGGGCAGGAGCCCGCGGACGGCCCCTACGCCTGGGGGCTCCTGTCCGGTCCGCTGCTCCCCGTGAACGGCGTCGCCTCCGGGACGCCGGCCGGCGCCTGGGGCGAGGACGTGCTCTACCTGTGGGAGACCGGACCGAACGCGTGGAACCGGCCGGTGGTGCTCGAGGGCGCCGCCGGCACCACGGTCGTGGTCGACCTGCCGGCGCGCTTCCTCTACCTGCACCGGACACAGGACGACGCGAACGGCGACGGCCGCACCTTCGTGCTCTCCTTCGACCGCGGTCTCGGCCTGCGCGGCCTCCCGCGCGTCGCCGTCGACCTCGACGGGGACGCGCAGACCGACCGCTGGATCCCCGCCGTGTCGCTGGCGGACGGGACGCTCGTCGGGCCGGTCGGGAGCGAGCGGCTCGTGCGTGGCCTCGAGTGCGAGGAGATTCTGCGGCTCGCTCCCGGCTACGCCGGCTCGCTCACTCTCGCCGCCGCCGGCGACCTGGTCGTCCCGAACGCCGCCAGCGTCCGCCCGCCGTCCGGGCCCGCCGGCGGAGCCGCGCCGGTGCCGGCCGAGGCTCCGCGCGTGATCGCGGACCAGCTCGTCGGATCGGCGGAGTAGCGGGGGCCTCCGGCGAGAGCATGGTCGGCGCGGGCTACTGGGTCATCCCGCCCCCCGGGGCCGCGATTCCCCGACGAAATCGGTGAGCCTGTGGGCCCTGAAGGTCCCCGTAAGCTCAAATCCAGGGCGTAGTTACAGCACGGCCCGGCGGGTTCGGCGAGGAGGACCCCCAGGCACTGGGTTGACTCGCCCCGTGAATATGATGATAGTCATCATATGGACCAACCGGACACCACGAGCACCAAGGGCTCGGAGACCAGGGGCCGCATCCTCAGGGCGGCCGCGGCGCGCTTCAGGCGTCAGGGGTACGTCGAAACGAGCGTCAACCAGGTCATGCGCGACGCCGGGCTGACGCACGGCGGCTTCTACGCCCACTTCCCGAGCAAGGAAGACCTCTTCGCCGAGGCCGTGCGGCAAGCCACGGACGAGTCGGGCGATGGGCTCGAGTCCCAGGTGGAAGGCCTGGAGGGCGATGCGTGGGTCGAGGCCTGGGTGGACGCGTACCTCAGCGACGCGCATTGCGAGCACTCGGAGCGAGGGTGCCCGATGCCGTCGCTGATGTCCGAGGTCGCGAGGGCCGGCTCGGGAACCAGCGAGGCGTTCGTTGCTGGTCTCGCTCGGAGGCTGGAGCGCCTCTGTCCCCGTCTGCCGTTCGAACGCGAGGAGGCCGAGCGCCGGGCCATGTCCGCCTACGCGCACATGGCCGGGGCGGTCATGCTCTCCCGCACGCTGGACTCGGAGTCGTCCACGAGGCTTCGGCGTGACGTCGCGCGCGCCGTCAAGGAGCAGCTCCTCGACCGGCGTGACGTCACTCGGCCGTCGATCGATGGGGAGGCGTCATGAAGCTCGGCACGAAGAATCGCGGGCCTTGGCTGCGGCGGAGCGCCACCGTCGCTGCCCTCGCCCTGATCGCATCGGCGGTGGCCGCGTTCGCAAGGACCGTGCACTCCATCCCGGCGGTGGTCGAAGGTGGACCGGGGCGGGAACCGCTCGTCGTCGCGACGGAAGCCGTGCAGTGGCAGGAGGGATACGAAGCGACCCGGTACTTCGTGGGACGCATCGAGGCCCGACAGGAGAGCGACCTCGGATTCGAGCTCGGCGGGATGGTCCGCGAAGTCCTGGTCGATGAGGGCGACCTCGTCGGCACCGGCGCCGTCGTCGCCGTGCTCGACAGCGATCGCCTCCGTGCAAGGCGTCAGGAGCTCGTGGCTGCACGGGACGAGGCGAGGGCACGGCTGGAACTCGCGGTGCTCACCCTCGATCGGCTCACAGAGGCACTCGAGCTGAACGCAACGAGCCGGCAGGAGCGCGACGACGCGGACAAGACGCGCGCAGCCGCGGCCGCCGCGCTCGACCGAGCCGAGGCGGCGATCGCCTCGATCGACGTCGACATCGCGAAGACCACGCTCCGGAGCCCGTTCGATGCCGTCGTGAGCGATCGGTTTCTCGACTCGGGCCGCGTCGTCGACGCGGGGCTCCCGGTCGTCCGACTGCTCGAGAGGGTGCGCCCCAGGGCTCGCATCGGCGTCGCCGGCGGGTCCGTGGCCGTCGTCCAACAAGGGAGAGCCGTCGAGGTGCTCGTGGGCGAGCAAGCGATCCAGGGACACGTCTCGGCGGTCCTTCCCACACGGGACCGCCGCGGTCGGTCCGTCGATGTCATCGTCGAGCTAGATGCGGAGTTGGACGGCCTGCGTCGCGGCGACCTCGCCAGGCTCGCACTGACGCGCCCCGTCGAGTCCCGTGGGTTCTGGGTACCGATGCAGTCCCTGACCGAGGGAACACGCGGTCTGTGGTCGCTCTACACCCTCGGAGAGTCCGAAGCAGAGGGTCCCACGCCGCGGCTCCTGCAGACCCACGTCGAAGTACTCCACGTCGAGTCGGATCGAGCGTACGTGCGGGGCGCCGTCCGCCAGGACCAACGGTTCGTCGCCCGCGGCCTCCAGCGGGTCGCGCCGGGCATGGCAGTCCGTGACGACGCCAGCCTGCCGGATCCTGCTTCGCACGCACGGAGGGACCGATGAGCGAGTCTTCCACCATGCGTTCCGACCCGAGCACGCTCTTCTTCCGCAATCGTCACCTGCTGTGGCTCTCGGTCATCGCGATCCTGGTCGGCGGCATCCGGGCCGTCTTTTCTCTGCCGGAGCTCGAGGACCCGCGGATCGCGAACCGCAACCCGATCGTGATCACCCCCGTCCCCGGGGCCCCCGCCGAACGCGTGGATGCCCTCGTGACCAAGGTCCTCGAGGACGCGCTCGACGAGATCGACGAGATCAAGGACCTCGAATCGACCTCTCGCGCCGGCGTATCCGTCATCGCGATCGAGCTCGCTCCAGCGGTGACGGAGCACACGAACCAGCAGCTCTTCGCGGAGATCCGAGACAAGATCGGAGAGGCGAGGGGCCTGCTCCCGCCGGAGGCGGGCGAACCGCTCATCGACGACAAGCGTGATCCAGCGGCGTTCACGCTCATCCTCGGCGTCACCTGGGATCTGGACGACGAGCCCGCGCTGGGCATCCTCAACCGGGTCGGCGAGGACCTCGCCGATCGGCTCCGCACCGTCGAGGGCACCGAGCTCGTTCGCGTCTACGGGGATGCGGAGGAGGAGATCACCGTCCGCGCCGATCCCGACGAGCTGGCGGAGCTCGGTCTCTCACCCGATCGCCTCGCCACGACGATCGCGGATTCCGACGCGAAGATGCCAGGGGGAGCCCTGCGCACCGCGACGTCCGATGTCCTGATCGAAGTCGAAGGGGAGTTCGAGACGCTCGACCGCGTCAAGAACGTCACGATCGCCACGGGCGATCGTGACTCGGTCCTCACCGTGGGCGACATCGCGACGGTCAGCCGCGAGTGGAGGACACCCGAGGACGAGGTCGCGCTGGTGGACGGTCGTCGCGCCGTGCTCGTCGCTGCCCGAGTCGGCAGCGGCGTCCGCGCCGACCGTTGGGCCGATGCCGTCGACGCGAAGCTCGTGGAGCTCGAGCACGGGACCGCGCCGGGCATCCGCGTCGAGCGTGTGTTCGAGCAGTGGCCCTACACCGCCGAGCGTCTCGGGATGCTTGCGGGGAATCTGCTCGCCGGCGCCGCGGTGATCCTGGCGGCGGCGTTCCTCATCATGGGCCTGCGCCCGGCCATCGTCATCGCCCTGGCCCTTCCGCTCGTCGTCGCCACGGTAGCCCTCGGCTGGCAGGTGACCGGCGTGGCGATCCACCAGATGTCCATCTTCGGGCTGATCATCGCGCTCGGGCTCTTGATCGACAACGCCATCGTCGTGACCGATGAGATCACGGCCGCGAAGGCAAGAGGGCTCTCCCCGCTCGACGCGGTGAGGCACAGCGTCCGTCACCTCGCCGTGCCGCTCCTCGCATCCACGATCACCACCGTGCTGGCCTTCGCCCCGATCATGCTCCTGGAGGGTGGCGCCGGCGACTTCGTCCGTGCCATCGGCACCAGCGTGATCCTCGCGATCGTCGCTTCCCTGGGAATCGCGCTCACGATCACGGCGGCCTTCGCCGGCATGTTCGCCAACCCCACGGCGCCGGGTGCCCCGAGGCGCTGGTGGCGAGACGGCGTCGGGCCGGCATGGCTCGCCAGATCCACACGGTTCAGCCTCCGGAAGCTGATGGCCGTGCCGCTCGTGCCGATCGGCATCGCGGCGGCGGCTCCTGTCGCCGGCTTCGTGATCGCGCCGACCCTGGGCAACCAGTTCTTCCCAGCGGTCGACCGCAACATGTTCGAGGTCCGCGTCTGGATGCCGACGGACTCCTCCATCGCCGCGACGGCGGCCAAGGCTCGCGAGATCGAGGCCGATCTGCGCGCGCTCGGCGGCGTGGTGCACGTCTCGTGGCTGATGGGGGGCAGCTTCCCGACCGTCTACTACAACCTGGTCATGAATCAGGATCGATCGTCGCACTACGCGCAGGCGGTCGTCACGACGACGTCATCCGAGCGAACGAAGACGCTGCTCGATGAAGCGCAGGCCACCCTGGACAGGCTGCATCCGGACGCCCAGGTCGTCGCGCGCCAGTTCGCGCAGGGCCCGCCGGTGGCCGCCGACATCGAGTACCGGATCTTCGGACCCAACCCGGATGTCCTGCGCGACCTCGGGGACCGCTATCGCGTGGCGCTCCAGGAGCACCCGTACGTCGTCCACACGCGAGTGACCATGCCGCGCGGTGAGCCGAAGCTGTTGTTCGAGGCGGACGAGAGCGAGGCCAGGCTCGGGGGCATCTCGCTGGCAACGCTCGCCTCGCAGCTCGAGAGCACGGTGGACGGAGCCGTGGGCGGCAGCGTCGTCGAGGATCTCGAACGGCTGCCCGTGCGAGTCCGATACCCCGAGGAACGCCGCACCGATCTGGCTTCGATCACGTCCACCGCCTTCGTGGACGAGGCCAGCGACCGCTGGCTCAGTGCCGCGGCGCTGGGCGAGTTCACCCTGCGCCCCGAGCTCTCCGGCATCTCCCGCTTCGACGGTGAGCGGACCAACACGGTCAAGGCGTTCGTGAGCAACGGATCTCTCCCACTGGACGTGTCCGCGGAGGTCCTCGCGACGCTGGAGGCCCAGGGACTCCATCTGCCCGAGGGCTATCGCATCGAGCTGGGTGGAGCCCAGGAAGAGGACGGCGAGGCGACGGCGAACCTCGCGACCTACGCGCCCCTGCTCGCGTTGCTCATGGTGTCCACGCTCGTGCTCGCGTTCCGGAGCGTGACCTACGCGGCGATGCTGGGGTGTGTCGCGGTCTTCGCGCTCGGTCTTGCCGCGCTCTCGACCTGGTCGATCGGCTTGCCCGTGAGCTTCAACACGATCCTGGGGACGCTGGGTTTGATCGGCGTCGCGTTCAACGACAGCATCGTCGTCCTGGCGGCCATCCGGGCCAACCCTCGAGCGGCAGCGGGCGATCGAGAGGCGATCGTCCTTGCCACGATGGGATGCGTCCGGCACGTGCTCGCGACCACCGCGACGACGATCGGGGGCTTTCTGCCCTTGCTGCTCTTCGTCGGCGGGGACTTCTGGCCATCGCTCGCCATCGTGCTCGCCGGCGGTATAGCGGGTTCCATGCTCGTCGCGCTGCTCTTCATCCCGGCGGCCTACATCCTCGCGACGGGGCTCGGGCAGCGGGTGCAGGGCACCTCGTCGTCGAAGCGGCGGGAGGCCGCCCTCGCATGAAGCGCTCAGCACGTTTCCTGCCGACTTCCACTCCGTTGGTGCTCCTCGCGTCGTGCAGCGCGGTCGGGCCGGACTACGAACGCCCCGGCATCGAGATGCCCGCGTCGTTTGGGCACCCGGCTTTCCAGGCACCCGTCACCCAGGAATTCGATCCGTGGTGGGAGACGTTCCAGGACTCGGTCCTGACGGGGCTGATCGAGGACGCCGTCCGGCGCAACCAGGACGTTCGCGTCGCCGTCGCCGCGGTTCGCGAGGTGCGAGCGGCGCGCCGCGTCGCCGGCTCTCGCTGGATGCCCTCGATCGACGCCGGCGGACGCTACCGCCGGCAGCGTGCAAGCGAGAACGGAGCTGTCGACCTCGGGACCCTCTCGGACGCCGGCCTCGCGGACATCGAGACCGACTCGTACAGCACGGGCCTCGAGGCGAGCTGGGAGATCGACGTCTTCGGCTCGGTGCGTCGCGACAACGAAGCCGCCACCGCGCGTGTCGAGGAGGTCCACGAGCGCCTCGCCGACGCACTCATCGCGGTCACGGCGGAAGTCGGCCTCGGGTACATCGATCTGCGCGGCTCGGAACGGGAGCTCGCGGTGCTGCGTCGCAACGTCGAGGTCCAGTCCGAGACGCTGACCTTGATCCGCAATCGATTCAGGACCGGCATCGCCTCCGAGATCGACCTCGAGCGGGCTCGTTCGCAGCTCGCTCGCACGTCTGCGCAAGAGCCGTTGCTCCAGGCGGCCATCGACGTCGCGACCTACCGGCTCGCTGTTCTCACCGGCAGGTTGCCCGGCGAGCTCTCGGACTCCCTGAAGGGCTCGGCCGAGCTGGTGGTACGGGGCGATCTGGTTCCAGTCGGGCTTCCATCCGAGCTGCTGTTGCGCCGCCCGGACGTCAGGGCGGCTGAACGTGGCCTGCACGCGGCCACGGCGGAGGTCGGTGTCGCCACGGCGGACCTCTACCCCCGCTTCTTCCTGACCGGGGCCGGCGGCTTCGATAGCGTGAGCTTCGGTGATCACTTCGAGACCCAGAGCGGCTTCTTCGCCATCGGGCCGTCCATCCGGTGGCCGGTGTTCCGCGGGGGCGCGCTCCGGGCACGGGTCGAGGCCGCCGAAGGGCGGGTCGACGCGCAGTACGCTCGGTATCGGCAGTCGATCCTCCTCGCGGTCGAGGACGTCGAGCGCTCTCTCGTCGGATACGGCCAGCAGGAGTTGCGCCGGCGCGAGCTCGTGGAGTCCCGGGACGCCGCCGTGAAAGCCGCGAGCCTCGTCCGGCGGATCTACGAGCGCGGTCTGGTGCAGTTCCTCGAGGTGCTCGACGCCGAACGCCGGGCGCTCGAGGTCGACCTCGACCTCGTGCGCTCCGAAGCAGAGGTGACGAGGCAGGCCATCCGTCTGTACCGCTCGCTCGGCGGCGGCTGGGAGCATTCCATTCGCACCCTCCAGGCCGAGATCGCGGCCGAACCCCGCGCGATGCGGGCCGACCGGGGACAGCCGGTGGGGGAGCCCTGACACCCAGGATCTGCGGCGCCAGCGGCCAAAGCATCGCGACCATCATCGAGTGGGCATGAAGGAGACATCCATGCGGTTCACCGGCCACACCATCCTCATCACAGGCGGGAGCGCGGGCATCGGGCTCGCCTTCGCGGCGAAGTTCCTGGAGCTCGGTAACGAGGTCGTCGTCACCGGCCGGCGTCCGTCGGCCCTCGATGCGGCCAAGGCCAGGTACCCGCGACTGCACACGATCACCGGCGACGTCCGTGACCCGAACAGCGTCACGCTGCTGGCGGCCGAGATGAAGGAGCGCTTCCCGAAGCTCGACGTCCTGATGAACAACGCCGGTATCATGGTGCAAAGGAGCCTTCGCGTGCGCGCGGCGAGCCTCGAGGACCTGACCGCCGAGATCGACACGAACGTGAACGGGACGATTCGCACCATTGCGGCGCTCATCGACCTGCTGACCGCAAACCGCGGAACGATCATCAATGTCTCGAGCGCCCTCGCGTTCGTTCCGGTGCCCGTCGCTCCGATCTACTGCGCGACGAAGGCCGCGGTCCATTCGTTCACCATCTCGCTACGCTTCCAACTCGAGGGCTCCGGCGTGCGCGTCGTGGAACTCATGCCGCCTGCGGTGAAGACGGACCTGACACGCGACCTTCCCGAAGGGCGGATGAAGCTCATGACCACCGACGAGCTCGTCGCGGCAACGATCCCCGCACTCGAAGCAGGCCGGGCGGAGATTCGACCAGGGCAGTCGAACGTGCTCCACTGGATGTCGCGCCTGGCGCCAGGCACCGTCAACCGGCTCCTACACAAGGCGTCGAAGGCGCTCATTCCGGAGGCGTAGGCGCGGCGCCGACCCGCCCCGGACCGCCCTGACGCGGTCCGGGCGTGGTGTGCGGGCTCTCGGGGCCTGTCGCGCTCGTCCCTCGCGAGCTCGGGACCCGGAGTCGGCGGGTAGGGTGCCGATCTTCCGCAGCGCCCTTTGAGCAAGCCCATGCGTCGAGTGCCTCGTTGTCGCGTCGTCGGTCCTGACGACCCTGGGCTTTCCGATCGACCGGACGACCCGACGCTGTGGACCCGCGAGCGCTTCGCGCGCGAGCGACCTCGCCAACTTCGCGCTCCTCGGGGACGACCGTCCCGTGCGAGGGGCCGCGCGGAGTGCGCGGCGCGAGCCTGGCCGGTCCCGCGCCCTCGATCCTCGCGCTGGATCGAGGACTCGCGGCGCCTGAGCGCCGGCCGGGTGCCGAGCTCGTCGTGCTGATGGGCCGCAACACCTTCTCGGCCACGCAGATCTTCCTCGGCCAGGTCGACCGCGACACGACGGCGCTCCTCGCGGGCGAGCCGTCGAGCTCGCGACCTTCGTCGGCGAGGAGAACGAGGTCGTGCTGCCCTGGAGCGGGGCGCGCGAGAGCATCTCGAACCGCTATCACGAGACGATCCCGGGCGACACGCGTGAGTGGATCGCGCCCGACCTCGTGCGGCCGTTGGACAGGGGCGGGATCCCCGCGGACTGCCGCGTGCTCCACGTCGCGCCGCTCGCGCGCTTGGTGCCGCGCGCTCCTCGAGGCGAGGGAGTGGACAGCCGCTGTCGCGGCGTTCAAGATGGCCGCCGAAAACGTACGCGACGAGCGCAGGGCGACCGGGCGCGGTCGTCGCTCCACCCGATCGGCGCCGTGCGCTACAGTGCCACCGCGTTCTAGCGAGTCGCCAACGGCGTCCAAGAGCAAAGGAGACCAAGTCATGACCTACGTCGACGGTTTCGTGATACCTGCACCCAAGAGCAAGATCGCCGCGTACAAGAAGCTGGCGACCTGGGGCAAGAAGACCTGGATGAAGCACGGCGCCTTGCACTACTTCGAGTGCGTCGCCGACGACCTCGAGGTCATGCCTGGCTGCGGCCCCGGCTTCAAGAAGATGGTGAAGCTCAAGCCGGGCGAGACGCTCTGGTTCTCGTTCATCGTGTACAAGAACAAGTCGCAACGGAACGCGGTGAACAAGAAGGTCATGCAGGAGATGGAGCAACACAAGATGCCCAAGGTCATGCCCTTCGACATGAAGCGCATGGCGCACGGCGGCTTCAAGACGATCGTGCAAGGGTGAGCCTGCGTGGCGGGGAGGCACTACTCCCGGACGCTCGGCAGGTACGAGCAGGGAAAGGAGCCCGAATGACTGCCCGCCGCACAGCGCCGGCATGCCAAGCAGAATGGAACTGTTCCAAGGGCGCGCCCGCGTAGTCATCGACTCGAACCCGAGAGCGGCGGAAAGGGGAGCGTGGAAGGGTGGTCCGACCCCGCGTGTTTCGCCATCTCCATGGCGCCGAGGCCGCACCGTACCCGCCAGGCCACCGAAGTCGACCGCTCCCAGCCGCTCGCTCACACTTCGCGACCTCCGCTCGCGCCTTACCAACGCCGGCGCGATCGGGCTCAACCTGCAGTGCGCCGACACCGTGCTCAACGTCGACCTGCCCTGGAACCCGGCCGAGCCACGGATACACCGCGTTCACGGTTCCCCTCTTCGACGAGTTCATGCTCCGAATCATGCCGGGAGAGGACTGGCGAGTAGCGTGAGCCCGAACACCCCGGAGGCCGCCCCTCGTTTTCCCGCGGGAGATCCAAGACGCGAGGGCGTCCCTGCGTTCCCATGGAGCCGTCCGCTCCGTCCCACCGACCCTGGGGAAGATCCATGCCGAACCTCATCGCCCTCGCCCTCTTCCTGACTCCGACCTTCCTCGCGCAGGAGGGCGAGCCGCGCGTCGAGCTCCCCTCGCGGATCACCGAGGTGACGGTCTACGGCGGCTCTGCCTCGGTGCGGCGATCCGCGCAGCTCCCCGCGGGGGACGGCACCTTCGTCCTCGCGGGCCTGCCGATCACGATGGACCCCGACAGTCTGCGCGTGCGCACCGGCGGGGCCGAGGTCGTCAGCGTCGAGACCAAGGAGCGCCTGCGGAAGAGCGCGCCCGACCCGCGCCTGGCCGAGGTGCAGGCTCGCCTGCGCGGGATGGAGCAGAGCTACTTCGCGGTGGTCGACGAGCTCGAGGTCGCGCGCACGCTGGCGGACCACGTCGAGCGCATGCTGCGCACCGAGGAGGACGCGCACGTGGCGCAGGTGCGTGAGGGACGCGCGGACCCGAGCGCCTGGGAAGCGAACTACGCCTGGCTCTCCGCCAAGCTCGCGCTGCTCAAGACGACCGTGCGCGCGAAGGGGCAGGAGGAGGAGGCGCTCCGGCTCGCGCTCCAGGACCTGCGGCTCGAGCTGGGCCGCCTGGCGGGGGACGGCGCCGGCGTGCGCCTGCGCGACGTGATCGTCGACGTGGTCGACACGGACGGCGCGCCGGGCTCGCTCGAGCTCGAGTACGTCGTCGGGAACGCCGGCTGGACGCCAACCTACGACCTGCGCGCGGCGAAGACGCTCGACGCGGTCGAGCTGGTCTACCGCGCGAAGGTCTGGCAGCGCTCGGGCGAGGACTGGCGCGAGGCGGCGATCGTGCTCTCGACCGCGCGGCCCGAGCTGGGGACGAAGGGGCCGGAGCTGCAACCCGTCTGGCTCTCCCTGGATGACCCGGCGCGAGACCGCTACTCCGCGGATGCACGCTCCCGGGGACCCGGGGGCCCCCCCGCGGAAGAGAGCGACGGTTTCTTCTTGGGGAAGGGGATGCTCGCAGGGGCCGACGAGCCGGAGCGCATGGTCCCGTTCGCCGAGGTGCAGGCCGAGGGCCTGTCCGTCCGCTACCGCCTCCCGCGCGCCGAGACGATCGAGTCGCGCGACGAGCCCACGACCGTCCTGGTCGGCCGCGCGCGTCTGTCGGTGACCCCCGATCGCATCTGCGCGCCTTCCCTGGACGAGCACGTCTGGCTGCGTGCCGTCGCGACGAACACGAGCCCCTGGGTCATGCTGCCCGGCGTCGCTTCGGTCTACTTCGGCGCGGACTACATCGGCCGCACGCCGGTCGATAGCGTGCAGACCGGGGCGGAGCTCACGCTGCACCTCGGGCCGGATCCGGGCCTCTCCACGAAGCGCACGCGGCTCGAGGACCTGCACGAGGGCGCCGGCATCTTCAGCTCGCGCGCCACGCAGCGCGACGCCTGGCGCATCGAGGTGACGAACGCGGGTGGGCTCTCCTCGCGCGCCGACGGAGCGGTCGAGGTGATCGTACAGGAGGTCCTGCCGCGCACGAAGGACGACCGCATCGTCGTCAAGCTGGCCGAGGTCAAGCCGAAACCGAGCGGGGCGGAGCGCTGGGCGAAGGTGCGCGAGGAGGAAGGGCTCCTGACCTGGGTCGTGAACGTCGCGCGCGGTGGAACGACGACGATCGAGGTCGCCACCGAGATCGCGTTCCCGGAGAAGAGCAAGGTGCTGCGCCGGTAGCTCGCGGAATCCGGCGAGAGGTCGGCAACCCTGAGGGCCGTCGAGCGGTCCGTGTCCTGGAGAGCACGGATCCCCCTCGATGTCTCGACTCAGCTCCCTCGTCCGCCCGGCCGCGCAGTGCCTCGCATCCCTGATCCTCTTCGCACCCCCTGCGGCCGGGCAGGACGACTTCTCCGAGCTGCGCCAGCGCGCGCGCGACGGGAGCAAGTGGACGCGGCAGCGCGCGGTGGAGGAGCTGGCCGCGCTCGACCGGCTGGAAGCCTGGGAGCTGGTCGTGGCGGCGCTCGAGGACCAAAAGGGCGAGGTCGCGGACACCGCGCAGCTCGTTCTCGCGGCGCTCGATGGGCCCGAGGAGCTGAAGCTGCTCCTCGGCAAGCAGGGCCTGCGCGCGCGCGACGCCTGGGTGCGGCTGCGCGTGGCCGAGGTCCTGGGCCGGCTCGAGGTGCCGGTTTCGACCGAGGTCCTCGAGCGCGCCCTGGGGGACGACGACGAGCACGTGCGCCGGGCGGGGGCCTGGTCCGTCCAGCGGTTGGCAGCGGCGGGCCGCCTGCAGGGGGACGGGAAGTTCGAGCGCGCCCTGGCGCGGCGCTTCCAGCGCGAGCGTGAGCCGGGCGTGCGCGCGCGACTGCTCGCGGCGCTCGTCCAGGCCGCGCCCGACCTCGGCCGCGCGGCCCTGGAGGAGGCGGTCCGGGCACGCGAGTCGGAGCTGCGCGCGATGGCCTGCCGCGTGCTCGCGCTTGGCGCCGGGGAGGCGATCGCGGCGCGCGAACTGGGCAGGCTCGCGGGGGACTCGCAGCGTGCGGTGCGGTCCGCCGCGCTGGACGCGCTGGCCGCCCTGAGGACGCGCGCGGCGCTGGAGGTCCTGGTGGAGCGGCTCGTGGCGGAGGACGACGAGCCGCTCGCCGCGCGGCTCGTGCGCACTCTGCAGGCCTTGTCCGGGCTCAAGCATCGCGCCGACCCGCGCCCCTGGCGCGACTGGCTGCGCGCGCTGCCGGAGGACTGGCGCGCGGAACGGGGACCGGAGGCGCTCGAGCCGGAGCCACCGGACCGGAACGCCTCGCAGTCGGTCTCCTTCGCCGGGATGCCGATCCTCTCGAAGCGCATCGCCTTCCTGATCGACCTCTCGGGCTCGATGTGGACGCCGGACGCGACCGGCCGAACCCCGAAGGACGTGGTGGCCGAGGAGCTCGCGCGCGCGCTGAGCTCGCTGGCGCCGGACACGCTCTTCCAGCTCGTGCCCTACACCGAGCACCCGCGTCCGTGGAAGAAGGAGGCGGTGCCCGCCACGCCCGGCAACGTGCGCGCGGCGATCCGCTTCTTCGAGGACTTGAACGATCGCGGCACGGGCAACTTCTGGGACGCCGCCATGTTCGCCCTCGAGGACGAGACGGTGGACACGCTGTGCGTGCTGACGGACGGCGCGCCGACCGGCGGCCGGCGTCACCGGCTCGAGCTCATCGTCCCGCTGTTCGAGGAGCTGGACGAGACGCGCTCGGTGGCGGTCGACTCGTTGCTGGTCGACGCCACGCGGAAGCTGCGCAACGCGTGGTCGGACCTCGCACGGCGGACGGGCGGGCGATCGATGGCGGTCGACCTGAGCGGGCCGTGAGCCCGTGGGCTCAACGCGCGCCGAGCGTCCGCCTCCGAGTCTCGACGGCACGTCGAGGTCCGGAGGCGCTGGAGCTCATCACAGTGCGAGGGTGCCGGTGGAATCGCCGAAGGACGCGTTCCGGATCCCGAAGCGCTCGAACAGGGCGAGGTACAGGTTCGCCATCGGCGTCTCGGGCTCGAACCGCCGGTGGATGCCCAGCGGCACGCGCCCGCCTCCGCCGGCGACGAGCAGCGGCAGGTCGTGGTGCGCGTGACGGTTGCCGTCGGCGATGCCGCTGCCGAAGACGACCAACGTGTCGTCGAGCACTCCCGTCTCCGCCAGCCGATCGAGGAAACCGCCGAGGAGCCCGACGTGGTAGCGGTTGATGCGCGCGATCTGCTCCTGCTTCTCCGGGTCGTCGCCGTGGTGCGAGAGCGAGTGGTGCCCTTCGCGCACGCCGAGGTCGCGGTAGGTGCGGTTCGAGCCCTCGTTCGCCACCAGGAAGGTCGCCACGCGCGTCGTGTCCGTCGCAAGGGCGAGGGTCAAGAGCTCGAACAGGAGCGAAGCGTGCTCGCCGAAGTCCTCCGGACGTTCGGTGGGGCGCTCGAGCGCGACCGCCGCGGGGTCGCTCGCGCGCTGGATGCGCAGCTCGAGCGCGCGCACGCCCTCGAGGAGCTGCTCGAGCTTGCGCCGGTCGCTCGCGGAGAGCTCGCGGGCGAGCGCCCGGGCGTCGTCGCGCACGAAGTCGAGCACGCT
>Ga0302046_10003232_pt1 | contig 14784 bp, 12 predicted proteins | sample RVTome_11_FD_200261 | JGI IMG/M metagenome (GOLD analysis project Ga0302046, IMG submission 200261) | Soil microbial communities from uranium-contaminated site in the Upper Colorado River Basin, Wyoming, United States - RVT147D111 (version 2) ...
CCGCCTGCTCATGCCGAATCGCAGGATGCCTTCGGGACTATTGATGGATTCCGTCGGGATCGTGGGTCTCGCCGGGCTCCTCGGATCCGTGCACCTCGTCTACCCGTTCGGCGCGGATCAGGGTGAGTACGGGTACGCGGCCAGCGCGCTGCTCTCCGGCGAGACTCTCTACCGTGACATCTTCACGATCAAGCCGCCGGCGACCCACCTCCTTCATCTCGCTGCCATTCTTCTATTCGGCAAGTCGATGGCCGCCATCAGGATTTTCGATCTGTTGTGGCAGGCCGCGACCGCGCTCACGGTCCGGGGGATCGCCGTCCGCATTTACGACCGACGCGACATCGGGTTCGTCGCCGCTGCGATCTTCCTGGTGACGTACTTCCGTTTCGGCTTCTTCCATAGCGCGCAGACCGACGGCTTCCTGAACCTCCCCGCGGCCCTCGCGGTCTGGACTTTCCTGGTCGGTCTGAACCGGGGCGCCCGGGCCCCCTTTGTCGCGAGCGGGCTCGCCATCGCCATCGCCGTTCTTTTCAAGTATCCGATCGGAATCCTTCTGCTCTTCTTCGGAGCCCTTCTCTTGTGGCGCCGTCGCTACGGCGAGGGGCTCTGTCTCGGAGCGGGATTCGGCGCGGGCATACTCGCCTGCATCGTCTGGCTCGCCGCCGCGGGTGGGCTGGGGGACTTCCTGGCGACCTTCACCCTCCTGCCTGCGTATTCCCTCACCGTGCCGAGGAAGGGCCTCGACCTGCTGAGAGGGGCCCGGCAGATCTTCGAGTTGCCATGGATCCTCTTTCTCGGCGCCTTCGTGGTCGAGCTCTGGTCCCTGCGCCACGCCCTCTCGCAGCAACGCGTGGTGCTGCTGGCCTGGTGGTCCGCAGCGATTGTGCATCTTGTCGCACAGCTGAAGTTCTGGGACTACCATTGGCTTGCCCTCCTGGCGCCGTCTTCGATCCTCCTGGCTGCCGTCCTCGCGCGCGGATGCGACGCGATCATCTCACCCGCGCGGCGCGGGCGACTGGCCTTCGCGCTGCTCGCCGTCGTCTCGCTGGGCGCCTGCAGCGCCTGGCAATGCTCCCGCGGCGACGCCGCTGTCCTCCGCAAGGTCCTGGCGGGGAACATCACGCTCGACGAGGCCTACGGGCGCTTCGCCGCCCGCAGGTACTCGATCGCCTGGGAGCTCGAGCTGGCGCGCTACCTGCGCGACCATACCGCGCCGGACGAGACCATCTTTCTGTGGGGTTACCAGCCGACCGTCTACTTCATTGCGGACCGGAAGTGCGCCTCGCGCTTCACGTTCGACGTCTTCCTCGTCCCCAAGAGCGGCTGGTCCGAGCTCTTTCGGGACGATCTGCTGGCCGACCTCGAACGCAATGCACCTCGCTACGTCGTGGTGGTGGTGCCGGAGGAGCCGCTGATCGACGGGTTGCAGGACTTCCTCGATCACAGCTACTTCCTGGAACGACGAATCGACGGATCGGACTTGTACCGGCGCACGGAATCGGCGGACTTCGGCGAACAGCCAGTCTGAGCGTCCGGTCATTGAGCCTTTGGCACCGGGGGATCATGAGCGGGCAGGAGAAGAAGGTCATCGTCGTCATGCCGGCCTATAACGCCGAGAAGACCCTGAGAAGGACTATCGAGGATATTCCCCAGGGCTCGGTCGCGGAGATCATGCTCGTCGATGACTGCTCCGCAGACGGAACGGTGGCACTGGCGAGGGGGCTCGGGCTGACGACCATCGTCCATGAAAAGAACACCGGCTATGGCGGCAATCAGAAGACCTGCTATCGCGAAGCCCTGCGCCGCGGCGCCGACGTCGTCATCATGATCCACCCCGACTATCAGTACGACTCCCGACTGACCCCGACGGTGACCTCCCTTATCACCAACGATATCTGCGATGTGGTCCTGGGGAACCGCATCCGGACCCGCCGGGAGGCGCTGGCAGCCGGGATGCCCGCGTGGAAGTATCTCGCCAACCGGGCGCTCACGATTCTCGAGAATACGTTCACGGGGCAGAATCTGGGCGAGTGGCACTCCGGCTTTCGCGCTTACTCGCGTGCAGCGCTCGAAACGATTCCATGGGAGCTCAATTCGGACGATTTCGTGTTCGACCAGCAGCTCCTGCACCAAGCGGCGCTGTTTCAGTTTCGCATCGGGGATGTCCCGGTTCCCGCGCGCTATTTCGCCGAGGCCTCGTCGATCAACTTCCGCCGCAGCTGCATCTATGGACTCTCGACGCTGGCGGTGATGTTCTGGGTGCTCCTCGCGCGCCTTGGCCTGTATCGCCATCCCACGCTCCGTCCAAAGAAGCGCACATAGGCGGCTCGCGATTCGATCGGCGCTGGTTTCCGCTCGACAATATCGGCCGCAAGGCGCGTTCTGGCTCGCGCGGCGGAGATCGGCTGCAGGGAGACGAGCGCCCCAAGCCCCCCGACCGCCCCGTCCCCCTCCCCGACCCTGTCGCATCGGTGCTATCCTTTCCCTGCAACCATCCCGTCACCTGCGAGCCGCATGTCACAAACCGGCACCGCCGCTCGTTAGACAGAGTGAGAGGCGCGGCGACGGGCGGTTTGCGATCCGCATCGCTCATAACCTGTCGATCAGCGAGCTGCGCCGCCGTATCCGCGACTGCCTGCGCCGCGCCGGGGTCGAGGTGACCGGATGATGGACAGCGACACCGAACTGCTGATCGAGGCGGCCCTCACCGCCTGGCGCCCCCGCACGCCGCCGGGGGAGATCCTGCCGCACCCGGCGTGGGCCGATCTGCCGCCCACCGCTCGCGAGCAGCTGTTCGAGGAGACGCTGCGCGCCCGCCGGGCGGAGCAGGCGCTAGTGTCCCGAGTCCGAAGTTCGTCGTCTATTTCGCTGGCCCTCGACGTCGCTGGCTGCGTTGGGCCTCCTCCGAATACTCAGGGTATTCCGTCGTCGGCCCGCCTTGCCAGCGCCACCGATCGCTCACCGGAATAGGCAACGAACTTCGGACTCGGGACACTAGATGCGCGGGGACTATCGGCGACGGCGCGGGGAGTGCTCGAGCGGGTGATGGGGAGTTGAGTATGGCGTCGGTCCTCGAGGCAATCCGGGCGCTTCTGACGCGGGAGGCCATCCCTTTCCGCGAGCTCCGGCACGCCCTGACCCGCACCTCGAAGGAATCGGCCCGGGCCCGCGGGGAGCCGCTGGCGATCGGCGGCAAGGCGCTCCTGATGAAGGTCGGGGACGACTTCGCGCTGTTCGTGATCAGCGCGGCGCGGCGGATCGACTCGGGGGCGATCCGGCGGCACCTCGGCGCGCGCAAGCTGCGCTTCGCGACGGCCGAAGAGCTGCGGGAGCGCACCGGGCTGCCGTCCGGCGACGTCCCCCTGTTCGGCGAGCCGATCCCCCCCTTCCCGCTCTACGCCGACGAGTCGGTGTTCGAGAACGAGCGGATCGCCTTCAACGCCGGATCGCTGACCGATTCGATCATCATGCAGGTCGCCGACTGGGAGCGGGTGGCCCGGCCGCAGCGCTTCCGGTTCACCCGCGCGGCCGGATGAGCCGGCCGGGCACGGGCCCCGTCGGCGGGCCGGGACGTCCCCGGCTCATTTCTTGAACAGGGTGAACAGCCGGTCGAGCCCGGTCTTCTCCAGCTTCATGATCGCCGCCAGCTCGCCGTAATCGAGCCACAGACCCTCGCACCCCGAACACCGGTCGACGGCAATCCCCTTGTAATCGATGGTGACCAGGTTCATGCCGCACTTGGGACAGTGCATGTGATGGAGCTCTTGCAGCCTGTGCTTCTCCTCCTTGGCCATCCGGGCCTGTTTCTCCGCCTCGATCTTCCTTTTTCTGTCGAACTCCAGTTTGGCGAAATACTCTTCCTCTTGATTGCTCGGCTTGCCCGGCATCCTGTATTCCTCCTCGCGGCTCGCTGTTACCACGGATGATGATATACGATGACGCGCACATGTGGCGCGCCACCAACCTCCCTGGAGAAGGAGACTTGCGATGGGATCGACGATCGGCCGCGGGATCGCCCTCGATATCGGCCTGCTGGTGCTTCGTGCCGCCGCCGGCCTGATGATCGCCGGGCACGGGTACGGCAAGGTCCGGAAACTGCTGGAGGGAGATTACGGCTTCGCCGATCCTGTCGGCATCGGCCCCACGGCGAGCCTTGTCCTCGCCGCCTTCGCCGAGTTCGTCTGCGCCCTGCTGGTGGTCGCCGGACTGCGGACCCGTTGGGCTGCTCTCCCGGTCGTTGCGACCATGCTGGTGGCCCTGTTCATCGTGCATGCCGCCGATCCCTGGGGCGACAAGGAGCTCGCCGCGGTCTACGCGGCCGCCTTCCTGGCGCTCGCCTTCACGGGGGGCGGGCGGTTCGCGGTCGATGCGCTGTTCGGGCGGCCGGGATCGCGCGCCTGATCGACCCGGGATCAGATCACGACCGTCCCCTGCGAGCGCAGGCCGGCGACTGCGATCGCCCCCACTTCGGATGCGCCCTCAGGGCCGGTCGAGCAGCGTGACGGACGGGGGAAGCGCCCGCGCGATCGCATCGATGTCGGCAGCGCTCAGGCGATAGTCGATCGCGTCGATGAACCCGTCGACCTGCGCCGGATTCCGCGCCCCGACGATGGTCCCCGTGACCGCCGGGTGGCGCAGCGTCCAGGCGATCGCCACCTCCGCCGGCGAGCGGCCGAGGCGCTCCGCCATCTCCCGCAGACGGTCGACGAACTTCAGGATGGGCGTCAGGTGCGGCTCTTTGAACGCCGGGTTGAAGCTCTTCCTCCAATCCGACTCCGGCAGGCCGGCGATCCGCTCGCGCGTCCAGCGGCCGCTCAGCAGTCCGTTCTGTAACGGCGAGTAGCCGATCACCCCGATGTTCTGCTCGCCACAGTACGGGAGCACCTCGTCCTCCACCTGGCGCATCAGCAGCGAGTAGGGCGGCTGCAGTGAGGTGACCGGGGCGATCGCCTGCGCCCGCTTCAGCTGCGCCACGTTGAAGTTCGACACGCCGATATGCCGGATTTTGCCATCGCTTTTGAGCTTATCCAGCGCGCTCCATCCTTCCTCGACCTCCGGATCGGGACCTCCCCCGGGCGGTGGCGACGGCCAATGGATCTGGCAGAGGTCGAGAACCTCGACCTGCAGGCGCTCCAGACTCGCCTCCACGTCGCGGCGCACCGCGGCGCTTTGCAGCGTGTGACCGACGTTTCCCCGCTCGTTCCACACCAGACCGCACTTGGTGAAAACGTAAGGCCGCCGGGCGCTGCCGAGCTTCTTCAGCGCCCGGCCGACGACCCGCTCCGCGTGGCCGAGACCGTAAACGGGAGCCGTGTCGACCCAGTTGATGCCGCGCCCGACCGCCCGCTGGATCGCCGCGATCGAATCGGCATCATCCTGCGGCCCCCAACCGAAGTGTACATCGCCGCCGATCGCCCAGGTCCCCAGGCCGATCGGAGAAATAAGCAGATCCGAGTGTCCGAGTCGTTTCATCGTCGTCGCTCCGCCGCCCTCGCGATCCGCCGGCCGTGCGCCCTGGCGGGCAGAGCCGGGCCGGCGTGGCGCGACCAGCATACGATCTGTGGCGCCGCATGGTCCATACGGCGCGGAGCGGATGGGGACCGGAGGAAAACTCCAGCGGCGGTGGGGTGAGCGCGTCGCTCCCGCCGGGCCGACCCTACCGGGCCGGTTTCAACAACGCTTTGCGCAACGGGTATTTTCTGCCGAGTTGCCGCTCGGATTCAGCCTTCACGCGATCGTAGTCGTCGACGATCTCGGCGTCGGTGATCTCGAAGAACTCGTTGCGATGATAGCGGATGGTGCCGATGTAGACCGCCCGGTCGTCCGGCCTGATGTTCGCCTTGAGCCCGCCGGGGAAGTAGGCCTGGTCGGGCGTGCCGTGGCCGAGGCTGAGCATCATCATGCCGGCGATGACGTAAAACGGCTCGCTGCTGCTGCGCACCATGAACTCCTGGCCGAGCGGCGCGTCGATCCGCCCCTTGAAATCGCCCAACCCGGGTCCTCGGTCAGCTCCCGGTACTCCGCATCGACGATCAGGAACATCGTGCTCTCGTACCTGCCGGAGATCGGTCCGCGGAGCCGCTGCTCGTGCTCGTGCAGCGCCGGCACCAGCTTCACCCGGCCGACTACGACTGTCTCGTTCGGGCCCAGCTTGTTGAAGCTGTCGATCGCCTTGCGCGGCTTCGCCTGCGCCGGCATGAAGAAGATAAGGCTCAGCAGGCAGAGGACCGGAAGCCGGCGCCTCATTCGAGCTCCTGCAGTCGCGCCCGGATGAGCGCTGCCCAGCGCGTATCCTCGACCTTGATCTTCCTCGGTCCTTCGTAGTTCTTCGCCTTCTGGATCTTCATCGTGTCTTCCAGGATGCGGCGCAGCAGCTCGGCTTCGCTCGGCTCGCTGACCCGCTCGATCGAGAACTTCGCCTGCTTGAACATACTTCCCTTGCGGACCTGCACGTACTTGTGCGAGCCGAGGAAGTAGATGCCCGGCTTCTGGATCCTGACCGCGGTCTCGTTGCGCCCCTGCCTGGAAAAGTGGTACTCGTACGAGCCGCGCGACAAGCTCGAGCCGGCGAACGACGAAAGCTGGTAGCTCCCCGGCTGCACGAACGGGTTGTAGAAGAGCCCCTTGTCGATTCCCATGCTCCAGTAGGGCGATTCGGTCGGCGGCGCGGTCGGCGGGCGGAAGCTCACCCGCGGCGGCCGAACCGACTACGGGCAGCTGTTGTTGGTGACGTGCGCGGTGATGGCAGGGCAGGCGGCGGTCGCGCCGGAATAATTCAGCTCGTTGCCAAGTGGTTCCCGCGACCAGCTCCCGTCGGTGCCGGCGCCGTCGGTGCCGGCGACCACGAACCAGACGTCGTCCGGCAGCGCGACGGTCGTCATCCCGTTCGACGCCAGTCCGCAGAACCCGCCCGTGAAGGTGGTGAAGTCGCCGAGGTTCCCCCAGTAGACGTTCACTCCGGCCGGCGGGCATTCGGTCGCGTCCCAGTTGAGGACGAGATCGGCGCCGCTCGTCGACACGGTGAGCGGCGTCCCCGGCACCGACGCTCCGTCCGGGATCGGCGGCGGACCGGGCGCCTGGGTGGTGCAGGCGGTCGGCACCAGCGTCCGGGTCACCTCGAGGTCGTCGATCCACCAGGAGCCTGACGGGTAGAAGAAGTCGCCCGACAGACGGAAGCGGAGGCGGACGTCGCTCCCGCCCCAGCCGCTGAGGTCGGCGGTGTAGACCGAGTAGACGGTGTCGGTGTTGCTGAAGTAGGAGGTGAGGTCGGTGATGGTATCGCAGGTGGTGCCGGTCAGCTCGACCGGCTGCGGATAGCCCGGCGTCAGCTCGAGGCGGGTCCAGTCGCTGAATCCCGGGCCGGTGGCGATCTCCACCTGGCCGACCGAGCCTTCCGACAGCCCGAGAACCCCTATCGGCACGAACTCGAGCGTGTGGATGGTGGCGAAGGAGAGCTGCGGTGTGGTGGCGGGGGCGTCGAGCGTCAGCACCGGGCTCACCAGATCGGCGCAGATGGCAAAGGAGCTGTCGCCGCGGTACACCTTCGGTCCCAGATTGCCGCCGGTCAAGGCGGCGACCCAGGGGGCGTTCGGCGTGAACAGGGCCGCGCCGCTGTCGCCCGCGTCGTCGGACAGGGTGCCGACGTTGGGAGGGCCAGCCGGACTGGCCGACAGCTTCGCCAGGTTGAGCTCCTCGTTCCCGCCCCGGCACGGCCCGCCATGCCCGCTGGTCGCATCCTCCGCGCGGACGACGTAATGGTAGGTCATCCCGTACGCCAGCCCGGCGCTGTCGGTGTAGGACGAACCGCCGACGCAGCGGGCGATCCGGTTGGCCGGCCCGGGCGTGAAGCCGGGGGTCGTGCTCCGGTAGATGTTGTAGCGGAGGTCCGCGCCGGCGCAGAAAGCAGTCGCCGGATTCCACTGCAGCGTGATGCCGCAGGTCGCGCCGCCGGAGCTTGCCGCGGCGACGACGCCGCCGAAGTCGGGCGCCAGGAAGCAGTCGCCGGCCGGCACCACCTCGGCGCAGGGCGAGGGGGGCGATTCGCATGACGCTCCAGCGTCGGAGCCGGCGGCGACGTAGTAGCTGTAAGTCGCGCCGCCCGATACGGGGCCATCGAAGTACGAGGTGCCGCTCACTCCCGCGGCGACCTGCACCCACGGTCCGCCCGGACACGATCCCAGGCTGCGATACACGTTGTACGCCACGGCGCCCGGCACGGCAGTCCAGCTCACCTCCACCTGATGATCGGCCGGCGTGGCGAGCGCGGGGGCGCCGGGGCCGGCGGGCGCCAGGCAATCGGTGAAATCACCCCGTACCACCAGGGCGAACGGCTGCGGCCCCATCGGTACGCTGACGCCTCTGACCCGCACGACCCAGCGACCCGGAGCCGGGTTGGCGAAGATCATCCGCTCCTCGACGTTCAGAGTATCGTGCGCCGCCGCGACGTTGCTGGTCTGCACCGGCAGCCCGGTGCTCCCGTCGAGGGTCTGGAACCAGACAGTGCCGTCCGGATCGATCACCTCCAGCATCAGCTCGTTCACGCGCGCCACCGCCGCGTTGATCGCCGCCGGATAGTCCGACCAGACCAGCGTCGCCCGGAACGGCTCGCCTCCCGCCACGTCGTAGGCGTGGGTGACGACGCCTCCGGTCGGCAGGCCGTCGCGGTGATCGTAGGCGCGCAGCTTAAACGGGCTCCCCGCGAAGGCGAGGGTCGAGTCGAGCAGGATCCGGCCGAACCCGGAGTCGTAGTCGGGCGACGGCCCGGCCGGCCCCGGATCGACGGCGCCGTCGATCAGGGTCGCCTTCAGGAGCGCTCCCGTCGGCGTGAAGCCGGCGCCGGTATCGCGGACCCCGCTGGCGTAGAACCCTTCGCTGTAGTACTCGCGCGCCAGCGCCGCCAGTCCCGCCGCCGTCGGCGACGCCATCGACGTCCCGTCCAGCGAGCAGGTGGCGCAATTGTTCGACCCCGGATCGGCGTCCGACGCGGCGGAGATGACCGCCTCCCCCTGCGCCGCCAGGGTCGGCTTCATGCGGCCGTCGAGCACCGGCCCGGGACTGGAAAAGCCCGAGACGCTGTCGGCCGCCGTTCCGTGCCCGACCGAACCGACGCTGATCAGGCTCTTGGCGTTACCCGGAGAGCCGACCGCCTGCGGCGGCGGACAGAACTGCGCCGCGTTGCCGGCCGAGGTGAGAAGGAGGAAGTCGGGATAGGTCCACATCGCCAGGTCGGCGTCGCGCGCGAACGAGTCGTACGGCATCGTGCAATCGGGATCGCAGATTCCGAACAGGTCGTAACAGGCGTTGCCCCATGAGTTGGTGTGGATGCGCACGCCGTTTTGATAGGCGACGTCCGCCAGGTTCCAGATCGTCCCATCGCCGGTATTGAGATACTCCAGGCTGTCCCCCATCTCCTGAATGACCAGCCTGGCGCCCGGCGCCTGCCCGTCGCCCGGGTTCCGCTCCGGCGAGGTGTAGGAGGCGCAATCGGCGTACGGGCTCTGGTCCCCCGCGGCCGAGCCCGAGGTGTGCGTGCCGTGACCGCTCGCCAGCAGGGTCGCCGGGCAGGTGTCGTCGTCGCCGGTCGGCGTGGTGTTCGACCAGTTGTAATAAAGGATGTCCTTGCGCCGGTCGAGCTCCGGCGTGGCGGCGGGGCAGGGTGCGCTCGGGCAGGAGGAGATCGGCGGCGGGCCGTTGACCGTGTCGCGGAAGAAGCAGAGGTCGTAGTCCTGCCCCGTGTCGGCGACCCCGATGATCTGGCCGCAGCCGAAGATCCCCCGATCGAAGATCGGTGTCTCCTCCGACGGCGGCCCGGCGAAGGATTGGTGCACCCAGACGCCGTCCTGGTTCATCGGCCGGAAGGGACGGGCGATCTCGATCGCCTCCACCTCCGGCAGCCCCGCCAGCCGGGAGAGGACCGCGCCGATCCGCCCGGGGGGGACGACCGCCCGCAGCCGCCACGCACCAGCCTTGCCCGAGGGAGCGGCGCGCGGCGTGAGACCGGCGAGCGCCCGATGGGCGCGTTCCGGCGGTTCGTCCGCTTCCAGGATCACCCGTATCTCGATCGGACCTTTCGCCTTCGCCGCGCGCAACGCCAGCTCGGCCTGCACCTTGAAGTGCGGCGGCGGCGCGCCGATCCAGTCGATGAACGGCAGGGTGCGCACCGCATCGACCGCCGCCGGATCGATCCGCAGGCGGTAGCCGTGCTCGGGAACGTACCCAACGATCGAACCGCCCGCCTGCTCCATCCGGCGGCGCTCGCCGGGATCGAGCGGTCCCGCCGCGATGGCAACCAGATAGCGACGGCCCCGCGCGCTTCGTTCTTCGGACAGATCGCGGTACCACGCCGGGTCGATCGGCGCCGGGCCCTCCGGCCGGTAGGTCCAGGAGGCGAACCGCAACTCGGCCGTCCGTCGTGCGGTCGTCGACGCCGGCAAGGAGGCTAGGCTGAGAAGAGGCAGGATGATCGACAGCGCCGCGGCATTCCTGAATACTCTCAAGACGATCATCCCCCTTGAATAATGAAGCCATTCTAGCGCCTAATCCCGATGTTGTGGAACAGGCAATGCCGGGAACGGGGCCGGTGCCCCGCAGGGAGGTGCAGAATGCCCGACACGACAAGGAAGCGCATCGTCATCTGCTCCGACGGCACATGGAACGACCCGGAGGATGAACACCCCACCAACGTGTTGCGCCTCGCCCGCGCGATCAAGCCGATCGCCTCCGACGGGGTCAAACAGGTGGTGTTCTACGACTGGGGGGTCGGTTCATACTACGCCATGGTGCGCGGCGGCACCACCGGGCTCGGCATGATGAAGAACATCCAGGATGGGTACCGCTTCATCGTGCAGAACTTTCACCCCGGCGACGAACTGTTTCTGTTCGGCTTCAGCCGCGGCGCCTACACGGTCCGCAGCCTCGCAGGGATGCTGAACAACTGCGGCATCCTCAAGCGGATCAACGCGCACCAGATCCCTGACGCTTTCGATTTCTACAAGAAGCGATCGGCCAGGCCCGGTTCACCGGAAGCGAGCGCCTGGCGCAGGCAGCGCTGCCTCACTCCCGGGCGCGGGATCGTTCAGTTCATCGGCGTCTGGGACACGGTCGGCGCCCTCGGAGTGCCGACACGCGTGCTCGCCTTCGTCGAGGAGAAGGATTTGTTCTTCGATCCCGAGATCGGCAGCAACGTGCGGGTTGCCCGCCACGCCGTGTCGATCGACGAGAAGCGCAGCGATTTCCGCCCGACCCTGTGGGACCCCAAGGAAGGGATCGATGTCAGGCAGGTGTGGTTCGCGGGGGTCCATTCCGACGTCGGTGGCGGCTATCCGCCAACGGAGAAGGGGACGCTGCTCAGCGATATCCCCCTTGCCTGGATGGCCGGCCAGGCGGAGAACGGCGGCCTCGAGTTCGAACCGCATCTCTATGTCCGATCGCGCCTCGACCCCCTCGCCCCCGAGCACAGATCGCACAAGGGGTTCTTCAAGGTGCTGGGGTCGACGCCGCGCACTTTGCCGGTTGATGCCATCCTCCACTCCTCGGTCAGAAAGCGCTACCTGGCGGGCGACTACGATTCCACGCCGCTGCACGACTGGCTCGATTCGCGGGGGAACGACTGGGGCGCGACCGAGGCGTAGAAAAAACGGGGGGCATCGCCGATGCCCCCCGCTCACTGGCTTCTTTGCAGGACCTAACGGCAGGTCTTGTTGCTGGGTGGTCCTTTGCACTTGTTCGAGCAGCACTCGGCATCCGCGGTGCAGGACGCCCCCTTAGGCAGCAGCGTGCAGCTGACGCACTGATCGGCCCCCTCGTCGCAGCCCTGGCCGGGGCAGGGATCGGCGCCGGCCTGGCAGCTCCCCGCGGCGCAGGTCTCCGCGCCGTTGCAGAACTGTCCGTCGTCGCACTCGGCGTTGGAGCTGCAGCCACCGCCGGCCGGATCGAGGATCGACGCCACATTGTCGAAGTAGTGGGCGAGCGCCCCGTCGACGGTCGAATTGGCGCCCGTGTCGCAGACGTCGCCGCAATTGAAGCCGCAGCAGCCGGACAGCTGTCCGACGACCTCGCTGGCGCTATTGACCACCGGCGAGCCGCTGCTGCCGCCGTCGGTCGCGCCCTCCAGGTCGTTGCTGTAGATCCGCTCGCCGCGCGGCCACCCTGAACAGGTTTCGGCGTTCGCATCGACCGCATGATGCGAAAACACCTGCGGGCCGAAATTCGGATTGCTCACCCGGTAGAGGTCGGCCCCGTTGGTGAACGCGATCGGCGCGCTGTTCCAGCCGAGGAAGGTCGTGCCGGCGGGAGGATTGCCATTCAATTCGAGCAGCGTGTAGTCCCCGCTGCGGCCGCTGTCCAGGACGGTCGCGCCGGTGGTGTCGGGCGACGGGCTCCCCGGACAGTTCCCGTTGCAGGAGGAGGTCGTATAGAAGAAGAAGGTCTCGAGGTTCGCGTTGCTCTTGCTCAGGCAGTGATTGGCGGTCAGGAACAGGTTGCGCTGCGAACCGCCATCGGTATCGGCGATCAGGCCACCGGTGCAGGTATAGATGAACGCCCCCTGTATCCATTCCATCTTGGCGACGGCGTCCGCCGCGGGGCCGGCCGGCCCAAGCCCGCCGCAGTTGGCGTCGAGCACGCAATTGGCGTTGCCGCACTGGTCGTGGTCCCAGTTGTGGCCCTGCGGTACCGGGATGGGAAAGCCGCGGCCGATGTAGCCGAGATCGGTGATGGCGAACGATACGTTGCGCAGGTCGTCGCGGGTATGCGGCCCGAAGAAGCGCAGGGCGATCACGCCGGTGTCGGAGAACACGGTGTTGGTCCAGAACTCGCCGCTGCGGTCGGGGCCGCGCCCCTGGTAGGGACCACGGACGTCACCCTCGAGGCTGTAGAAGTACAGGTCGGCATCGGCCGGGAGGGAAACGTTCCGGAGGTGCAGCCTGATCCCGGTCGCGCCGGGGGAGGTGATCGCCGCCGTCCACAGGAAGCCGCCGTCGGGGGTCGCCTGCAGGATGCCGCCGGCAACCCGGTCGCCGTGACCGTGCCGCAGGCCGGAGAACTCGATCGCCGGCGCAATCGACTTGACCAGCCCGATGCGCAGCGGCTCCGCTCCCGCACGCCGCGGCGCCGGCGCTTCCAGATCGATCTTCTCCTGCCGCGTCAGCTCGACTCGGATCGGCGCATCGAGCGCCCCGCGGGGCCTCTCCTCCGTCAGCCACGCATGCAGCCCGGCCTCGCGCGCGGCGCGCTCCTCGACCGTCACGCCGCCTACCACTTTCTCGGGCCCGACGCGGGTGGTCGATCGATTGTTGGCGATGGTCGGCGCCGCCAGCAGCAGTCCGATCGGCAGCGCCGCGAGAACGATTCGACGAAGCGGCTTTCTCATGCTCCCTCCCCCACAAAGAAGTACGGTTGAGAATCCGGCTAGCAATCGAGCGCATCCTGATGGGTCATAGTGTTTCCGCAAGTGCCCGATCAATGCAAGCGGGAATTTACGCCCGCTAGCGGTAACGCCATTCACCTATGGTGCAATGGCATCGAAGGGATCGGCACCCCGCGGCAGGAGATCTCTGTCACAATCACGACTCGAGGAACTGTCGATGCCGCCTCCCACCTCCCGCCTCTCCAAGTCGAGATTCGTCTCCGGCTTGCAGTGCCACAAGCTCCTCTGGTGGCAGGTTCACGAGCCCGACGCCCCCGAGCTGAGCGAGGTCGATCCCGCCACCCAGTTCATCTTCGACCAGGGGCACGAGGTCGGCCGCCGCGCCCGGCAGTACGTGCCCGGCGGCATCCTTATTGATGTCCCGTATACCGAGCGCCGGCGCCGCCGCGACGAAACCGCCGCGGCGCTCCGTGACGGCGCCAGGATTCTCTACGAGCCGGCCTTCGAGCATGACGGTGTTCTGGTCCTGGCCGACATCCTCGAGCGCCGCCGCGGCGGCTGGAACTTGATCGAGGTCAAGTCGACGACGAAGGTCAAGCCGGAGCACCTCCCCGACCTCGCCGTCCAGGCGCACGTTCTGCGCGGCGCCGGCCTGGCCGTCCACCGCGCCGAGCTGATGCACCTCAACCGTGACTGCCGCTTTCCCGACCTTTCGAACCTGTTCACGCGCGAGGATCTCACGCAAGAAGTCGAAGAGTTCAAAGATGCCATCCCGCGCGACATCCGGGCGCAGCAGCGGATGCTCGACGGCCCGCTGCCCGATGTGCCGGTCGGCGATCATTGCCACGAGCCGTACGACTGTCCCTTCCTCGCGCGCTGCTGGCCGGCGCCGATCCCCCACGCCATCGACACGCTCTACCGGCTGAGCGGCCCCCGCCGAGACGAGTTCGAGGCGGAGGGCTACCGGACCATCGGCGACCTGCCGCGCGACGCCGGGCTGACCGCCATCCAGGAGCGGCAGCGCCGGGCGGTGCGCACGAAGAGCCTGATCGTCGAGCCGGGCCTCGCCGACGCTCTGGCGCAATTCGAGCGCCCCTTCGCCTACCTCGATTTCGAGACGATCGCCCCGGCCATCCCCGTCTGGGACGGCTGCCGCCCGTACGATCAGGTGCCGGTCCAGCTCAGCGTTCATCGGGAGAGCCGCGACGGCCGGCCGACCCACCACTCCTGGCTCGCTGGCGGCCCGTCCGACCCGCGCGAGGCGCTGGCGCGCCAGCTGATCCGGTTCACCCGCGGGGCAAAGACGATCCTGGCGTACAACGCCTCTTTCGAGCGCGGCTGCATGCAGCGGCTGAGGGAGCAGCTGCCGCACCTGGCGGCGGAGCTGGGGAGGGTCGAGGAGCGGATCGAGGACCTGC
>Ga0302046_10003233_pt1 | contig 14784 bp, 12 predicted proteins | sample RVTome_11_FD_200261 | JGI IMG/M metagenome (GOLD analysis project Ga0302046, IMG submission 200261) | Soil microbial communities from uranium-contaminated site in the Upper Colorado River Basin, Wyoming, United States - RVT147D111 (version 2) ...
AGCCCAGGCCAGAGCCAATGGCGCGACAGAGACCGGGCCGACTGACGGTATCGTGCGGGGGATTGCCGCCTCGGTGGGCATCGCTATCGGCCCCCTGTATCGATTTCAGCAGACTGACATCGTGATTCAAGACACGGCAGCAGACCCGGCTCAAGAAACAACCCGCCTGCAAAAAGCGGTCAAGACGGCTCAAGCCGAGCTTGAAGCGGTCCATGCCCAGATGCTCAAACGAGTCGGCGCGGAGGAAGCCGCCATCTTTGAAGCCCATCTGGCCATCCTCGACGATCCCGAATTGCTGGAAGCGACCTCGGCTCAGATCAACGCGGGCCGGAGCGCCGCCCGCGCCTGGCAGGAGACCATCGAGACCAGAGCCGCCCAGATGGCGGGCTTGAAAAATGAGACCCTGGCCGCGCGCGCGGCGGATATCCGCGATGTCGGCCAGCGCGTCTTGCGGGTGCTGGTTGGGGCGGATGGCGCAGGCCCCACCCTGCCGGATATGCCGGTCGTGCTCGTCGCCAGGGATCTGTCGCCATCGGACACGGCGACATTTGAGCCGGGTCGCGTCCTGGGTTTCTGTACGGCCGTGGGCGGCGCGAATGCTCATACGGCCATCCTGGCGCGGGCGTTGGGTTTACCGGCTGTCGTCGGCGCCGGCGCTGGAGTATTGGCCCTGGCCAACGGCACCCCGGTCATCCTGGACGGCGAGGCCGGCACCCTGACCATCGAGCCGGATGCGGACACCCTGGCCACCGCCCGCAAGCGCCAGCAAGCCCAGCAGGCCCGGCGCGAGGCCGAACTGCAAGCAGCCCAGGCCCCGGCCATCACCCAGGATGATCACCGCATGGAAGTGGTGGCGAACATCGGTAACCTGGACGAGGCCAGGCAGGCCAGAGCCTTTGGGGCCGAAGGCGTCGGGCTGCTGCGCACCGAGTTTCTTTTTCTGGAGCGGGCGGACCCACCCACGGCCACGGAACAGTTCGAAGTCTATCGCGACATTGCCGTGGCTCTCGAAGGACACCCGGTCATCATCCGCACCCTGGATGTGGGCGGCGATAAACCGCTGGTGTATCTGCCGCTGCCGCCGGAAGAGAATCCGTTTTTGGGCCAGCGCGGCATCCGGCTATGCCTGGCTCGCCCGGACTTGCTGGAAACACAGTTGCGGGCTATTCTTCAGGCGGCCGAGTTTGGGCCGTGCCGGATCATGTTCCCCATGGTCGCCCATCTGGACGAATGGCGCGCCGCCCGGCAGATGGTCGAGCGGATCAGAAATGAATTGAAGGGTCCGGCGGTTGAACTCGGCATCATGGTTGAAGTTCCGGCGGCGGCTTTGTTAGCCGACAGCTTCGCCCGCGAAGTCGATTTCTTTTCGATAGGCACCAACGACCTGACCCAATATACCCTGGCCATGGATCGCACCCACCCGGCGCTGTCAGCCCAGGCCGATGGGCTGCATCCGGCCGTCTTGCGCCTGATCGACCAAACGGTGCGGGCGGCCCACGCCGCCGGTAAGTGGGTGGGCGTTTGCGGCGAGCTGGGCGCAGATCCCCAGGCCGTGCCCATCCTGGTTGGGCTGGGGGTTGATGAGTTAAGCGTGAGTGTCCCGGCCATTCCGGGCGTCAAAGCTCAAATCCGCTCGCTGAGCCTGGCCGCCGCCCAACAGCTTGCGGCCCAGGCCCTGACATGCGCCACGGCGAAGGAGGTCAGGCAGTTGGCGGCAGCGGTGAATTAGCCAACCAGACCTGACAGGTTTTGGAAACCTGTCAGGTCTTCAGAGAGAAAATAATGACAAACACGGATCGGACGCAGATGCTCCAATTTGGCGCGGGCAACATCGGGCGGGGCTTGATCGGTATTCTGATGTCACAGGCCGGCTATACGGTGACCTTTGTCGACGTGGTAGAGCCCCTGATCGAGGCCATCAACGAGCGAGGTCAATTTACGGTCAGAGAGATCGATCCGGCCGGGACAAAAGAGACCATCGTCGAACATATTCAGGCGATCAACGCCAAAGCAGAGGCGCAGGTCATCGAAGCATTTGGCCAGGCCGAGCTGGTGACGACGGCCGTCGGGCCGGGTGTTTTACGCGTCATCGCGCCCGGGCTGGCCAGGGGCCTCCAGCATCGAGCCGAACTCAATCTCGACACCCCGCTCAACATCATCGCCTGCGAGAATTTGATCGACAATTCCAAAATCCTGCAAAACTATGTCCTCGAGCATGTGCCGCCGGAGTATCAGGCTTATGTCCGGAAATGGGTCGGCTTTCCCTGCTGCGTGGTGGACCGGGTGGTGATCCCGGCCGGTAAGCCGGAGCAGGAGACCGATCCGTTGTTGGTCATCGCCGAAGGGCAGGGGCAGTTGGTGGTTGATCGAGCCGGCTTTGTGGGCGAGCCTCCGGTTATCGCCGGCATGCAGCTCACCGATCAGCTGGCTGCTTACGTTGAGCAGAAGATTTTTACCCTCAACATGGCCCATGCCATCACGGCCTACCTGGGGTATCGCAAAGGGTATGAACTCATCCACCTCGCCCTGCAAGACCCCCAGATCCGCCAGGTCGTGACCGGGGCTCTGGCCGAGGTCAGCGCCGTGCTGGTCAAACGCCATGGCCTGGACCCCGCCGAGCAGGAACTATACGCCGGCCGCGTCTTAAAACGGTTCGAAAACAGCGCCCTCCCTGACCCGGTGGTGCGGGTCGGCCGGGAGCCGAAGCGCAAACTCGCTCCCACCGATCGCCTGGTCAAGCCGGCGACCCTGGCCCTGGAGGTGGGCTTGACCCCTTCTCATCTGGCCACCGGCATCGCTGCCGCATTGCTATATGACGCGCCCGATGATCACGAAGCGGTCGAATTAGCCAGAGACCTCAATGAAAAGGGTGTGGATCAGGTATTAGCGGACGTCTGCGGCCTGTCCCCCGGTCATGCCTTAGCAGAGTTGGTGAAGGAAAATATCACGGACGTTAGAAGTCTATTTTCAAAACAGTAAGCACCTTCCTCCTCCTTCCTCCTTCCTCTTTGTGACCAAATAGGGACAGGTCTGAGATCTGCCCCTACTTAAACTCCGGCTGCACCTATTTCGCCCAATCCCTATTGACAAGGCCAACCATTCCTCTTACCATGGGGTGAATCAAATCACCGCCCATGCGGCGTAAAACCATAGGAGGCATGTCTACCATATGGAATTGCTCACCAATCCTCAGAACTGGATTGCCCTTGTTACCCTGACCAGCCTGGAAATCGTCCTCGGCATCGACAACATTATTTTTATTTCGATCCTGGCCGGTAAATTGCCGGACCATCAGCAGGCCAGGGCCCGCCGGACGGGGCTATTCCTGGCCATGTTCGTGCGCATTGCGCTGCTGTTCTCACTGGCCTGGATCATTCAACTGACGACCCCGTTCTTCACGGTTTTTGGCCGGGGGATTTCAGGTCGAGATCTGATTTTGCTGGCAGGTGGCTTGTTCCTGTTGGCTAAAAGCACCTTCGAGATCCACGAAAAACTCGAAGGGGAAGAGGGGCATGCCTCGGCTAAGGTGAAGGCGTCCTTTACGAGTGTCATTGTTCAAATCTTGCTGCTGGATGTCGTGTTTTCCCTCGACTCGGTCATAACGGCCGTGGGCATGGTCGATCAACTCGCCGTGATGGTGACAGCTGTAGTATTGGCGGTCGGCGTGATGCTGCTCTCGGCCGGCTCGGTGAGCAGTTTTGTCGAGCGCCATCCCACGGTCAAAATGCTGGCCTTGAGTTTTCTCTTGCTGATCGGTTTTTCACTGGTGGCGGAGGGTTTCCATTTTGAAATTCCCAAGGGCTATATCTATTTTGCCATGGGCTTCTCGGTTCTGGTCGAAATGCTCAACCTGCGCCTGCGGGGCAAGGCCGAGCCGATCAATCTGCGCCAACCTTATGCGAAACCGGCGGCGGAGTAGTCTTGGTGAGGGGGGATGTGGGATATGCGATGTGGGATTGGGGATTTGACCAAATAACCAATTACCCATTACCAACCTGACGGTGCTTCGATAGTCACTCGTACATCGCGGCGTAAATAAGCCCACGGCTACCCCCCTCCAACCTCCTCCTGCCAGCAGGGGGAGGCTTTAAACGTCCCCCCGCGAGCGGGAGGATCGAGGGGGTGTAACCGACGGCCTATTACGCGTCCGGGTACTAGTCCGTGTCGAGATCGGGGGCGATGGGCGTGACACGGAAGGTTGACTCGCGGCGATAGGTGACCAGGCCGGGGGCGGCGCCTTTGATGGCCCGGACATGTTTTTTGACGGTGACGTCGACCTCAACACCGGTATCGCGGCGAGCGCGGGAGTAATAGGCCGCTACACCGGCGGCCCAAAAAACATCGGCCTCGGCAGGTAGGCCCTCCGCCGTGGGCATGATGACGTGGGCGCCGGGCACAGCGCGGGCATGGAGCCACAGGTCATCGGGCGCGGCGCGATTAAAGGTGAGGTGGGCATTCTGGAGGGCATTCTTGCCGACCCAGACCGTGGCTCCGCCCGGCGCGGTTAGCCGGAGATAGTGTGAGGACGCGCTTTTCTGACGCTTGCGCCGGCGTTTGGGCCGATGATAACCCGCTTCGGCCAGGGCCTCGGCCACCGTGTCAATCTCCGGGCGATTTTCGGCGATGGTCAAATCCTGTTCGAGCTGGTCCAGATAACGCTCTTCCAGTTCGATCTTGTCGAGTTGGGCCGGGATCTCATTGGCGGCGCGCAGGGCTTTGCGATATCGACTAAAATATTGTTGAGCATTGTCGCTTGCCGAGAGAGCAGGGTCTAGTGCGATGTGCAGGGGTGGTTCGCCGGGCAGCCAGTCGAGGCTGACTTCGCTTTGGCCGGCCTCGATTTGATGCGCGTAACTCAAAATGGCTTCACCCTTTTTCTTGAGCAACGTCGGATCGGCCTGGACCTCGGCGTCTTCGGCCAGACGCTCGTGACGGCGCTCTAGCCTTTGCCGTGTCTTTTTTATCGCTTCAAATAACGGGGCTTTGGCCGCACTGTAGCCGGAGGTCACCTCGGCAAAGTAGGTTTCAACGGCAGCCGAGAAGGTGTCCACCCTCCGGGTATGGGGCAGGTGATGCAGCGGGTAGGGCGCAAAGGCCACCGGGTGAGCCTCATCATCGAGTGCCAGCGTCGGCTGCCACGTTTCATGCCAAAGATGCTCGAACAGCTCCCGAAACGCCGCTACCAGCGCAACCGGATCAGCCAGGTCACCAACCGTGGTATTCGTCTGCCCCGTAGCCCGATAGGTGATTTCGCGAGCCAACAGCGGACTAACCCCGCTGACGATGCCGGGCAAGAAACGAAACAGGCGCAGCTTGGGCGAGGCTTCGCTTATTTCCTGAGTCAGAGCCGGCTGGGTCAGTTCAGGCGGGCTGAGCTTGTGTTGAGGCGGCGGCGGCTCGTAGGTATGGCCGGGAATGATCACTCGCTGGCCATCTTGCTCCGGTTTAGACAGCCGGGCCGTGCCCAGAATGGTTTGAGCGGCGTCGATGAAAACCAGGTTGCTGCGTGTGCCCAGCATTTCGACAACGAGCGTGGTCGGTCCGAGCGGGCCAAGAAACTGAAAATAAACCAGACGCTCGTAGGGAGGCAGCTCGATGGCTGTGAGCCGGGCTCCCCGCAGATATTTACGCAGCACCAGCATCAGGGGCGAGTCGTGGCCGCTGCCGCGCCGCACTTTTGGTTCGGCTAGATGCAGGCGCGGCGCCTGAGGTTCGGTTGACACGATCAAATAGTAGCGGATGGGATGAATGAAGATTTCAAAGCCAAAGGTGAGCGAGTTGATTTGAACGATGCGCTGCACCCGGCCACCCAGCGTCGTCGAACGTAGTTCGGTCACGATGGCAGCGATGGAGAATGTATCGAAGTTCATTGAACTACTTTAGAACAATCTCAACTTGTAAGCCAAATCGTCCGCTGTGTCGTTGCCGCGAACGCGGATACGGCGCATTTCGAAACGATTGCTAAAGGATTGGTCGATGCCAAACTGGGTGGTGACCGCGCCCCAGAAATTGGCCGAGTCGAGCACACGGATGGTCAATTCATCATAGCGGCCGGCCGGGTAAGAGAAAAACCGCACCGGTTCGCCGATGCGTTCTTCGATGGCTTCTTTGGAACCAAGAATTTCGTAAACCAGAAAATCGACATCTCTGCCCGTCAGGTCAGGGTGGCGATAGCTGTGCGAGCCAAATTCCATCCCGGCTTTGTGCATTTCGATGATCATCTCCCAGGTCAGATAGCTAACGTTATAGGTATCGATAGGTTGGGTGAAGACAAAAAAGGTGCCGCTGTAGCCATATTGGCGCAACAGGGGAAAAGCATTTTCGTAATTGTCCCGGTAGCCATCGTCAAAGCTAAGAATAATAGGTTTAGGCGGCAAGGACCTCTCCCGGCTAAGCGCATAGGTTAGTTCTTGCAGCGAGATCGTCTCGAAGCCGGCCTGGCGCAGATAGGCCAGATGCAACTCGAACTGAGCCGGTGCGACCGACAAATCTCGACGCACCGCATCGGCATCGGCGGGAGGGATCGAGATATAGTGGTACATCATAATAGGCACTCTAACCGTAACGTCATCCACCAGCGGCGTGGGTTCGGGGGTGGGCGTTGACGTCACCGTTGGCGTGGCCGACGGGGAGGGCGTAGGACTGGGGGTCAACGTACCGGTAGGAGTTTGGGTTGGGCTGGGCGTCCGGGTTGGACTGGCGGTGAAGGTCGGGGTTGGGCTGGCCAGCTTCGTCGGCGTGAGGGTCGGTAACGATGTCGAGATACGCAGCGATGGTGAAGCCGGCGCAGCATCGACACTGGTGTCATCAACCGTACCGGCAATGATCAGGCTGAGGCCCAGTTGTAAGGCCACGACCAGAAACAGCAGCACGATAACAAACCAATAACGGGTCAACGCCCGTATCATCGACATCAAAAAATCATCCGATTCGTCGTTCAAATTTATTGGATCAAATGGAAAGTTGAAACAATCGAGACCAAAGCGGGGTCACCGAAGCCCTTATTATACGCCACTTGCCAGCCGAAGGCAACGGCTGCACCCGAAACGTTGGCTTTCCATTTGCCGGTTGTGGGGTAAAAGACGGTGTCAAAGCAACCTTATCTCAATCACTTTCCCTTTGACTTTGTGACTAATGGCTTTATAATCAATTCTATAAGCATTATTTGCCTGCGACGTTTTGATGATGGCCAATCACGACAATGAGCCAATACCGTTTTTGGTGGGATGAAACCAATATCGAGCATATTGCTAATCACGGTGTGGAGCCTTATGAAGCGGAAGAAGTTATCGATGACGATCCATTCATCGCTAAGGCAGGTAAGGAAAAATACGTAGCCTATGGGCAGACAGATGCCGGACGCTATTTACTGGTGGTCTTTGCTCCGAAGTCAAAACAACGATTACGCGTCATTACCGCTCGAGATATGACAAGCGCTGAGAAAAAACGAATCAGACGTAGGAAAAAATAAGATGCCAAAATTGCCTGAATTCAAAAGTGATGAAGAAACAGCAATCTGGTTTGATCAGCACGATACCGCCCCTTATATAGATGATCTGGAAGAGACTGATGAAACGTTCAAAGTCATTCGGACCCGTTTTGTAACAAAGCCGGTCGATGTCCGACTGCGTGCAGATTATCTGGCGGCTATTCAAGAACTGGCTGAGCGTAAAGGCGTGCCCTATCAGAGCCTCGTGCAAACCTGGCTGGTAGAGAAATTAACTCAAGAAGCGCCAGATTTGCTGCCAAATAACTCTCCAGCCTAATGGTTGAGGTCCCTTCTAAGAATTTACTCTTGAGTTTGTTTAGACTTCATCGAAATCAACTTCACCAGAAGGGGTCAGCGACTTAATGGTCAATTCGGCCTGGTCGAGCTGCAAGCCGCAGCGTTCGGCCAGGGCCATACCACGCTGGTAGAGGGCAATGGCTTCTTCCAACGACAGGTTGCCGGCTTCGAGCTTTTGGACCGTCTGTTCCAATTCATCGAAGGCCTGCTCAAAGGTCATTTTTTCGATATCGGCCTGGTTTTTTGTGGTCATGCTTCGCTCCGGGGTGAATAAACGTCAGGCAGCGTGAGCCCGCTGCCAGGCCAGAGACCATTCGACGGCGCGTTTAATTCCATCTTCAAAGGACACCTGGGGTTGGTAACCGAGCAGGTGTTTGGCCTTGCTCAAATCGGCCACGTAAAAGTTGATCTCGCCGGGTTGGCTTGGTTGGTCGATGATTTTGGGCGTGACACCCAGGTTGGCGGCAATGGTTTCGGCCAGGTACATCAGGCTGGCCGGGCTGCCCGAGCTGAGGTTGAAGGTCTCATTGACGACCTCACCGGCGGCCAGTTTTTCGATGCCCAACATCAAGCCGTTGATACAATCGTCGATGTAGGTAAAATCGATGGTTTTGTGACGATCGAAGATGGTGATCGGCTCGCCGCGCTGCATTTGATCGATAAAAACGTGGATCACGCGCGTCATTCGCTCCAGGTCATTATCGCAGCGGCCGTAGACATTGCTCAAACGGAAAATCAGATATTTCAGATCGTAGCAATTTTGATAGGCATAGATCAACATCTCATCCGCCATCTTGTAGGCGGCGTAAGGGCTCAGAATATGAAAGACGTCGGTGGTGTCTTCGGCCACGACGGGCGGTTCCGGGCGGCCATAGACTTCGCGGGAGCTGCTGAAAATGATGGGCAACTGCTGCCGGCGACAAAACTCCAGCACATTGAAGGTGATGGTTGCATTTTCATGGGCCCGGCTGGGGTCCAGGACCAACTCGTGTACCTTGGCATTGGCGGCCAGGTGGACCACCAGATCAGGCCGCTCAAAGTCACTCCTCAGCGCCGTTATCTCGGCCAGGGCCGGCATGCCCTGGCTCAAGTCTCGCCGGAGGGTGGGGATTTGAGCGGTCCAACTGTTTTCGCGTTTATCAATGCCGACAACAGCGATACCTTTTTTGGCCAGCGCCAGACACAGGTTGGTGCCGACTTGACCGCTGCTGCCGGTAACTAAGATATTCAAATGAGGATGCCTCCAAATTGACGATAATGCTAAATCTCTGCCTCGCTCGTTACTCTTCAGGCGGCTGGAAACAAGTCTACAGGCACCCTTCGATACGGCCTCCGCTCCGCTTCGGCCTACTCAGGATGCGGGCGCCTCGCTCTTACTAACCGTCGCTTCAAACGTGCCATCTCGCACTTGAATGACGATATCATCCCCCGGGTTGACCTGATCGGTCCGAGTCACCACGGTCTGATCCTTTTCGACCAGGGCATAGCCTCGGTTGAGCGTGGCCAAAGGGTTGAGGGCATCGAGTTGAGCGGCCAGATTTTTGATCTGCTCCCGCTGCAATGAAAAGCGATGCCGGAGGGTCAGCCCGACCCGCTGCACCAAATGATCGACCTGCTGGCGGTAATTGTTGACCTGCGCCTGGGGCGAGAGCCGCTCTAAGGCCCAACGGCGCGTCTGCCACCGGGTTCGGGCTTCGCTCGTGATGTCTTGAGCAGCAGCCACCAGGGCCAACTGTTGTTGATATAGTAAGCGGGTTAACTCCTGCCGATCAGGGGTAGCCAGTTCAGCCGCCGCAGACGGGGTCGGAGCGCGGACATCGGCCACAAAATCGGCCATCGTAAAGTCGACTTCATGGCCCACGCCCGTAATAATCGGGATCGGACAGGCGGCAATGGCCCGGGCCAGACGTTCATCGTTAAAGGCCCACAAATCTTCAAGACTGCCACCTCCCCGCGCCAGAATGATGACTTCAACGTTTTGGTCGATGATGGCGGCGAGGGCGGCCATGATCTGGGCCGCTGCACCCTCGCCCTGAACCTGAGCCGGCGAGAGAATGACCTCGGCGATGGGATAGCGCCGGCGGAGCACGTTCAAAATATCGCGCAAGGCAGCGCCACCGGACGATGTGACCAGGCCAATCCGGCGCGGGAAGAGGGGTAACGGCTGCTTCAGGTCAGGCTCGAACAGCCCTTCGGTGGCCAGCCGGGCCTTGATGCGCTCAAACTCGGCGTGTAAGGCGCCCTGACCGGCCGGCTCCAGATCATCGACGTAAAACTGATAATTGCCGCCGGCTTCGTACACGGAGATGCGGCCATGGGCCAGGACGGCTTCACCGTCACTTTGCGGCAGATAAATCAGGCGGCCGGCCTGGGTCCGCCAGATCACGCAGCGAATGCTGGCTTGCGAGTCCTTCAAGGTGAAATAGATATGACCGGAAGCGGCCCGTTTCCAATTGGAGATTTCACCTTGAAGCCAGATGTCCTGCAGGGTGGCATCGGCCTCGAATTTTTGCCGAATATAGGCATTGATGGCGCTAACCGTGAGGACGCGGGGGGGAAGGTCGAATAAAGATGGTTGGTGCATTATGTTTCTACAGCTTGTATTTGGAACAAACCTTGCGTGTCCGGGTCGGATTCCAGTTCGATTTTAAAAAGGGCTTCGGCCTTGGCGCGCGACATTTGAACCGAGACAAGGCGGACTTGTTGCTCGACACCGGGCCGGCCATCGCCTTTGCGGAAGGTGAGCCGGGTAAATTGGCCATTCATGGGTACTTCAAAGCGATAGTTGCCGATTTCGATAAGATAGGTACCGACTTCGGTCGTATAGATTTCAAAACCACCGGGCCCAAATTCGGGTTTAAAGCCGGAAATGAGCTGATAGCGATGGCCCCAGGGCGTAGTGTAAATAATCGGGACATTGGGTGTGCCCCAGTCGCCCACAATCAGGGGCAAACCACGGCCCCGGCTCATCTCAACCGTCATCATCGGCCGTCTAGGGGCCGGCAGTGAAAGGTCGATAGGTATATCCTGGCCGGGAACGGGCGTAATCCCGGCTTGCTGCACACCGTGATCGGGCAGCTCGAGCTGGTAAGTGCCGGCCGGGACATTGTTAAAGCGATAGCTGCCATCGCTGCGGCTGGTCATTTCAGCCGTTTGGCCTGAGCCATTCAAAACGAGCTTGACATTCGAGACCGGCTGGCCAAGGTGGTCAAATATCGTACCAAAGATCGTGCTGGTTCGCTCCCGCGTCGGTTGGCCCAGGGTCACGCCGGTGTAGTAATACTTGATAATCTGATCATAGGTGCGGCCCTGATCGGCAAAGGTGCGTGCGCCGTGCTGGCACAGGCCAACGCCATGCCCGCGTCTTTCACCCTGATTCGGGCAGGGTACTCCGCGCACGTAAGGGAGGGCTGCGCCGCCAAAAACATCTTCACTGTTGCGGGTATGGCCGCCACAGTTGGCCGAGAAAAAGCTATTGACTGTTTCGCCGTTGTAGCGCGCCACAATGCCTTTGGTGGCCTCGATGGCCTCATCGGATTGGGGATGAATCTTGCCGGGGTCATAGTTTTGACAGTGGCCCGGGTTGATACAGATATCGGCCTGGGGGGCATGACGAGGATTCTCAATAGCATAACGGGCATAGCTGCGTGAAGCGACTGCTTGCGCCTTGACCGCTTCGGATGGCCATAGGGCCGGCATTTCGGCGGGCACAACACCACGCAGATATTCTTCCAGGGGCATCTCACGCACCGAGTTATCGCCTAATAAAACCCGGATGGTGTCCTCGGTCTTTTCCACTCCGCGTGTCAGCGGGACGTCGGGCATGGTTCGCAGGCGGTTGAGATGGTCCGAGAGATTCGTCACCTGTTGGGCCCAGGCATTGGACAGGTTGCCGGGGCTGCGGGTTGGGTCCAGCCATAAAAAATAGGTAACGGCCAGCACACGGGCATCGCTCAGGCACTGTTCGGCGTGGTAAATAATCTGATCGGTAAAATCACGGTCGGCTGCACCGAAGTTACCGGCTTCATCGATGATGACTTTAGCCTTAATATTATAGCGCGCTTCAAACAATTTCAGCAGCCGCTGCCAGCGAAAGGCATACCAGGTGGACAATTCGGGATCATACAGCCATTCCTGCACCGAACCATGGGCGTTGCCCCAATAGGCATGAAACGTGAGAATATTATCAAAATAATCTCTTACAGTTTCATACAAGTAATCATAACCGGCCCAACCTTCCTTGGGAACGCCAGCGTCATCCGGCGCGCCATCTTCATGGTGGCCAAAGGCAAAGGGCGGGGTCACCAGTTTCATCTCAGGAGCGATATTTTTGATGACCTCGGCCGTCAGCCGGACCCAAGCAGCATATTTTTGATAGAACTGGGGCGAAGTATAGCGGGCTTGATTGGCCGCGTTTGGGTCGCCATTTTCATAATGCAAATTGAGTTCGTTGGCAAAATAAACGTAGGGATCAAGCGGCTTCAAATCATTCCACTTGCTGGCGACCATTTCACCCAGGCGCCGGGCGAAATAGTTGGGGTCTTGATGCCAATTGAACGGATGTTGAAAGCGCACGATAACAGTGCTGTCGGGATTGGCGGCTTTATAAGGATAGATTCCGTTAAAGCCAAGATAGTCATAGAAGCAAGTAACGGCGCCAGGCCGCCACTGTAGCATCTTTGAAGTATCGCCGGGATGACCATTAGCCACCCACAAACCAGGCCGGCGCATGGGGCCTCCTTGCTACAAATCAATTAAGCGGTGCGAGTACGTTTAACTTTATTATGACATAAAATCATACTTATGCAAGCGCATCGCCGGGTTTGTATAGCTTCGATTGGCCGCGACTTCGAAGACACGGCAGGCGTTTGGGAGTATCATCTCAATAATCGGGGGAAAGAATCCCTAAAGGTTTTGAAAACCTTGAGGGTTTAGCAAGATCGCCCCTGGCTATTGAGAAGTACGTTTGGGAAAATAAAAAGGGGGTACATTCCTGTACCCCCTCATAAGAACGCAACTAAATGGTCGAATCAATTAAAGCAACTGAAACCGGCCCGTGGCGCGGACAATTTTGAAATTGAAATTAACAACGTATTCAAAGAGTTTGTCTTGTAAGCTCTTCCAGTCTCCGCTGGCCAGAATACTTTGCATCGTAGACAAATCTTCGGCAACCGCACCGGTTAAGATTTGGGGCCCATCGCCAAAAACGGTGTACCAGGCTTCGGTAGGCTGGATACCGAGCTTCATGATACCTGGCGCAAATTCACGGACAATAAACTCGAAGTAATCACTTTCTGCCCCCGGTTTAATGTCCCAGCTCATCAATATCTTAACCATCATGCGATCATCCTTAAGAAAAGAAACTCAATGAAGTTTAGCGGCCAATTTATATAGTAGAGAAGATAGCAGAAGAGAGTCATTTGTGCAAGTCATCAGACTTTATCCCCTCACCAGTTTCACCAATGCGTCACCTGGCCCAAACGGCCCAACGGCGGCCAGGTTATAACCGGCAGGGTTGACGATTTGCCGGGCCAAGGCCTGAACTTCGACCGCCGTCACGGCGTCGTAAGCCTGTAAAACCTGTGCCGGGGTTTTGACAGTTTCCTGAAATAGGGCCTGATAAGCGACCCAGGTCGCCCAGCTAAAGCTATTCTCCAGGCCAAGGACCAGCCGGCCTTTGATATATTCTTTGGCTTTATGGAGTTCTTCGGCCGGAACAGGCTCAGCCGCTAAATGATCGAGCTCGTTCAGGATAGCCTGCAGGGCCTGGGCCGCGCGCGCGGAATCCACCCCGGCGTAGATCACCAGCGTGCCGGTATCCTGTAACATGGTCAAACTGGAGTCGACGGCGTAAGCCAACCCCAGTTCTTCGCGAATGGTCAAGAAAAGCCGGGAACTCATACCTTCGCCCAGGATCGTATTCAAGACCCCCAGGACATAGCGGTCGGGATGGGTGCGGGGCAAACCGGGCAAGGCCAGACACAGGTGACCCTGTTCAGTAGGACGATCTTCGATGCGCCAACGGGCTTCGGGTTGCAGCCCCGGCGCCGCTTCGAATTCGGGGGCAGCGGCGGGCCGCCAATCACCCAACATCGTTTCAACCTCGGCCAGGATGGCTTCCGGTTGAAATGAGCCGCTGACTACGACAATTAGATTTCCAGGGTGATAATTCCGAGCATAAAAGCCAACTAATGAAGCACGGCTGATACCGGCCAGGGTCTCGTGGGTGCCGGCCACACTCCGCCCCAGGGGATGATCCGGCCAGACAACCTGGTCGATTAATTCGTCGATCCAATCATCGGGCGTATCATAGACCATATTGATTTCTTCACCGATGATCTGCCGCTCTTTTTCGAGCTCGTCGGGATCGAACAACGGATGCCGGATCATATCGGCCAGGATGTTGACCACGGTTGTAGCCTGAGAGGCCGCGACTTTAGCATAGTACACGGTGGTTTCATAGTCGGTATAGGCGTTGTTGATCCCACCGATACCTTCTATGGCTTCGGCGATCAGCCTGGCCGTTGGGCGCCGGGTGGTTCCCTTGAACAGCATATGCTCGATCAGGTGGCACATGCCCGACTCGGCGGCGCGTTCGTAACGCGAGCCGATTCTCACAAAGATACCGGCGCTAACCGATTGAAAGCCCGGCACAGGGACCAGCAGTATTTTCAAACCGTTATCCAGGACATGTTCTTGATACATAGACCGGTGATTATAGGCGGTCCCTGATAAAGGTCAATTTTAGTGGTCGTGATGGCGTGAGCGTAGCTGGTAGGCCAGCAGAGTCAGCACAATAATCCCAAGCCAGCTCAAGGGGATGAACAAGCCGGGCCCTCTTTCCCCGGCATAATTGGTGGTGCTTAATAGCTTCGCACCCGTTACGGGCAGAAGCGGGGCTGGCGCATCACTGCCGCCGGTACTGGGAAGTTTATCGTCGGGCGGCACAAATTCTTCTTCGGCTTCGCTTTCACTGGCGGCTACGGGCGCCGGCCCTG
>Ga0302046_10003234_pt1 | contig 14780 bp, 16 predicted proteins | sample RVTome_11_FD_200261 | JGI IMG/M metagenome (GOLD analysis project Ga0302046, IMG submission 200261) | Soil microbial communities from uranium-contaminated site in the Upper Colorado River Basin, Wyoming, United States - RVT147D111 (version 2) ...
CCGGTTGCTCACGCTCGACATGTACATGTCAATCAGCGTCGCGGCGGTATCCCGGTACGTCTCGATCGTGTCGAGCGTGCGGATCGCATGATCGGCGACGTCCCGCAGGTAGGGCAGCGTCGCGGCGGTCACCCGCGGCGAATCGCCGCGGGCCAGCGTCCCGAGCGCATCGCGCAGCGGCCAGATGGCCCGCCGCAGGTCCGCGAGGGTACGCTTGACGTCGTAGATCGCGGTGAGGGTCGCGCGGTCGGGAGAGACGATGACGACGTCCTCCAGCTCCTCGATGCGGTCGCCGATGGCTTCGAGCACCGCGAAGTAGTTGTCCACGATCGTGTCCACGAGAGCGTAGGCCAGGAAATCGGCCTCCTGCTGGCGCAGCCGGGACGCCGGCTCCGCCAGGCGGCGCCGGACCGGGTCGAACGTGTCGCGCGAGCGTTCCTGGAACGTGAGCACGTAGCGCGGACCGAGCACGACGCTCACCTGCTCCATCTCGACGGCGTGGTCGGGACCGGCGAGCAGCATCCGCAGGACGAGGTAGAGATGCTCGCCGTGTGCCTCGAGCTTGGGGCGCTGATTGGCGTTGAGCACGTCCTCGAGCAGCAGGGGGTGCAGACTGAAGACGCCGCCGATCCGGGCAATGATGTCGGCGTCGTGGATCCCATTCACGTCCACCCACAGGATCCCGGGTCGGTCGCGACAGGCCTCCAGCTCGGTCACATCGAAGACCGTCTGGCGTTCGAACGCCCCCTCGGCGTCGAACCAGTGCACTTCGACCTCCACGTCCTCCGCGAGCCGGCGGCCCACGTGGACCAGCGCTCCCGGCGACATCCCGATCTTGCGGGATGCGCGCGCGGCGCGTGGAACGGCTCCCTGGTCCGCCATCGCTCACCTCCCGATCAGCGTCGCGATGCGTCGCGGCGCCGGTGCGCTACCGCCCCCGGCGTCCCATCCGGCATACCTCCGCATACTCGGCGGGGCTCACCGGCTGCACGGAGAGCCGCGCGCCCCGCTTGATCACCATCATGTCCCGCAGCGCGGGGTTGGCCTTCAGGTCCGCGAGGGCCACCACGGCGGGAAACCGCTCGACGAACCGGAGATCCACGCTGTACCAGATGGGCCTGTCCGCCGTGGCCTTCGGATCGAAGTAGTCGTGCCCGCGCACGAACTGGAGCGGGTCGGGATAGCCGGCCCGGGCGACCTCGGCCAGCCCGACCACCCCCGACGGATCGGCGTTGGACGCGTAGAAGAGCACGCGGTCGCCCACCTGGATCTCGTCGCGGAGCAGGTTCCGCGCCTTGTAGTTCCGCACCCCTTCCCACCCCGTCCGCCCGTCCCGTTCGAGATCCTCGATGGTGTACGCCGACGGTTCGACCTTCATGAGCCAGTGGCGGGGCACGGCACGCTCCTGTTTCTCGGTGGTGGGCGGCGATCCGCCACCGGTCAACGCCGCGCGGGCAGACGTTTCAGCAGCTGGATCTGTCCCGTGTGATAGAGGTCGTGGGCCGCAGCGCCCTGAATCATCTGGGCGTAGCTCCACGTTCCCGCCGGCGACCGGGCGCGCAGCCTGCGGGGCGGGAGCGCGGCCACGGCGGCCCGCATCTCGTCGTGCATCCGCTTGAGCAGGCGCACGTCGGCGCGCCAGCGCGCGGCATCCGGCCGCGCGGGCGTCTCGGGCCAGTTGCTGGGCGCCCGCGGGAACCCCTCGGGCGGCCGCTCACCGGTCAGGCGACAGCGGACCACGTACTTCCAGTATGCCGTGTGCAGCACCAGATCCCAGATGGAGTGGCGGTTCCGGGCCGGCCGCCAGAGCGCCCGCGCCGGCGTCACGCCGCGGAGCGCCCCCGTGAGCGTCGCCCCATGCCAGGACCGCCCCGTAAAGGCATGGTCCACGACCTCCACCAAGAGTCGAGTCTCCGGCGCCATGTGTCCTCCCTTACGATGGCCGAGGGCCGATTGCCGAGTCGGCCAATCGGCCATCGGCTATCGGCCATCGCTCAGTCCCCGAATGCCGAAATGCCGGTGACCGCCTGTCCCAGCACCAGCGTGTGGATGTCGTGCGTCCCCTCGTACGTGTACACGCTCTCGATGTTGGCCAGGTGGCGCATGGACTGATACTCGACGAGGATGCCGTTGGCGCCCAGCAGGCGCCGTGCCTCGCGCGCGCACTCGGCCGCGATGTTCACGTTGTTCCGCTTGGCCAGCGAGACCTGCTGGGGCGTCATCGTGCCGCGGTCCTTGAGCCGGCCGAGCTGCAGGGCCAGCAGCTGCGCCTTCGTGATCTCCGTCAGCATGTCGGCCAGGCGGGCCTGTTGCAGTTGGAACGCGGCGATGGGCCGGTCGAACATGATGCGGGTCTTGGCGTACCGCAGCGCCTCGTCGTAGCAGGCCATGGCGGCCCCGACGCTGCCCCACGCAATGCCGTACCGCGCCTGCGTGAGGCACATGAGCGGGCTCTTGAGCCCGCCGCTGCCGGGCAGGAGGGCGTCCTTGCCCACATGGACGTCCGCGAGCACCAGCTCGCTCGTATCGCTGGCCCGGAGGCTGAGCTTCCCCTTCTGGTCCCTGGCCGTGAACCCCCGCGTGTCCGTCGGCACGATGAACCCGCGGATCGAGGCCTGGTCGTCGAGCGCGCCCGTCTTGGCCCACACGATGGCCACGTGCGCCAGGGAACCGCTCGTGATCCACATCTTGGCGCCGTTCAGCACCCATCCGTCCTTCGTCGCGCGCGCCGTGGTGATCATCCCGCCCGGGTTCGAGCCGAAGTCGGGCTCGGTCAGGCCGAAGCAGCCGATCGCCTCGCCGGTGGCGAGGCGCGGCAGCCACGCGCGGCGCTGCTCCTCGCTGCCGAACGCGTGGATCGGGTACATCACGAGGCCGCCCTGCACCGAGGCGAACGAGCGGATGCCCGAGTCGCCGCGCTCCAGCTCCTGCATGATCAGGCCGTAGGCCACGTTGTTCAGCCCGGCACAGCCGTACGTCTCCGGGAGATTGGCGCCGTAGAGCCCGAGCGCGCCCATCGTGGGGATGAGATGGACGGGGAACGCGCCGGCGATGTAGTGCTCGCCGATCACCGGCATGACCTCGTCGTCCACGAACCGGCGGACCGTGTCCCGGACCGCGCGTTCCTCCTCGCTCAGCAACGACTCGACATCGTAGAAATCCACGCCTTCGAAAGCCACGCACCCTCCTGGTCTGTCCGTCGCGCCGGCGGGTCAGGAACGTAGTCGGAGACGGGAACGCCGGCCACCTCGTCCCCCGCGTCCGCCCGGCCCCCCTACTCCACCCCGACCCCCGACGCGACCGCGGTCCGCCGCCGCCCGAACTGGTGCCGGTCCGACCGCCGGAACACCCGTCGCGCCGCGTCCCAGCGGTACTGCTCCACGTGGATCGCGTCCGTCTCGATCAGGAGCCGGAAGAAGACGGAGGGCCGTCCGCCGCGGGAACGGGTCGAGAGCGTGCCGGCGCACGCGATCACGGCGCCGCCCAGCGTCTCCACCTGCTCCTGATGGTCGTGGCCGCAGAGCACCACGTCCGCGCCCGCAGCCACGATGCGCCGCTGCGCCGTGCGCCAGCGCGCCAGGCCCATCCGCTCGGAGAGGGCGCCGCGGAGCACGTTGTGGTGCACCACCAGCACGCGCGCCTGCCCGGGGCGGGCCCTGGCGAGCGTCGCCGCCGCGCGGGCCATCGCGGACTTCGGCAGATGGCCCTTGACGGCAATGTCGCGCAGCCGCGGCGTCAGCGAACCCCAGGCCACCCCGTGCGACGTCAGCGCCCCCGTGATCAGCACGCCGGGCAGGTCCAGCGTGGGCACCAGCTCGGGGCCGAAATACTGCCGGTACTTGCGATACTTGGCCGCGCTCCCGAACGGCACGAAGGGACGCCACCACCACTGCACGTCGTGATTCCCCGGCAGGACGTAGACGGGGCCGGCCCGGGTCATCTCGCGCACGAAGGCGCGCGCGCGCTGGAACTCGCCGTGCCGCGCCCGCTGGGTGAGGTCGCCCGAGAGCACGACGGCGTCGGGCTCCAGATCCGGCACCAGCGCTTCGACGGCCTCGATCTGTGCGAGGTCGGCGAGGCCGCCGAAATGCAGGTCGGACAGATGGACGAGACTGACGGTCACGGGACACGTCCTATCGGCCGCGGAGCCACTCGGCCACGATCCGCTGGGTAATCCGGCGGGTCACGAGGTACCAGGTCACGGTGGCGGCCGCGCCGATCAGCCGCGCGCCCTGCTGGGGCGGGAGCACCGCCATCACGTACCCGCCGAACGCCAGCGTCGTGCCGAGACCGACCCAGCGCGCCGCACGGGCCGAACGCCCGCGGATCTCGCGCTCGCAAACCGCGCACAACTCGCCCAGCGCCAGGTCCACCGCGCGGTGGCACCGCGGGCACTCCTTCTCACGCAAGACGCCGAACGACGGCGTCAGTGAACTCGTCCGTCGAAGCATGCCCCCCCACGTCCCGCGTGCGCGCGTCGCCGTCCCGCAGCGTCCCCTCCACCGCCTCCCGCACCCGGCCGGCGGTGGCCAGGTCCCCGAGGTGATCGAGCATCATGCAGGCCGCCAGCAGGAGCGCCGTCGGGTTCGCGACGCCACGCCCCGCAATGTCCGGCGCCGACCCGTGCACGGCCTCGAACAGCGCCCCGTTCGTCCCGATGTTGGCCCCCGGCGCGAGGCCAAGGCCACCCACCAGGCCCGCGATCTCGTCACTCAGGATGTCCCCGAACATGTTGGTCGTGACCATCACGTCGAACTGGCGCGGATCGAGCACCAGCTTCATGGCGCACGCATCAATGATCACGTCGTTCATGGCCACCCGGCCGTGGTACTCTTCGGCGACCTCCCGGGCCACATCCAGGAACAGGCCGCTCACCGCCTTGAGGATGTTGGCCTTGTGCACGACGGTCACCTGCCGCCGGCCGTGGCGCACGGCGTACTCGAAGGCGTACCGCACGATACGCTCGCACCCCATTCGCGTCACGATGGCCGTGGACTGCGCCACCGCCCGCGGATCCCCCCCCACGGTGACGAACGTCTCGAAGCCGATGTAGAGCCCTTCGGTATTCTCGCGGACGAGCACGATGTCCACGTCCTCGTACCGCCCGCCCGGGATGATGGTGCGGGTGGGCCGGACGTTGGCGTAGAGGTCGAACTCCTTCCGCAACGCCACGTTGACGGACCGGTAGCCGGTCCCGACCGGCGTCGTGAGAGGCCCCTTGAGCACCACGCGATGGCGCCGCACGCTCTCGAGCGTGTCGCCGGGAAGGGGATCGCCCGTCGCTTCGAGCGCCGCCATCCCGGCCAGCTGCCGATCCCAGCTGATGTCCGTGTGCGCCGCGTCGAGGATCCTGAGGACGGCGTCCGTGATCTCGGGCCCGATGCCGTCCCCCGGAATCAGGGTGACGGTGCGGGTCACGGCAAGCCCGGCGTCAGCGTCTTGAAGGCGACGCGCAGGGCGTCCCAGGGATCGTCGCCCTCGCCTCGCGCCACCGTCCGCCACCCCAGCAGCCCGGACCGGACGTCCCCCATCACCAGCGTCAGCTCGGCCTGCCCGCGGCCTCCTGGCCCGCGGGTGAACACCAGCGCCGCCGGCACCAGCGCGTACCGGTCCGCGGCCACTCCGTTGAGCGACCGCATCTGGCTGCGCAGCGGATCCGGGATCTGCGCGACGCCCGGCGACCGCAGGAGGGCCGATCCCAGCTGGTCGGGATTGGCCAGCATGGCCGGCGCGCGCGCCGCGGCCCGTCGCAACTCGGGCGGGAGCACCCACGTGACTTCCGGGGATCGCTCGGTCAGCATGGCGCCGATGATGCTGTCCGCCCGATCGAGCGCTTCGCGGCGCGAGGCCAGATACGACTGCCACCCGAGGTCTTCGGCGGCGGTGACGAGCGTGAGCGGATAGACGGCCACACGCTGGCCGGCGATCCCCGCCGTGGGCAACGGGAGGGTCGGACGCTCCGGCCCCGGATCGTCCCCCGGTGTCCGCTTCCCGGCGCAGGCCATCAGCACCGCGGCCGTGACGGTCACCAGGGCTAGGCGTTGCGCCATTCCGCCTCCCGGCCCTCGAGCGTGGCCTGAATGCCCTCGTGCGGATCCTGCAGCGCCAGCAGATCCCGGAGATAGAGACTCTCGACCTTGCCCAGCGCTTCCTCGTATGTCGCGTAGTAGGACTCCATCTGCGCCTGTCGCGCCAGCCGGAGCACCGGCCCCGACGTGGCGATCAACCGCCCGATCATCTCGTCGAGCCGCGCCTCGAACGCCTCGTCGGGAAACACGCGGTTCACGAGCCCGAACGCGGCCAGCTCCTCGGCGGAAAGGTCCTCGCCGAGCAGGATCCACTCCATTGCCTTGCGCCGGGGAGCGGCGCGCGGCAGCAGGACGCACGGGATCGGCGGGAACAACCCGCGCCGCACCTCGGGCAGCGAGAACGTGGCGGACCGCTTCGCCACCACCAGGTTGCATCCCAGCGCCAGCGCGAACCCGCCCGCGACGGCCGCCCCATTGACCGCCGCCACGCTCACGACGTCCAGCAACCGGATCGTCTCGAAGATGCGGTGGAAGACCTGGAGGAGGCGCGTCACGCGGTCGCGCGAGTGCTCGGTGAGGTCAATCCCGCTGCTGAAGGAACCGCCGCTGCCACGGACCACCAGGACCTTGAGATCGCGCGCGTCGCGCAACCCCAGGAGCGCGCCGTTGATGGCCTCCATCATCTCCAGGGACATGGCGTTGTCGGGGGGGCGCTGGAGCGTGAGCGTGGCGACCTGTCCCTGGTGGGACCTCTCCAGGACGACGAACGGTGCGGTCACGACAAGCTCCCTCGCGAGGGGACGGGCCCCTGACGCGCCGGGGACCGCGCGGGGCTCAGACGATGCTCAACCCACCGTCCACGAAAATAACCTGCCCGGTGATGTGGCGGGCTTCGGGCGAGCACAGGAATACGACCACGTTCCCCACGTCCTCGGGCTCGGCCAGGCGGCCGAGGACCGAGTTCTTCTTGGCCCGGTCCACCACGTCGGCCGGCAGAGACTCGAGCGCCTCGGTCCGGACGTATCCCGGCGCCACCGCGTTCACGTTCACGCCGGCGGGCCCGAGCTCGATGGCCGAGGCGCGCGTCAACCCGATGAGCGCGGCCTTGCTCGCCGCGAACGCCACCACCCCGAAGCTGGGGTGGAACGCCTGGATGGACGCGATGTTCACGATCTTCCCCATCCGCTGGACGCGGAACAGCCGGGCCACGGCCTGCGTGCAATGGAACGCGCCGGTGATGTTGGTGTCCAGCACCTCCCGCCACTGCTCGGTTCCCAGGCGCCACATGGCCGCGTCCCGGGTGATGCCCGCGTTGTTGACGAGGTAATGGACGCCGCCCAGCTCCGCCTTGGCCCGTTCCACGAACCGTTCGACCGCCTCGAGGTTGCGAACGTCGCATTTCTCCGAGTAGACGGAGACCCCCAACGCCCGCAGCGCGGTCTCGGTGAGCAGCGCCTGCTCGGCAATGTCGCGCCCCGCGATGTCAATGTAGTTGAAGGCGATGTTGACGCCGCGGCGCGCGAACTCGAGGGCGACCGCCCTGCCGATCCCGGTGGCCCCACCCGTGACGAGCGCCGTGTTCAGGCGCATCCCGCTCTCGGTGGTGGGGGCCGGCTGTGGTCGGGTGGCGGGCGCCGTCGCCGTGCCCGAAGCACGGCGGGATGCCGCCTCCCAGTCGGGGGGATCGGGCGTGAACGGGATGTCGGCCGCCGAGTGAAAAACTTGGAGAAGGTACGGCCCCACCCGGGCGTCGGCAACCAGCGGACACCCGGACCGGCTCAGGAGACCCGGCGCCCGGCGACCGCGCCGATCAGTCCCAGCATCAGGACCAGCGCGGCACTGAGCCCCAACGCGAACGGGCCGCCAACCCACTGATACGCCGCCCCGAACGCCAGGCCGCCGGGCAGCGCGAGCATGCCGGTCCCGGCATGGTACAGCCCGAAGCGTCGCCCGCGCGCGGCCCGGCCACCCCAGGCCGCCACGAGGGCGCGCTCCGGCGACTCCGTGCCGGCCGACCCCAGCCCGAGCCCGAGGAGGCACAGGCCGCCCACCCACGGGCTCGCGGCGGCGGCGAGTCCCGCGGCCACGGCGGCATGCACGATCCACCCGGCCACCATCGTCCGCGTCGCCCCGAGATGGTCGCTCGCCCACCCGCCCGGATAACTCGCCGCCGCGCGGACCAGGTGCAGCGCGGCCCACCACAGGGGAATCATGGCCGCCGCCACGCCCAGGTCGTGGAGCCGCAACAGGAGCAATGCCTCCGGCACGCGAACGCCGGCGAACAGGAAGATCAGCACCACCACGGCCGGGCGCGGTGCCACGGCGTCCCTCGGCGACGGGGCCGGCTCGGCCATCGGCCGCGGGGCTGCCTCCCGCGGCACGTGGCGGAGCGCGATCGCGGCGACGAGCACGGCCAGCAGGCCCGGCACCGCGCTCCACAGGATCACCGTTTCCGCGCGGAACGCGAACGCCGCCATCAGGCCCCCGGCCACGAGCGGCCCCACCGTGGCCCCCGCGTGGTCCATGGCCCGGTGGAAGCCGAAGGCGCGGCCCCGGAGCGGCGCGGCCGCCGCGTCGGCAATCACCGCATCGCGCGGGGGATTCCGGGCCCCCTTGCCCACGCGGTCCGCGGCACGCAGGGCAACGACGTGCCAGGCGGCGCCCGCCGCGGCCATCAGCGGGCGGGTGACGGCGGCCGCGACATACCCCCCTACGATCAGCGGGCGTCGCCACGCGGGCCGGTCGCTCAGCCAGCCCGCCCCGAGCTTCACCGCGGCCGACACCGCGTCCGCGATCCCGTCCAGGGCGCCCAGCGCCAGCGCCCCCGCCCCGAGCCCCCGCGTGATCAGCAGCGGCAGCAGGGGATAGACCATCTCGCTTGCGACGTCGTTGAGGAACGACACCACCCCCAGACCCAGCACCACCGGGGGCAGCCGCGGGGCGCGCGGCGCGGCGCCGCGCTCAGCCACTCAGCCCAAGGCCCCAGCGCATCAGACTCCACGGCAGGGCGCCGTAGGCGAACAGCGCGTCGTGGAAACTCCGCAGGCTCGCCGCCGAGCCCGCCGAGCCCTCATAGGCCGTCCGCAGACCCATCAGCTCCCGCCGTCCCACGGCGTACGCGAGGAGCCCCGAGGGCGAAGCGTAGGCACGCCGGACCTCGGCCTCCGCGCGCGCGCGCGGCACGTGGAGCCGGCTGCTGACGAGGCCCACGGCGTCCTCGTACGTCAGCGCGCCCGTGTGCACGCCCACGTCCATCGGGATGCGCAGCGCCCGCCACAGGAGGGCAACCTGGCGGAAAAACCGTTCCTCCGGGCAGGTATAGAACCCGGTCTCGTCCATCATCCCTTCGCAGTACAGGGCCCATCCCTCCACGGTGGTGGACGTGAGGAGGAAGCGGCGTACCGGCCGGGGCGAAGCGTAGACGCTCGAGAAATGCAGGTGGTGGCCGGGAAAGCCCTCGTGCACCGCGATCGAGGCCAGGCTGGCCCTGGGATGCTCACCGACCCCGCGCCCATCAGGCGCGGTCACGAAAAACCGCCCGGTGCGGTTGCGAGCCAGCGGACCCGGCGGCAGGTACGCGGCCACCGGGGTCCACGGCGCCGCATACGCGGGCGTCAGGGACACCTCGAGCGCGTCTTCCGACACCGGCGCCAGGCCGTGCGTCCGCACGTGTTCACGCGCCCGCTGCATGGCCTGCTCGTACGCGGCGACGAGCCCGGCCCCGTCCAACTGGTCTTCGCGCAGGCGATTCAGGACGTCCGGCCATGGCGCGCCGCCCAGCGTCCGGGCGAGGGTGGTCAGGTCGCGTTCGGTCTCTTCGATCAACCCGGCCGCGTACCGCAGCAACTCCGCCGTTGACGCCCTCAACGCGTGCTGGTGCGCGAGCCGGAACTCGAGTGCCTCCCGCCCCACACCCCAGGGCTCCTCCGGCGATGCGGATTGCAGCAGCCCGGCGAGATGGCTTTCGAACCGCACCAACGACTCCCGCGCCGCGGTTGCCAGCGCGGCAAGGTCCGGTGGCGCGTGGCCGCCGCCGTTCAGGGACCGCTCGATCTCATCCACGAGATCCGTCCCGGGGCGCACCGACGCCAGGGCGCCTTCCGTGAGGACGCGCGGGCAGGCGGCCAGCGTGCCGCACGCCTCGTCCACGAAGCCGGGCATCGCGGCGAGCCGCCCGGCGGCCGACCGCGCGAAGGTCACGGGGTCGCGGTCCCGCGCCACCAGGAGCTGGTACAGCCCCTCGAGCACGTGGCCAGTCCACAGGCCGGGATCCCGCCGGTGCGGCCGCTCTCGTCCGAACCGGTGCTCCGCGACGCGGATGTCGTAGAGCAGCGCGGTGCGGTCAATCTCCTCGTCCAGGCCCTCCACGTCGAGCCGCTCGACCGCCATCATGAGCGCCCGGAGTGCGGCGAGATGCGGTCGGACGCTCTCGTCGGAGAAGGACCCGAGGCGGCCGTCGTCCGCCGTGCGTCCCGCTCCCGAGCCCTCCACGGGATCGAGATGCCACCGGAGGTCGAGATACGACTCCAGCAGCTGGTCGAGCGGCGCGGAGCCGGTCATTCCGGACGGGAGGGCGCGGGAGTGGGCATCGTGGCGCTCTAGTGTGGGGAACGGCGGCGGAGCGGTCAAGCCGCGCCAACGCGGCTCAGGACACTCCGACGCACGGGCTGCGCCGTTCCAGCGGACCGTGTCCTGCCAGGCGCCGCGCAGCCGGGCAATCCGTTCCCGCCGGCCCACCTCCCGGAACCCCACCCTTCGATGGACAGCCAGGCTGGCGGCATTCTGCGGAAAGACCACGGCCGGGAGCGTCCACAGGCCCGCCTACCGGTCGCATGACGGCCAGGGTCACGGACATGGGTCGTCCTCCAGAGCCTCCCGCCCTTCATGGATCAGCCACGGGACCATGGCGAGCGCCGCCACGGGGTCCGCCCACCACCACCCCAGAGCGGCGTTCAGCCCGAGGCCCGCCAGGAGACACGCCGAGAGGTACGCGCACGCCAGCGTCTCCTTGGCCTCGGCCGCGAGCGCCCGGCTGCCGAGTGCCGTCGCCGCGCGCAGCTCCCGCCCAGAGCGCCAGCACCGCTTCGGCGGCGTTGTACGCGGCGGTCGCCGCTACGAGCCGAAACGCAAGCCGGGCCCAGCGATCGCGACCACTCATGCCACCCCGCGGGCCACGTAGATGTTCGCGAGCACCTGCTCGTCCCCGGACGTGACCGGTACGATGATGCGCCGGTACGCCTCCCCCTCGAAGTGGTCGAGCCGCGGCCACGCCCCCGGCAGGTCGGCCGAGGTCAGCAGCTGCACCTCCACGGCCGGCTGGTCGGGGTGCCACCGCAGCGCGGGGAACCCGTGCGTCATCCCCCATCCCACGGGGTGCAGCGCGCCGTGCACCACGCCGCGCGTCCACGTCCCGCGCAACCCGGCCACGACCGCGTGGTTGATCTCACCGGGAGCGAGCGTGCCGTACACCGCCAGCCGGGTGTCCACGGGTCCGCCGCTGCCGGTGAGGTCGTGCAGGTCCACGAGGTCCACCTCGCGCCGCAGCGCCGACTTGTAGGCCAGCAGCGCCTCGAGCGGCATCACGTCCACCGCGACACCCAGCACCGTGCGTCGCACGCCGGCCGGGAAATGGACATCCGCCGGGCGCCAGGCGCCCGCCTTCACGTCGCGGTACCGTCCCGTATCCGCGCCGCCAAGCTCGACGCAACGACCCTCCACCTCGAGCACCACCAGCGAGACGTCCCAAAGCCCGGTCCGCACGCGCTCCGGGCCGCGCACAAGCCACCGACCCAGCCGGCGAGCGGCCTCGGGCAGCACGTCATCGGGAACGTAGAAATCGAGGTCCACCAGGTCGCGGGAGCCGCCCCACGCGCGCGCCGCGAGTCCTCCCGCGGCCTGGGCGGGAATCGCGTGCTCTCCCAGCGCCGCCGTGACACGGCGCAGCACCCGGGCCCAGTCCGCGTCCCGGCGAACCGTCACGCGTTCGACGTGTCGCGCACGCGCGCCTCGAGATCGAGCGCCCGCACCTCCCAGTGCGAGGCAAACCAGACGGCCCGTCCGCCGGAAACCAGAATGACCTGCGGGGACTCGTGCGGGACGCCGAGTGCGCGGGCAATGACCCCGGCGAGGCGTCCCTGCCCAACCACGTCCACCCAATACACCGGCACGTCCGGATGGCCCTCGGCAAAGAAGGTCACTTCCCGCTCGGCCGCCACGCAGACACCGCAGCGCGGGCTGTGCTTGTAGATCAAAGCCCGCGGCGCCGCGAGTGCTTCGGCCATCCCGGCTTCGTCGTCCAGGCGGCGGATCACGGCGCGGGCGCCACCTCGTCCTTCGCCGCCACCATGTGCGTGAGCCGCTGGCCCTCGACCCGCGCGTCGTCGCCCACGAGCGACGCCTCGACCGTCGAGCCGATGACCTCCGCGCCGGCGCCCACGATGACGTCCCGCAGCATACTGTCGCGCACGACCGCGCCGGGCTCGATCGTCACGTTGGGCCCGATGGTCGAGCGTTCCACCACGGCGCCGGGCTCCACGCGCACCGGCGGATGGACCACGATGTCCGGAGCGGCGGCCGGCGCCAGGGCCCGGCCGTTCCGGAGCAGGTGCAGGTTGGTTGCGAGAACGGTGTCCACCTTGCCGCAGTCGTACCAGCCGGAGACTTGGGCGACCTTGATCCGGCGTCCCTGGTCAATCATGTACTGGAACGCGTCCGTGAGAAACCACTCGCCTTTGTGCTGGGGCCGATCCAGCGTCCGGTGAATCCCCTCGTACAGCGTCTTCCAGTCGCGGATGTAGTAGAGGCCGATGTTGGCGAGCTTCGAAATGGGCTCGGACGGCTTCTCGACGATCCGGGTCATGTACCCGTCCGCGTCCGTGACGACGACCCCGAAGCGCTGGTAGTCCTCGACGTGCTTGGCCCAGATCACGCCGTCCGCGTCCGTCCGGGTGACCAGCGTGAGGTCGGCGTCGAACAGCGTGTCCACGAAGATGATCAGGACCGGGCCGCTGACGTGGGGCTCGGCCAGCGCCACGGCGCCGGCCGTCCCGTCCTGCACCCGCTGCTCGATGAACCGGGCCGGCTGCCGGTACCGGGTGCGGACGTGGTGTTCCACCTGCTCCTTGAGATGGCCCGTAATGAGGATCAGCTCCTCGATGTCCAGACCATCGAGCATGTCCATCACGTAGTCCATGACCGGGCGGCCGGCCACGCGGATGAGCGGCTTGGGCACGTGCCGGGTGAGCGGCAGCAGGCGGGTGCCCTTGCCGGCCAGCGGGATGATGACTTTCACTCAGACCCTCCCGTACCGGTCCTCGAGGCGCACGACGTCGTCCAGCTCGGGCGTGGAGGCCTCCAGCAGGTCGGCCGCGGTGACGGCCTCCATCTGATGCACCGTGTGCGGTGTCACGTGATACCAGTCCCCTTCCTGCATCCGCCGCTCCCGCAGCACCTCTCCCTCCTTCACGCGGAAGATGATCTCGCCGCGCAACACGTACAGCGTCTCATCCTTCAGGTTGTGATACTGGAGGCTCAGGCAATGGCCGGGCTCGATGTGCAGGATCTTGCCCACGTACCGGTCGGTCCGGGCCCAGATCAGCTCGTGGCCCCACGGCTTTTCCACCCTGTACGGAACGTCGCTCACGACTCCTCCATGCGCAGCACCAGTGAGGACGGGGTGGTGACGCACGCACGCACGCACACGCCGCACCCCACGCAGCCTTCCGCCTTGATCACGGGCCGGCCCCCATCGTCCAGCGCCAGCGCCCGCTCGCCCACGGGACAGGCGCGCGCGCAGACGCCGCACTCGACCCCGTGGAACGCGATGCACCGCTCCGGCACCAGCTCGAGCCGGCCCAGGCGGTACCCCTCCCAGACCCGCTCCGGCCGCACCAGGGCGCCGGTGGGGCAGGCGGCCGCGCACGGCATGTCCGGGCAGACCGTACAGGGCTGTCGCGACGGCTCGATCATGGGGGTCGCCGCCGCCAGCCCGGCCGCCGCCGGCGCCTTCAGGATCGCGTGGGGCGGACACACCTCGATGCAAAGCTCGCACCGGGTGCACAGAGACAGGAACGACACCTCGTCCACCGCGCCGGGCGGCCGGAAGTAGCGCTGCACCACGACGCGGCGCTCGGTCCGCTCCGCCACCTCGCGGGCAAACCGGCCGAGCGTGGTACGGAAGAAGTCACGCCGGTCGCCGTCCCGATTGATCATCCTGTGTCCGGTCGCTCTGGGCCTGAAAGGTAACGCCGCCGATCGAAACGATCCGCTCTGGGAGGGAACTCGAACATCGCCACGCGATTGCTCTATCGGATCTCTACCCCCGCCGCGGCCTCGATCCGCTGGACCACCTCCACGTGGTCGGCACCGGCGTCCAGCGCCTTCCGCGCCTCGGCGTAGAACCGCTTGACCGCCGGATAGAGCTCGGAGGTCACGCCCGCATCCTCCAGCACGGCCAGCGCCACCCCCAGATCCTTGTCGAGCAGTGCCGCCGAGAACGTGCGCGGCCAGGCCCGCGTGATCACGCGCTCGGGAATCAGGTGCTCCGTCACGTTGGACCGGCCGCTCGACGCGTTGATCACGTCCACCGCGCGCTGGGCCGGAACGCCCAGCTTTACGAGCGCCGCGAGTCCCTCGCCCGCCGCCACGATGTTGAGGGCCAGCAGTGCATTGTTCACCGCCTTGAGGGCGTGGCCCGCGCCGACGGGGCCCACGTGCTCCACCGTGCGGGCGTAGGGCTGCACGTAGCGCCGC
>Ga0302046_10003235_pt1 | contig 14778 bp, 13 predicted proteins | sample RVTome_11_FD_200261 | JGI IMG/M metagenome (GOLD analysis project Ga0302046, IMG submission 200261) | Soil microbial communities from uranium-contaminated site in the Upper Colorado River Basin, Wyoming, United States - RVT147D111 (version 2) ...
GTGAAGAAGAGCGGAAGGTGACTGCCTATCACGAGGCCGGGCACACCCTGGTCGCGAAGTCCCTTCCCGGGACCGACCCTATCCACAAGGTCACGATCATCCCGAGGGGCAGGGCGCTTGGTGTGACCCAGCAACTGCCTATCGACGAGAAGCACAACTATCAAAAAGAGTACCTGCTCAACGAAATCGCGATCATGATGGGCGGGCGCGTCGCCGAAGAGGTGGTCTTCGGCCAGATCACCACGGGGGCCGGTAACGATATCGAGCGGGCGACGGAGCTGGCAAGGAAGATGGTGTGCGAGTGGGGCATGAGTGAAAGAATGGGCCCCTTGACGTTCGGAAAGCGGGAAGAGATGATCTTTCTGGGGCGCGAGATCGCCCAGCATCAGGACTACAGCGAGCAGACGGCGGTGGAGATCGATCGGGAGGTCAAGCAGATCGTCATGACGAACTACGAGAAGGCCAAGGTGCTGATCAAGGAGCGGCTCGCAATCCTCCATGCCCTGGCCAAGGCCCTACTGGAAGAGGAGGTGCTGGACGCTTCCCAAATCGACGCCATCGTGAACGGGACCGTCGTCCCGGCGCCGGCGCCCGCCTGAGGGGTTGCACCTCGCATCTCGTCATGGGCCTAGGGCGGACCGCGCCCGTGGCTTTCCTTTCTCCCACATCCCCCGCCGATCTCGCCCGCCATCATCGCGCGTTGGAACTCCATTCGAGGCAATCTGTGACCCACAGCAGCGACGCAACGCCCAGGCTCTCCACCGGGCCCAAGCGCTTCCGGTGTCGGGGTCGCGTGTTGGATTTGGCGGAAAAGACCTTGGTTGTTGGGGTCTTGAACGTCACCCCGGATTCGTTCTCCGACGGCGGGCGCTTCTTCGATTCCGGGACGGCCGTCGAGCAGGGAGTGCGGATGGCCGAAGAGGGGGCCGATATTCTGGAGCTGGGCGCCGAATCAACCCGTCCCGGCGCAATGGCGCTGCCGCAGGAGGAGGAGCTTGGGAGGTTGCTTCCGGTCCTCCGCCGCCTCCGGACACGGCTTACGATACCTCTCTCGGTCGATACCTACAAGCCGGAGGTGGCGAGGGTGGTCTTGGATGAGGGCGCAGACATCATCAATGACATCTACGGCGTGCGTGGGCAGGGTGCTCTGGCAGAGGCCGTGGCCAAATTCGGTGCCGGCCTCGTCATCATGCACATGAAGGGAACCCCTCCTGATATGCAGGTCTATCCATCCTACGACGACGTCGTGGGTGAGATCCTGTCGTTTCTGCGAGAACGCGTGGCCTTTGCCGAGGGGGTAGGCGTTGACCCCGAGGCGATCGTCGTGGACCCTGGCCTGGGGTTCGGGAAGCGGCTGCAGGATAACCTGGTCCTGCTCCGGCACCTGTCGCGATTCCACAGTCTGGGGAAGCTGATCATGATCGGCCCATCGCGCAAGTCGTTTATCGGGAAGGTTCTGGACCTGCCAGTTGATGAGCGCCAGGAGGGGACGGCGGCCTGCGTTGCGTCGGCGGTGCTGCAGGGTGCGGCCTTCGTCCGGGTCCACGATGTCCGGCCTACTGTCCGGCTTGTTAGGATGCTGGACGCGATCCGGAGTGCATGAGTGCCGATCCAATTAACTTCGCCTTGCGGCGTTGCGGGCCCCCGGGGCGCTCCCTGCGACGTACCCGGGAGCGTACGCCGGGTACCCGCGAAGTGGGTGCGGCCCACGGGGGCCGCGCCTTGCTATGCTCGTTTCCTGGATCGGCAAGGTGCCCCCCAGGCTAGGACGAAATACCTGGAGGGGCACTAGCATGTGGGCGAGCATTGCCCAGTTCAGGTGGATCGACGCAGTGGACGTCGTGATCGTGGCGTTCGCGGTCTATCAGCTCTTACTGATGTTCAAGGGGACGAAAGCCGTTCAAATGATCATGGGCCTGGTACTCGTCTACCTCGCCTCAAGGATCGCGCTCAAGGGCGGTCTGTTGACGGTCAACTGGGTCCTACAGAATCTCCTCGGGGTCTGGTTCCTCCTGATCATCATCCTGTTTCAGCCGGAACTCCGACGCGCCCTGGCCAGTTTCGGGCTTCGCTCCCGGCTCCTTCGCGGCTTCGCCAGACACGAGGAGGCGCATATGATCGACGAGATCGTTCGAACTGCCAGCTCCTTGGCCGCCAAGAAGATCGGAGCAATCATCGTCTTGGAGCGGGAGACGAAGCTCTCCGACTCTATCGAGTCCGGCGTACGAATTGACGCGACGTTGTCGAAGCGATTGCTGGAATCGATCTTCAATCCCGGCTCGCCGTTGCACGACGGAGCAGTTATCGTCCAACGCGGACGAGTGGCTGCGGCCTCGTGTTTCCTCCCGTTGAGCCTGAATCCCGATGTGGGCGAGGAGTTTGGGACCCGCCACCGTGCGGCCATCGGACTGACGGAGGAGACCGATGCCCTCGTCATCGTCGTGTCGGAGGAGACTGGGAGCGTCTCCCTCGTCAGAGCGGGGACCATCAATCAAGACCTCGATGCCACGGCGTTGCGACGGCTCCTGGGCAAGCTGTTGGAGCCCCGGCGTGAGGGCTCTCTGGAGCCGAAGCCGAGGGAGGCCGCTGTACCCTCCGCCGCCCCGCAGCCTGACAAACCGTGAGGAGCCTCCGGCTTCACGGCACACACGCGCACGAGACAACGTCCCATTCGCGCTCCCTTTCCCATGAGCGGGGAAGGGGAGGATGAGGGGACATCTTTAAGGCAGGAAGGATGAAAGAAGGGCTGTTTCGCAACCTCGGTCTCAAACTCTTCTCGCTGTGTCTTGCCTTCGCGCTCTGGTTAGTCGTTGCAGGAGAGCAGAGGGAGGATCACACGCTGAAAGTCCCGTTGAAGCTCACACGCATTCCGGAGAGGATGGTACTCGTCAATGACCCGGGAGACTTCGTGACGGTGAAGCTGCGCGGTCCGAAGAGTCTGGTGGGTGGCCTGCCCCCCGATGAGGTGAACCTGAATCTCGAACTCTCGCGGCTTGTGGAGGGAGAGAATCTGGTGGGTGTCAGGGTCGAGGAGATACAGGTCCCTCGTGGGGTGGAGGTTCTCCAGGCCTCCCCGAAGGTGGTGCGATTGGTCTTGGAGTCGATGGCAGATCGAGAGGTGCGGGTTGCGGCCCGGGTGGAAGGAACGCCCGCGGCGGGGCACTATTTCAGACGGGCCTCTGCGCGCCCGGATCGTGTCCGGGTGGTTGGGCCAAAGAGCGAGGTAAGGCGAGTCGCTCGGGTCTATACGGCGGCCGTCAGCATCGAGGGGCGATCTCGCGACTTCGCCGTTTGGACGACTCTCGAGTCGGTCGGGAAATCTGTGAAGGTAGACGGAGTCGATTCCGTCCAGGTGTCTGTTGAGATAGGGGGGGACGGCAGGCGCCAGTCGTCGTAAGACGGCCCGGCGTGTTCGGACCGGCGGGCGAGGGGGAGGGTGATGCGAAAGCTTTTCGGCACCGACGGGATTCGGGGTGTGACCAACAGGGAGCCGATGACCCCGGAGACAATGGTGAAGGTGGGTCGCGCGGCCGCTCATCTGCTCAAGGGGTCTGCGCAGCGGCCGGCGATCGTGATCGGGAAGGACACGCGCCTGACGGGGTACATGGTGGAGACGGCCCTCACGGCTGGTATCACCTCGATGGGGGTGGATGTCCTTCTGGTGGGGCCGCTTCCCACGCCCGGGATTGCCTTCATCACCCGGAGCCTTCGGGCCGACGCCGGGGTGGTGATCTCGGCATCGCATAACCCCTTCGCTGATAACGGGGTCAAGTTCTTCTCGGGAGACGGGTTGAAGCTTCCCGATGCGCTGGAACGAAAGATCGAGGAGCTGATTTACAGCGGAGCGATCGATGGCGTCCGGGCTGCCCCTCGTGACATCGGTAAGGCGTACCGAATCAACGATGCGGTGGGCCGCTATATCGAGTTCGCCAAGAACAGCTTTCCAAAAGGGATGACGCTCAAGGGGATGCGGATCGTCGTGGACTGCGCGAACGGCGCGGCCTATAAGGTGTCCCCTACGGTCCTGAAGGAGTTGAATGCCGAAGTGGTGCCGATCAATATCCAGCCCGACGGCACCAACATCAATAAGGGCTGCGGCTCGTTGCACCCGGAGGCGCTCCGGAGGGCGGTGCTGAGGCAGAAGGCGCACATCGGGTTTGCCCACGACGGGGATGCCGATCGGGTCCTCCTTGTGGATGAACGGGGCGCGCTGGTGGATGGAGACCACGTCCTGGCCCTCTGCGCGGTCGACCTCAAGGCGGAGGGGCGCCTCCACGAAGATACCGTTGTGGCGACGGTCATGAGCAACGTCGGCTTCGAGGTTGCCATGCGCGAGGCAGGGATCAAGGTCGTCAGAACCGCTGTGGGGGATCGGTATGTCCTGGAGGAGATGCTGGCCAACCGGTACACCCTCGGCGGCGAGCAGTCCGGCCATATCATCTTTCTGGAGCACAACACCACCGGTGACGGCATTGTCACGGCCCTTCAGGTGCTGGCGATCATGCGGAAGCATGGCAAACGGCTGTCGGAGCTGTCGGCCTGCATGACGTCGTTTCCGCAGGTTTTGGTCAACGTCCCGGTGCGGCGGCGATCGGCCTTGGAGGAACTCCCGAGTCTGCAAGAGGGGATCCGATCGGTTGAGGCAAGGCTGGGAAAGACCGGGCGGGTCCTGGTCCGCCTCTCGGGCACGGAGCCGGTGGCCCGCGTGATGGTCGAGGGACAGGACCATGGGACGATCGAGCGCCTGGCCCAGGAACTTGCGCTCATGATCGAAAAGGAGCTCGGATAAGGAGAGTTCAGAGTTCATGGTTCATAGTTGAGAAACCATATCGAACCTGTTACTCAGGGCTCTGAACTATGAACTACGAACTATGAACCAGGGGAAGTCGATGGCCCTGCTGTGCGTGAATGTCGATCATATCGCGACGATCCGGCAGGCGAGGCGGGCGCAGGAGCCTGATCCGGTTCAGGCGGCGATGCTGGCGGAGCTGGCCGGCGCCTCCGGGATCACGTGCCATCTACGTGAGGACCGCCGGCACATCCAGGACCGCGATGTCGAACTGCTCCGGCGTCTCGTCAAGACCAAGTTGAATCTGGAGATGGCCGTCACCGAGGAGATGATCCGGATCGCGATCGGCCTGAAACCGGATATGGCGACGCTGGTCCCGGAGCGACGTGAGGAGCTGACCACAGAGGGCGGGCTGGATGTTCGTGGACACCTCGACGCCGTGACGAGGACCGTGCGGAGATTGCAGGGAGAGGGAATCGCTGTTAGTCTCTTCATCGATCCTGATCCTGAGCAGGTCTCAGACTCAGCGCGCGCGGGCGCTGAGCTGGTGGAGCTGCACACCGGGATGTATGCCGAGGCGGGGGATCGCAAGGCGCTGCAGAATGAGATGGCCAGACTCATCAAAGCGACGACGCAGGCGAGGAAGCTGGGGCTCCGGGTCAATGCGGGGCACGGATTGAATTATCGTAACGTCGGCCCGGTTGCGACCATCCCCGAGGTGGAAGAGCTGAATATCGGACACAGCGTTATCGCGCGGGCCGCGCTCGTGGGCATCGAGCGGGCGGTCCGCGAAATGTTGGTTGCCATGGATAAAAAGGGTGCGGGGTAATAGGAGCCGGATCGAAGAGTCCTTCGTACCTTGGATTTCGCACTGTTCTTATCTGGTTGGGGAGGGGAGGTCATGGTGATCGGGATCGGGACCGACCTCGTTCGGATCGATCGATTTGAGCGGGCGATGGCACGGCACGGAGGTCGGTTGCTTGATCGTCTCTTCACACCGGCGGAACGGGAGCGGTTTCGTCGCCACCCGTTCCCTGAGCGGCATCTAGCGGCCCGATTCGCCGCTAAGGAGGCGGTGTTCAAGACGCTTGGCACCGGGTGGGGGCAAGGGGTCGCGTGGCGGGAAGTGGAGATCGTGGGCGGCGGCCGTCGGCTGTCCAGCGTGGTCTTCTCTGGGCGGGCGCAGGACGCGGCTGCCCGCCTTGGGATCAAACGGACGCTGGTGAGCCTGACCCACGACGGCGACTACGCCCTCGCGTTTGTGATTGCGACGGACGGGTCTTGAGCGCGTTCGTGCGATGAGGGGCGGATGGAGATGAAGGTCGCAACGGCAGGTCAGATGCGGGAGCTGGATCGGCGAGCGACGGAAGAGTTCGGCATTCCTTCACTGCTTCTGATGGAAAACGCCGGGCTTCAGGCGGTCTTGGAGATGGATCGCTCGTTCCCTCGTCTCAATACATCGCGCGTCGCAATCGCCTGCGGCAAGGGGAATAACGGCGGCGATGGGCTGGTCGTTGCCCGCCACCTCTTCGACCGGGGGACGGCTGTTGAGGTCTTCCTGCTCGCAAAGAAAAGTGAGGTGAAGGGGGATGCCAGGACGAATCTGGAGATTGTGAAACGTCTGAAGATCCCGATCCACGAGGTCACGACGAGCCACGACCTCCAGGCGATTCGAGAGGCGGTCGGAAACGCCGACCTGATCGTGGACGCCCTGCTGGGCACCGGCACCACGGGCGCGGCCAAGGGCCTCCTCGCCGAAGCGATCGATCTCCTGAATCAAGCGGGGCGGCCGATCGTGGCCTTGGACATCCCATCCGGCCTTAGCAGCGACGAGGGCGGGATTCCCGGACCGAGCGTCAATGCGACCTTGACAATCACCTTTGGCCTCCCGAAGCGGGGTCTCGTCCTCTTCCCGGCCGCCTCGCGCGCCGGACGGGTCGCGATCGTGGATATCGGGCTTCCCCGTCAGCTACTCTCTGACGCGAGCCTGGAGGTCTCGCTTCTGGAACCGAAGGAGGCTGCGGGTGCCCTGCCGCCGCGCGAGCCGGACGCCCACAAGGGGACCTATGGCCACGTGCTGGTCCTGGCCGGCTCGCCCGGCAAGACCGGAGCCGCGGCGATGTGCGCGCTCTCTGCCCTTCGGATTGGTGCTGGGCTGGTGACGCTTGGCCTTCCCGAGAGCCTGAACGATATGATGGAGGCGAAGCTCACCGAGGTCATGACGGAGCCGCTGCCCGAGACGAGGGAGCGGACGCTTGCGCTGGCCGCCTGGGGTAAGATCCTGACCCTGATGGAAGGGAAGCGGGCCCTGGCGATCGGCCCGGGTCTCTCGACCCATCCCGAGACATCCGAGCTGGTACGGGAGTTGGTGAGCACGGTCAGGGTCCCGATGGTGGTGGACGCGGATGGCATCAATGCGCTGGCTCCGAAACTCGAGACGCTTGCGAAGGCCGCCGCCCCGGTTATCCTCACCCCGCACCCCGGCGAGCTGTCCCGGCTCCTCGGCATCAGCCGAGAGGAGGTGGCGCAGAACCGAATTCCGATCGCCCAAAAGGTGGCGACCAGTTTCAGGGTGCACCTTGTGTTGAAAGGGGGACGGACACTCGTCGTAGACCCGGATGGGCGGGTGGCGATTAATATGACGGGCAACCCCGGCATGGCGACCGGGGGGACAGGCGACGTGCTGACCGGTCTGATCGCCGGCCTCCTGGCTCAGGGGGTGAACCCCGGCCTGGCAGCCAGGGCCGGGGTCTATCTGCATGGTGTGGCCGGAGATCTGGCGGCCGAGGCGGTTGGCCAGGAGGCGATGCTGGCCTCTGACCTGATGGCACAGGTCCCGGATGCGATTCGGCGACTGAAGGCGGGGGGGCTGAGAGTCGAACGCTGAGAGCGAAGGAGGGGGTCGAGGGAGCGGCGATGCAGATCGAGAAGAATGCCGACAAGCTGGAAAAGACGCTCAAGGTCCTGATCAAGGATGCGCCTGGCTACCTGGGGAAGTTTTGCACCGCCATCGGGCAGGAGGGCGGGAGTGTGGGGGAGATCGAGACAGTGAGCCTTGGCCTCACTCACAACACCCGGGACATCTCCATCTATGTCGATGATGAGAGTCATCTCCGAGAGATCCTGCGCGCGGTCACGCAGCTCGAAGGGATTATCGTCATCGAGGTGGTGGACGAGGTGCTGCGGCGGCATCAGGGCGGGAAGATCGGGATGAAGAGCCGCTATCCGCTGGAAAGCATTGCCGACCTCCGAAAGGTTTATACCCCTGGCGTGGCGTCGGTGTGCCGATTGATCGAGGCTGATCCTGAAAAGGCCTACGAGTACACCTCCATCGCCAATACCGTCGCCATCGTCACGAACGGCACCGCGATCCTCGGTCTCGGCGCCATCGGCCCGGTGGCAGGGATGCCGGTCATGGAGGGGAAGGCGGTTCTATTGGATCGGCTGGCCGGGGTCAATGGCGTGCCGATCTTGCTCGAGGACCGGGGGGTGGATCACTTCGTGGAGGTGGTGAAGGCGATCGCTCGTACCTTCGGGGCCATTAATCTGGAGGATGTGGCGGCGCCCGATTGTTTCGAGATCGAGTGTCGACTGGATGAGGCGCTGGATATACCCGTGATGCACGACGACCAGCACGGCACGGCGGTGGTGGTCCTCGCCTCTCTTTTGAATGCGTGTCGCCTGGCCAAGATCTCCCTACTGGATCAAACCATTGGAATCGTCGGCCTGGGCGCCGCCGGGACGGGGATCTCGAGGCTGCTGCTCTCCTATGGCGTCAAGCGCCTCATCGGAAACGACCTCAAGCCGGAAGCGATGGAACGATTGGAGAAGGCGGGTGGCCGCCGGGAAACGATGGAAGACGTCATGGCGCTCGCTGACATCGTCATCGCCACGACCGGTTCTCCGGATCTCATCAAGCCAGAAATGGTGCGCAGCGGACAGGTTGTGTTGGCCCTCAGCAATCCGAATCCGGAGATACGGCCGGAGGATGCCCTGGCCGCGGGCGCCGCGTTTGCCACGGACGGTCGGTATGTGAATAATGCGCTGGCCTTTCCCGGCCTCTTCCGCGGGGCGCTGAATGCCCGAGCCCGGAGTATCGATAACGCCATGAAGATCGCTGCGGCCGAAACCATCGCGTCCAGGGCGCCCGAGGGTGAGCTGGTGCCGGGGTTGCTCGATATCGAGGTGCACCGGGCCGTGGCGGGGGCGGTGGAGCAGGCGGCGCACCGCTCAGGGCTTGCCCGGCGGCAATGATCGACCTGCCCCCGGAGGGGCCAACGGCCCTCTGTGTCTCCACATCACCTGACGAGACGCGCGCCCTGGGAGAGGTGATGGGCAGACACGCCTGCGCGGGCGATCTGATCGCCCTCATCGGCGAGCTGGGATCCGGCAAGACGGTGTTCGTCGCAGGGCTGGCCGCAGGGCTCGGCGTCGATCCAGCCGCTCACGTGAGCAGCCCGACCTTCACCATCATGCACCGATATCTCGGACGCCTTCCCCTCTATCATATCGATCTGTACCGTATAGAGACGCCGGAGGCGCTCGCGACCTTGGGTCTGGAGGAGTATCTGGAAGGGGATGGTGTGGCGGCGGTCGAGTGGGCCGAACACGGTCTGGGGATCCTGCCCCAGGAACGGTTGACGGTGCGCCTCCGGCAAACCGGGTTGGAGGCGCGAACGGTTGAACTCCTGCCTGCGGGGGATCGGTATCGGACGCTTCTCCGGAAGATGACAAGCGATCTCGCAGCCGCCACAAGACTTCTCGCATGATCCAGAACAAGAGAGGAGATATCGCGATGACTGGAGTAGGTGTGAAAGCGAGCCCCGCGACGCGGGGGCGTTCCCTTTTGATTGTGGCCCTGTTGCAGTGGTTCCTGCTCAGCGCTTCCAGCGCCTCGGCCACGGCGCCCGGCCTGTGGATCGAACACGGACCGATCCCCGCTGCCTCCGCTGAGCTCCTCCAGTTCAGTGACGCGCTTGCGAAGCTGGCTGAGCGATTGCGGCCATCGGTGGTCCAGGTCGGCGTCATCGACAATCAAGACGAAAGCTTGGAACTTCCTCCGGGCCATCCCCCAGTGCCGCCCGAGCGGCCGCGCGTTGGTTCGGGCTTCATCATTCATCCTGACGGCTATGTTATCACCAACCAGCATGTGTTGAGTCGCTCTGGCCGGATAGAGGTGGAGCTGTTCGGAGGTGAAAAGGCGCTCGGCACCGTGATTGGCCGGGACGCGCGGACAGACCTCGCCCTTCTGAAGATCGATCCTCCCCGTCCCCTGATCGCCCTTCCCCTTGGCGATTCTGACACGCTCAAGGTCGGTGAGCTGGTTTTGGCCATAGGGAATCCGTTCGGTCTTGACTATTCGGTGACGATGGGTGTGGTGAGCCGGAAGGGGCGGGCCTTCGGGGCCAACGGCCCCTTCGATGAGTATATCCAGACCGATGCGGCGATCAACCCCGGCAACAGCGGCGGTCCACTCCTGAACCTCAGGGGCGAGGTTGTCGGTATCAACACCGCCACCATGCCGAACCGCCGTGTCGGGTTCGCCATCCCGATTAACCTGGCAAAGGCCCTTCTTCCGGAGCTGAAAGAGCACGGGAAAATCCGATGGGGGTTCCTCGGTGTTACCATCCAGGAGCTGACAGCGACTCTGGCGCAGGCCCTGGGCGTCGAAGGAACGAAGGGGGTCCTGGTGAACGGCGTGGTCCCGAAGGGGCCGGCCGAGCGGGCCGGCCTGAGGCCCGGCGATATCATGACAGGCTTCGACGGCATGACGATTGACAATGTGCGCGATCTACAGCGGAAGGTGGGGAGGACCCCGATAGGCCAGACCTCTGTCGTGAAGATCATCAGAAAGGGGACGACGGAGGAGATCCCGATACAGGTCGGTGAGCTTCCACAGCAGACTGTGGTTTCCGCCGAGCCTCTCAGGAAAGACCTGGGGTTTACCGTCGAGATGCTGGATCAAGACAAGGCCAAGAAATTCAAGCTGAAGGAGGACGAAGGATTGGTGGTCACAGACGTCGTGAAGAGTGGGCCCGGAGCCCAGGCGGGGCTTCAGCCGGGCGATCTGATCAAAGAGGTGAATCAACAGCCCGTGTCGTCGCTGGAGGAGTACCGGCGTTCCTTGGGGGAATCGATGAAGGGAAGAATTGACCTCTTCCTGATCAAGCGGGGCCCGGCGGTCTTCTACGTCGCCGTTCGTTCGAAGGGTTAAGAGTCCTGTCTCACGAGAGGGCGCGGCGATGAACATTGTCGCCATCTCAATGGAGTTAGGGAGCGAGGCGCGCGAGGTCGCCAGGCGTGTCGCCCGCGCGCTCGCCTATCGGCTTATCGAGCGCGAGGTACTGCTACAGGCCGCTGAGAAATACGCGGTGAAAGAAGAGACCCTGGCCCAAGTGGACGAGCGCACACTCTCGTTCTGGGAGAAATTCGACGAAGACAAACGGCGGTACCGCATCTTTATCGAATCGGCCCTCCTCTCGTTCGCCAGGGACGGGAGGGTCGTCATCGCCGGGCGTGGGGCGCCGTTGCTCCTGAAGGAGATCGATCATGCGATGAAGGTCCGAATCGTCGCGCCGCTTGAGGTGCGGGTGGAGCGGATGATGGTTCGGGAGGGGCTTGACCACCGCTCCGCGACGATGCGGGTCAAGGGACATGACAAGGAGCAGGCGGCGCGGTTCGACCATCTTTTCGGCGTCGATTGGACCCTGCCGGAGCATTACGATCTGGTCGTCAATACCGGGCGAGGATCGCTGGACACTGCGGCGGAACTGATTGTCCAGGCAGCGAAGATGCCCCTCTATCAGGCGACAGATGCGTCGCTCCAGAAGATCCGGGACCTGACACTGGCCTCCGAGGTTCGGGCGGCCCTCGCGGCCGACCCGCTAATGGGGAACCTGCATATCGAAGTGCTGGCGCGCTCCGGTGTCGTGGCGTTGAAGGGCGTCGTCTTCGACCCAGCGACCATGGAGGCCGCCGCGGTCGTGGCCGGGCGGATTGCGGGGGTTCAGTCGGTTGACTGCGTGGTCGTCGAGGTCCCACGAATCTATCCTGGACCGATGATGTAGGGCAACATTAGGGTGGGAGCTGAATGCGCACGGTGATCGTTGGTGCGGGGGGACTTGGCAGTGTTGTCGGCGGGTACTTGGCCAAGGCCGGCTATCCTGTCACCTTGATCGCCAGGCCCGCCCACGTTAAAGCGATTCGTGACAGCGGCCTGGAGATCAAGGCGGTGGATGGCCGTCATCTGATCAGGGAGGTTCAGGCTACCGACAATCCGAAAACCGTGACGGCGGCCGACCTGCTGATCCTCACGGTCAAGACATACGATACCGAGGAAGCATTGAAGGGAGTGGCCCACCTCAGCGGAAGGGTTCGCTGTGCCCTCTCGCTTCAGAACGGCGTCCTGAAAGATAGGGCACTCGGCGCGGTCTTTGGACCCGAGTCGGTGATCGGAGCCGCCACCATGATCGGCGCGACGCTGACGGGCCCAGGCAAGGTGCACTATACCGCGCCCTCGACCACCTACGCGGGGGAGTTCGATCGTCGTGAGACCGATCGCGTCACGGCCGTCGCTGAGATGTTCGACAAGGCAGGACTCAGGGTTCAGGCGGCCGCCGATATTCGTTCCGTGACCTGGTGCAAACTGAACCACATCCTCCCATCAGCCAGCCTTTCCGTCCTGACGCGGCTCGAATTTCACCGGGTGTTGAAAGATCGAACGCTCGCGGCCCTGTTCGTCGAATTGACCAGAGAGTGCGCGCAACTCGCCAAGGCCCAGGGGATCCCCCTGAACGATTTTCCCGGCTTCGAGGTGAAGACCGTCTGCGAGGAACCGCTGGAGCAGGCTATCGCATTCGTGCGGGAGTATGGCAAGAAGATCGAGGCAGCCGGGATGACACACGTGAAGATCTCCATGCTGCAAGATGTCGAGCGGGGAAAGCGGACCGAGGTCGAGGAGATCATCGGGTATGTGGTCCGCGAGGCGGCGCGGCTGGAGATCCAGGTGCCGAAGATCGATCTCACCTATCGTCTCGTCAAAGGGGTCAGCGAAGCGGTTCGGCACTGATGTCCTCTTTCGACGGAGACCCCTCCGCACTCGACCCTGCACCAACTGTCGAACATTCCCCTCTCAACGATCGGCCCTCAGCTCTCCCCTCGCCCTGTGAGCCTTTCTCGGCCAAGCGATGACAATGAATCGTCGTCAGGTACTGGCCTGGGCGCTCTACGATTTCGCCAACTCCTCCTTCGCTGCGGTTATCGCTGGAACGATCTATTCCGCCTACTACGCCCAATCGGTCGTCGGCAACGCGAGGGGAGAGGGCGATCTTTGGTGGGGATGGTTGGTCTCCACTTCGATGGCGATTGTCGCGTTGACCTCCCCTCTTCTCGGAGCTATCGCCGACCACGCCGGGATCCGTAAGCGCCTTTTGTTCATCACCACCTACCTGAGCGTCGGAGCGACTGCATGCATGGCCAGTGTAGAGCCAGGGATGATTGTCCGTGGATTCGTGCTGGGCGTGGTCGCCATGGTGGGATACGAGGGGGCCATGGTCTTCTACAACTCTTACCTCCCGGAGATCGCATCTCGGCAGTGGCAGGGCCGAATTTCGGCCTACGGCTTTGCGGTCGGCTATGCGGGGTCGATTGTGGCCCTGTTGGTGGCGCTGCCGTTCGCGAAGGCGAACGCCTTGGCCTGGTGCTTTCTTTCCAGTTCGGCCCTCTTCGGGGTATTTGCCATCCCGTCGTTCGTGGCCCTGCCCCGCGATCGGCCGGGCCACATAGGAATCGCCAGGGCAATGCAAGAAGGGCTTCTGGGTACGGTGCAGACCGTGAAGGATATCCTCTCATACCGCGAGCTGAGGCGGTTCCTGGGGGCATATTTCCTGTACGAGGACGGGGTGAACACGGTGGTGTTCTTTTCCTCGATCTTCGCGGCAAAGACCCTCGGCTTTGAGATGGCCCAGCTCATTACCCTGTATATCCTCATACAGGTCACGGCGTTGATCGGGGCCTTCCTCTGGGGGTGGCCCACCGATCGGCTCGGGCCGAAGGTTGTGGTGATCTGCATGCTGGCGCTCTGGAGCGGCGTCGTCATCGCCGCCTACTTCGTGCAGACCCAGGGCCAATTTTACCTCCTCGCTGTCTTGGCCGGGAGCGGCCTGGGCGCCATTCAGGCTGCGAGCCGGACCTTCATGGCCACCCTGATCCCGAGAGGACGGGAGGGGGAGTTCTTCGGATTCTATGTACTCTGCGGGAAGTCGGCTTCCATCCTCGGCCCTCTGGTATTCGGCGCGGTCTCCCATGCGACGGGAGGCAACCAGCGAGCGGCCGTTCTTGCCGTCGGATCATTCTTCGTCCTCGGTTTGATCCTGCTCTTGCGAGCACGCGCTGGCGGCCCGACGATCCGCGGCTGAGAGAGTGCCTTGGTGGCGGATGGGGTGAGGCGCGGACGCCATTTGGGGACGCGTGACCCCGCTTCGTTCCCTTGTCCAATCGCGCAGGGCGTGCTATCGTGTGGCTGCTATGCTCGTGATGGGGATCGAGACCTCGACGATGCAAGGGGGAGTGGCCCTCTTGTCGGAGCAGGGACTGCTCTCGGAATATCTGCTGAACATAAAGGCGACCCACACCGAGCGATTACTGCCTTCGATCGACCGGGTCCTGCGCGACGCCGGGAAGACCCTCAGCCAGGTCGAGGGGATCTCCGTGGCCACAGGTCCCGGCTCGTTTACCGGCCTGCGGATCGGGCTCAGTACCGCCAAGGGGCTCGCGGTTGCGGCCGGTAAGCGGCTTATCGGCGTTTCCACGCTCGAAGCAATGGCCTGGACCCTCCCATTTTGCGTCCACCAAATCTGTCCCATCCTCGATGCCCGGAAGGGTGAGATCTACTGCGCCCTGTTCCGCCATGAGGGGGACCGGCTGATTCGCCTCATGGACGAGGTAGCCCTCTCGCCCGACCTCCTGGTGGGCCGGATCCAGGAGCGAAC
>Ga0302046_10003237_pt1 | contig 14772 bp, 29 predicted proteins | sample RVTome_11_FD_200261 | JGI IMG/M metagenome (GOLD analysis project Ga0302046, IMG submission 200261) | Soil microbial communities from uranium-contaminated site in the Upper Colorado River Basin, Wyoming, United States - RVT147D111 (version 2) ...
CTTCGTCTCACGGTTCTTGATCTGCACCCTAGGCCGCTCTGAGCGCTGGGCGACCGACGATCGGGTGACGTTCAGTCAACCCGAACCGGTTGAGTGTCCGCGTCAACGGGGTCGCCACCGGTGGACGGTTCACCCACAACCGGCGCTCAAGGAGCCGGTTGGCTTGCCGGGCGTCGGCCAAAGCCTGCTCGACCGCCGATAACTGCTCGGACAGGTACAGCGCCAACCCGACAGGCTCGTCTGGTTCCCCGCGCGGGGAACCCTCGGGTTCGGCGAACACAGCAACCGCTCGCTCCTCCGCCCGGCATCCCGCCAACTCAATCGCCGCCTGCAAGCCAAGCAACCAGATCAGGCCAGCACACCCAAACGCACCGATCCCGTACATCACTGCCATAAACTCAACTTCCATGTCGTTCACTCCTCGCTTGTAGGTACTGGACGAACACCAAAGACCAAAGACCTCAACGTTCCCTGCCGGCCAGGCTCCCACGCCACTAACCCGGCCGCCTTCGCCTTAGACAGCCACAGATACCCCACGCTGGTCGACCGGATCCCGCAAGCACTGCACACCTCACGGACACTCTTAGCGCCGCACAGGACCGCTAGGGCCGCCCTGGTGGTATTGGGATCGATCGCATCGAACGGCACCTCGTAGCCGCGTCCTGCGATCCGTATCAACCGAGCCCGGCTCACCAGCCCTCCCGCTCGACCGCGGCCCACAGCTCCGGGGGCGGCTGATTCCGGGACGGGACCCGCCACCACACCGTCGCCGCCTTCTCACGGTCGTCGGGGGCGCGGTACGCCCGCCTCCGGTTGTCCAGCGGGTAGCACTTCACCAGCACACCGCGATCATCCCAGCGGATCCCGGCGATATTCAAGCGGGCCGACACGGTTTGCAGGTTGTCGGGCCGCACCGGATCCAAAGCCAAGAACGCCAGCCACCGATCCATAGCCCTGGCCAGGGCCGGGTCGTCGCCGACCAGTGCCGCTATCTCCGTGTGATCAAGCTCCATCACCGCTCACCCTCCGGTATCGCGGTATCAAGGTCACCGTCGTAGGCAGCCTTCAACACAACCTCGATCAACCAATCCCGTGTGATCCCCTGCCTGGCTGCGGCCACGTCCAGGTCACCCCACAGACCACGCGGCAACCGCACGACCTCGGGCACACGCTCACCACCCGGTGAAGTGCTCGCCGTTGTACAAGCCATCTAGGAGAACCCTCCACCAGGTAGTCACGGGTCACGTCATGCTTAGCTGCCTCAACGTCGAGCCTGTTCCACAGATCACGGGGCAAGCTCACCACCTCGGGAACCCGATGCTTTAACGCCGGGCGATTCACTGCTCACCCTCCGGTACGTCTTCGAGCATCCGATGACACAAGCCACAACCCACACCAGTCAGAGCGTGAGGAGGATCAACGAAGTCGTGCGCGGCCGCCAACTCACCGCATTTACAGACCCATTCGTGCTCGTTGGGCGGGCAGCTCGGTGGCGGCCGCGTCTCGTACAAGCTCCGATCGATCTCCACCTCGTAGCATGCGAGCACATCGTCACGGACCGCGGCAATCGAATCGGCCAGCCAGGATCGCCGGACACGGGGCGGGGTGAGCGGACGTTCGCGGCTCATCAGAACGGGTTCTCGGGATCGAGCGCAAACAGCCGGGCGATCAGCTCATCCTCAATGACGTTCCGGACTTCAGCCCAGACGCCCGCTCGTTCTCCTTTGCTGCTAAGTTCGGCCGCCACACTCAAGGCGTGGACCAGCAAAGCCGAGTCGATGGCGTGCATGGTGTAGCTCGGGTGATCAGTGATCGACCGCTCGGCCTCAGCCTGAGCCGCCGGGACACGGGCACACCAGGCATCGACCGCCACGGCGATCTTCACCAACGCGTCCTCGATCATCCGGTTCAAGGCGAGGGTTCCCCGCGCGGGGAACACCTCAGTCGTGCTCATCAGCCCACACCTCCGGGTCAACCCAACCAGCCTTCACTTCCCCACCACCAACAGGGACACCCTTCGCCCGGGCCTCAGCCGACGCCATGATCCGCTCAACCGCAGCGACCTTCGCACGGTTCAGCGTCGGGGCAACCGCCCGCTCCTCGGCTACTCCGCGGACACCGGCCGGCAGGACGAAAACCTTCCAACCCTTGGCACCAGCAAACCCATGGTCGCTGGTGGACACCACCACGCACACGGCCTCCCAGACCTCACCGGCCCACCGGCACGCGCCCTCATAGCGGCCCGGCACAACCTGAGCCCACACAATCGACGGTCGCTCACTCATCGACCATCTCCACCGGAGCGTCCCACGTCGCCGCGTCCTTCACCATCTGGCACGCCACCAGCGCCTCCCGCCGCCCGAGCAAGCCATCTGGGGGCGAGCTGGCCAGCAGGACACCCTCCGGGTCCCGCAACCCCCACAACCACCCTGTCCCTGTCCGCCTCATCTCAAACCTGCCGTTCGTCATGCCACGACTGTAGCGGACCGTGACAGACAGTGCAACCGTCACGCCCTCGCAGCCGGCCGCCGCACCCCAACCACCTCCGGCTCACCCGACACCGGCCAATCCAAATGAGCGACCATATACCGCAACGCATCACAATTGTGGACCAGGACACCCTGAGCGAAGAACTCCGCCTGATCAGCCACCGTCAGATTGAACACGGGCACGCGCCCCGGCAGAGCGGAGACGCTGAGCACATGTGCGCCCACAGCAACGCTGAGAGCTGTAACGGTTAACGGTGAACTCGGCGCGGCAATAGGCGCACGAGCGCTGCTCGTCGTCGACGCCGCTCGCCCGTCGCCATGCGCTCTTGCACCTGTTGGAGCAAAACCGATCCCCACCACCGGGCTTAGTCGTCTCGTAAGGGTCGCCACACTGTTCACAGAACCCGGGCCGCGGCTCGGCGTAGCCAAACTGGTGCTTCGCGGCGTGCTCGCGGTGCCAGGCCCGCCCTTCATCAGAACGGTGCCATTCGGCAGCAAGGGGCCTAATCCGCTCAAGATGGGCTCGATGCTCGGGTGACCTTGCCCGTTCGCTCCCTCGCTCGCGGTGTGCTTCCTTGTGCTCAGCAATGGTGAGACAGACGAGGTTGCCCAATTCGTTGTTGCCGGGGTTGTAGTCGGCGTGGTGGATCTCGCACCCCTCAGGGATGGCGCCATGCGCCTGCTTCCAGATCTCCTCGTGTAAGCGGCCGATGCCGCGCTGCCTGTCGGCAATGCCCGGCGTGTAGTACTCGCGATCAGCCCAGTTCGGGGAGTCTGGGTAGCGGCGGAAGATGACCCCGTTGAAGCATTCGGATTGGCTGTTTGACATACCATGAGCCTATCCATATATCGCACTGCATCAAGACGTTTCCAGCCTTCGCCGTCCACCCAAACCGGGTGGTTGCCAGTACCCGTCAGAGCCTCACCCGTTGACAGCTCAACGCGGTAGACGGCAGCTCTCTCCGACGTCATACCACTCGCCAACACCACGCGAGGGCCGACCCTGGTCAGCACCAAGTCACCGGGACGAACCAACTCGATAGCGACAGGCCCGACCGAGGTTGACACCGCGGTGCCAGCAATCAGGCAGCCATGATCGTTCTCCTTCCGCGGTTCCTCCTTCGCCGCCCGATCACCAGACGCCGGTAACCACACATACCCCCCGAACTCCTCCACCGTCGACGCCGGCTTAGCCGGATACAACGCCGGGTCCCGCTCATCAGTCGAATCCCGGATAATCACCAAACCAGGGCGACCCAACTCGTTCGCCACCAACCTCGACTTAACCAAATCGATACCGACCGTCACCCCCTTCTTCGCTTTCACCGTCGCCGATTGCAGGCAATGCTCAACCGTCGCCGCGTCCTCAGCATCGTGATCACAAATGATCGCCGTGAACCACGGCTCGTTGCCACGGCGATGCAACTCAAGGATCCGCTGGCAGTGCTCCTCAACCCTGCGACCAGTGAAATAAATCTCCCGGTACATGAAAAGCTGACCGTCCGTGTTGGTCGCCCACCACTGAGCAACGAACGGGTTCCTGTACCCGAAATCGATCACCAAATACCTGGGCCACGACCGAGGCACATAGAACCGGTCAACCAGATTCGCTCCGGGACCAGCCTCGGACCACTCCTCGAAAATGATCCCCTCAGCACCAACCCACTTCCCGTCCAGCAAACGGGCACGCCGGAACCCCGACAACCCGCGAAGCTTGTCCAAATACGCTCGACCCGTCTCGGTTTCCTGCCCGTTGTCGTCGACCAGCACCGGGTTATCGGTGTGCACCGAACGCAGCAACGTCGTCCGACCGGCAAGGCACCGCTGGTAAAGCCAATGCGAATCAGCCGCAGGATTACAATCCGCGAGGAGCTGCTGAAACCGGAGATTCCCGGAACGCAGCCGGGTTGTCATCATCTCCCAATCGTCGAGCGTCAACTCGGTCGCCTCGCACACATAGATCAGGTCGTAGTCGGTCGACATGATCTTCGACGGCTTGTCGAGCCCGCCGACCACCATCATCGACCCGTTCAGAAACTTGTACTGCGCCGGGTCCTCTTTGTTCCCACCGAAGAACCAGGTCGTCCCGTTAGCGATGATCTCTGCCGCGACGTGCTTGCGCCACAGATCCAGGGCGGAAGCACCCAACGACGTGAGCGTCTTACGCAGAACTAGGGTCTTGCAGCCGGGCACCAACAAGCACGCCATCATGACCTTGTGGAGGCACGCCACCGACTTACCGGTACCGGCGGGGCCCGCTATCAGGACCTCGTCGTCGCGGCAGTGATACAACTCGCGGGCTGCGCCCCTCGGGGTGTAGGCATGAACCAAAGCGTCGGTCACACACCCAAATCTAGCTGGCCCGGCACCTCAGGTGAGACGCCGAGCAACGCCTTGCGGACCTGGTCCCTGCGGGGCCCGAGGAGCGATTCGTTGGCGGGGTCGAGGTCGATGCCGATGCTGTCCCGCCCGTGGACCTCAGCCACCGCCAAGGTCGTACCGGTCCCGCAGAACGGGTCGAGCACGACACCCGGCCGGTAGTCGTCGTGGCCGCAGTCAGACCAACCGATGGTAGATGTCCTTGGAGAGTGGAAGTGTGCAGCGTTGTAGAAGCTTCCTCCACTGGCTCGATTGTCTGCACCGGTCGGACCCCGCTTGCGTGCATTGGCAGCGAGTGCCCCTGTGTCCCTGGCGACAACCCGTCGTCTCGGTTCATTGCACGTTCGGCACACCTCGGCCGGGCACATCATCAGGATTAACCGCTCAGCCAGCGTCGGGGGCCACATCGCGTAGTGCGACAGGCTGGAGCCTTGGGTGTTGATCAGCCACAGCAGGTCCCCGTCGATCTCGTCGTGCCAGTGATCAAGCGGGGGGGAGCCTGCGGGGTTCCCTGCGTTCGAGGATATGCGCCCCTGGTCGCCGCGTGTTGCCGGCTTGTAGCCTGCGTTGGAGTAGTGCTCAGCGGCCCGGGGATACCGCAGCGTGTGCGCCGCCGGCTCCGCACGTACCGCGTCGAGGTCGTACCAGCGCTTACCCGACGGGCAGGCGACCGTTATGTAGGACGTCGCCGGTCCGACCTTGTCCGCTAGCCGCCCCCGCGGCGGGTTGTTGCGTGCCCACGCGATCACGTTGCGCACAAGCCACGGCTCGAACTCGTGCTCAGGGTTGAGCAGGTTCCGTCCGTAAGCCAGCGACCAGGCGAACAGGGTCGGCGTGCCACAGAGCGATTTCGGGATGGGCCAGCCGTCCCCGCGTCCGCTGCGGGACGGCCGGTCGTTCTCCTGGCGGCCGAGCTTGGCTCGCTTGGCGGCCGAGCCGGACCACCGGAGTTGCCCGGCCCGCATGCCATCGGCGTTGTAGTCGCCGCCAGCGCCGCCCGCGCCAGAGTACGTGTCGCCCAGCTCTACGGCGAGGCTGCCGTGCGGTGCCAGCACCCGGCGCAACTCGACCGTCAGGGTCAGGAGGTGATCGAGAAACGCGGCCGGGGTCAGCTCTTGCCCCCATTGCCCCGGCATGGCGCCGTAGTCCCTGAGCGCCAGGAACGGGGGTGAGGTGGCCACCAGATCAACCGAGGCGTCAGGCAGGGTCCGCACGACGTCGAGAGCGTCGCCGACGACGAACCGGCTCACGTCGCTTCAGTAGAAGCCCGCTGAAGGATCTCGCACACCATCAACGCGTCCTCCTTGAACGTGAACACCGCTATAGGCGGGTCGTCCTCACCGGCATCATAAAGCGCCCAACCCTCAGGGGCGTCCGGGTCATCAGGGTTGTGGCCGTAACAGTCGGCCGCTGTGGTGACCGCCCAACTGATGCGGGCGGCCCACTCGCTCGGGGTGTCCAACCGGCCCCCAGCATCGAACGTCCCCACCAACTCGCAGCCGTCGGACGACGGGGGCACCGGAGAGAACACCATCGAATTGATAGCGTCGTCAAGCGGGTCGCTACCGGTCATCGCATGCTGTCCACGGTCGCCACGTCCTCCGGGTTCGCGTCGCTGGCACGGTAACCAACGAAACAGTGCAACTGGTCACAAACGTGGCAGCGCACGTAGTAAGCGAAATCGCCGTGAACGTGGAGCCGTTCCCCACACCCCAAACAAGTCAAGTCCATGCACACATCGGTGCCCTTCCACTGGATAAACGCCTTATCCGGTGGGTTCACGGATCTGTCTATCGACCACTCCAAAGGTTCATTCATCGACCCTTGCCTGTCTTGAATCTCGGGGTCACCTCATCCGACCCCCGGCGCGACCGCTCTGCCTTCCCCGCGCGGGGAACGCCGCCACCGGTGTAGCCCTTCACCAGAGCACGGAGAACGTCCGACACCTTTCCACGCTCCGATGCGACCACCGACATGAATCGATCCCAGTCCGCTTCTTCTATCCTGAAGTTGATCTGTCTCACCACACCAGTGTATAGCACCCAGCCAGCAGAGCGCTATACACGCTATACGATTTCAGCCGGTGATCGCCGAGTGATCCACCCCACCAATCTGAACGGTCACCACCTGCCCCGCCAACGGCTCACGACTCCCCTGCAAATCCAAATCCAGGAGCTTCGCCCGCCGATGCTGGATCTTCAACAACCGGTCAACCGCAGCCAACAGCGGGGCGTCGTCGATCATCGGTTTCGGTTTGCCTGTGCTGTCCGGGTCGCCCCGCACCAATTCGCCGCCCTGGAAGACGTAGTGTTTCGTGGCGAGAATGTCGTGGCAGACCCGTTCGGCGAGGTCGAGTTTCTCCATTTCCAGGGTGCGGTACTCGTTGGCTGTGATCGCCAGATCGTTGGTGCGTTGCTGCAAAGCACGGACCAGGTCCTTGCACGCGGCTGCGATGCTGCCGTAGCCGAGTGCGGTCACGCATTCGTCCCAGCGGGCGCCTTTCATCCTCATTTCGATGAGTTTCAGGCGGCGTTCCGCTACCTGGGCGCGCTTCGCTTTTGATGCTGGCATGTTCCCTTATTCGATCTTGACCGGTGGGTTACCGCCATCAGGGTTGCGGTCTGTGACCGGCACAAACCGGAGATCCGACCAGATGTCCTGTTCGGTGTGACCTGGGGCCAACGCGGCTATCTGGTCGTCGGTCAACCTGACCTCAGCTGTCACTGTCCACACGTCGTTGTGGGGAATGTGGACAGTGACATTGCGGGTCCGGTCCGGGTCGGTACCGATCGCTTCGCACAGCGCTTGAGCGAACCGGAGCTGAGCGTCACTGAGCCTCATACGCTCATCACCGCATCGTAGAGGCGCATCACTTCTCGGACTTGGTGAGCTTCGTGATCTCGACGCCCCGCTCCTCCGACTCGAACGTCACCAGCTCCACAGCCCGGTTGAACATGATCTCACCCTGATGAACGTCCTCGATGTGCACCGTGAACGACAACGTGAACGTGCGGTGAGTCTTCGGGCCGTGATCCTCGCCGCCGTCATCGTCGTCAGGGTCGGCCTTGCCCTGCAACACCCTCACGTACTTCGTCAGATCACGGGTCGTCCAGCTCTCCTTCTCGGCCTTGCGGAGCGCCGCCCAACGCTGGCGGCTGTCGACCAGGTCAGCAGCGACGCGGTAGTGCGACCAGGACAGGTCGAAAGTGCGCTTGTCCCGAGGTATTTTCGAGGCGACGTAGGCGTAGTTGCTCATCGTCTTCGGCTCGAACGTGTGCGGATCGAGGGCATGGGCGTGCTCCTCAGGCCAGAACTTCTCGCCGTAGAGCTTCCAGTCACCCCACCACCACTGATGCCCTGCCGTGATCCGGTGCAGGTTCTCGCCGAGCCGGAACCACTCATCGAACCCGAGAGACGGCTTGCTGCCCTTCGCCGGCAGGTCAAGCTCAGTGTCCAACAGCCCATCGTTCAGCAGCTCGGTCAGGGGCCGAACCGAATCGCCGGACAGGTCAGGGACGTAGGGCTCCTGCCCGTTCTCCGCCTCAGCTTCGGTGTCAAGGGTTTCGGTGTCGCTCATCAGGTATCGCCTTTCGTGGTCTGGTTAGCCCCGCCAACGCTACCGGAGGTTTCCCCGCGCGGGGAACCGTTAGCCCCGGATTTCTTGCCCGCGTACCGTCCTTTCCCGAGCACGCACCGCTCACACCGGCACCCACGGTTATACGTCGACGGCCGGCCACACGTCGCGTTCGGGCCGTTCCGGTCAGGGGGCGGGGTCCCCGACCAGATCCGGTCACCGCACCGCACACACGGGGCCTGCCACACCGGCACCCGATCATCGGGGAACCCGCTGATCGACACCGCTATGTGATCCGCCTCAGCCGCCAAGGCCCTAACCCACTCCACCGCGTCACCGGACAGGTACACACGCCGCAACCCGGCCCGGCGGTCCTCTCCTACCCCTCCCCAAATACCGGCCGACTCGCCCACCTCAACCGCGTACGTCAAGCATTCGACCCGGACCGTGCAATCAGCGCACACCCCCTTAGCGAGAGTGCCGTGATTATCGACACCCTCACCGCGCTCGGGGAACCACCAGGATGGCGGCATGCCCGCACATCTCGCCTTGGAACGCCAACCGGTCACCACCAAAGGATGGCAGCCGATCAATCCAGGAACACCACTCCAGTCCTCTGGGGCCGGTCAGTCCAGAACACGAGGAACCCGCTGACCCAGGGGCAACGCTCGTCATCACCCGGCAGTGCCCCGCAACGGACACAGCAGTGAACAATCGCACCGTTCCTGGTGACGTCGGACCACTTGTGCTCATCGACGCCGGACACCCGACCTCCAACCCAGCCACCCAGCAGCGGACACCAACCCCGCGAACAGGGCCACTATCACGAGGTTAGCTGCCCATTGCAGGCACCGTTCCCGGTCGGGTGTAGCGGCAACCGTGCCGGTGGCGGCAGGCGGTCCGGGGCGGACCCCGTCGAACTGAGCCCAGAACAGCGACACGGCTCGCTCATCGGTCATGACTGCCGTTTCCTCCAATCAGCCGCTTGGGCCTGATCCGGTAGGCAAGTACCATCCGACCGGCCAGCGGCCCTCAGGAGCGCTCTACGGCCGTCTCACGGCTACTTCTTGGGTGGTTGCTTGTACTCGGCCACGATCGCCGCGAACCGGGGATGCCGCCGGTCGGCGTCGATGTCGTACGCCCCAGCTTTCCACAACTCGTGTGAAAGGTGGGCACAGTTCGGGCACGGGGCCAGCTCACAGCCCAACGGCGACAACGACGGATCGGTGAACGGCAACCCCGCCGCGCCCTCAACCGCGATCATCCGCCCACCACGACACAACGTGCACCCAGGGCGAGTCACCCCCGTGCTGCGCTGAGCCCGACGCAACTTCAGCCGCTGCCTCGCGTTGCCGACGATCCACGCCACCGTGGGCCGCCGGTCCGTCTGGGTCCGCGTCGCTTCCTCGACCGCGTCCAACAGAACGTCCACATCGGCGTCGCTCCACGGCTCGGCTGCACTGGCGATCGCTGCCAACTCATCATCAGACGGCGGGAACGTCCACCAGGCGGCCAGCATCGACCCGACCTGTTCGAGCACCGACGCCCGACGGTTGCTAGCCATGACCGCCGCCCATCTGGGCCATGACACGACGCATCCGCTCAGCCCCCGTTTCCTTAGCGTCCCAACCGCGGGGTGGCGGCCAATACGCCCGCACATCCTGCTCTGACCACGGCTCATCCCACTGCACTCGTTTGCTGTTGAGGAACGTCGAGCCGTGCATCAATGGGGCTTCAGCGCTGTGGAGAGACCGGTACAGACGGCGGGCGGCCAAGTAGTGTTCCTGCTGACGGTCAAGCTCGGTGATCGGGACACCCGCTTTGACCGCCTTCCGCCACGCCCGCAACGCGGTTTGACGGTCGCCGCGTGACCGGCCGGGCGGCCAATGCTTCCACCACAGGTCAAACCTCGCGGTGAGCATCGCCTGATCGGCTCCGGTGGCGGCGCGTCGCCGCTCGTCGATCGAAGGGACATCGCCCCCATTGAAACCAGGGGCGAACAACGCCAGTTGATCGGTCATCCCGTGACACACACCGGCTCGTCTTCGTGGCACCCATGCGAGCACGTGCCCGGACCGAACGCCCCTTCACCAGCCGCCAGCTTCACCGCATCGACGACATCGTTCCTCAATGACCCCGTGATCTTGCTGAGCGCCCGCTGATACCGGTAGTACGGGCAATCGGTCCGGTCCTCCTGTCGAGTCAGGGTCGAATCGACCCACGTCAACAGGCAGTCCGGGATCGGATCCCGTCCCGGTGCCACATGCTCGGAGCACCCCCCATCGTCGGATGGGATACACGGGTCGTCGTGGTAGATGACCAGCAGGTTCAGCAGGGTTTCAAACTCCCGCCACAACTCGGCGTGAAGCTCCGCCAACCGGTAGAAGTTCGGGCCCGGAGCAGCTCCGGGTTCCTCCGGTGAAGATTTCTCGGGCGAAGCGAGTGGTTCCCCGCGCGGGGAACCGCTAAGATCGGACATCGAATAATCCTTTCGCTTTGTCGTAGAGGTGAAAGACTCACGGAACCCGGCACCTACCCCCTCCCAAGGCCGGGTTCCGTCGCGTACAGGGGAGGGACAACCAGCCTAGCCACCACGGTTAGGTGGTTCCAGCGGACCGGACCGGCGCCGGGCGCGCTCAGCATGACGGCGCTGCTCACGGTTCACCAGCTTCGCGTCAGCTGCCCGGCTCATCTTGATGAGATCACCGTGGGCACCCACCGGGATCGAGATCGGGGCATCGTCACAACCGGCCACCCACCGCTCACCCATGAGCTTCCACCGGCAGCCCTTCGACTCGTCGTCGAGCACCACCGGGCGGCCGCACTTGCAGCGCGAAGTCATGAGGATCTTGACCGCCAGCGTTATCGCTGCCCCCGGCGGGGACTTGTGACCGTCCGCGAGGACCTTCGTGCCCTTCCACTTCGCGGACGCCCACCACGTCAACTCACTGCAACTGTGGCCTTTCCCAGCGCCCGGTTGGTGCGGGCATGTGTAGCCGAACTCGAAATCTTGGCCACCCGACCGGGAAACCAAAAGCGAAGCGGCGATAACCGGGTCCATGAACATCAGCGCGACCGTCGGAGGTACTCGACCGCGGCGGTTGTGCCGACACCCACCACGACCAGCATCAACCAGGAGACCGCCTTAAGCGCCCAGCCGTCGGGAACCAACGGGAACACGAGAGCGGAAGCTAAGAGTGTGAGCTGGCAGTATGCGAGCACAACGCCCCAGCCCCGCTCTGGCGGGTACGGCTTCGGGCGGGCCGGGACATCCCAAACACCCTGCTCAAGCGACCCGAGGATCGGTCGCCGCCGACCCTGCCCGTTACTTGACTCCATGTTTCAGCTCCTTCGGCAGCTCGATCTTGTCCAACGCTGCCCGATGAGGTCCCGGCAGCTCACCCAACGGGTGCGGCAACCCCAGCAGGAACCGGCCGATGCAGTACAACACCATCGCATCGACTACATCGTTCGAGTCGAACACTCGACCGGTCCGGTGGGTCACCTCCGACACCACCCGATCTTTCTTGGCGGTCCCTGTTCCCGTAGCGAACTTCTTAAGGTTCGTCGGTGGGATCACCAACACAGGCACCCGAACCTCAAAGAACAGATCCATGAGGAGCCACCACAACCCACCGCGTTCGTGGGCCTGACCGGTCGACGACGCGAACGCGGGACCCTCGATCACGATCACCGCCATAGGGCCATTGTGCAGGACCTCCGAATGCGCAGCATCCCGGAGCTGCCGCATCCGCGAAATCCCCCTAAGTCGAGTCTTGAGAACAACCTCACCGATCCCGCCACCACCGGAGTCGTACACGAGCCCGGTGGCGGTGAGCGACGGGTCAACCCCCATGACCCTGGTCACGACGCCTTGCCCTGCGCTTCGGTGAACATCGACACAACCTCGATCGCGTCTTGAAGATCCGGCTCAGCGACATCGGTCACAGGCCAGAACCCCGCTGCCTCCAACGACTTCTTAGCGTCCTTCGCGAACTGGCCCTTCAGCTTCAAGAAATGCTGGTTGATCAGCACTTCACGAAGCGGCACCGGGTCCCCTGAGACGCCAGCAGAGCCATTCTCAGGGGACCCGCCCGACCCTGCGGTATCCGCCCGTCCTTCGCCTTGGGAGCCCTCAGCGGGCCGCTGTGCGGCGCTGGTGGCGTGTCCGGTGATAATCGACGTCGCTTCCGCCGACCGGTCGCCACCGACCTTGGCGAGCGGCCACAACCCGGCCTTAGCCAAATCCTTCTTGGCGCGCAGCATCGCCGGACCTTGCAGGGCATCGAACCGGGCTTGCAGATCGGGGCCATCGCTGCCCGCCTGCACAGCTGAGCGTTCCCCGCGCGGGGAAGCGTCAGCCGCCGGACCGTCATCCGCATCGAACGAACCGGCCAGATCCGACTTAGCCCACAAATCCAACGCGATCCCGAACCTTATCGCGGCATTCCTCAAGGCGTCGCCCACAAGCTCCTTGTGAACCTCATCCTTGGACGCCGAGCAAGTGCCCACACCCAAACGGGTGATCCCCCGGACCGTCAACTGGATCCACATCACACACTGCCCGTCACGGTTCGAGATCGCCGGCAACCCCCGCTCGTCGAACGCGACCGGCTCCCAATTCCAGACCGGATCCAACTCCAGCAAGCGGGCCGTCAACTCAGCATGCCCCACATAATCGAGGTGCATGTGCTGGGTCGTGATCCAGTTCCCGCACACCCGGCAATCCTGCTTCTGGTGCTTGTCACAGCACTTCGTGCCCTTCGACTGGGAACAGTCACGGCATGTGATCCGAGGCAACTTCCCGACCTGCTCCGGCGGGAACCGGTGCAGGCAATTAGCCACGAAATCCTTGAGCCAAGCCTCAGCGTCCAAGCCGGAGAGATCTTCGACCAGCTCGGTCCGGTCCGCATCACTCATCACGGTCACTCACCCTGAACAACAAGCGACCGGTCTCAGGGCCGCGGAACGCCTCAACCTCACCGTCAGCGATCAACCCCAACAGAATGATCTGCAACTCCGACACCCGTTCCCCGAGCCGGCCGACAAGACCACCAGCGAACCTGGAGTGAAGGCCATGCAGACTCGTGCCGTGACGCTGCCCCAGCTCCTCCACCACCCTGGCCCGCCACTCCAGATCATTCGACGTCATCCGCATCGTCCTCACTGCCCGGTCTCCTTATCCGTCCCCGACCACCGGTCACCGAGCACCCGGAACCGGACACCCGGCGCGACCTCCCCAGTCTCTGGGTGAACGACCGACAGGACCGAACCCGGCTCAGCACCCTTCTTCGCTTCCTTCGCCAGCTCCTTCTTGAGCGCTTCCTTGGACAAGACCGGTTCCTTCGCCACGTAGATCTTGTCCTCAAGGTCGACCGTCACAAGCCAAGCCCGGAACGCGTCTTCGTCGTAGATCTCCGCTTTCGGTTGCCGGCCCCGGAGCGTAGACGGGCGACCGGTCGGGAAGTGGACGGTCTTGCCGACCGTCTTAGCGTGCGCTCGGTGCCACGACTCCACCGCCTTCTCGTGCCATTCGGCTTGACGGGTCAGGGTCGCTGCCCGACCGTTCATCCGCTCCCGAACCCGCTCGATCTCGGCCTCGAACACGGCACGCTCAGCGGCGAGCTGACGACGAATCGCGTCGGCCTTCCGGTTGTGCCACGCCGCCTTGTCCTGACTGTCCGGGGTCGCGGCCGGCCCCAAGTACATCTCAGCCGGGGTCATCGGGTCGTCATCGTCGTAGAGCATTTCATCGGCGGCTAACGGTTGATGGTCCATCGGATTCCTTCCATCGCAGATGGGGTGCCGGGCCGGTGTCCGCTGAAACACCAATCCGACACCCCATGACTGTATCGCGCCGTGACAGACGGTGCTAGCTTCCCAACAGAAAACTCACCAACGGATCCACCAGCCGAGCAGGAACCTCAACAATGGACGACGGGTACTCGTTGCCCACGATCGCCAAGAACTGCCGACCGTCACGAGCCAGCAGATACAGGGTGCCGTCCCCGTACCGGAGCGGTAGGGCCGCCACCAACCCGAACGGCACCATCCGACCCTCGGGGCTCTCACCAACGATCACCCCATGCGGGCGCTCATCACCCAACACGCGGGCAACCTCGGGATACCAAATCATGACCGTCATCCGGAGCCGGAGCCGTCGCCGGAGCCGTCGCCGTAGCCGTAGCCGTAGCCGGAGCCGTCGCCGTAGCCGTAGCCGGAGCCGGAGCCGTAGCCGTAGCCGTAGCCGTCGTCGTAGCCGGAGCCGGAGCCGTCGTCAGGACGCCCAGTCATCGAACACCTCCGCCGCCGCGGCGCGGACGGCGAGCC